>WNGB01024651.1_pt1 | contig 13652 bp, 9 predicted proteins | sample 5400681 | NCBI WGS metagenome assembly WNGB01 (sample SAMN13153367, study PRJNA577476) | soil metagenome | isolation source: 115 cm soil or saprolite under grassland replicate 2 | place: USA:California | collected 2016-06-15 | reverse complement strand
AGGGCCGCACCCAACCCGACGTCCTCACCGTGCCGTCGCAAACGAAAACGGACAACCCCCGCAAGGGCCGCCCGCCCCAATCCTCACCGTCAACGCCCGAACCGGCCGCCTACATCCTCATCCTGAGTGGCGCTGAACAGGCGGGCACGCCGCTGCCGGCAAGATCCCACCCGTCGACCAGCCGGACCCGTACCCACGCCGATTCCGGCTCGCGAGCTCCAAGGTCGCGATAGTCGACGGCCAGCAGGAACTCGCGCCGCTCGTCGAAGAGCTCGTACTCGGTGGCCATGCGCCACCATCCGGCGTTGACCTTCGCCGGCAGCTCGGGATCGTTGACATCGATGACCTCGTCGGGACTGGAATCGAACCGTCCGTCCTCCGGCCGGCAGCTGGCGGCGGACCTGTCGGCCGGCAACGGGAGGACGACCTCCCCGTGCAGACGTTCCATGAAACGCAGGCCGGCCGGGGCCAGCTCAGCCGCGACGGCCGCATCGGTCAGAGACACCAACCGACAATAACCGACAGTAGGCCAGGCAACTCACCGCCAGGGGCACTGTCGGGCTCAGTCGGTTGGCGGAAACCACGTGCCACAACAGCCGGACAAGGGCCCGAGCCAACATCGGCCGGACGGTGCAAACCTCGTCCGGACGCGACAGCCTGCGACCCCCAGCTATAGATGGCGGCTGGAGGACGGGCGAGCAGCGGGTCCTGCCGTATTCCCAGGCGTAGTTGGCGGGAGTTCCCAGGTCTTCTTGGCGGCTCCGTACATGATCTTGTCTCGGATGGATCGAGGTAGGCCGGCTGCCCTGCTGCGCGACCTACGGCACTCGCCTGGTGAGGCGAGGGCCTGAAATCAATTCGATCCCGCTCGCCTCGCCCGGTACGTTTGCGATCTTGTTCTCACTGCAGGGAGCCCATGAGTTCTGCGTGCGGCCGTCCTTCAGCTACAAGGTCGGGGTGGATGGGTGGCGGCGGGCGTTGGTGGCCTGGGGTTGCGCTCGGACCGGTGCGGGTGGGTGGAGCTGCTTGCGCCGGGTGGTGACGTCCTGGCGGAGGACCGGGAGGCGTTGGTGCTGGGGCCTGGGTGGGCGCGCCGGTGGGTGACTCGGTGGAAGTTCGAGGGCGGGCCGGTGCTCTGCCCGGTCCGTGATCTGGCGTCGATGCCGGTGCAGGGTGCTCGGCCGGTTCGGCGGTTCTCCTGGCGGACGTCGCAGTTCCACCGGCCGGGCCTGCAATATCTGGTGAGCACGGGCCGTCATCACGGGTTCGAAAGCCATGCCGAGCAGCAGTTGCTGCTCGCCTTGGACTTCGTAGGTGAGCTGGTCGAGGTGTTGTCCCAGCCGTTCCGGTTGACCTTCGAGACGGCCATCGGGCCTGGTGACCACATTCCGGATTTCCTCGCGGTGACCCGGGCGGGTTCCTGGTTGATCGACGTCCGTCCGGGCGAGCGGATCAAGGCGGAGGACCGGGTGCGGTTCGCGGCCGCCGCCGAGGTCGCGTTGTCTTGTGGGTGGCGTTACGCGGTCGTGCCGGGCTGGCGGCCGCACGTCCAGGCGACGCTCGATACGGTCTCGGCGCAACGCCGGCCGTTGACCGATCCACTCGGCCTGCAGGCCGTGTTGCTGGCGACGGCCTACGAGGGCCCGGTGCGGTTCGGCGAGCTGGTCGAGCGGACCGAGGTTCCCGCGATGGCTCGTGCCCAGGCTCTGCACCTGCTCTGGCACCGACGCTTGGGCGTTGATCTGACCGCGCCGCTGAACGACCAGAGCATGGTCCACGCAGGGCGGGGCATCCGTTGAGGACCGCGATGGTCCTGGACCTGTTCGAGGGCTGCGAGCTCGTCATGAACGGCGAGTCGTGGCAGGTGGAACGCCTGGAGCCCTACTGGGGAAAGGTCGCGCTACGGCCGGGCGGCGACCCCGTCGGCCCGCTGCGGCAGACCACGATCTCTGCGCTGATGCGGCACCGCGACTGCCGTGTCTCGACCAGATCCGCGCCCCGGATCGCGGCCGCTGGCCGGGGGCGGCAGCCGGCCACTTGGAAAGACCTGACCGGGCAGCAGCAGCGGTTGCTGGAGCTGAGGCTGGCGCATCTGCTGGAGGTCGAGACCGGGTTCCGGAACGGAGATCCGTTCCAGGCAGGGCCGGGTGAGCCGCGCCCGGAATACGATCCGGGGCTGGTTGCGCTGGTGACCGACCGGCGCCTGGCGAAAGTCGCCGAGCTGGCCGCCCTGCGGGAACGGGAGCCCGAGCACGCCGGCCTGCTCGGCTTGGGCCGGGTCAGCCTGCGGACGTTGGAGCGGTGGGCGGCCCGCTACTACCGGTGGGGAGTGATGGGCTGCGCGGATGATCGCTGGTTGCGCACCTGCACGGGGCATCGGATCGCCGAGCCGGTCCGCGAGGCGATCTATGCGGTCCGGGCAGTCTGCCTGCACTCCTCGAGGATCAGCATGGCCAGCCGGGAGAAGAAGATTCACCAGTACGTGCGGGAGAAGTACGGCGACGACGTGACGATCCCGTCCTCGGAGACGTTGCGGCTGGTCTGGCGGGAATGGTTCGGGCCCGGTGGCTCCCGGCAGCGCTACGCCCGGTCGGCCGCGGTGGTCGAGGCGAACGCGACCGGCGAGCACGTGGTGATTCACCGGCCGGGTCAGGTGGTCGCGCTGGACACCACCCCGCTGCCGGTCCTGATCCGCGAGACCGTGTTCAGCGAGCCGGTCGAGGCTCACCTCAGCCTCGCCCTGGACTGCTACACGCATTCGCTGGTCGCCTTCCGGATCACGCTGGTCTCGGAGAAGTCGGTGGACGTGGCGATGCTGCTGCGCGATGTGATGACGCCGCTGCCGATGCGCGCCGACTGGGGCCAGGACATGGCCTGGCCCTATCCCGGCATCCCCAAGACGCTGGTCGCCGAGCTGGCCGGCTACGAGGTCGCCGGCCTGCCGTTCTTCCCGATCGAGACCGTCACCACCGACCACGGATCGGTCTATAAAAACCACCACCTGGTCGAGGTCCAGCGCGTGATCGGCGCGAACATCGTGCCCTCCAGGGTGATGCGCCCGACGGACAAGCAAGCTTGCGAAAGGGCGTTCGGGGCAATCCAGTCATTGCTGTTCGAGCAGCTGCCGGGCTTTCGGGGAGTAGACGTCGCCGATCGCGGCGCCGACCCCGAGGGCGATGCCATCCTGACGCTCGCGGAGATCGAGAATTTGGTCGCGACCTGGATCGTCCAGGTCTGGCAGAACCGGAAATTCGGTGAGTACGGGCCGTGCTGGGACCCCGGTGGTGACCACAGCCCGAACACGCTGTTCGCCGCGGCCATGGCCCAGGGCGGGTTCTCGCTGGAGATCCCGCGGCCCGAGCTCTACTACGAACTGCTGCCCGCCCACCACGTCAAGATCCATAACGCGCGAGGGGTGAAGATCCGCGGGCTTTGGTATGACGGGCCCGCCCTGGACGATCTGCGCGGGACGGTCTCCACCCGCGGCGGACAGCACAAGCGGTCCTGGGTGATCCGAAGCGACCGGCGCGACGCCCGCACCGTGTTCTTCCAGGACACCGAACACCAGTGGCACGAGCTGCGCTGGACCGGCCTGCCCGCCGAGGGCGAAGTCCCCTCCTTCAACGACGCCCGCGTGACCGAACTGCTGCGCGAGGCCAAGGCGCAGGGTCTTCGCCCCAAATCCGACGCTGAACTCCTGCCCTTGCTGCTCAAGCTCCTCGTCACGCACGTCCCGGTCGACCGATGGCCGAACCAGCTGACCCGGCAGCAGAAGAAAGACCAGGCCCGCGAGGCCGCACAGAGCGACGCCGCGGCAGCCGACCGCCCCACCCGATCTGACGAGTTCAAGAACCCGGCCGAGGACGAGGGCCTGGGCAACGTGATCCCGCTGCGCTGGCCAGACCGCGCCCGCCAGGCCCAGACAGCGGTCGACGACGAACGACGGCACCGACGCCAACAGGCGGTGCCGCAGCGTCCCGCTGCGCCCGGCAGGCTGGGAGACCGGCTGCGCCGCACCAGCATGCTGCTCATCCCCGACGAAGAACCCGACAGCCCGCCCGAAGACTCCGCCGGTTCCGGGCAAGCGCGGTGACCGGTGGCCCCGCCCTGTTCCTGCCCGGCCCGATCCCCGACCGGACCGTCTGGGCGGGCTGGGACCGGTGGCGGCTCACCCGCCGAGGCTTCGTCCCCGCCCCGGTCATCACGGCCGAGGACCACGCGCGGATGACACCGCGGCAACGGCGGCTACACGACCTGCACCGCATCGCCACCCACTCCAACCTGCTGATCCAGGAAACCCCGATGAGCGCGTTCGTGTCCTGGAAGATCCGGGCGCTGATCGAGGACAACGCCTTCAACCACGGCCCCGACACCAGGCCCGGCATCATGCTCAACGGCGGCGGATGCCAAGGCAAGACCGAAACGATCTGCGAGATCATCGCCTCGTTCGAGGACGAATGGCTCGCCCTCTATGCCCAGAACCCCACGGCGCTGCCCGGCACGCTCGATCAACATGCGCCGGTCGCCTACGTCCGCACCCCGGTGAAGGCCACCCCGATCTCGACCTGCCAGCGGATCCTGGACTTCTACGGCGAGGACTACAAGGGCATGCGGCAGGAAGACCTGATCCGCACAGTCAAGAACGCGATCTACGACCATGGCACGAAGGCCCTGGTCCTGGACGACATCACGAGGTTGAAGCTCCATCGCGAGGCCGACCAGGACGTTCTGGACCTGATCCGCGAGCTGATGAGCCTGCCCGTCACCCTCATCCTGGTCGGAGTCGGCATCCCCCGCTCCGGGCTGCTACGCGACGGCCGCAAAGACCCACGGACCGGACAATGGCTGTTCCCACCGGTCACCGACCGAGGCAGGAGCCGCAACGACGACGCGCCCGGCCAGACCGACCTGCGGTTCGACCTACTCGACCTCGACCGGTTCAACTACGACACCACAACCGGCATCGAAGCCTGGACCGCCCACCTGGTCGGCATCGAGCAGCAACTCCGGCTCCTGCACGCCTTCGACGGCATGCTCAGCGACGGCCTCATGCCCGAATACCTTTTCCGCCGCACCGGCGGAATCGTCGGCCTAGTCAAGAAACTCATCCAAGCCGGCTGCCGCCATGCCATCGAGACCGGTCACGAACAGATCACCATCGATCTGCTCGACGCCCTGACGCTCAGTCCGGCTGATCTACCCGATCTCGATCCCGAGTCCGGCGAGATCCCCGACATCCCCGAGCGGACACGCAACCAGAGGAAATCCCGCAACACGGTCTTCGACGACCGCGGCAGCCCGGTCTCCGAGAGCGCGAGCTGAATGCCCGCCCTCCCGCCCCTCGGGCGAAGCCTCAGCCCGCTCCCCGAGGAGTCCCTGCGCGGACACGTCCTACGCCTGTCCTACCGGCTCAACCTCTCCCCGGCCCGGATCGCTGAACGGACCGGCCTCACCGCAGACGGTCGCAGCCCAGCCCGCGCCCCAGCGGCCCTGCTGACCGAGATCCCCGGCGAGGCCAAAACGGCCTACGCGCGCATGACCCGGCTCACCACCGAACAGGTCGACCAACTCATCCTGGCCTCGCTTCACGAGCGCTATCCCCTCCCCAGCGAGGCGACCAGGACCAGCGGGCCCGACAGGCGGCTGCTGACCAACCGGACGATCTTTCTTCCACAGACGAGGTTCTGCCCGGACTGCCTCGCTGGAGACGGGACACCCATTCAGGCGTCCTTCGGCGGCCCCTGGCGCAAGACCTGGCACCTGCCCGTCGTGTTCGCCTGCCCCCAACACCGGCGGCTGCTGGAACACCGATGCCCCCACTGCGAGCACCTCGTTCATGGGCACCGGTCCGGAGCTACCGCCCTTCTGCTCCCCGCGATGCGCGCCCGGCCGCTCCACCCCGCTCAATGCCGAACACCGATCGACACCGCCCGGGGGCTTACCTTTCCCTCCTGTTGCGGCAGCAGACTCGACCAACACGGACCAGCGCCCCGCACGGCCAGCCCTGAACTGCTCGAACTCCAGGAAAAGATCCTCAGCCTTCTCGCCCCCGACGGCCCCACTCAAACCATCAGCGCGGGCCAGCCAACAGACCCCGCCCACTACTTCATTGATCTTCAGGCGCTGACGCTGCTCATCTGCTCCACCTGGCCCGCAACTCGGCCGCTCAGCCCCTCAGAGACCACGGCCACCGCAATTGACCAGCACGTCGACTCGCTCGCCCGGCAAGCCTCCGAGCGGCAAATTCGAAGCCCGGCAACCACCACCCGGATCACATTCGACGCTCCACCAGCAGACGCCGCCGCCAGCGCCGGCCTCGCGCGCATCGCTGACCACATCCTCCAGGAAGGCGAACCGGCCGAGGTCCGCGAACACCTCCGCGCTCTGCTCCCCACCAGCACCCGCAAGGCAAGCCGGTCTCCCTGGGGCCTTCGCGTCTCCCGAACGACAACCCCATGCTCTCCAGGCCTCACTGCCGCTTTCGCACCGCTCCTTCGAACGTTCACCAGGTCGGGCGGCCAACCCCAAGCCCGCCGTGACGTGACCATCCGGCCACAGCTCTGGGGCCCCGAACACATCCCCGCGTTCCTCCCCAAAGACTGGTACAACCGCCACTTCGAACCGCTCGGCGGGGTCAACCCCATGTTCACGCGCCGCACCGCGGTGCTCCGACTGGTCCAAATGGTCGCGGGCGGCTCACTCGGCGAAGCCGCCGGATACCTCGGCATCGCCGCCACCGACACCACGCACGAACGCAAGGGCCGGATCTACTCCGGCGCAGGCCACGTCCACCGCATCGCCAAGACGCACCCCGACCCATACGCCTTTGAAACAGCACTCAACGCCCTCGCCGGCGAACTCGACCAGCCCGCCACCCAACTGGTCAACTACCAGCAGCGACGCCGAGCCCTCGAGGCCTGGTCCATCGACGCAGACACCTGGAACGACCTCATCGCCCGCCTTCCCGCCGTCCCAGGCCCCCAAGAACCCGAACTCGGCGACCGCAAGCGTCAAATCGCCTCCATCTACATCTGGGTCCAGATCACCTCCGGCGAGCACCACTTCGCCCCCAGACCCATCGAAGCCGCCCAGCCCGCACACATCCAGCACGCCTGGAAACTGCGGCGCAACACCATCTGGCACCTCTTCCAAAGAGACCTACCACGCCCCCACTACATCGGCCTCAAAGCCGAACTCAACGCCCTCGCCACCGCCCTCGCCCGAACGATCGACTGAACCGGCTTCCGAATGCCGAGTGGCCAAGATCCGATGACAATGGCCAACTATCGCTGACAGGCACACTCAGCCCTTGAGACCCACGTGCGGGCGGTGCAGACAACGGCTGGGATGTGTCAACTATCGCTGGTAGTCACATGAGCAGCCGCAGCGGGTCGTGGTCCGGCTCGGGCGGTCCGGGGTTGAGCGGACCGGGCTGCCCGTGGCTGCTCGGCAGCTCGGTCAGGGGCAGCCGGTGGCGGCCGTTGCCGGCCAGTCGCCAGACCGGCCCGGCGGGGTCGAGCCCGGACTCCGGCGAGGTGGTCGCGATGGTCAGGCTCGGCTCGGGATGCTCGGCGAGCCTGCGGTGCAGGTTCTGCTCCCGCGCGCGGTTGGGCAGCACGAACAGCACCGGATAGGCCGGCCCGCCCTCGGCGTGCAGCCGCCGGTGCGAGGAGAGCCGGTCGGTCAGCCGCCCGAGCGGCTCGGTGCCGCGGTCCAGCTCCAGGTGGAAACCCGTGCTGGCCCGCCCGTCGAGCCAGACGCCGTGCCCGTCGGGGTGGATGCGCCGGCCGAAGGCCGCCGCCGTGGTGCGTTCGGACCACCAGCGCGCCAGCCCGGTGCCGGGATGGTGACGGGCATGCACCAGCAGGGCGACAAAGAACTGGTTGGCCGCCAGCAGATGCTCCAACAGCGGCGTGGAGTAGACACGGTCCTGGCGTTCCCGCAGCGCCTTGGCCGTGGGCGGGCTGTCGCCCTTGGCGAGGGCCATGTACCGGGCCGAGAGCAGCCCGGGCACCCAGCAGATCGGGTTGGGTGCGCCGGGCCGGTTGCGGATGAACCGGTCAACGAAGGCGATCTTGCGGAGGGTGTGGAGCCGATGCCGGCAGGTAGTTGGGTTGGTGAACAAGATCGAAGTGAGCTGGTGCGTGGTCAGGGTGGTGTGCTCGTCCAGAAGCGAGGCGATGGTGTAGTCGCGGGGACGAAGCCGGTGGGAAATGTCGATCAGGGTGTGAGAGAAGGAGTTGGTACGAGGCGTGTCGGTCGTACGCAGCACGACCATGGACCGGTTCCCTGGTAGAGAGTTCCCCTGAGGGAATTGTCGGGCGACGGCGTTGGCGGACATGATGCCTCCTAGCTGGGCTGTTGGGTGGTGGGGGTCGGCCTGACCCCGGCAGTACGGCGCCGAGGGCTGGCCGGTCTGGTGGCCGGGCGGGTGACCGGGTTGAGGCCAGGATCGGCAGCGCTGACGATCACCGCCGGCGGTCCGCCTGGCCCTGGTGTGTGACCGGACGCGGGCGTACGGTGCTCGATGTCCTCAGCGGCTTACCTCGTGGCCGCTGAGGGATCTCCACGTCCTGGCCCGATCGGCGGTCGGCGTGCATGAGACGTGCCGTGAATGTTGGGTTACGCCGTGCCGTGATCGTCGTCTGTTGGGTTGCCCGGCGGTTCCTGTTGGGCCTGGTCAGGCTCTGTTGGGTCGTCAACGCCGGCCAGTTTGGCGATGGCCGACCGGTTGCCGCCCTTGCCGGCGACGGCCGCCGCGGCGGCTTGCCGTACCGCGGTCGCCTCGCCCACCAGGGGCCGGGGCGGGTTGGTGTGCAGCGTGAACGCTGCGGTCTCGCGGCCGTCGACGACGAGCCGGCAGGCCGCCCGGAAGGCGTCCATGTGGCTGAGGTCGTGCTCGTCCAGTTCGGGCAGCGTGTGCCGGGCAAGCTGGTGAGCGTCTTCTGGCGCGCAGCTGAAGAAGATCTTGCTGCGGGCGTTGGCACTGATGGCCAGCTGGGTATCCCGCGGCATCTGGCTGAGGTTTTGATGCGCGAGGACCATGCCGAAGTGGTAACCGCGGGCTTCGGCCAGCATGTCGCCGACGCTGCCGGGCAGGTTGAGGAAGTTGTGCGCCTCGTCGACGTACGCGCAGGCGTCCCGGCGATCGGGTTCGGGAAGTCGGATCCGTCCGGTGGCCGCCTGCCACGCCGAGGCGAGCACGAACGAGCCCATCAGCCGGCTCGTCTCTTCCCCGATCTGGCCCTTCGGCAGCCGGGCCAACAAGATGCCGCCGTCAAGGACGCGCCGCATGTCGAACGAGCTCTGCGGGGCGCCGAACGTGCGCCTCGGGAAATCGCGCAGCAGCACCGATCGCAGCCTGGACAACAGTGGCGCGATGACCTGCGACCGCAGCGGCACCGGCGCGGTCTCGTACCATTCCCAGAACCCGCGCAACCCTTCCGGGTCGTCGAGGTCTTGGGTGAAGTTGTATCGGAACTGGCGGTCCTGCAGCAGCAATGGGATCAACGTGAGGGTGGCGTTGGCCTTACGCAGCAGCGTCAGACACGCCACGCGCAAGACGTCGTCCATGCGCGGGCCCCAGTGCTTGGCGAAGATCTTGCCGAAGATGGAGACCACGTTGTCGACGACCAGGTCGTGGTCGTCGCCGGCGAGCGGGTTGAGGGTGGTTCCCTCCGGCTGGTCGGGGTCGATGAGGACCAGCCGTTTGGCGAACGTGGCCGGGATGCGGTCGAGCAGGTCGATGATGAGATCGCCCTTGGGATCGATGACGATGGTGCCGCGGCGGGCGTGGATGTCGTCGAGGATCATGTTGAGCAGCAGGGTGGATTTGCCGCTGCCGGTGGAGCCGAGCAGGTGGGTGTGCTGGCGGGCGTCGGGCACCTTCAATGCCACCGAGTGGCCGCCGACCTCGGCCTTGCCCAGCACTTTGGTGCCGCGTCCGCCGGAGGGTACGGCGATCGGGGCGGGCATGGGTTTGGCTCTGGCGCGGTCCAGGCCCGGTACGGCGACGTCGTGCGGTAGAGCTGCCATGCTGGCCAGCTCGGCGGTGTTGAGTAGGAAGCCGCGCCGGAGGACCCGGGCGGCGAGGACCGGTGCGGGGTGGGCGAGTTTGAGTCGGCGCAGCCGGTTGCGACCGGTCCACACGCCGAACGCGGACGCCACACCGTGGGCGAGGGTGACCAGCCGGGGTTTCAGGTCGGCTGGTTTGCTGTTGCGCGGGTTGGTGTGGGCGACGGCGTAGCGGATGCCGACTTCCCATTGCGGGCCGGCGAGTTTGTCGATGCCGGCGCGGCCGTCGCTTTCCCGCTGCGGGTCGCTGCTCGGTAGCGGCACGGTGCGGTTGGGGTTGTGGTGTGCGGTGCGGCGGGTGGGTCCGAACAGTTCCAGCCCCGCGTCCAGGACGACGCGAAGCCAGGTGGCGGGGTCGAGGAGAGCGCGCGGTGGTTTGCCGGTGCGCAGCGCCTGGACGCCGTGGCGGAGGCGGCGGATCTGGCGGGTGGTGGCGGGGCGGGCGAGGAGTTGCACGCACGCGGACTCGGCCGCGTGCAGGTTCGATGCGGCGGCGATCAGGGTGCGCATCGGGTCGTTGTCGTGATCGGTTTCCAGGGGGTACCAGGGCGGCAGTGTCGGCGCCAGGGCGCCGCCGACGGTCACCGCGTCCAGCGGCAGCGGCGGGGCGGCGTCGGTGACGGTGCAGGCGGCGCCGGGCCAGGCGCCGCGGACGGCGGCCTGGATCGGCCCGGTTTGCAGGGTGCCGGGCGCCCACACGGCGATGGTGAGCTGACGGCCGGTCCACCGGTATTCGACGGCGATGTGGGAACGGCCGTCGCGCAGCCGGCGCCGCCAGCCGGTGGACAGGATCTCGGCCATGGTGGCCCAGAACGCAGCTGTGCCGGCCGGGTCCACCTCCGGCGGCGGGGTGATGGTGACGCACGTGGCGTGCCGGGCCATCGTCCGGCGCCGCCGGCGGGCCAGGACCGCTCGCGCGACCTGTGAGGCGATGAGGATGGCGGCGGCCACGCCGGCCAACCACGGCCGGTGCGTGCACCAGGCCACCGCGGCGGTGACGGTGTCGGCCAGCCACTGCGACGGGCCGGGCAGCCTCGTACCCGCCGGAGGTGTCGGCGACGGCAGAGGCGTGGGCGAGGGTCCTAGTAGGACAGTGGAGGCGTTCATGGGGTTGGCCTTTCCGGGCAAACGCAAAGAGGGCTGGAGCGCGCCATCGGCGCGCTCCAGCCCTCTTGTGGTGTGATGGATTGGGTGATCGGGGCTGTGCCCCGGGTTTGCGGTCAGTCGTCGTCGGCGAGTTCCAGGTCACCGATGCAGAGGCGATGCTCCTTTTCGACGCCACGGCCTGGAACGACACCCGGTGGGTGCCCGACAGCAGCAGACCTTCGCCCCGGCGGGCGCCGAGCAGCAGCCGCGCTTCGCCGGCGGTCAGCCCGAACACGTCGGCGACGACGTCGACGGCCTGCGACGCTTGGCGGAGCAGGATCTGCGTGGCGGCGTTGGCGATGACCACCTGGCCGAGGTCGGAACCGAGCAGGTCACCCACGTCCTGGGTGATGACCGCCAGCCCGGCCCGGCGCTTGCGAGCAGACTTCGCGAGCCGGGACAGGAACTTCGCGCCTTCGCCGTCCCTGAGCAACGTCCACGCCTCGTCGACGAAGACCAGCCGGCGGGGCGGATTCGCCGACCACACCGCCGGTGCGTCCACATCACGCCAGACAGCGTCGAGCGCGAGCAGCATGCCGGGCGCCCGGAGCTCGTCGGCGAGGTGGCGGGTGGACCAGGCCACCATCTGCCCTTGCGGAACGGTGGTGGTCGGGCCGTCGAACATCTCCCGGAACGACCCGGTGGTCCACGGGGTCAGCCTTGCGGCGAGGGTTTCGGCCGCCTCACTGCCCTGCTCGGCCAGGGCAGCGGCCACGTCACGCATGAGTGGCGCCTGTCGCCGCCAGGTGGCCGGGTCGTTGGAGATCCCCGCGGCGTCGTACGCGGCGTTGATCGCCTTGTCCAGCGCGGCCCGCTCCGACGGCGGCGGCTGCTGTCCTAAGAGGACGCTGACAAGGGTGTGCAGGAACAAGGCCCGGTAGGTGCGCGCCTGCGGGCGGCGGTCCCCGGGTGGAATGTCGAGAGGGTTGAGCCGCACCCCGCCCACGCCGAGGGCGATCGTGACGCCGCCGACCGCTTCAGCGAGGCGGATGTACTCGTTGTCCGGGTCGATCACCGCGACGTGCACACCGTCGGCGAGGCAGCGCAGCACTTCGAGCTTGACGAAGTAGCTCTTGCCCGCACCCGAGCGGGCGAGGACGACGCTGTTGGCGTTGTGTTGGCTCCATCGGTCCCACCAGACCACGCCGTTGCTGTCCGGGTTGAGGCCGTAGAGCATGCCGCCGGCCGGGCCGGCCTCTCCCGGCAACGGCGCCGGGAGGTCCGCCGACGCGAGGGGGAAGGCGGTGGCGATGGCGTCGGTGTCCATGACCCGCCGCATCCCGAGGCCGTCGCTGGCCAGCGGCAGGGTGGCCAGCCAGCCCTGCAGCTGCCGCCAGGTGGCCGGCTGGGTGTCCAGCAGCACCGAGGCGGCGGTCGCCCGCACGTGCGCGACCGCCTCCTCCAGCTCCGCGAGGGTCGGTGCGTGCACACACAGGTACAGGCCGACCCTGAACAGCTTGGCCTGGCCGCGTGCGATCCGGTCGGCCAGCTCGGCGGCGTCGTCGGCGGCGGCCTCGGTCATCGGATCGGCGAGCCGGCCCTTCTCCGCGTCGCCGCGCCGGTTGGACTCGAACCGGGCCCGTTGCCGGCGCAGCCGGGCGGCGGCGACCTGCGGGGCGAGCGGGTCAATGTAGACGACGACGTCGAGGCGGCCCGGCCACGCCAGCAGCGGGTCCAGCCACGCACCGGCGACCTCCGCTGGATAGCCGGTGACGATCAGTGTGGCGGCGTAGCCGTCGCCGATCTTGATGTGGCGGGGCATGTTCTCGACCGCGGCCGGGCCCACAAACGAAGCGAGCCCAGCCGTGTCGGCCGGGCTCGCGGTGGCGCTGTTCAAATTTCGTCTCTTGGAGAGCAGTTTCATGAGAGGACTCCTGGTCCGGTGATGACGGCGTCGGGCCTGGCGCGGGGCCAGGTGACGTCGGCGGGGGTGTATGGGTCGACCGCGCAGGTCAGCACGGCGGTGGCCCGGGCGCCGTCCAGGACGGCGGTCTGCGCGCCGAGCGCGGACAGCGCTGAGGCGGCGTGCTCGGCGCGGCGCAGGACTTCGGTGTCACGGCCTTTCTCGCCGTGGGCGGTGACCGCGATCGTGACGGTGCGCCACAACGGATCCCGCCGTGCGGCGAGGTCATCGAGGAACGCCGCGTAGTCATGCGCCGCCTCCGCGAGGGCCGGGTTGGTCAGTGTGTCGGCGGCATCGGCGATGCGTTGGGCGTGGCTGGACAGGTCCACCCGCTGAGCGGAGATGACCATCTGCACGGGCTCGGCCAGGCTGTTGAGCCAGCGCCCGTAGGCGCCGATCAGCGCGTTTTGTTCGTCGCCGGTGCGCAGGCCGATGTTGACGGTGGTGCAGGCGACCAGGGCGACCGCCCGGTTGCCGGTGTCGATGACCCCGGACTCGGCGATCGCCCGCGACGGCAGCCGCAACACCG
>WNGB01015548.1_pt1 | contig 13652 bp, 14 predicted proteins | sample 5400681 | NCBI WGS metagenome assembly WNGB01 (sample SAMN13153367, study PRJNA577476) | soil metagenome | isolation source: 115 cm soil or saprolite under grassland replicate 2 | place: USA:California | collected 2016-06-15 | reverse complement strand
AGAGCGTGACCATGGCGGATCGTAGGTAGTCGATCGTTCCGCTGCTCGGAAACTGGTCCAGTACCTGCTCGCTGCTGGATGACCCTCGAGCTACTTTAAGTGACCGGGCTCGATGACTAACAGCGATCTGTGACCGCGATTGCGCTCGTCGGTGCGACCTCCCTCTCTGGAGTAAGCCACTCTCCGCCTTCCCTGAGAGACGTGCGGTCGGCGCCGAGTTAAGAATCCTGTCAGACATCCTTCCGCTCATCGGCACGACCCAGCGTCGGTCACGCGCGTAGCACCGGTACCGCAGCAGCCCCCACGGGGTGGTGGCCGCGACCAGAACACCGATCAGCAGGACGCTGAGGCTGAGCGGGATCAGCAGCACGTCGGCCAGCAGGTGCATCGCCCAGTAGGCGCTGCGTGTGCCCGCTGCGGGCTGGCTGGCCCGGGCGGCGATGGCGAGGGTGAGCATGACCATCGACCCACCGAGCCAGCCGACCGACAGCGCGACATGCAGCGTGACTAGCGCCCGGCGCCGGGTCCGGGTCAGCCGCCGTGGGCGGGTGAGCATGCCCGTCATGGCGCCGCGATCGCGGTCAGGACGTCGAGGCGGGCGGCCCGGCGCGCTGGGCGGACCCCGGCGAGTACACCAGCCAGCGCGCCCGCGATCAGGAAGATGACCAGTTGCTGCGGCGGGGCGGCGAACACGCCGAGCGTGCTGCTGCTGGCTGACTTCACCACGGCCCAGCCAAGGAAGGTGCCGAGGGCGACGCCGCCCACGGTGCCGAATACGGAGACGATCACCGACTCCCAGCGGATCATGCTCCTGGTCTGCCGCCGCTGCTGGCCGACCGCGCGGAGCAGGCCGAGCTCGCGGGTGCGCTCGTGGATCGACAGGCCGAGCGTGTTCGCCACGCCCATCAGCGAGATCACGATGGCCAGTGCGAGCATCACGTAGACCAGCCCGAGGATCGTGTTCACGCCGCTGGTGGCGCTGGCCCGGTACTGAGCCTGGTCTTGCAGGCGAGGTTGCCCGTAGCTGGCGACGGCCGCGGCGACGGCAGCGCGCACGGTTCTGGCCGAGCTGCCCGCCGCGACGTTGATGAAGACCGCGGAGTCCAGGTTCTGGCCCGCGTGCGAATCCCAGCCAGCCTGGTCCAGCAGGTAGTCGCCGGTGATGTCGGGGTGGGTGAAGATCGCTGCAACGCGCAGGGTGGCCGTGGTGCCGTCGGGGTAGGTGACCGGGACCCGGCTGCCGACTGCCCAGTGCTGGCCGGCTGCGGCCTTGCTGGACACGGCCAGCGATCCCGGGCTCAGGTCACGCAGCGATCCGCGGGTTACGCCGAGGTCGACTACCTGCCCGATGCTGGCTGGGTCGGCGGCCGTGATCCTGCTGGTCTGGCCGCCGAGGACGGCGTTGCCGCTAGCCAGCCCAGTGGCCAGCCGCACGCCGGGTAGCCGGCTGAGGTCGGTGGCCAGTTGCGGGTTGAGGTCGCCACCGCCTGCCGCGCTGCCGTAGCCGCCGCGGTCAACGACCAGGTCCGCGGTGAGCGTGTGGTCGACGCCACCTGCGGCAGTCGCTTTCATGGAAGCGCCGACTACGGTGAAGAGGGCGGCGACAGCAACTCCTACGACCAGCGCTGACGCGGTTGCTGCGGTGCGGCGGGGGTTGCGTAGCGCGTTGTCGCGGGCGAGCCGGCCACTGACACCGCGCAGCGCGGCGACCGGGCCGCCGAGTACCCTGACCGCCCGCCGGGCGGCGGCCGGGCCGAGCACGATGAACCCGGCCAGGGTGGCGACCGCGCCGGCGACCGCGCCGCCCTGGCTCTCGCTGGTGGTGCCAGCGAAGACGGTCGCGATTCCTGCGGCGAGGATCACCGCGCCTGCTGCAACGCGCGGCCGGGAGACCCCCGGCGGCTCGGCGGCTACCTCACGGAGCGCCGCCACGGGCAGTGTCCGGGAACTGCGCACCGCGGGCAGGGCGCCGGCCATGACTGCCGCCGCGACCCCGGCCAGCACGGCGAGCAGCGCGCTGGATGCCCTGAGCACCAGGCCGCCGGCTGGCAGGGCGAAACCGAACCCGTCGAAGACGCCCTTGAGCAGCGCGGCGATGCCGACGCCGCCAGCCCATCCGATCCCGGACCCGGCCGCTCCCACAGCCAGCGCTTCCAGCAGCCCGGCGGTGATGAGCTGGCGTCTGCTGCCGCCGAGGGCACGTAGCAGCGCGGACTCCCGGCTGCGCTGGGCGGCGAGGATGGAGAAGGTGTTGTAGATGCTGAACGTGGCTACCAGCACGGCGATCACCGCGAACGCCGTCAGGCCGGTGGACAGGAAGCCGAGAAAGCCGCTGTTGATCGAGTCGTAATCCTCGGCCGCGAGCTGGCTGCCGGTGACCGCCTGCAGCCCGGCGGGCAGCTGAGCTTGCAGTCGCCGTGCGAGTTGGTCCGGGCTGACGCCGGGCGCCGCCCGGACGAGTACCTGCGTGACCTGGCCCGGGCTGCTGCCCGTCAGGTCCTTCTGCGCCGCGTGCAGCGTCAGGCCGGTGAAGGTGGACGGCCCGAACCCGTCGGCCGCACCGAACGTCGCGATGCCGACGATGCGGATCCGCATCGGCTGCGGAGTCAGCAGCGTGGTGGTGTCGCCGAGGCTCAGGTGGCCGGTTTTGGCCGCGCCCCGGTTGATCACCGCCTCGTCGCCGGCTCGCGGGGCGCGGCCGGATACGAGCCGGTAGGGGTTCAGCTCCTGGTTGCTAATCCAGTTGGCGGCGCGGGTTGGTGGCCCGCCACCGCCGATCGCCTTGCCGTCGCGTCCCACCAGCTGCCCGTAGCCCTCGATGTATGGCTGCGCGTCGGCCACGCCGGCAACGGCACGGATCTTCGGCACCAACGTCACGTCGATGCCCGTGCGCTGGCTGGTTCCCGAGCCGCCGGAGATTTGGGTGGTGCTGCGGATGACAACGCTGGCGCTGCCGTTGGCCTGGGTGAACAGCTTGCCGAAGTTGGCGCGCAGGGTGTCGCTGAGCAGCAGGGTGCCCGCCAGGAATGCCACGCCCAGGGCGACGGCGAACACCGTAGAGACGAGGCGCCGTTTATGCGCCCAGAGGTTACGGAGTGTGAAAGCCCACATGTTGCTCAGCTCTCCAGGGTCTTGAGGTAGTCAAAGACAACAGGGGCGGTGGGCCGCTCGAGTGACCCCACCAGGCGCCCGTCGGCGAGGAAGACCGCCGTGTCGGCGTAACTGGCCGCGACCGGGTCGTGGGTGACCATGACGATCGTCTGGTGCAGTGTTTCCTGCGCGGTATGCAGCAACTGCAGTACCTCCGCGCCGCTCCGGGAGTCGAGGTTGCCGGTCGGCTCGTCGGCAAACACGATGTCCGGCCGGCTCGCCAGCGCCCGGGCAACCGCCACACGCTGCTGCTGGCCCCCGGACAGCTCCGCGGGCCGATGCGACAGCCTGCCGGCAAGACCGACGGTGCTAATCACCATTTCAAGCCAGTCCCGATCCGGGGACGCGCCAGCCAAGGTCATCGGCAAGGTGATGTTGTCCAGCGCCGACAGAGTGGGCAGCAGGTTGAAGGCCTGGAACACAAACCCGATCCGGTCACGCCGCAGCAACGTGGACTTCCCGGACCCGGACGGGCCCATGACCGCGATGAACTGCCCGCCCGGGATGCTCAGGGTGACGTCGTCGAGCGCGACCACGGCGGTCTCGCCGGTGCCATATACCTTTCGGGCTATCTCAGCGCGGGCCGCTGGGGCGGTGTCGAGTGATGTTGTCGTCATGCTGCCAGCGTCGGGGCGCAGCCACTTCCGGTCGTCGTCCCAGCGCGGGCAATTGCGCTACCACCACCGCCGTACTCGCCCGGCTGGCAGCCCAGCACGCCGCACTTGGCGACGCCGCGCCAGCCGCCACTGCGGGCCGCGCATGCCGCGCATCACACCTTCACGCCGGAAGCCGGCCCGGTCCAGGGCTCGTTGGCAGGCGACGTTGCCAGCTTGGGTGGCGGCCTCGATCGGTGCGCGGGCGTGCACGCGAATAGCGAACTCCCGTTGCGTGACGGTGTCGTATCCGCGACCACGGAACTACGGAAGCAGAGCGAGCCGATGCCCACTCCGGGTCGGCCAGATCAGTACCGGCACCGCCGGCCAACGAAGCCGCTTGGCCGGTCGTCTACGCTAACGATCAGCACGCCGCCCTCGTCGTCGAGCAGGCCCTACTAGTTATTCCCTTCCGTTCAGACCGGCCAGGATCCAGCCAGCGAACTACGTGAACTCTCCCGTGACACCTGGCTCATGGGTCAAGTGGATCAGCAGCCGCAAGTCGGCCTCTTGCACCGGACGGAACTGGATGCGGCCGGACCCCGCCGATCTGGTTCATCACCAGGCTGGTGAACGGCCGGAACCGCCCGTAGCCCGCAACGACGGCGACTAGGTGTGGCCGATGTTGAACACGTCCGGCCCTTGCCCGAGACCGTGGCCGAGGTGATCTGTCGATGCAGAACTCTCGCCGCAGGCTCATCGTCTACTGCGGGCGCGGTACCGCCGCCTGTTAGCATCCCGTCTGGGCATGCAGAGCGGAGTCCCGTACTCGTGCAAGACAGCGGCGCACAGCGAGACATGCCGTCGGGTGCCTGCCCGAGGTGCGGTTCACGCTCACATCGAGGAAGTCGGGGCTTCGCAGACGCCGGTCACGGTCACAGACGCCAGTGCCGGCGCTCGCGGCGGCAGCGGCGCGTCGATCGCGCCATTCTGATCTACGGCCACGCGTCCGCGAAGTTGGGCGAAGCGGCCGTTGGCAGACCCGCCCACCGGAGCGAACACAACGGATGCGGACGCTTAAGGGCACCGGATCAAGATCCCCAGGTGCCGGGGAAGTGGTGATTCCACGGTCCCCGTCTTCGTTCCGCCGAAGGCTTGTTCTCGTCGTCCTCGCCGACCGCGCCATGATCGGCCAGGGGACGGTGAGCACGATCCTCGGTGAGCCCTCCGGAAGGAATCCCCGTCTCCGGCGCCTTCGAAGGGCACGTCAACCGCATCAAGATGATCAAACGCAGCTGGACGGCTGGGCGAACCCCGACCTCCTGCGCACAGCGCATTCTGCTCGCTGACTGACCCCATGCCCGAAAGTGGCCACAGCCCGTTTAATGACCGCCAGCGGGCAGTTTCCCGCGTTGATGCCCACGCGCATTGGGTCAGCTCGCCCAGCCAGGGCGTACCAGGCCCGCTTCGTAGGCGAACACCACCAGGTGGGCACGGTCCCGGGCGCCGAGTTTCATCATGGACCGGTTGATATGGGTCTTCACCGTGGCTGGGCTCAGCACCAGCCGTTGGGCGATCTCGTCATTGGACAGCCCTTCACCTACCAGGCCGACCAGTTCCCGTTCCCGGTCGGTGAGCACATTCAGGGAGTCTGCCGGGGGCGGTGCCTTGGCCCGGGTAGCGAACTCACTGATCAGCCGCCGGGTAACGCTGGGCGACAGCAGCGCATCCCCGGTGGCAACCACCCGGACGGCCCGGACCAGCTCAACAGGTTCGGTGTGCTTGACCAGGAAGCCGCTCGCGCCCGCGCGCACCGCTTCGAACACGTATTCGTCCAGCTCAAACGTGGTCAGGATGACCACCCGGAGCGCTCCGAGCTCTTCGTCACCGGCGATCAGACGAGTCGCCTGTAGCCCGTCCATCCCTGGCATCCGGATGTCCATCAGGACGATATCGGGATTGAGCTCCCGTGCTAGCCGGACCGCCTCCTCGCCGTCGCTTGCCTCTCCGATCACCTGGATATCGTCTTGGGCGTCGAGCAGCGCGGCGAATCCTGCGCGCACCAGCGCCTGGTCATCGGCCAGCAGCACCCGGATCATTCAGCACCTGGTCTCGCTGGGAAGAGGCAGCCGCGCGCGCACCTGGAAGCCTCTGCCTGCCCTCGGTCCTGCGGTGAGCTGACCGCCGAGCGCGACAGCACGGTCATGCATGCCACGGATGCCGTTACCCCCTCCGGTCGCTTGCGAACCCGGCACGCCGTGCCCGTCGTCGTCTACCAGCACGACGAGGTCGCCTTCATCCTGGTAGATGCGGATGCTCACGGTCGTCGCGTCCGCATGCCGGACAACGTTGGTCAGTGCCTCCTGCACGATCCGGAAGGCGGCACCATCGACATTCGCAGGCAGTGAGGACAGCGGCCCGGCCTGCTCCACCTCCACGACCAGACCGGTTGCTTCCGCGCGCCGTATCAGCTCGGTGATGTTCCTCATGCTCGGGGCAGGAGCGCGGGGCGCTTCCTCATCCGGCCGCCGCAGCGAGGCCAGTACCGTCTGCACGTCCACCAGCGCTTCCTTGCTGGCTTGCTTGATGGCGGTCAGTGCCGTCCGGGCCTGCTCGGGCCGGCGGTCCATCAGCTCCAGGGCCACCCCCGCCTGCACGTTGATGAGCGAGAGGCTGTGCCCCAGTACGTCATGCAACTCCCGGGCTATGCCGAGCCGCTCCTCGGTCGCCTGCCGCCGGGCCGCCTCGCGCTGGGATCGCTGCTCTTCGATCGCCCGCTGCCGGCTCGCCTGTGCGAACGCCCGGCGATTCCGGACCAGCTCACTCGCGGCCACCAGGAGCAGCAGCCAGGCCGCGATCCCCCCTGCCACCCAGGGTGAGGGAAGCGGCTGGCCGTTCACCAGGTTTGCCAGCCACACAAAGCACGGATAACCGATGAGCAGCGACACGTAGGCCGCGATCCGGTGGCCAAGAACTAGCGCCGTGCCAAACGCGACGATCAGCGCCATCCAAATGGGACCGCCCGGATAGCCCAGCAGCAGATAGCACAGCGTCGTGAGGTACGCCACGATCAGGACCGCGACTGGCCAGCGGCGCCGGACGATGAGCGCCGCCGGGCCCGATGCCAGGAGCAGATAGCCAGTAATATCCAGCATCCTGGCGTCTGCCTGATGCCGAGCTGCCAAGGCAGTACCGCCGACCTGAACCAGCCCGGCCCCTGCCGCCAGGGCCACGTCACCACGTGTGCCCCGGACCAGCCAGCGCAGCGCTGAGATGACACGCACGGTCAAGGTTGTGCTGTCCACGTCAGCACGGTAGGCCGGATCAGGGGGAACGTCATCACCTAGCTGGTGCAACGCGAACTACCATCACCGCAGTAGTGCTGGGCTGGGCGCCGGCCCTTGGTCAGCCCAGCAAGCCGGGCCCGGACCGGTTACATCGGTTGCCGGCTCTTTCGTGTCCGGCTGTAGGTCGGCGCTTCCTTCTCGCCCGGTACTTAGGCGCGCCGCTGGGGTGCAGCACAGAGGACCGCGAGTCGTTCCCAGTACTCGTCCTCGGTGATGACACCGGCGGCATACCGCTCGGCGAGTTTCGCCTCAGCGACCTGTGCGCTGGACGTGCGCGCGGTACGGCGTACCAGCAGGAACACAGCCGTCACCGCGGTCGTGGCCACGAACAGCCGCAGGAGGACCAGAGCAGGCCACCAAGCGGCCGAGCCGTGCCACCAATAGCCGGGCCTGGGCGCGGAGGCAACTTGGGACATGAGGAACACAGACATCTCACTCCTGGCCGCGATCCCTGGCCAGGACACGCTCGCCGCCTATTCGTCCGCGGTGGTGGACCAGGCCCTCCAATCCCACGTACCACTCCAGCACAAAGAGGTAGGCCACCCATGACGGTCCGAACCCCGCTGCGGAAGCGGGCCAGTAGGGAATGCCCACCCCCAAGGCGGGCCCGTGTCCAACCTGCGCCGACATGCCAGATCGCGTAGCAACGTGAGGGCGCAACGGTGGCTCGTCGGCGCGTCGGCCGAGCAGGGCGTCGGCAGGGCGCGCTCCTCGTCGCCGGATTCGCGCTGCCAGAGCACGCGGGCTGGCACTGGCAGTTTCTGGCGGTCGTCGCACCACTCGAGGAGTCCTGGAGATTCCGATGACCGTCCGGGTCCGGCACCCCAGATGGCGACGGAGGGAGCCAGCTCGCGCGGCTGATCACGCGGGGCGTCAGTAATTCTGAGGCGTGCCAGATGGTCGGGCGTCAACTGGCGGTCCGGGAAGCGTTGAGGACGCGGCTGGACAAGAACCAGCAGCAGCGGCCGGCGGCTGCATTACCCACCCGTGATCAGCCACGAGTAGCACGGTCAGGCGGGTCCTCCATCCTCTCTCCACAGCATGGGGGCCAAGCCTCCATCTCGGCCGCCTTCAGTGAAAGGGCAGATCACTGGCTCTGGAGGAACTATGTCAGCTGGCCCTTCGGCCGGTAGCAGCGGCAGCCGACAGGCGTCAGGCGGCTACTTCGCTTCGCTGACGTCGGCGAAGTACATGTTGCTCACCACGCTCAGCAGGGATGACACCCTGGTATCCACCGCAGTGCACCCTGTGACCGACGGTCACCGGGTCTATTTCTGGCTCTGGTGCCCGTCTAAGACATGGCATCGACTGCGGTACACCGACTGGGTTCAGGTAGCGCCGTGCACCACGCTGGGGTTCTGCGGGTACGGACCGCTGCTGGATGCGACCGCCCGGCCACTGGACGGGGAGGAGGCCCGCTTGGCGTCCAGGATGCTGGCCCAGAAGTACCGCCTCCAGCACGGGTTCCTCATCCCACTGATGCACAGGATCAGGGGACGGCAGACCGTCCCCTTCGATCTGAGGCCCGACGAGGATGCGCAATTGCCCGGCGAGCCACCAGCGTGACGGATCAGGGCAGCGCCCCGCATGCGCTTACCGTCAAGGCCGGCATAGCTCACATCCTGAAGGAGGTCGGCCTGTACTTAGTGCCGCATCCGGCAACGTTTGCCCTGTTCGACGGCTGTGCCATCGAGCGGGCAGTAGGTGATGGCGCTGGCCATCTCCGATGGCGCTAGGATCACACCATGCCACGCACGGACAGGGCGTCGCGGGTGATCGCTGCGCCGCCCGAGCGCGTCTGGGCCGCTCTCGTCGATCCCAAGGCCCTCATGGCATGGCTCCCTCCTGCGGGGATGACTGGCAGGTTCGAGCGATTCGATGCCCGGCCGGGCGGGTCGTACCGGATGGTGCTGACGTATTCCGACGCGTCTGGCGCACCGGGCAAGGCGAGTGTGGATTCCGACATCGTCGAGGCTCGCTTCGCCGACATCGTCCCCGGCGAGCGGGTTGTGCAGGCGGTGGACTTCGTCTCCGATGACCCCGCCTACACCGGCACCATGACCATGACCTGGGAGGTCACCGCTGTCGATGCGGGGACGCGCGTCGACATCGTTGCCGACGACGTTCCGGACGGCATCTCCGCGGAGGACCACGCCGCAGGGCTCACCTCTTCCCTGACGAACCTCGCCGGCTACGTGGAACAGTAGCCCTCGCTCCCTGGCCGGTAAGGAGCCGCTCGGTGCTGCTGTTCCTGCGCGGCAGCGCACGGTTGCGACCAGAGACACCTGACCTCATGATCCGGCTGGGGCTCCACGACCGGGTGTTCACCACAACAACAAGGCGAACGTTGTCTGGTACGGCATTAGCTCCCCATTTAGCCTGCGTGTTCGCGCTTGGCCTTGAGGGAGCGTTCCGCCAGGCCTGGTCTGCGGCGCTCTATCTTGATCTCGCGGACGGCACCCGCAGCCAGGGCCCCTGGCCTCGTGGTCAACTCCGCCCGGGCAGTAGCGCCCGGTATCACCCTCGACCGCCAGCGGCGACCGGGAAGAACACAAAGTCCCAGCCCGATGACCGGCAACAGTGATGAAGCTGCGGGGATGCGGGTACCGTGACCGGGGTAGCGGCCGGTTATGGCCTGCTCGCATGGCTCACCGCCACCGCCAGCGTCATGTGAACGCCGGAACGGTCATGCATAACGGGATGCCAGACGTGGCTACGGTGATCGCCGTCATAGCCGCGCTCGGCTCCGCCTGCTGCTTCGCCCTGGCTGCGGTGGTGCGGCACGGCGTCGCCAGGGGGGCGGGCGGAACGGCGCTCAGCCCGGCCTGCTGTTGCGGCTGGTCCGCAACCCGCGGTGGCTGGCCGCCGGTGCTCTGAGCGCGGTGTCTTTCGGGATCCAGGGGCTGGCGCTGGCGTTCGGGCCGCTGACCCTGGTGCAGCCACTCGCGGCAACGACATGCCGTTCGCCCTGCCGACGATCGCCATCGTGCACCGGTACCGCCTCATCCGCCGCGATTGGGCCGGAGCCGCCGCCGTGGGCGGCGGCATCGCCGTTATTCCTCACCCTCTCACCACCCAGGAGCGGGATATCACCCAGCTACGGCCTCGTTGGCTGGGCAGCGCATGATGTCGGCCGTGCTGACGGGCGGCAATGCTGGCACCCGTACGCCTGCGTTTAATCGGATACGTCGTCTGGCACCTGGCGGCACTCGTCTCGTACACCTGACCTCGGGTCGAGTACCGTCGCATCGGCGGTCACGACTACGTGGCGGTGTGCGGCACGCGCGGCGCTCCGCGATGAGTGTGCGAGCTGCGTATCGTCATATCCGTCATGACGTACGCACCGGTGAACGGCCTGCAGCTCTACTACGAGACGCACGGTTCCGGCCGGCCACTCGTACTGCTCCACGGCGGACTGATGACCATCGACCTCAATTTCGGACCGTTGCTCAAACCCCTTGCGGCGAGCAGGCAGGTGATCGCGGTGGAACTCCAGGGCCACGGGCACACCGCCGACACCGGCCGCCCGATGACGATCGAGGCGCTGGCCGGTGACGTCGTAGCGCTGCTCGACCATCTGGGGATCGCCGAGGCCGATCTCTTCGGTTTCAGCCTCGGCGGTCTCGTCGCATACGCGGTCGCGCTCGGCGCGCCCACCCATGTCGGCAAGCTGATCGTCGCCTCGGCGGACGCCCACCGCCCGCCGGGCCGGGAGAGCGCGCCACTCGACGACGACCGTATGCCGACACCGGCCGACTTCCAGGCGATGCGCGACGCCTACGACACGGTCGCTCCCGACCCCGCGCACTTCGACGAGTTCGCGGCCAAGGAATCGACACTGGTGCACGAGTTCCCAGGGTGGACCGACGAGCTGCGATCACTGAAGGTGCCGACCCTGCTGATCTTCGGCGACCGCGACTTCTCACCGTTGCCCGACGTGGTGGAGATGTTCGAACTCCTGCCGAACGCGCAGCTCGCAGTGCTCCCCGGGACCACGCACGTCGGCGTGACACGGCGGCCCGGCGAAGTGTTCGCGTTGATCACGCCGTTCCTCGACGCGCGCTAAGCGGCGGTCATGCGCGCACCGCCAGTTCCTGGACCGCACACGCGCAGGCCAGATATGAGCGGGCGCACAGGTGGCACCAGCCGACGGATAACCGCCCAGGCGGTTCGGCGAGCGTTCGCCTTGACTCTCCCCCTCACGCATCGTGATGCTATCTATCGACATGCCCGTACCAACCGTCGGCTGGGCGCGGCGTGACGGACGCGAAGTCGCCACCGAGCACAGGTCCCCACTGAAGCGCGAGCGAACGTCTTGGCCCGGGCCGCCTGCGGCTAGTGCGTGGCCGCCGAGGCCGGCTCCGAGGGCGCTGGCCATGCAGATGGCGGATCCGTTGTGCCCGAGGCGACCGGGCGAGGGCGGGAACGGTGGCGAAGAGCCGGTGCTGCTGGGAGGCGATGGTGAGGCCGACCGCGAGGCCGAGCGCTGCCATGGTGAGGGTGCCGGCCGGGTGCGAGCTGCGGGTGAGGATGAGTGCGGCGGTGATGGCGGTGATCGCGCAGGCGCCGAGCAGGAGCGCCGCTCTGGCTCCCCTCCGGCGGATGACGCGGGGAACGATGGCGGTACCGGTCACCTGCGCGGCGCCGTAGGCGAGCATGGCAACGACGATCCAGGCGCCGGGGCCGTGCAGGATGGCGGGCAGGTAGCCGATCACCACGAACCCGGGGGTGAGGACGGTGACGGTGCCGGCAAGGATGCCGAGGACTCCGACTCTGTGGTGGGATCGTTTTTGGCAACGCCTCCGAAGGAGCTCCGATGTCCCATACCACCACCGGCTCCTCTCGCGCCTTCATGGTTTAGCAGGGGCCGCGAGCTGCCCGCGGGGGGTGCGGTGGCCGTGCTCTCGAAGGTGGCGGCTGAGGATGTGGGCGACGAGGTCCCGCGCGACGCCTGCGGGTGGGTTCTTGGCGCCGTCCCAGATCGCGCGCAGGGTCCGGCGCAGGTCCAGTTCGGGCATGTGAATCTGGACGAGCCGGCCGGCGGCCAGGTCGTCAGCGACGGCGAGTTCGCTGATGACGGCTGGCCCGGCGCCGGCTAGCACGGCCGCGCGGGCCGCCGCGGTGGTGGACAGCGACAGCGCAGCCTGGGCCTGCGTGGCGCCGGGGCCGAGCGCAGCGGCCAGCGCGGCTGACAGCGTGTCCCGGGTGCCGGAGCCGCCTTCCCGGCTGACCAGCGGCGTGCTGGCCAGCTCGGCGGCGCTGACGCCGCGGCGGCGCCGCGCCCAGGGATGGCCGGGGGCGACGACCACGGTCAGATGGTCGTGGCCGACGACCCTGCTGCGCAGCGACGTCGGCGGCCGCGGGCCCTCGATGAACCCGATATCCGCGCTGCCGTCGGTGACGTGGCTGATCACCATCTCGGTGTTGGCCGCGGTCAGCGTGATCTGCGGAGGCGGGCGGCCGGGCTGGGCGGCCGCGCGGAAGGACGCCAGCCAGCCCGGCAGCAGCTGCTCGGCGACGGTCGAGCTGGCGCTGACCCGCAGGCGGCTGCGCCGGTCGTGGCGCAGCGCGCCGATTCCGGTCTCCATCTGGGCCGCGACCTCCAGCAGCCGGGCGGCCCACTCGGCGATGACGGCGCCCTCGGCGGTGAGCCGGGAGCCGCGCGCGCTGCGGTGCACCAGCGTGACGCCGGTCTGCGCCTCCATCGCCCGGATCCGCGCCGAGGCGGCCTGCTGGCTGACGCCGGCCTGCCGGGCGGCACCGTTCAGGCTGCCGGCCAGGGCCACCTCGAGCAGCAGTTCGAGCGCGTCAAGGTCGGGGACGTGCGGGTTCAGCGCCATCTGGCCACCCACCCCAGGTACAAGCCAGGGTTGTATTTCATCAAGTTTACGGGCCCTACTGGCCGCCGCCAGCGGCGGTCAGTGTAGAGGCATGACCACGACCACTCCCACAGGCAGCAAGCCGGCCGCGGCCCGGGACCGGCGTGCGCTCTCGAGCCTGCGGGCGCGCACCCGCCCAGGCGGGCCGCCACCCGGCCCGCAGAAAGCCACCAGCACACCCCGTGCCCAGCTCAGCTGGCGCCCATCACGCGGCGCGGGGCAGCTACGGCACTCCCGGAAGGACGAACTGACATGACCGGATCCCCCCTCGCCCCCATCGTCATGCCCATCGTCGTGACGATCGGCCTCGCCACCTGGCTGATCATGGTGTACTACGCCGGCAGCCACCCCCAATGGGGCCACAGCCCGGCTCGCCGGCACGCTGTTCCCCGCCCCGCCGCGCTGGCTGACCGGCGCCAGCCCGCCCGCCGCCCCGCCGGCCAAGCCGTTACCGCACTGCCCGGCCCGGCCCGGGACACCCACCACAACCCGATGCGGGCTGACGGCACCCGCTCAGCGCGGCACCCAGCTCACCGCAGGCGCAGCCTGGCAGCCGGACATGCCAACCGCTAGCCCCGTAATTCGCATATGGACATAGGTCACGTCCTGTGGATTTGGCCGGGCGTTAGGGCGGGTGGGTCGGGTCGATGCCCAGCAGGTCCAGCAGCTGGGCCTGGACCGGG
>WNGB01020176.1_pt1 | contig 13655 bp, 13 predicted proteins | sample 5400681 | NCBI WGS metagenome assembly WNGB01 (sample SAMN13153367, study PRJNA577476) | soil metagenome | isolation source: 115 cm soil or saprolite under grassland replicate 2 | place: USA:California | collected 2016-06-15 | reverse complement strand
ACTCCTATCGGAAATTCGTCGACTGCCGGAATACTCGGGACAAGCGAGATGCCCGCGCCGGCACCTGTTGCTCCAAGATCAAACTGTTGTCCTACCCGGTGGTCCGGAATTGCTTTCACCCGATCGGAAATGCGAAAGGAAGACTCTGTGGCCGGACGAGCTACCGGCTTGTCTGCGCTCAGAAAGGTATCAGGAAGAGGGTATGCTACAAACGTTCCCGATTTGGCCTTTGAACGAAGATAGCCTTCTGCGTGAAGCTTTGAGAACGCAAGGTTGACCGTTAGTCTGGATATGCCCAAGTCGGCAGCGAGCGCGCGTGAGGACGGAAGCCGGGAAGCGCCATCGAGAAAGCTGCCCGATCTTAGCTCATCACGAATCTGGCGATAAAGCTGCTGGTGGAGCGGTTCGGTGGAGGCGCGATCAAGTCGAATCATCTCGAATGCGATGATTGAACGCCGGCGCCTTCTCTTTAGAAGCGGTTTCTTGTTCGACATGCCACTCATTGCGCTGCCTAAAGAATCCCCGCCGTTTGGAGAGACGACGCGAGTTTGACCAGACTTTCTCGAATCTGTGCCCGAGTCCAACCGGCGAAACCGAAGACGAATGCCGGCTTGGGCGTGGCTCGAATGCAGTAAAATGACAGCGGCGAAGGCTTGACCCCAATCTGGAGAGTAACACGGCTAATCGCTGCGAAGTCTTCCTCGCGTTTCAGCCAGGCGATCATATTCAATCCGCCCTCCGGAATCTGCAAAGTGAAACGATCACCGAGCAACTCATTGAATTGTTTGATAAAGACCTCTCGCCGTTCGGCGTAGATTTTTCGCATTCGTTTGATGTGACTGAGGAAGAATCCGTCGGTAATGAAACGGGCCAGCGTAGCCTGATCAATTGCGGAGGAGTGTTGGTCCATTGTGCTGCGGATTTTCACCAACGGATCGATCAACGCCTCTGGCGCAACCACGTAGCCCAGTCGCAAGGAAGGATAAAGAATTTTACTCATCGTCCCGGCGTAAATGACGCGTCCGAAATCGTCGATCCCCTGCAAGCAAGGGAGCGGCGGTCCGCTAAAGCGGAACTCCGCGTAAAAGTCGTCTTCAAAAACAAATGCACCGTGAGCGCGCGCAAAAGCGAGCAGGGCTGTTCTGCGCTCGAAACTCATTGTCACGCCGAGCGGATATTGATGCGAAGGGGTTACGTGGATGATTTTTGGTTGCTTTTCCTTTCGCGATCGCGCGATCACAATTCCTTCGTCGTCCAACGGCTTCGGAACCACTTTAGCGCCTGCCAAAATAAAGACTCTGCGCGCCTGGTGAAAACCGGGATCTTCCATCCACACAGGTTCGCCTGGATCCAGCAGGGCCATGGCGCTAATCAGCATCGCCTGCTGCATGCCTCCGACGATCAGGATTTGATCTGGATGACAGCGCGCGCCTCTAAAATCGCACAGATATGTGGCAATGGCTTTGCGCAGGTCCGCGTCGCCACGACTCGATGCATGCCGCAACAAATGAGTGCCCTTTTGCGCGAGCACCCGGGATCGGAGCCGTTCCCAAATATCGATGGGGAATTCATCGACTGCCGGAAGCCCGGGGACCAGGGAAATGCCCGCCCCGGCATCCAGTGCTCCGAGATCAAACTGCGTCCCTGCACGTTGGTCTGGGATCGCTCTTACTCGGTCAGACATGCGAGCTCGACGCTCGACTAGCCGATATGTTTTCAGTTCACCACGGCGGATTCCTCCCGCCGTACGGCGGGCGACTTTGTCAGCAGTCAAGAAACTTTCAGGGAGCGGATTCGCCACAAACGTTCCCGATCCGGTCTTCGAGCGGAGATAGCCCTCCGCGTGAAGCTTTGAGAACGCGAGATTAACCGTCAATCTTGAGATTCCCAGGTCAATAGCCAAAGCTCGAGAGGAGGGAAGCCGCGATGCGCCGTCGGTAAAGGTGCCTGATTTCAACTCATCGCGAATTTGGCGGTAGAGTTGCTCGTGCAATGGTTCGGCTGCGGTCCGGTCGAGCCGAATCATTTCGAACGCGATGACTGAACGTCGTCGCCGTTTATTTAGAGCCGATTCGCTCCTCGACATGCCGGTTCCCCGTTTCGTGCAATTCCTGTGTTCAATTTGCACGCGTATTCCAAAGCGCAACTGGCATTATCGTCTTCTCTCAAGTGGTCATTGCTACATCAGAGGATACCGAAGAGTTGATGTAGTATGTGGAAAGCTCGTGGTTCGTCGTCGGTCAAATATGAATCCAAGTCGCTCTTTCGATTTCTGCCGCTGATCTTGCTCCTGGGAATGGCGTTTTGTCCGCGGGCGCAAAGTGGCCAGGCAAACGTAGCTTATTTCGCAGGCGGTTGTTTTTGGTGCACAGAGGCAGTTTTTCAACAAGCGCCGGGCGTGTCCTCGGTAGTCTCGGGCTACATGCAGAAAGCCGAGACCGTTCAAGTCACGTTTGATCCCGCTAGAACCAGCTACGACAAGCTGCTCAATCTGTTCTGGCGTGCGCATGATCCGACCGAAGTCGACGCACAGGGGCCGGATACTGGAAAGCAATATCGCTCCGCCATCTTTTTCGTCGACGAACAGCAACGCGTAGCAGCCGAGAAATCGAAGGCACAGGCGCAAAAATCGTATTCAAAACCGATCGCAACTGAAATTACTCGAGCGGGATCATTTCGTCCGGCGCCGGAAAATCATCAGAACTTCTGCCGGAAAAACCCAAACAATCCGTATGTCCGACAAATAATAGAACCGAAGCTTAAGAAACTCGGTCTGAAGAAACCTTAGCTAATGACCGATAATTGAGAGTTAACAGAGAATGAAACCTTTATCCTTGTTTCTACTCTGTGTCTTGCCCGTCCACCTCAGCATGGCGGAAGACGCAGAAGCCGCACGAATCCGGCGGCAAATCGAGTCTACTCCGATGACGCAAAAGCTGACATTGAGCGATGACCAATGGCGAAAGATCCTGACTCCCGGCCAATTTCAGGTCCTACGTGAAGCCAAAACAGAGGCGCCATACAAGAACGCGTATTGGAACAATCACGAAAAGGGAATTTATCTCTGTGCCGCGTGCGGAAGTAAGTTGTTCAGTTCCGATACGAAGTTTGAATCGCGAACCGGCTGGCCCAGTTTCTATGCGCCGCTGGCCACCGACAAAGTAACGGAAACTACCGATACCAGTCATGGGATGACACGTGATGAGGTAAAATGCGCGCGTTGCGGATCGCATCTCGGGCATGTGTTCAATGATGGTCCCCCTCCAACCCGTCTTCGTTACTGCATGGATTCAGTCGCCCTCAAATTTATAAGATAACGAAGGACCGTTAGGAGGTTGTCGTCACTACAATGAAAATAAGCTCGAACTTTTGTCGGGACCGAGGACCAGAGCTCGGAAACTCTTGGCCGGGGTACAAACAGTGATGACGAATGGCAGCTCGCATGGTCGCTTCAGAAAAGACGCCGTCCGCACCTTCAGCGTTGCAGATAGATCGCCGCGAATTCATGCGCCTTTCTACAACTTTCGCAGCGGCACTAACGATGGGCTGTGACGTTGTATGGGCGAAATCTATACCTATGAAAACTGCAATAAAAATTACCTGCTTTATCCGATACGAAATCGATCCGTACCAGCGGGAAGCTTTCAAAGAGTACGCAGAAAACTGGGGGCCGATCATCCCCCGGTGTGGCGGGCATCTCGTGGGCTACTTCCTGCCTTACGAGGGCACGAACAACGTCGCATGGGGACTGATTGCTTTCGATAGCCTTGCATCGTACGAAGCTTACCGAAAGAAACTGAAGATCGATCCTGAGGCGCGCAAGAACATCGAGACAGCGATAGCCAAACGCATCATTCTTCGCGAAGAGCGCACGTTCGTGGAAGTAGTCGACGGCACATTCAATGTGGCCGCTGCACCTGGAGACGCCAAGTGACGCGCACACTGATTCTTCCGGGACTTCATGACTCCGATACCGGGCATTGGCAAAGTCGGTGGGAAGCCCGAGACAAGACGCTGCTTCGCGTAATTCAAGACAATTGGGAGACGCCGCACTGCGCCGATTGGATCGGGAGGCTCGATCAAGCCGTCGCGCTCACGGGGCCGGATACGGTGCTTGTGGCGCACAGCGCGGGGTGCGCGCTCGTTGCGCATTGGGCTGTAGGCGATTCCTCAAGGCCCATTCGAGGAGCGCTCCTCGTTGCACCCAGCGATCCCGAGGTCCCGAGTTTTCCATCCGGGCCGAGAGGCTTTAGGCCGATTCCGCTGCTTCGGCTCCGATTTCGAAGTATTGTGGTTGCCAGTTCGAACGATCCGTACGTCACGCTTTCTCGTGCGGAAACATTCGCGAAAAGATGGGGCAGCGAGTTCGTGGTGATCGGTGAAGCGGGGCACATCAATAGTGGCAGTGGCCTCGGTAACTGGCCTGAAGGTCTCGCACTCCTAAACACTCTTCGCAAAACTCCGAACAAAAGTGAGCCATGCCGAGCCACCGTTTTGAGATAAGAGCCGTATGAAAACCGACTCCATCGGCGAAACGGGAGTCAACGATGACGTGCTATGCGAGGCGTTCGAGAATCTCGGCGCGACGTTATTGCCGGATTTTTGTACGAACACGGAAGTGAAACATCGACTGGGACGGCTCACGTGCCGAACCGACGGAAAACAGATTGCAGGACGCTCTAATGAACGCGCCTAGATACCATCTCGTATTGTGGATCCTGATCGCCGCCTTGCTACCCCTTCAGGGAATCGGACAACAGAGCTCGGACACAGCGAAAACAAACTCTCCACAACTTCCCACGAAACATGATGGGCAACACGACTTTGACTTCGAAATTGGCACTTGGAAAACTCACCTATGGAGCCTCCGGCATCCTTTAACTGACTCCACCGAATGGGTCGAGTCTAAGGGGATTGTGGTTGTCCGGAAGGTTTGGAATGGCCGCGCCAATCTAGTGGAGCTGGTAGCCGAGGGCCCAGCAGGTCCCTTTGAATTTCTAAACCTGCGTCTTTACGATTCCCGAACTCACCAGTGGAGCGATTATTTTGCCACCAGTAAGGACGGCACCTTTATCAAGCCCATGACCGGCGAGTTTAAGAATGGCCGCGGCGAATTCTTCTTCCAAGAAAAGCTGAATGGACGTGCCATGTTTTTTCGATCCGTCATATCGGATATCACCCCTAGTTCTTGTCGTTTCGAAGACGCATTCTCAGACGATGGCGGCAAGAGTTGGAAAGTGAAAGGGATCGCCATCGACACACGGGTGAACGATGAATCTCCAGAGCAGAATTCCGACGCACCCAAACCCACTCATAAAAATGCTTCCGCGGAACATGATGGACAACACGATTTTGATTTCGAGATAGGCACTTGGAAAACTCATCTATGGCGCCTCGTGGATCCCTTAACCGGCTCTACGAAGTGGGTCGAATATGAAGGCACTAGCGTCGTCCGAAAAATTTGGAATGGCCGCGCAAATCTGGTGGAGCTTGAGGTCGATGGGCCAACCGGTCATTTCGAAGGTTTGAACCTTCGCCTTTACAATCCGCAATCCTTCCAGTGGAGCCTGAATTTCGCCAACAGCAGAGGCGGCACTCTGAGTCCACCCACGATCGGCGAGTTCAAGAATGGCCGCGGCGAGTTTTTCGACACCGAACCATCTGGCCCTAACGGCCGAACCGTCCTTGTTCGATTCGTTATATCGGGCATCAGTCCGGATTCGTGCCGTTTTGAACAGGCATTCTCGGACGATGGGGGCAAGACTTGGGAAGTGAACTGGATCGCCATAGACACGCGCGTGAAAGATGAAACGGACAAAGCGCACTGAATTTCGTCGCCTGCCAGGCAGAGGTTCGCACGACGTGCATACGATTAACGCAATTTTGGATGCGGGCTTTCTCGCCCATGTCGGATTCTGTGTCGATGGCCAGCCGTATGTTATTCCGACCTTGTATGGCAGGGATGGAGAAAAACTTTACCTGCACGGCTCGGCCGCGAGTCGCATGCTCGGGACACTCGAAACCGGTATCCCTGGCTGCATAACCGTGACGCTTGTGGATGGCCTGGTTCTGGCGCGGTCTGCCTTCCATCATTCCATGAACTACCGGTCGGTTGTAGCGTTCGGCACTGCCTATAAGATCGATGAGCCGGCTCAGAAAACGCGGGCTTTGCGCGTAATTTCTGAACACCTAATAGCGGGCCGTTGGGATGACGTGCGCAACCCCAGCGAAAAGGAGTTGAAGGCAACCGCGGTACTGGAGTTCTGCATTGAGGAAGCTTCTGCAAAGATTCGAACCGGCCCGCCTCTCGACGATGAAGAGGACTATAGTCTGTCAGTCTGGGCCGGCATCCTTCCTCTGAGCCTGGAGGCGAAACCGCCCGTACGCGATTCTCGACTTACAGATGGTATCAACGTGCCAGAGTACATCTTGCGATCCCGACACCATGAATCTGTATCAGCATCAATAGCATGAAAAACTTCTGCGTCGCGTTCATTGCCGGCACAACGGTCCTAACGGGTTCAGCTTCTGGCGCGCACTCCCAGGATACGTTCAGCCCAACGCCAGCTGCCACCGGCCACGTGGGAGCGCACGATTTCGATTTTCTCGTCGGCGAATGGCGAGTGCATCATCATCGCTTGAAACCGGACAGTCAGGAATGGGTGGACTTCGAGGGCACGTGCCGCAATCGCAAGCTCATGGACGGCGGCGCGAACATGGAGGAGCACGCGCTGAAGGCACCCGATGGCACCTATCACGCCATCGCGCTGCGCGCGCACGATCCGACGACAGGCCAATGGGCGATCTGGTGGCTCGACGGACGTTACCCTTCTGGTCCCCTCGACCCGTCAGTTAAAGGACGCTTCGAGAACGGCGTCGGTACGTTCTACGGCGACTACATGCAGGACGGCAAGCCGATGCGGGTGCGGTTCCTCTGGTCGAACATCACACCGACATCCGCTCGCTGGGAACAGTCTCTTTCATCGGACGGCGGAAAGACGTGGGCAACAAACTGGATCATGAATTTCAACCGCGATACCGCCAACCCCGCGCAAGGACCCGCGGCGCAGAGTAAAGTCCACGACTTCGATTTTCTCAATGGCGACTGGCGTGTTCATCATCGTTATCTTCGGATAAAAGAAGATGGTCGCGAATGGCTGGACGCAGACGGAACGGCGAGCCACCGTGAGCTCATGGATGGCAGGGCGAATCTGGAAGAGTACACGACTAACGCACCCAGCGGCGCTTATCGAGCCGTCGCGCTGCGTTCGTACGATCCGAAAACCTCTCAATGGTCAATCTGGTGGCTCGACGAGCGCAGACCACATGGTGAACTAGATCCGCCTGTTCAGGGTCGTTTCGAAAAAGGAGTCGGCACTTTCTATGGCCAGATAACAACCAACGGAAAACCGATGCGCTTGCGGTTCGTGTGGTCTCAGATCACAGGCACCTCCGCGCGCTGGGAACAAGCCTATTCGCCAGACGCAGGAAAGACGTGGGAAACGAACTGGACCATGGAATTTCGACGCGCCTTGTGAGCCGAGACTCCGCGCCCAGAAGGTCGTTCGTCATTCGTTTCAAGCATCAACTAAACAATCACCAGTAAAAAAGAACTAACCAAATCAACAACTGAAAGAACAACAATTATGTCAACCACCACCACAAACACGATCCAGCTTCACCGCGTGCTCCGCGCTGCGCCTGAGAGAATCTATCGCGCGTTTCTCGATGCGGATGCAATGGCCAAATGGCTTCCGCCGAATGGATTCACCGGAAAAGTTCACCAGATGGACGCAAAGGTCGGCGGCACCTACAAAATGTCTTTTACCAATTTCACTACCGGCAAGAGCCATTCCTTCGGCGGAACCTATGTCGAGCTGAAGCCACAAGAGCGCATTCGCTACACAGACAAATTCGATGACCCGAACCTGCCCGGGGAAATGCAGACAACCATAACGCTCGAAAAAGTATCCTGCGGAACGGAGTTGAACATTGTGCAGGAAGGCGTCCCCGGCGTCATTCCTGCCGAGGCCTGCTATCTTGGCTGGCAGGAATCGCTGACCCTTCTATCGAAACTCGTTGAGGCTGAGATTCCAGACTAGACTATGGATGTTGTTGGCATCGCATGATTAGGCAGAGCTGCAGCCACCGCGCTGCTTGTCACACCGAAGCACAGCGAAGGCGCATGCGCCGTCCGCGATAATGGGCGGGCAGTAATAGGTAGAAGAAAAGTCACGATAGTGAAGTGTTTCATCCGATACGAAATCGCGGGAGAACGCGGCTGACGCCACAATCGTAGTATGCACCAACCTTCTCGCGTTGGTCTATCTTCGTTTCGCGCTACAAGGACGGCAGTTGGTCACCGCCGGAGATCGCACCGTTCTCGGGCCAATACCAGGACGCCGATCCTTACATCACGGCTGACGGAAAACACTTCTACTTCATTTCCGATCGTCCCGTAGAGGCCGGTGGAGAACGCCAGTCGCATCACGACATCTGGGTCATGGACAAGACGGATTTAGGCTGGAGTGCGCCGCGTCATCTGCCAGCGCCTATCAATAGCGATGCCGACGAGTTTTATCCGATCGCGCTAAAGAACGGAACTCTCTATTTCGGGTCGCAACGCAAGGAGGCCAACGGCGTGGGCGACATCTATCGCGCTGCGCCCCAGAAGGGCGGCAGCTATGCGGTCGAGAATCTCGGCCTGCCTGTTAATACCGGGGCAGGCGAGTACGAGGCCTTTGTTACCGAAGATGAGCGGCTGATGTTGCTCGCGATCACGAGGCGACCCGACTCTCTTGGCGATATAGACCTTTACGTCTCTCACAAGCAAGCCGATGGCAAATGGAGTGAGCCGGTCAATCTCGGACCCGAGATTAATTCGCCCGCACGCGAGCTGTCACCCAAACTCACACCAAATGGCAAATACCTGATCTGGATGAGTTGCCGCGAGCCAGCACTGCCTGCCAAACCACAGCGGCGAACCACGGCCGAGGTGTTGCAAGAGCTGCACGCACCTGGCAACGGACTTGGGGACATTTACCAGATCGATGTCTCTGCCGTGCCAGCGTTAAAACCGCCAACGAAATAGATGCGACGCCGATAATGGTGATTGCACACTGGCTCTCTGCTCTGTGTCACTCGGCCTAGAGCATGGCCACGTAAAAAAAGATAAACGCCGCGGTCCGCAGCGACGGTTCCCCGCATAATGTTCATCGATAGCTGATCATTCAGACACCGAAACACGTTCGCGCCAACTGGCCTTGTAAGACTTTGCTAACTGGGTCTTGTGGCTCAATTGATCACTGCCACTTCTAAGCGAATACGAGTAAGAGTAAGAATACGATAGGAGTAAGAAAAGGACCTCAGCGTGATGAAAGATATCAAACCCATTCTATACGCGGGCGCGCTTGTTGGCGTGCTCGACATCACGGCGGCCTGCATCCAGGTATACGTTGCATACGGCTATGCACCGGCGCGGCTGCTGAAAGGCGTCGCTGGCGGGTTGCTGGGCCGGAGTGCGGTTGAAGGCGGACTTTCAACCGCAGCGCTCGGTCTCTTGATGCATTTTACGATGGCGCTGACTGTGGCAGCGATTTTCTACGCGCTAAGCCGACGGCTTCCACTGCCCCAAAAGCTTTCGGGAGTCGTGGCTGTGGGACTGCTTTATGGAGCGGCGGTTTTTGCGGTCAACAACTTCGCAACGGCACCGTTCCTGTCATGGGTTCGCAGTCTCTATCTGCATACGCCAATCTTATTCAAGCCACCGATGGGCTGGTGGCAGCTGATCATTCATTTGTTCTGCGTGGGCCTGCCCATTGCGCTGGTAATGCATCGCTACGCTCCAGCAACTGCACGCATTACTCGCTAAAAAGTAGCGATTTCGCTTCGGGCCGGCCTGCACCGCGTATCCAAAGTGGCCTTGTCGAACCTCGCTGACTGGATATTGTAAAAGGAAGCCGCAATCTAGAAACTTGGCTGCAGCGGACGCTTCAGCCATGAATCCGAAGACAGTTGGTTTGATTGTAGCCGAAGAGATGGCCGCGGCCGATCTAATGGGTCCCGCCGAAGTTTTTTCACGTGCGACAATTCGAAGGAACGGTCAATCGGAACCGCGTGAGTCCTGTTGTTACCGAGTGATGACGGTTGGCATTAACGCAGGACCGTGCGTGACAGAGTGCGGTATCGTCATCAGACCCGATCTGGATCTCGAAAAGGCGCCGCCCCTGGATACGGTGTTTGTTTGCACTGGCAGCGGAAGCCACGGCGAAAAACTGAACCGGAGACTCATGAAATGGCTAAAGCAGCGTGCACCGAATACGCGGCGTATCGCGGCTCTTGGAAGAGGTATCTACGCGCTTGCAGCAACCGGGCTGCTCGATGAACGGCAGGCGGTGATCCACTGGCGATTCGCTAAAGATGCTGCCGGGCGGTTTCCCAAACTCCGTGTTAATCCCAATAATCTCTTTGTTAAAGACGGCCCTTTCTACACTTGTGCAGGCGGTAATTCAGCCGTCGATTTTGCGCTTGCTTTGGTTGAGGAAGATTACGGTCGTCATGTCGCGTTGGCCCTAGCGCGCGAATTGGTTGTTCACGTTAAGAGATCAGGTGAACACGAACAGTACTCTGAAGCCCTGAAGTTTCAGATCCAATCTTCCGACCGTTTTGCCGATCTTCCCGCGTGGATCCTCTCTCATCTCAGTGACGATCTTTCCATAGACGTTCTCGCCCAAAGAGCGGCCATGTCCCGCCGTAACTTCACTCGTTTATTCCATCAAGCCTTTGGTAAAACCCCTGCTCAATTCGTCGCGGAAGCGCGTATTGCTGAAGCGCAGCAACGATTGTTAGTCCCTCGCAATAGTATTGAGAGCATCGCTCACTCTCTCGGATTCCGAAGCGCAGATGTGTTCAGTGTTGCTTTCGAGCGGTGCACGGGCATTCGACCGCGCATCTACCGCGCCCTGAGGCGAGCTCCCAAAAGCAATAACAGTTCGGCGAACGTCGCTCCTCACAAATCTACTGGGCGCGCAAGATCGACTGTATTGCGCGCGGCATAAAGACCTATCATCAATTCACGGTGCTGTAGCCACGGCGCTGTGTCGCCGTGCTGCCGGACATAGCCCTGCAGGCGAAGCGCCTCGACACAGCGAGGCGGCTACAACCTCGGGCGCATTCTAGCTTATTGGCATTGAGAGAATCCGCGCGTCTGCGCGGCTTTGGAATGACAAAGAGGCAGCCCAAGCGGGCTGCCTCTTCTGTAACCTAACTAACGGAGAAATTTTAGAATCTCTTCTTTAGCCCAACGTACCAGAACCGGCCTTTGATCGTGGTCAGCGATTCGTCGTACCCGTTCTCGAAGTTGCCGGCGACGAACGGTGGATCTTCGTCGAACACGTTCTGCATACCAAGCGTAACGGTGGTATTGTTAAGCCACCATTTCCAGTTGCTGCAGCCGTACTCAGCCGTGGACACCGGGACGACATTCTTTTCCTTGCCATCCTTCATCTTCACGTTTTTGCCGCCATCCTTGGCAAAGCCAGGGACCTCCGCTGGCGCGGGCGCCGGGTAGTTAAACGTATAGTTTAGGATCAGGTCGAGCGTGGTCCACATTGCCACTTTCCGCGCATGTGCACCGTCCTCACCGGTGAGAGGATCAGTTCTCGGCGTTTGCTGCTTGGGGACTCCGCCGTCGTAAGTTCCGACTAGAGACACATTGTCATCTTCATACTGGCCGATCCAGTGAACAACTGCTCCAACATCCAGGCCACCCAACCACGTGTCAGCCGGACCGTCGTAGAAGATACTGAAATTGGCCCGATTTCTCGGCAGCGAGTTGGTCAAAGTGAATGACGTGGGCAGGAATTCACCCGCGATACCGAAACGTTTGGTGCCGGGCGCAGGCTGAAGCTCAGCCCGCGACAACCAGGTGCCGTTGACTGTAGTGGTCAGTCTCCCAAAATCGCCGCGGCCGAAGATCGTTGAATCCAGGATATAGATCGCTTCGTAGTCCAAGCCTTCGAAAATCGCGCCGGAAAGGTTTTCGTTGGGATCGACCACCAGGAGAACTGGGCCGAACTCACCCCCCGGCGGCGGGGCACCGCGAGTTACCAGGCTTGCAAACGGTTCACGGTTGCTGTTATTGATAATAAACTGCGCGCCGAGCAGCGCGACGATATCTCGCATGTCGATATGCCACCAATCGGCGCTCAAGGTCAGGCCCTTAATCCATTTCGGGCTGTAAACGGCCCCGTAGGTCCACTCATAGGCAACTTCCGGGTGCAGAAACGGGTTTCCGGACTGGCGTTCCTCGACCTGGTTTTGAGTCTGGAATTCCGGAGGATTGTTTGCGGTAAACGGATCGACAACCAGCGGGAAGGCCTGCTGGCCAGCGGGCGACATCTCACGCACTGTCGGCGCGTGAAACGCTTCAGTGTAGCTCCCACGCAGGGTCAGCGCTCCGATATACTTCGGATCGAGCGGCTGCCAGCGTACCGATACCTTTGGCTTCTGCGCGTCGTATGTACTATGCGCTGCCGGGAACGAAGTACTTAGCACGGGAGAAGTATTCTGGCTGAACCACGACTCGCGCTCGGCAAAGTCAACTTCAAAGCTATAGAAACCGGGGAAGTTCCACGTCGGGCTCGTGAATGGAACCCGCACTTCCTCGTAAATACCCCAGACATCGCGGTTCACCCTTGAGCCCTCGCTGTCGACGGAACCGATTGTTGAGAACGTTGCGTTCAGTGAATCCGGCTTGCGGTCCCATCTTTCACCGTAATACTCGCCGCCTATCGCAAACGACACTGGCCCCGCAGGAAGATTGAACAGATCGCCATTAAACGTGGCGTAAGCCAATGGCAGCTCATAGGTCGCGGTGTTATGCAGGTTGACATAAGTCCGGCTTATCGCCGCATTCGTATTTCGACCGAAGAAACCCAGGAAAGGATTAAAGGCGGTAGCCGGGTCCGTATCCAGCAACGCTTCGCGCAGACCGGGCTGGCTGGCCTCACCCACGGACAAGTCCTGCCCCTCGTTGCGAGCGTAGCGGAAGCCCAATTCCCAGTTCCACGTCTTGAAATAATCGCCAAATTCTCCCATCTCACCTTTCAGTCCAACATCGAAGAGGTAATCCCAGTAGGTAAACTTCTCGCTTCTGGGGCCGGTGTCGTTAATGCCACGAAACCGGACGCCAGTCGTCATGGGGACCGGTGTTCCGTTAATAACCAGGGTCGCATCCCCGACAGTGAACGGATTAAACGGATTCTGAATTGGCACACTGATGCCGGAGGGGGCAAACCCTACCTGAGTTCCCGGAATCTTAAATGGATCCGGCACAAACGGTACTGCCGCCAGGGATGCATCGAAAAACGATCGCGCAACTTTGAAATCGGCAAATATGGTCAGGTATTTGTCGCATAGATCCCGGGTGAACGAACCGTAGAACACCTGGCGGTCCGCCGGAGGAAGCGCTGGCGTGAAAGCCGCGAAGTTAAAGAACAGGTAGTTCCCATCCCCAGGCGCACCGGCTCCGGGGACCCGGTTGTACTGGTTTACAATGCCGGGTACCGTAAATGGATCGACGTAAAATGGAGAGGTCGAAGCGTTAGGAGCCGAATGCGGCCTCGGCGAGTTCGCGCTGAAAAACAAACTGGGAA
>WNGB01010985.1_pt1 | contig 13657 bp, 18 predicted proteins | sample 5400681 | NCBI WGS metagenome assembly WNGB01 (sample SAMN13153367, study PRJNA577476) | soil metagenome | isolation source: 115 cm soil or saprolite under grassland replicate 2 | place: USA:California | collected 2016-06-15 | reverse complement strand
TGTACACCATGTCGCAGCCCGTCGGGTCCGGTGGACCGGCAGTCACCCGGCCGCGGCCCACGTCCGCCACAAGCTCCAGCAGTTCGGCGAGGCGCGCCGCATTCGTGTCGTGGATGATCAGTTCGCGGACGCCAGACTCAAGCAGCGTGATAGCGATAGCACTGCCTGCCCCGCCTGCCCCGACCAACAGTAAAGGTTTCGTTTAATTGGCGGCGCGCTTCGGCGGCAATGGTATCAAAGACGATGGACGATTTACCCGACCCGGACACACCGGTAAAGATAGTGATTTTGCGCTTCGGAATACGCAACGATACATGCTTCAGGTTGTTTTCACGGGCGCCGCCTATCTCGATGTATTCCTGGGGCATCATTCACTCCTTGCCTGCTCTATCATATGGTCGGCGCGCTTCCGGGGGGACATACGCATCGAGCATCGCGCGGGACGAAGCGCTGCTCTTCCAAGAGCGCTTCGTCCCGCGCGATGGCCACGAGGTCGGCTTCGATTTCAGGGATCGTCATCGAGGGTCAGCCTGGTTGCACAATTGACCAGCTGCTCACCCTCGATCTGCGCGCCAGCGCTTGCGAACCGGGTTGCCGCCGTCGTAGATCGTCGAACTGACGTGTTCAAGGTTCAACTCGAAGAGAATATAGCGATCGGCTGGTGTGAAACTTGATGCTTTCGTCGCGATCTGACGCAACGTCGGGTCTTCCACCAGTCGTGCGCGTCCGGCGATAAAGAACTCGCCACCGCCGCCGCTCGAATTCTCCACCGAGCAATGCATAGCATAGCGATCATCGCGCTGGAGATCATGACCCTTGGGCGAGGTTGGTTCCATGAACAGGAACAGGCGCCCTTCCCCGATAATCGGCGTGACCGGGTAGACGCGCGGCGCGCCATCGCCGCGAACCGTCGCAAGATAGGCGACGCCAGTGCTCGCAAAGCGTTCGGCGCCGAATGCAGCCAGTTCGGGATCGGCGCTTTCCAGTTTGTTCCAGCTCATCGTGTTCATCCCTGCTGTAAAAGGTGTCGGTGTCGGGCGGCTAGAAATGTATCAACCCTGACGAAGCCCGATGATGTTGCCGTCGGCATCCTTCACCGATGCAATCAGCCCTCCGCCCCCAATATCTTTGATTTCCTGCTCGATGTGTGCACCAGCGTCCAGGAGGGATTGGAGACTCTGCTTGATATCGTCAACGTTGTAATAGGCTGTCATGCCTGCCTTGTGGCCGTTGGGATCCAAGCCTATATCCATGTCTCCAAACTTGAAGCCAACATAATATGGCGAATCCGCATAGGGTTCGACGCCCAAGAATGTTTGGAATGTCGCCTTGGCTTGGGCCAAGTCCGTGACGGGATAAACGACAGTTTTGATACCTTATTCATGTGGAACCTCCTCACTGATGAATGGGTCTTCATTCCGCTCAATCTGCGCGCCAGCGGGTCAAACAAGAGCATCCTGGCGTACGAATCGTGTTGTGCCTGCTGTCCTCGAAGAGTCCCTGGTTGAATGCGATCGAGCCGAAGTGGATGCATGGCAAGCGCGCGGTCGTTGAACCAAATCGCCTACTCACTGCCCAAGAGCTTGCCGACCGAGTGTGCGTACTACGGCTGTACCCATGAACCACACCTTGTGCAGCCCCAAAAGGCTGCTTGATATGCGCTAGGGCCGGGCCTAGTGGCGAGCTCAGTCCTCAGCTCACCGCTTTCTTCATGAGCGCGCCGATCCTTGCCTCTTCGGCGGCGGTCAACTCCGTCAGCGCGAAGGCGACCGGCCACAGGGCGCCTTCGTCGAGGTTCGCCGTGTCGCTGAAGCCGAGCGTCGCGTACCTCGTGTTGAACTTCTGCGCGCTTTGGAAGAAGCAGACGACCTTGCCGTCCTTGGCATACGCGGGCATCCCGTACCAGAGTCTCGGCGCGAGGATTGGCGCGCTGGCGGTGATGATCGCATGGAGCCGCTTGGCCATGGCCCGCTCTGGTTCCGGCATCTCGGCGATCTTCGCGAGCACGTCGCTTTCCCCTTCCGCCCTGTTCTTGTTCGCGCGCGCTTCCGCCTTCAGCTCTTTGGCGCGCTCCTTCATCGCGGCTCGTTCCTCGTCTGTGAATCCCTTGGACTTCTTGTTGATCGCGGCGGTGCTCTTAGCGGACTCCTGCGTGCCCTTCTTTTCAGGTTGGCTCATAAAAACCTCCTCATATTGACTTGGGTTGGAAACCTCGCCGCAGTTCGACTGCGGACTCGTGCTATTCTCGTCATGCGCCGCCTAATGTAGCAGTTAAGCCGCAAGCCGCATTTCATCAGGTATCCCCTCTCAGATTTAGTACCCCTCAGGCATCGGCTGGCCGGTCTCCAGCAGCGTCTTCATGTTGCTGAGGAGCCATGTCCAGCCGCCGCTCTGCAAGCCCTGGTAGGTCGCAGTCTCGCCCTGGAAGTCCTCGTGGACCACGGTAACCTTGGTAACGCCGCCGGGCATCGATTCCAGCTCCCACGTTACTTTCGTGGGCGCGTCTTCGTCCATCGGGGGCCAGAGGGAGTGGTAGGTGTGCACCAATCGGTTGGGTGGCTCGGACGCAACCACCTCCCCCGCAACGATGGGGGAGCCATTCGGCATGTGATAGGTAAAGGGCGAGCCGACGGTGAGATCGGTCTTAAGCGTACTGCCATAGTAGTAGCGGGAGGTGAACTCCGGCGTGGTGATCGCCTCCCACACCCGCTCCTGCGGGGCCTTGATGATGATCTGATACACGAGCCGGGGCTTTGAATCGGTGGTCATACCATTCCGTCCTTCAAGCGCTGTTTTGAGATCGGCGAGCACGCTCGCACGCGCTGCCGCGTATTTGTTGATCCAGCGGTCCGAGATGAGCTGGATTGGGACCGGGTTTAGGTAGTGCAGTTTCTCGCGGCCCACTTTGCGCGTGGCGATCAGTCCGGCCGCTTGCAGCACGCGCAGGTGCTTCATCACCCCGAAGCGCGTCATCGGCAGCTGCGACTCCAGCTCTTTGAGCGTGCGGCCGTCGCGCGCAAAGAGGAGGTCAAGCAGCCGCCGACGGCTTGGATCGGCGAGGGCGCGAAAGACAGTTTCATCTTCCATGCCGGTATTATACGTGACTTAATGGTCACTTGTCAAGGGCCATATCTGGGTCGTGCCGAGATACCTGTAATCATAGGAAATAAGCGATAACGTGTAGAAAAAGGAGTGGGCTGCTTCCCTCTTGGCTCTCTCATGAACTTATTCGACCTGGTTCGGGCACCAAGAAATAGGGTTCGGGATGTTTACTCGCACAGATGATGTTGAAGAAGGGGCAAAATAGCCTGAAATTCAAGCTTTTTCTGCACGTATTTGTATCCGGTTCCGTTTATTTCCTACTTTCGTTCGTATCTCGGCTCAACCCCATGTAGGAGCTGACGAGAATGGTAGCTCCTACGCGTCGCCATCGCCGCGCCACTCCCCGATTCCCTCCATCCACCAGGTCACCCCAGCTGCCGCGTATTCCGCCAGGATCGCGCGCGCCCGCTCCGGGGTATCGAACGGCGCATCCCCACCGACCATCACGTCGATCGGCACCCCGGAGGGACGCTGTGAGTGGATGAAGCTGACCATCGCACGAATCTCGTCGAGGGTGAGATTCCCGTGCAGGCTCCCTGGGACGACACCATCCCAGCGCGCTGCCCGCCGAAAGGACGGCGTGCGCGGCCAGGTGCCCCCGACCCAGATCGGAATGCGCGGCTGCTGGACCGGGCGCGGCAGCAGCGTCGCCTCGTCTATGTGATAATGTCGGCCATGGAATGCGAACGGCGCGCCGCTCCACAGCCCGGTCAGCACCGCCAGTCCCTCGTCGAGCATCTCCGCGCGTCTTTTGGGATCAACCTCCTCGCCGAAGCGCGCGAACTCCTCCGGCGGTGTGCCGATGCCAACCCCCAGGATCAGGCGCCCACCGGAGAGGTGATCCAGCGAGGCGGCCTCACGGGCCAGTTTCCACGGCCTGCGCCGCGGCAGCGGAGTCACCATTGGGCCGAAGCGGATGCGTTCGGTCGTCGCGGCAATTGCCGCCAGGGCGATCCAGGGATCGACGACCGGAGAGGGCGCGGTCGAGTCGCCGCCGAAGATGTCCCAGATGAAGAAGCCATCCCACCCAGCTGCCTCCGCCGCACGCGCCAGACGCGCCAGCGGTTGGGGATACCCCAACACACCGGTCATCTGAACGAGCAGTCCGAACCGCATCGCCGCCTCCGCTCATCGTGGAAGAAAGGACAAGCACGTCTCCACAGTCGACCTTTTTGGAGGTTGGGCAACAACCCCTCCTTGCTCACCTCGTCCGCCCGCCAGAGGAGTAACGGCGATTGCCCACGGCGGTAACCATGCCAAACGGAGTGCTCTTGTCGCGCCAGGGCCGCGGATCGGCTGCGGCGCGCCGGGCCGAGCCCCATGTCGTTGCAAGGAGCGCGGCCACAAGGATAATTCCGATACCCTTGCGGCGATGAATGGAACGTAGCACTGGAGCTCCTTATATTGCAGATTTCGGTGTAGACGGTTTCTTGGACGGAGCTCTTATTCCTAGGGCGCGGTATTCGACATGCCCATGATGCTCGCACCGCGCACGACCAAGTAGACCATCGCGATCAGCACAACCATCCAGACCAAGGCCGTACGCACGTTCGTCCACTGTTGCTGCAAGATACCAGAGCGGACCGCTAAATCAAGCCATGTGCTCCGTCCAAGCAGGCGATACACCTGCGGGAAGCCATCGGTGAACTGACCCCAGTAGATCTGCCCGAGGTCGTGCATAGACTGGACAGGTGGTGTGCCAACCGCATATTGGGTCCAGAGCGCGACGTTCCAGGCGATGGTCAGGCTCAGAGCCAGCAGTCCGATTGTTCGGCCACCCCGCCACTGCGCCATCTGATGCAACACGCCAGCTAACCCCACCACGAAAATGACCGAACTGTCAATGAAGCGGCGGCCGCCGAATGCGCTGCCACCCCACCAATCCGCGACACTCGCATTCACCCACCACTGCGCGAGCAGTGCGATGAGCAGTGCGATCGCAAGTGGTTGATCCTGCCGATAGAGGAACGCCAGCCCCACGACGCTTATGGCCACGAGCGGTGTCCATGCAAACAGGCCATTTCTGGCTGAAAATAGAACCTCAAGCAGTGCTGGCGCAAACCAGCGCATCGAGGTCGTTCCCATCGGTACTGTCAACCAACGTCCGTAGAGCTGCTTCCACACAAGCGCTTGGGGCATGAACAGCAGCACTACAATACTGATAAAGATCCAACTTTGGATCACTGCACAAGTAATCTGCTTTCGGCTGCGAGAACTGATTTTCATGAGGCTCATAACCGCATCTACAACCGGAATAATGAGGAAGACGGCATTTTGCCAGCGTGTCAGAATCATGAGCCCGGCAATAACACCGGTTCGTAGTAGCAAGCTCCAGTGCCTGTGTGCGTGATACAGGTTGTAACTCCAGATGAAGAGTGCTACCAGCGAAGCACCTAGTACATGTGCATAGGCCGGTTCAAAGTATAAGTAATGGAGATAGGATGTTCCAAACCAGATACCCAGGACCGCCATGAAAGCAGGCCGTGATCCAAAGTAGTGAGCACTCACGCTACATAGCGCGAGGAGCCCCAGTAGTGCGTAAAAGTTCGTACCGAGTGTGATGGCCGCGACATACGGGAATTCGTAGCCGGTCGCTGCTGGTGCGGCGCATAAATCAACGCCCAATCTCGTCGCCCGATACACCATATGTACGACAAGAATAAATGGGCTCCAAAGGAGCGCCGGACCGACAGTATACGGGTTACTGACCAATCCCGTGTCGGTTCGGCGGGTCAGATCTGGTGTTGCGTCGTGTGCCGGATTATAGGCTTGAAACTCATTGGCAAAATCTAAATCGTGATCAAACAGCAAGGACCGATCATAGGCATAGTACGACAAGCCATCACCCCTCAATCGAATCGATTGCAGGAGTAGACAGGTCAGAACGAAGATGAGTGCCAAGATCCAGATCAGTGGTTTTGATCGACGCCTGTGCATCGCATCTCAATACGCTGGTTGCTCAATAACGTTCACAGGCGCCATGCGGCGCCAAACATAGCATTGGTGCCCTAGATAGAGCCAGAACGCGAAGCTACATGGAATGGGATTATAGCGTACTATGCAGCCCTGTCAATGGATATCGATTGACATCCACTCATAACTCAGTTTCAGGTCGCCAACCGTGCAGGAAGGCGGCGAAGTCGGGAGGAAACGGGCCATGTTCTTGATAGTAGGCTTGCAAGAACGCATTGGTGGTCAGCATGTCGAGCAAACGGTGCAGGCCACGGGTCAGCGTCAGCTTGCCCGGCGGGCGATTCGGTCGTGGCTCCCACCCACCCAGCCGCGCCAGCATCTCCACGCTCTCCCACTGCAGTGTCACGCCCAGCTGGTACAAAAAGCCGGCCACCACCCACGCCAACACCACCAGCATCCGAATGCCCGCCAGATCCAGCAGTTGGACTTCCTCCCAGCCCAGACCGTCCTTCGTAACTTTGAAGCTGTCTTCCACCCCCAGCGCTGGCGATACATCTGAAAGATCCGCAGCACCTGCGCTTCCGTCACCAGCTCCCAATCCGTCAGCAGCAGCCACGGGTCCAGCTTCGTAGCCAGCAAGCGGATTTCGACCAGCCACACCCGGCGCGTGAATCGTTCTCCATGCCCGATCCGCCGCACGTTACTGGCATAGGTCAGCCGGATCGGGCAGGCTCGGATCTCAGCGGTCACATTTTGGCGTTTGGCACGCGGCTGGCCGCGTTTCTGTACCTCCAGCAGCCTTTGTGCGCGCGCGACCAGCACCATCTGGGTGCGCCTCCGCCAGCAGATCCTCCACATTTCCCGATGCACCTGGAGCCACGAGCCGTTCGGCGCTTGGTGATAGCGGCAGCGAATGGGATATCCTACCAAGCGCGTGTAAATCCTCAATGTTTCCACAGCATCTTCACAATGACTTCGCAATTACGCACTATTCTTGAGCGCAGCTAGAGCATCCCGATTTGCGTTGGAAACCTGCTTGCAGATTGGGCGCAAATTCCGCATCGGGAGGAGGGGCTTACTCGTGTCATTCGAAAACATGCGCGCAGAAGGCATCCGCCGGATGCACCCGCCGAAAACGCGGGAAGCGATCCAGCATGATGCCAGTGGCGAGTGGGAAAGCCTGAGCCGAGGCGGCAGTGCGCCCGGCAGCGCTGTGCTGCGCCGCGTGATCGCCAACCCAATCAGCGGCGAGCAGATCGTCATTCACACCAGTGGCGCCGAGACCAACGGGAAGCTGCTGGTGTTCGATCTGTTTTTGCCACCCGGCAAGCAGGTGCCTAGCCGGCACACGCACCCCATTCAGGAGGAACGTTTCACCATTCTGGCTGGCACGATGCGGTTTCGGCTTGGCTGGCGCCGCATCCTAGCCACCCCCGGCGATACGATCGCGGTTCCCGCTGGCGTCGCCCACTGGTTTGGCAACGCCGGTTCCGGAGTGGCCCACGCGCGGGTTGAAGTGCGACCGGCGTTACGAATGGAAGAGCTGTTGGCGATGGCTGCGACGATTGAGGCTGGCACACAGCGCTCGATTCGTCACTGGGTGCGGCAGCTGCCTGCCGTAGCGCGCCTGCTGATCGAATTCCAGCATGAGGTTGCCGCCCCAGGTCTTGTGGCGTGGCTCGTGCAGCCGATTCTCGCCGTCATCGCCCGACTCGACCGTCGGTCGGCCAACACAGACATGGCGGGGTCAACCCATGGCCGATCGTGAGACCACCCTAGGCGCTTGGCGGCGCTTGGCGGCGCTTGCCGCCGCCGGGGCGGCAGCGCTGCCGTTTGCCGTCGAGATGCGCTTGGCGCGCCACACCCAGCCCTTGACCGACCGCTGGAGACAGCGGCCAATTGCCCCACGTGGCGCAACGCTGCTGGGCATCAGCCTGCGCCCGTACCAGATTGCGGCGCTCGGCCTGGATGTGCCGGCGACGCTGACCACCCTGCTGGCCTACCCGTTTCAGGTGCTGCGGCTGGGGGCCTACTGGCAGCAGTGTGAGCCAACGCCAGGCGCGTTCTGCCCGGATACGCTCGACTGGCAGATCGAGGCGGCTGAACAAGCTGGGAAACAGATCATCCTGTGCGTTGGTGCAATCAAGAACTTTGGCTATCCGGAGTTCTTTGTACCCGCCCACCACCGGCGTGACGCCTTTGGTGAAGGCACCCTGATTGATCCGACCACACAATCACGGCTGCTGGAGGCGGCCAGTGCCTTCATAAGGCGGGTGATCGAGCGCTATCGCGATCGGCCATCGATTGTGGCATGGCAGGTCGAGCATGAGGCGATCGACCCCTTAGGCATGGAACACTCCTGGCGGCTGGCCACGGCGTTTCTGGAGGCCGAGATTCAGGCGGTTCGTGCCGCTGACGCAACCCGGCCAATCGTGCTGAATGGATTCCTGCCAACCACGCTGCTGGCTGCCCTGTTCCAATGGTGGCGAACCCACGACCAGGGGGACTCGCTGGACGCCGCTCAGCGCCTGGCCGACATCGTCGGCGTCGACTACTACCCGCGATATGGGCTCGTCAGCCTGGCTGGGCGAACCCTCTACATGGATGGGAGTCGGATGCCCTGGCTGGCGCTGCGGCGCACCCAACTGACGACCCAGACCGCACAGCAAGGCCGCAAACTGATGATCACCGAAGGCCAGGCCGAGCCGTGGGAGACCGTGACAACGCCGCCGGATCCGCAGGGTGTCGGGATGTACAGCTGCCTGCCCGAGCACCTGATCGACACCTACAACCAGTGGCTCACACCGGATGCGCGTGGTGAGCAGGCGCTCTACGCCTACCTGTTCTGGGGCGCCGAATACTGGGTGCGCCGCCAACAGCGCGGCGACCCGCGCTACCTCCAGGCGTTTGCCCGCATCCTTGAGCAAGCGGAGATGTGCTGATGCGCCCTGGATGGCTTGGGGACCATTCAAGCTGACGCGTCGCTGACGCAAGTGCTGTCGGGTTGCCACAACCAGTTGACGTATGCGCTGGGGGTAGCGTCCGCCGAGGTGCTGCGGACCCCGCGAGCGACTACGCAAGCCCTGCCAGCCCTGCTCGGCGAAGCGGTATTGCCATTTGCATAACCAGGCCGGTCTGCGCGAAATGCAAGCGAGAATGGCCTGACGGGTACGTTCTTGTAACGTCCGCCGAATGGCGCGACGTCATAGAGGTTTTGCAAAGCAATTTAGACACAAGCAAGGAAACGTTCGCACATGAGCGCAAGCACCGCATCACTAGGCATCGCCCAGAGTGCCTGATTGAAAATCTCAACCTCGATTGGGCCGGTATAGCCGACCGCATCGACGGCGGTTCGGATGCGCCGCAGCTCGATTACTCCGTCGCCCATCATTCCGCGCCCCAGCAGCGGATCGGGGAGCGGCACCAGCCAGTCGTTTACGTGAAAGCCAAGGATGTGCCCTTTGGCGCGTTCGATCTGCGCGTACAAGTCGGGGTCCCACCAGATATGATACACGTCAGCCACCACGCCGAGGAAGGGTGAGGCGAACACCTCGACCAGCGTGTTGGCCTCCGCCAGCGTCACAATCACCGAGCGGTCGCCAGCGAACATCGGGTGCAGCGGCTCAATCCCTAGCTTCACGCCACGCTCCCGCGCGTAGGGCAAGAGCGCTGCAATGCCCTCGCGCACCATCACCCGCGCCGCCGCGATGTCCTTGTCGGGCGCCGGGCCGCATACCAGCACCAGCGTGTCGGCGCCGAGCGCGGCCGCCTCATCTACCGCCCGCCGGTTCTCCTCGATCCGCGCCTGGCGCTCGGCGGCGGTCGCGGCCGGGAACATCCCGCCACGGCATACGCTCGATACATGCAGGTCCGCGTCGCGCACCAGCCGCGCGGCCCGCGGCAGCCCTATCTCGGCCAGCTTATCGCGCCATACGCCGATCGCCGGAATACCGGCCCGCGCGCAGCCCTCGACGGCCTCGCGCAGGCTACTGGGCTGAGTGGTCGCCTGGTTCAAGCTCAGGCGAGAAAGGTCGGTGAACCGCTCCATCTCTTTTCCTTTTTACCACGAAGGAGAAGAAGAGAGGAAGTGCATGAAGGAAGTTCTATTTTCTGTTCTTCGTGCACTTCTATCCTTCGTGCTCTTCGTCGTTAAGAATCGATGCCGGCCAGCGCCAGCAGCGGGCGGAAGCGCGCCGCCGCAAGCTGTGGGTCGCGCAGCAGCCCGGCGCGGTTGGCAAGCACGAACAGCTCGGCCAGGTGGACGACCGAGCGGGCGCTCTCCTGCCCGCCGACCATGCGGAAGTGCGACTGGTGATCGTTCAGATAGGCTAGAAAGACCACCCCGGTTTTGTAGTAGAACGTTGGCGCCCGGAAGATGTGGCGCGAGAGCGGTACCGTCGGCGCCAGGATGGCCTTGTACCGATCGCGATCCTGCGCATCGAGCGCCTGCAGCGCGGCGGACGCCGCCGGGGCGATCGCGTCGAAGATGCCCAGCAGGGCGTGGCTATATCCCTGGTCGTCACCCAGAATGAGCTCGGGGTAGTTGAAGTCGTCGCCGGTGTACATCTTGACATCAGGCGGCAGCCGCCGGCGCATGGCGATCTCACGCTCGGCATCGAGCAACGAGATCTTGATCCCGTCAATCTTGGCCGCGTGATCGCCGATGATATGCAGGCAGACTTCCATGGCGGCGTCGACGTCGCGCGATCCCCAGTAGCCCGCGAGCGCTGGGTCGAACATATCACCGAGCCAGTGCAAGATGACCGGCCGCGCAACCTGTGACAGGATGTGGTCATATACGCGGACGTAGTCGTCGGGCTCACGCGCGCAGGCCGCCAGCGCGCGGCTCGCCATCAAGATCACCTGGCCACCCAGGCCCTCGACGAAGCTCACCTGCTCCTCGTAGGCCTCCTCAACCGCCTCGGGGCCGATGCCCGGCGCCGGCGCGAGGTGGTCGGTGCCCGCGCCGCACGCGATCTGCCCGCCCACGACGCGAGCCTCGGCGATTGAGCGGCGGATGAGCTCCTTGGTGGTCGCCCAGTCGAGCCCCATGCCCCGCTGGGCCGTATCCATCGCTTCAGCGACAGCGAACCCGAGCGACCAGAGGTGGCGGCGGAAGGCCAACGTTGTTTCCCAGTCGACGCTAGTGTCGAGCGTCGGGTTGTTGTCGGTCAGTGGGTCGCACACGACATGCGCCGCCGCGTAAGCCACTCGGCTGCGCAGCGGCTCCATAGGTGGGTGAAAGTCACCCGCCGGCCCGACGCTGTAGGAGGCAAGCGTCCGATCGGCGCGCGGAAGTTTCAGCATGGTCGGCATCATATGCCTCCAGAAAGTTTTCGGTTTTCGCCGATTAACTCAAAACTCAGAACTTAAAACTAAAGCGACAGCTCCGGCACGTTGAGCCAGCGCCGCTCGACCCACGAACGTAGTCCCAGCTCGGCCAGCTGCACGCCCTTGGCGCCATCGAGCAGATCCCAGGGGAACGGCTCGTCGCGCGCGACGTGCTTGAGGAACAGCTCCCACTGCACCTTGAACGCATTGTCGAACACCGCGTTGTCCGGCACCTCCTGCCAGTTCTCCCAGAAGTCGATCGGGCTCGGGATATCGGGGTTCCAGATCGCCCGCGGCGTGTTGGCGCGATGCTGGGCCTGGCACTCGCGCAGGCCGGCAACCGCACTGCCCTCGGTGCCGTCCACCTGTAGCATAAACAGCTCGTCGCGGTAGACCCGCACGCACCATGAGGAGTTGATCTGTGCAATGATGCCACCCTCTAGCTCGAACGTTGCGTAGGCGGCATCGTCGGCCGTCGCTCGGTAGGAATTGCCCTGCTCATTAATGCGCTCGGGGATGTGGGTCACGCCGAGGCAGGACACTGCTCGCACCGGGCCGAAGATGTGGTCGAGCACGTAGCGCCAGTGGCAGAGCATGTCGACGATGATCCCGCCGCCGTCCTCCTTGCGGTAGTTCCACGAGGGCCGCTGGGCCGGCTGCCAGTCGCCCTCGAAGACCCAGTAGCCGAACTCGCCGCGCACCGACAGGATGCGCCCGAAGAAGCCGCCGTCGATCAGACGCTTGAGCTTGAGCAAGCCGGGAAGCCAGAGCTTGTCCTGCACCACGCCGTTTTTCACGCCGGCCCCGCGCGCGCGCCGGGCGAGATCCAGCGCCGTCTCCACGTCGGTCGCGATCGGCTTCTCACAGTAAACATGCTTGCCGGCGGCGATCGCGGCTCGGACACCCGCAGCGCGCCGGGTGGTGGTCTGCGCGTCAAAGTAGATCGTGGAGGTTGGTGCTCCAGCGCTCGATACCGTGCTTCTGCGCTAGAGCCTGGAGCTTGTGCTCGCTGCGGCCGACCAGGATCGGGTCGGGGAACAGGGCGTCGCCGTCGGGGAGCGGGACACCGCCCTGCTGGCGGATCGCGGCGATCGAGCGGATCAGGTGCTGGTTGGTGCCCATCCGCCCGGTCACGCCGTTCATGATGATTCCAAGCTTCTGTAAAGCCAACGTGTGCCCCCTTCCTACTGAGGATTTTGCGCCTTCCAAGCCGAACGATCACCATCGGTGGCAGTCTCCTTCTTCAGCCCCACTCGATCCCCTGCTCGCGCAGCAGATCCTTGAAGGCCCGGACGGCCACCCGAAACAGATCAGGTCCACTGAAGCCGGAGAACGTACCGGCGGCCGCCAGGTGCGGCTCCAGCGAGAAGAAGCCGTCAAATCCGGAAGCGCGCAAGGCCGCGATGGTCTCCCGAACCTCGCCGTCGCCTTGGCCGGCCGGGACTACCTGCCCGGAGTCCAGCAGGGCGTCCTTGACATGCACGTACACGATGAAGGGGCGTAGGGCAGCATAGCCTTCCGTGTGCGGCCGCACGCCGCACTGGACAAAGTTGGCCGGGTCCCAGGCTGCCCACAGGATGGGTGAGTTGACCTGCGTGAGGATGTCGAGGCAGCGGGCCGGGATATCGCCGTAGATCTCCTTCTCATTCTCGTGCAGGAGGGTCACGCCGGACCCCTCGGCGGCCCGCGCCAGCCGGCTCATCCGCTCCAGCACCTCGTCGCGGTAGCGCGCCGGGTCCTCGCCAGTGGGGATGAAAAAGGAGAAGACCCGGATATAGGGGGCCTCCAGCACGCGGGCGACCTTAAGGGCGCGTTGGAAGCGCTCCAAGTGCGGCGCGAAGTCGTCGGTGATCGGGATCTTACCGATCGGCGAGCCGATCGACGAGACCTTGACCCCGCGCTGATCCAGCGTTGCCTTGACCGTCTCGATCTCGGGATCGCTCAGGTCGAGGACGTTTTTGCTCCAGGCACCGCGGAACTCCAGGTAACGGATGGACTCGTCGGCCAGGGTGCTCAGCTGCACGCTCAGGTCGGGCGAGATCTCGTCAGCAAACGCAGTGAGTGTCCACATGGGCAGCTCCTTTCTCTCTCTTGCACGTGTCACGTCTAGAGACATCACCCTTATCTAAAGATGATGAAGCTGACCCAGCGGCACCATCCGCACGGGACCCAGCAGCCCGGATGGCAGCGGCGCCCAATCAGCGGCATCAAACGGCTGGTACTCAATCGTGACGAAGAAGAACTTCTGCCATGGCTGCCCCCGCCAATCCAGGTCCGCCAGGCGATTGGCCATCAGATTGGTCACCTAGAT
>WNGB01009467.1_pt1 | contig 13657 bp, 18 predicted proteins | sample 5400681 | NCBI WGS metagenome assembly WNGB01 (sample SAMN13153367, study PRJNA577476) | soil metagenome | isolation source: 115 cm soil or saprolite under grassland replicate 2 | place: USA:California | collected 2016-06-15 | reverse complement strand
CGGTTGCTGAAGCGGTCACCTCGCTCAGCGCGGCTGCAGGATCGGGCGTAACCGAGCAAACGGGGAAGACGGGAAAAGCAGTATGGATGATCTCACCGAGCTCGTCTGCCGATTCGTCGAGCACGTCGGTTGCAGACACGATGCCGCCGACCTCGAGAATTGTCTTCGCTTGCACCCGATAGCTGGCACTGCGAGGGCCGCGAACTGAGTTCGGTATGTGAATGACGACCGTGGTCGGACGTCGACGAGTCCTTGGGCCGGCGCCCGCCTGGCGGAAATGGCGGGCGCCGTCTTGCCAGCGTCGGAAGTCGCCGGCATCGCTCGTGCGGCGGTCGGCACCGCGAGCTATCGGCAGCGCTTGTGTCCGGCGCCGATATTCGCGATCATTCGCTGCTCGCCGCACCAAGGACAGCTCGGTATCGACCCAGGCGGCGCGAGCGACGGTGCCGTACCAAACGGTCGCCGAGCACTGGCCGGTGTTTCGTGAGCGGGCTGAACGGGCGGGCTGTTGCGGTTCGTCGAGCGAGAATTCGAGGAGTACCTGCGCTGCGGGCTGGTGTGTCGCTCCACCGATTTCGAGTCGAACTCCACCCCTCCTGGCCACGCTCCTGCACCGACCTTCGTGGTCCTCCACACGCCACATGGAGCCGCACGTCACCCCAGTTGAGCTGCTTCTTCTTCCTACGCGCCCAAAACTTGGTTTTGAACGTCCCTCAGCTACTCTATTCGATGGGAAGACCGAGCTCGTGATCCGCCTCTACAAATCCGCCATTTTCCTAGGCGCGTTTTCTGCTGCTGCATGCGCACCTGCTCCACCTTGGGAAAATGTCTGCCAGGCGGGTACCAACTGCAGACCCGAGCGGGGATCAGAAGTCGTATGCGAGGAGTACCGCGACCTAGTGTGCGCGGGAAATGCTCGATGCGACTTCGATCGAACCCGAGGATGTGAAGTCTGCCGATGCTGCGGTCCAAAGGACACCGACTGCCGGATCCCGCCACATGTGACTGAGCAGTGGAAAACACCAAATCGGCCCTAAAGAGCGCGCTCAATATCAGGGCGTGCCACAGAACACCGCGTCGAAGCGCCCGGCGACTGAAGTACCTGCCTGATCCTGCACCGTAAGCGCGCCAACGGCTGGATGGTTGTCGGTTGCAGACTCTACGGTCAGGGTTCCTCGCAAATACTCGCTCGATTGTGCGAGCTGACCGGTTGTCCCGGCGCTGTAGGTCGTAGCAACCACCCGGGCGCTCATGGTATCAAGTCCCAGTTCGTAGACGCCAGCACCTCGTACGTTCGCAGGCAGGGAAAGTGTGATGAGAACGAGCGCGGGATTGGGCCGGACTACGGTGCCGCACGCGAGTGGCTCGTTGGCGATAACCACGTAGAGACCCCCCTCACGGGATTCGGCCGTTGCGCCTGCGCTCGTGAATGCGCGACCGGCAACGGTCCCGCCGAGTGGTGAATTACTGGCCACGGGCGGCGATCCCTTGGACCCGCAAGAGAGCGGCACCCACGCGGCAATGGCAGCGATGGCGAGTAGATGGCTTGGAAGAGCTTGTCGTTTCATGGTTCCTCCCAGTCAACGACACTCAGCGTCCGCAAGGGGCGCGGTCAGGACAAACTCTTCCACATTCACGATTGTTACTCCTCGAGCGCGAAGCTCTGCTGCCGTAAGCGGGCTCTCAATCCGATCGATCCCATTGCCGCCATCGATCACCTCGCCCTGCTGAGCTTCGCATGCTGCGGCAATCACGAAGACGTCATTCCCATCGGCGCCATACTGCTTGTCTGCGCCCGCACCACCGCGAATCCGATCCGGGCCGGCACCACCGTAGATGACATCGTCACCAGGACCACCCGAAAGAAGCAGATCGTGGCCATTCGTGCCATCCAGGATATCATTCCCAATACCCCCGTAGATGGCCGTGTCCGCTCCATTACCGCCACTACAGCGGTCCGCTCCGGGTCCACCGAAAATCACGTCCGCCTGGTTGCCGCCTGCAATCGTATCGTCACCCGCGAGACCGACAAGGCAGTCGCGGCGGTTAGTTCCCGATAGCAGATCGTTGCCGGGAGTACCGGTTATCACGTGAGTCCCAGCTGGACAGCACGATGCTCCCCGGTCGATGGAGATCGTCTGCGTCGCTGTCGACTTATTGCCGACTGCATCCGTGGCAACATAGGTAATAACTGTCGTGCCTTGAGGGAACACGAAGCCAGGGGTGAGCGGGATGCTCTCCGCGAGGCCGTTGATGTCGGTGATCGTCGCCGTCACCGCCGGCGCGAGATCGCAAGCATCCACAACCGTGGGCTTGCCCGGGTCCACCGCAGCCCCGAGAGGATCGCAACTCTCTTGAAACAAGTCGGGTGGAGGTGTGAGCGCAGGTGCCGTCGTGTCAGTCACCGTGAGGTCGTGCTTCTCGACGTCACCTGCAATCTTGGTGTCGAAAACTTCGAGACTCACACTGCTTTGGCCGAAGGGAAGCACCACCCCGAGTGTTTGGCCTCCACCCAGGCGCGTCGAGCCAAGGTACCAATTGTAACGCCCAATGTTCGAATCGGGATCTGTCGACGTCGAACCATCGAGAATAACCAAAGCCGATTGCGGCGCGTTACACTCGATTGTGCCCAAGGGCGTGAACGAGGCATGAGGCGGGCGGTTTGTATGGATCCCCGCAAGGTTGACACTCAAGCGAAGCGTGGAATCGACAGAAATTGTCAACGGGTCGATCGAGAATGTATTTGCCGCAATGGATAGCTGACCGGACAACGGCATGTCGCTGATGACCATCTTGCTCGCCGCGTCTCCGTCGAGGCGGAAGTTGACCGCCAAGCGCAATGCCCCTGCGGGAATCGTGAACGTTCCATCAGGAAAGATCTGGCCGGCGGGCCGGTTGTTGAGGATAACGAAGATCTGATCAAGCGGTTTGTCGTCGAGCCTGAAATCACTCGAAAAAAGGTCAAACCTAGTGAACTCAAACTGGCACGGGCCGTCTGAACAGGTCTGGAACTGGTAATCAACGAAGCCAAAGACAGATCCTGGAGCGCTTCCGCAGCAGTCGAGGGTCAGCACTTCATCACCGGAAACGAAGACCTGGCCCAGTGCGGGCCCACCGCCTACATCAACAACGGATGATTCATTGCATCGCTCGGTGTCGTTAGGAACCGCAAACCCCGGAACAACGTCGCAGCGGCCGCTTTGCCAAAAGAATGGCGGCTCAGGGAAGAAGCCATATCGTCGAATTGCCTTCTCGCAATTGGACTTGCAGTTGTCAGCAAGAACGCTCGGATCGACGTTGATGTCCGCGCACTTCTGCACACGAAAATCAATCGGCATTCTTCCTATCAGCTGGCCGCTGCTATCGAAGGCTTCTCCGACGCAGTCCCATCGAACGCCGTTCTCGTGCGGAAGTTCGCGAGGTCCGCAGCCCAGAATGCCAGCCACTAGCAGCGGTGAGATCCACGCCCGCTTCGGGTCCACTCGCATCCAAATGAACTGAAAGGATTCACACACGACTCGCCGCATGAACGGCTCCATTCCAAGGACGACACAGAAGAATCGTCCTTTCTTCTTAGAATATCCGTCAGACTATAACACGTCAAACTGACGAGCCGGCGGACGAAGCTCCCCCTATTGTGGACGTCTCTTGCCCAGCGCAAGGTCATGATCATGCCCACGTTGTTTTCGATGAGTCTACACCCGACCACATGACTTTAGGACAGAGGGGCGCAGTACGGTCCAATGACGAAAACAGGTAATCCTGGAAGAGGGTCGCGGTCCGCGCCGCGCGCTAGCGAATCGGGTTGTGGTATGCTCGCCCTTGGTGCCGATGCGATCCGGAGATTGGCAAACTCTCATGCTGGGGCTCCTCGGTACTGGAACAGCTGCGTGCGCAGCGAAGTCAATAACGGCCGATACTTGCGATGGGGCACCAATAGTGACCTTCGCACCGGGTGCAGACGCAGGTGTTCCAACGACGGCACCGGTATTCGATTCGGTGCAAGGGCCATCGTGTCTACATTCACTCCAGGCCGGTGCGTATCATATCGTCTGCCATGATAATGATGATCGAATCGTTGCATTTCGTATGTCTGGTTCCAAGTACCCGCTTCCGAAAACTCTGCGACTCGATGTTCCTACAGCCGCGTTCGATGATGACGTATTCGTGATCGTGGGCGATGAGAAAGGCGATTACGACGTGCAGCTCGCGGCCATTGATGAGGCAGGACACAGCAGTGCCGCAACGACAGCGACCGTTTCGGTAAAGTGAGCCAGTTCGTGACCGCCGTTCCGCCGCATCATCATTGGTCGGGGCCGTTTTCGCTCGTGATGCTCCCAGGGTTGACGCGCCGACGTGCTGACGGCGATAGCGCGCGTCTTCTACGAGATGGTGTCCGGCGACTACCGCCGACGACGATGCGACCGCCGGTGGCGATAGGCGACGTGAAGCGATGAACGCCGCCGCAGTCGCCTGTGCCACCGTTGAAAAGAAGGGGACCAAGCCCAATCTGGCAAAGTTGACGCTCGCCCGCAAGATCGCGCGATCAGTCTCTGAGCTGGCACTTCGGTTTGACGAACTGCCGGTCTGAGGTCGACGCCCCGGCGCACGCGCGGGGTAAAGATTCGCGCTCCTCGTCGTCCATGCCCGTGGAGACGTCGACCCCCGAACGCCGCGCTACGGTATGGGCCACGAAGCCGGCACGCGACAACCGTGAATGTGCCAGGAGGTCGGCCTTTGCCGTCGACCTCGAGGGCCTGTAGCGAAGCACGTGCTGCGCCGGACCGTAACGCCTTTTCAGGTGGTTCTGATCTCGATCTTCTTACCTCGAGCCTCTTTCGTTTTGGGCAGGTGGATCTCGAGAATTCCATTCTTGAACGAGGCGTTGATCTTGTCGGTGTCCACGCCCGAGGGTAATGGAATGCTTCGAGCGAATTTGCCCTCCCAGCGTTCACAACAGTAGTAATCGCCTTCCTTTTCCTCTCGTTGTCCCGCGCGCTCGCCTCTCAGCAAAAGCGTGCTGTCCTGCACCTCGACTTGAACGTCCTTCTGCTCCAAGCCCGGCAAGTCCGCGCGCACCACGACCTCGTCTTTTCGATCGACCACGTCGAGAGCTGGAGCCCCTGCGCGCCCTTCCGTTCCGAACAAGCTCGAGTAATCGCCAGCGAACCGCTCGAACATGTCCTCCATCTGCCGCTCGACGCGCCTCAAGTCGGCAATCGGCGAGCTTGTGCGACTCAATCCTCTCAACGGTTTCCAGACCTCCAGTGCCATGTTGTCTTCCTTGTCCGGCTGTCCGTCTCGCTCGGGCGCGACGACGACATGCCTGTTGGGCAGCTCTTGCGACAGAGTGCCCGTGGTGCCCATGCGGCAGACGGCGCAGAGTCTGGATCTCTGGCGACGGATCGCCGGGCCGGGAGGCGAGCACGGATATGGTGAGGTAATGCGGCGAAATGGATGGGCCGCCTGAGTGAATACGCGAACGTCATCTTGTGCGCCCAATAAGCAGATTCACCCATGTCGACAGGCCGATCGTTCGAGGACCACCCCTCCGATGACGCCACACGCGAGCCACACTTTCGAAGAACACGTCGGGGAACGTTGATGGGTTTGGAAGCGGCGGAGTCGAGCCATCCGTGGAGGTACGCGGGGCTATGCGGCCGGATGCCTCCGACGCGTTATGGCGACACAATCGGTTTGATCCTCCGTCGCAACCGAAGGCGACGGAATACGCTGACCTTCACCTGACGGCGAGGAACTCCGTCGGCGACCAACCCCGTGACGTGAGCATACGCCTCGCGAACCGCACCCTCGGTCGCCTTGTCGTTGGAGTCGTCGAAGAAGATCAGGATCGGCCTGCGTCGTGGACTCGGGTCGCGCGGCGACACGCGCCGCGTTACTTTGATGTAGTTGTTGATCACGGTGAACGCTCCCAGCGAAGCGGGGAACCCTGGCACAGAACAACGGGCTCCCCGCCTCGCGCATTTCTCAAAAGGCGATATCGGCTGGGGATTCGTCGCGAGCGTTCTCTCGAGGTTCACTCGCGCCGTCGGTCCGTGCTTGCTTGTCGAGCTCGTCGAGATGGACGAGCAGCGTCTGAACTTCGTCCGGCGGGAGCTCGTCCCGCATGACGACGCTCGTGTCGTTGTTGATGTACTTAAGGCGCGAACGGATGACGCCCTTGGGGTCGCGCTCTTCTTCGACGACGAGCATGACCGTGCGGCGATCGATCCCGCGCAGCGCGGTCCAGGATTGACCGTCCCAGCCGCACGTCATGAGGACGGAACGAACGAGCTGAATCGATGCCGGCGACGTGAGACTGCCGTACCAGGGAATACGGGCTCCGCGATGCTCGCCATCGGTGATCTCGAAAAGGAGGCCGATTTGTTCTCCGCCCGACGTGGTTCGGCCGAACCTCACGTCACGCACGCCTGTGCATCGTCCGCGATAGCTTCCTGCAGGAATCATGATGATCTGTCCTTTCTTGTTGTTTCACCGTTGTGAGATCCCCCCCATGGCTCTTCGTTCACGCGGCGACTTGGCCGACTGCCTCCTCCGACGCGCAATCGCTGAACCTCGCCACGACACCATTCACGCGAGCGATGAGGCGCCGAGCCGCCTCGCGTGGACCGTGCCGATCGAGCTCGGTCTCGGCGACGAGCAGAGCGGCGTCGCGGAAGTAGTCGCGATAGCGTTGGCGCACCCACGCGCTCGCCGTGCGAGCGTCCCAGCGCTCCACGAACTGCCGTTCGCATGCGAGCACCTCTCCGTCCGCGGTCACGAGACCGATGCGCGCGAGGCGACCTGTACCGCCGAGCAGCGAGAGCACGCCGCCCCGAGCCTGCCCGACTTGGACGCCTCCACGCCGGCGCTCACGCTTGCGGGGTGCGGGCACCCTCGAACGGAACGTCACCTGTTGCACTTCGTCCCACCGCGGGTCGAGTGCCCAGCGCGCCTTGCGTTGCTCCGATGGAACGCGCAGCGAAAACCACGTCTGGGTGCCGTAGGCCCAAAGCTTGTCCTCAGTCGTGAAGTAATCGTCCAGCGTATGGACGCCGAGGGCTTGGAGGACGTCGGTGCGGTACTGAAACTCGACACGTGTCACCCGTTCGCCGCGGTGCCACCCAGCCCCCTTCCAGATGTCCTCTTCAAGGTCACGCTTGTGCTCGCGCCCTTCGAGCGCGAGCTCTTCGGTCTTGTCGTAGACGCGCAGCATCAGGCGCGCGCCGGGGCATACGGTCCAGCCCGTGACACGATCGTTCACCGTGTAGCGTTTGCGTCCGTCGAGCTTCTGTTGCTCCGCATAGGCGCACACGCGTGCACGGCGTTGCGTGACGAGCGCCCTCGACTCGATGTCTTGGAGCGGAAACTTGCTGAAGTCCGCGCAGAGGTCTCCCCGGCGGACCCGCTCGTTACCAGCATGGAAGTTGGGCCCGATCGCGCCGAAACCCTGAGCGATGCGCCGCGCGCACGTCACGATCTCGCCCCGCGAGTGCGTGGCGAGGTAGACAGCGTCGAACGTGATCTCGAGCCTCCAGCCGCCCGGGGCATTCAGATGAACACGGCCGCGACCTTCGAGACTTTCCCAGTAGAACGTGTCGATTCCTCCGGTCCGCTTGAGGGACACGCATAGACCCGAAGGCAAGACGAGCTCGACGGCCGCACCGACATCCCGCGCCACTTCGTACCGCTCTCGCAGAACGGCCAGCGTCGCCTCGTCGAGATCGACCGCGTACGCGACCGTGAGCCCGTCGGTACGGCAGCCAAGAAAATGGGGTGCGGGCGTCCCTTGCCCCGCATTCAAGCACCGATCTCCCGCCAGAGAGACCACCGCATTGATCCCGGGCGGACGAGCGATCGACGAAAACGGGTCCGCACACGAGACTGGGTAATTCTCGCTGGCCGCTCCGTCGAACGGTGCGTCCGGATCAATGAGGGGGGTGTTACTTACACCCCCCGTCGCGAGCATTGCCGAACTCACGGGCCCCTCTCCAAAAGCTGCTGCCGCCAACCGGCAAAGTACGGCTCGACGTTCTCGTTCAGCGCGCGAAGCCGCTCGTGCGCCTCGATGCATGCATTCGAGATCGCACGCGTGACTGGATGCCGATCGCTCGCGGCGAGTAGTGCGTCGCGCGCCGCGGCGATCATCTCCGCGCGAGGCACTGGCAGCGCGAACACGCGCGCCCAGTCTTCGAAAGCCTTCTGGGTGTCCGGATAGGCGCTGAAGGCTTCGCAGAGCGAAAGGCTCAACGCATAGAGTTCTTGCTGAGCAAGCTGGATGTCTTCGACCTTGACGATGACGCTTTTCGACGCGGTCTGTTCTTGGCTCGCAGCCATCACGTCCTCCCTTTTGCTTCCCCCTCAGGTTCGTCCTGCTGGCTGACGCTGTTTGCAGCGGTCACTCAGACGGCGGCGCCCCACCTTCGGTGGGTCCCCCCGCCGGGCGCGGCGGCTTCGCCGCCGTGAGCTCCGCGGGCTCGGCTTCCCCCGACCTCGGACTCCCCTTCGGCCCGGCCCGGGCGAAGAGCGGACCGAGCCCTCCTTCCCGCTCTCGCTTGCGCAGCGCCGCCTCGACGTCCGGCGTCCAGGCGACCAGCGGCCGCCCGCCGCACCACTCGCAATCGAAGTATCGAAGCCGTTCGCCTTTGGCGAGATCGAGCACCGATCGCCGCAGGCACCTGCTGCAAATGACTTTCATGGGCTCACCCCCACGAGTCCTCGGACGAGGTCAGCCTCGCCCGCGGAGCTCCCCGCGGCGCCGCCACGCGCCGAGGGCTCCTGGGGGTGAGCCCGTGCGATCGCCGTTTTGATCGCACAGACGATCGCGGGAAGACTTCGAAGTGGATCGGGCGTGTCGACGCGCGTGACGGCCCAGTGCGCGTCCCAGATGTTGCGGCCCATGGATCGGTTCGTGATCCAAACGACCGGCTTCTCTTTGGCGAGCGCCCACACGATGTCGCCGAAGGTCGCCTTCGGCGTGCCGTTTCCCGTCAGCGCGATGACGATGTCGGCACGCTCGATGTCGATGATGTTGTTGAAGAGGACCACCTCGCGCTCGAACGGCGCGTCCGGATCACACGCTGATTTCTCTAGGCATCGGTGAAGCCATCGGCTGACGAGCTCCGTGTTCGGGCACGCGAGCTTGAGCGCAAGGCCGACGGCATAGGCGTCGCGCGCTGTCGCAAGCGGCGCGGCGATGTAGATGTCGATGCGCCGCTCGTCGCCGGCGCGAGGCAATGGGCCATCGTTCGCGAGCTCGCGCACTGGCGAGAGCTCGCCGATTCGTACTAACGCCATGTTGTTAACTCCACTTCGGTTGAAAAGAGCTCGGTTCCAACAGCGCGCCCGAGCAACGCGCGAGTCACTCCTTTTTCTTCTTCTCCGTCTGGTAATCGACGGCGTACCAGCCGTCGAAAGTCTCTACGAGCTCCTGCGCTGCCTCACGCCGATCGATGGGCGTGAACAGCTTGAACCACTGGTCGCGAGGCGAGCCGAATTCGCGGATGTAGTCTTTGGCGGCGGCCTCGAGTAGCCCGACGAAGGCCTTCGGCGCTTTCCTCGGATCGTAGATCTCTTTGTCTCGCTTCTTCGCGAGCAGATGGAAGATCGCCATCATCTGTCGCCAGAAGCGCTCGGTATTTTCTACCCACAAAACCAGCTCTCTCGCTTCGTGACTCAACACTGCCCCTGCTCCCTGGGTCAAAATGGAATTGACGCCAGCTCCTCGGCCGTCGGCTTGTACCTACGTGGTGATCGCATCGCCTGCGCGAGTGCTCGCTCCTCTCGAAGAAGCTTTGCGATCTCGCGCCGTGACAGTTCTTCCTGTGCTTCGACCAGATCTTGAGGATGGGATTCGACCCACTCGATGAACTCTTCTGTTCGGCTCCGATGGGGCGAGCCCTTGATCGATCGCTTCACGCGCTCGAACAGGGCGACCCACTCTCGAGGGATGTTGCCTATCACTTCATCGTCGGATTCCTGGCGGCGCTCGGCCGCGGTGGTGGTGCCCTTCTCCCGCGCGCGCATGCGCCCCTCGATGCGACGTAGCTCACGCTGAAGTTGCCGCTCGGCGCGGAATTCTTCCTCTGCTTGCTCGGCCGCCGAGATTCCGGCTGCACGCGCTTCCGCCTTGCGGGCCTTGCAAGCGGCTTGCGCCTCGGCCCGCTCGCGCTCGATCTCCTGGCGGAGGATCGCCCGCATCTTCTTGGCGTCTTCCTTCAGCCGTCGTCGTTGCTGGCGGCACTGATCGACGACCGCGCGTATGGCGAGCTTGCGGCCCCCAACCGCGTCTCGAATCTTCTTTCGAAGCTCGACGAGCTTCTCGCGGTCCTTCCGCTTGTGCTCGCGAGCGATCTCGTCGAGCAGAGCTTTGCGTTGCTTGCGAGCCTGCTCCCTCGTGAGACCTCCGACCAACATGACACTTCCTCCATTCGCGCGCGGCGCGCCAAAGCACGCCGCGCGTCACACCTGCAGGAGACAACTCCTGTCGGCTTCTTGCCGACCGCGACGTCCTTCTCCGAGAAGATCGAAGATCGTGATCTGACCGGCCTCGGCGGCCTCGACCGTCAGCCCGCGCTCGTCGGCGGCGAGCCGCGCTCGCGCGATGCGCGCGTGCTTCGGACTCAGCTCGAATCCCAGAAAGCGCCGCCCCAGCCGCAGACAAGCCACGCCGGTCGTGCCGGAGCCGCAGAAGGGATCGAGCACCAGCTCACCCGGCCGCGTGAAGTCGCGGACCAGCTCGAGCATCAGCCGCAAGGGCTTTTGCGTCGGATGCAGCGGACGCCGCACGCACGCGGCGGTGTAGACTCCGCGCTTGCCATGGGCGTTCCATTCGCACGCCCCGAAGGCGTGCGCGCACGCAATCGTCTCGAACGCCGCGGCGGGTCGATCTCCGGTGAACTGCGGAGCCGAATCCGGTTTCACCCAGGCGAGACCGCGGCGGTACGGAAACCCGACGCGGTTGCAGGCCTCGCGCCAGGCAGTGAGAGCCTCCACCTGGCAGAAGAAGAGCCCCCATCGGCGCACGACCCGCGCGACCTGGCGCGCCACCACGCGGCGCGTTCGTTCGTCCATCCGGTGGAAGTCGAGCGCGCGGTAGAACAACTTCCCGCCGCGCCGAACACGCCGTTGACGCGTGTGAGCCTCGACCTCGTAGGGCGGGTCGGTGATCACGTGGTCGACGGCGCCGGAAGGGAGGAGCCGGAAGAGGGCCCGGCAGTCTCCGGTCTCGATGTGCCAGCGAGCGCCGCCCGAGAGCAGAGCACGGAGATTCATTACCGGCTCCTTTTCACCGGGCGTCGCGGCGCAGTGGTTGCTGCCGTTGCCTGCTGCCTGATCAGCTCGGCCAGCTCCGTTGCGAGCCGAGCGATGGGACTGCCGTCCCGTTGCGGCGGGCTCTGTTCCGCCCCTAGGCCGCTAGCAACTTCGGCCAGCTCCTTGGCGATTTCGATCCATCGAGAATCTCCCCGCTGCTGCGCTTCGAGTAGGTCGGCGGCGAGCTTCTGCGCCCTCTCGGAGGCCGCTTGCCAACCAGTTGCCAACGTGGGGCCAGAACTGCTCGAATCCGAAGGCAAATCCGACGCGCTCCGGAGCCGAAGGTCGCAGGTTCGAATCCTGCGTGGCGCGCACCTTGTTTTTGGCTCTGGATCGCATGTGTGCCTCTAGGTCGATGATGGCCAATTGATGGCCAATCGTTCCGGCGGCCGCCTCGTCCAGAACGGCTGCCGCGAGGTGGGCGTACCGCTCGGTCACCTCAATCGAACTGTGATGGAGCATCTCCTTCACCTCCTCGAGACGCCAGGTTCGACCCCAGAACCCCGACACGAGTGAGCTCGCGCACGTGTCGCGAAGCTCGTGCCACTTCACCGGTCGCGTGATACCGGCTGTTTTCAGCATCTCGGACCAACCGTACGTTTTGCTCTTCTGCCGCTGGCAGCCGCTCGGTAAGGGCCAGACCAGGCCGCGCTCGTTGTTCTTGCAGTACGAAGGAAGCAGTTCGAGCCATCGCTGGATCGCGCGAAGCGCGACGCCGAAGATGTGCACGCGGATCTTGCGCTGGAGCTTGTGGCACCAGAAGTACATGTCGGGCTTTGGACGATCGAGGCGAAGGTCAGCGAGCTTGAGCGTCCATTGATCGAATTGTCTCATACCGGTGCCCCACGCGAACATGGCGCGCAAGCGATCGGCCTCGTCGATCTTTTCGCAGCCTTCGATTCTGTTTTGCTCGTCGAGCGCGAGCCAGTCGAATTCGTTTTGCGTCACCCTCGGCGCCTTGATCCCCTTGGCCGGGTTCGTGAGAATCAGCTCGTCCTCGACTGCCTCGTCCAGCGCTTTGCGAAGTAGGTTCAGGCAGTGCTTGCGGGTTTGCGCGGAGATCTTGCGTGGCTTTCGCTTGTAGACCGTTTGTCGGTCTTTCTTGTCCTTTGCTCGAACATCGGCCGCGTCGTGAGCACCGAGCTCGTTGAGCCACTCCTTGATGTCGCGTCGCGCGATGTTGGGCAATGGCCAGTCCGCGAACTCGGCCGTGTCGATATGACGCTTCCACCGGGAGCGATCCGTCTTGATGTTGCGTGCCGGGCCGTTTTGACTCGACGCGATGCCCTTCTCCCGCCGATTCAGGTACCGCACACCCCACGCGCGAAGCGTCATCGTGCCGGGCATGAGCCCGGCCTGCGCTGTGACGAGCGCGTGTGCGTCGGCCTCGGAGTTGGCTTCCTCCTCGGTGTCGAAGATGCCGAGCACTGGGCGCCGCCCGTCGGGAAGGCGGGGACTGCGCGCGCGGAACTTGCCGCGGAAGTTTTCGACCGTTCCAGAGCCGTGGGGACGCGTCATGGGATCGGGATGCCCAACTTTCTGGCCCGCTGTCGAGCCCTGGCGATTTCGATTTCCGAAAGCTCGCGTTGAGGAACGAAAGGATGGCGAACCCGCTTGCGAAGCATCTTCGCTCGGACGGGGACCTTCTGGCGTTCGTCGTCGCGTTCGAGCTCGTCGGCGAGCTCGCGGAGCAAGGCGGCGACGCGGGTGCGATTCATCGCTTCGGCCCTCGATTCTCCTGCGGGTGAAAGGAGATGCAGTCGGAGTCTCGCAGTTGGCTCACGGATGCGCTCTCGGTGGGAGCCGACAATTGTCAGCCGGCCCGACTCAACGCTGTTCGCACATCGCGAGGTCGAAGTGAGGTCAAAGTGAGGGCGAAGTGAGGCCGCTACGGTGGGATCCCCAAGGTTCGGGTCGGCTTGACTTCGGGCCGTGGCTGAGCGAATGTTCAGGTGAAGATGAACCTGCTCTTCGACGCTCTCCTGCGCGGGATCGACGAAATTGCTCGGGAAAGGGGCCTGAAGCACTTCCGTGTGTCCCACAAACGAAACGCGCACGGCGAGCTTGTGATCGCCCTTATCATCTCCCCGGAGGAACCCGCCCTGGGACCAGAGAAGGTCCCAGGTTGAAGCTATCGCCGCCGGGGGCGGCACCGGCCCAAAGGCTTGGGACTCCCGAGCAGCCAGTCGGACGGCGCGTATTCCGCTAACGTCCTTTGGGAGATCCCCCGGCTCTGCCGGGGAGGCATCCGACGTTTGACATTTCCGGGAATCTAAAGACGGAACTCCCTCCGTGAGCCGCTCAAAGCTTCACGAAAGGGAGTCCGTCGATGGACGATTACCAG
>WNGB01009465.1_pt1 | contig 13659 bp, 10 predicted proteins | sample 5400681 | NCBI WGS metagenome assembly WNGB01 (sample SAMN13153367, study PRJNA577476) | soil metagenome | isolation source: 115 cm soil or saprolite under grassland replicate 2 | place: USA:California | collected 2016-06-15 | reverse complement strand
GCGCGTGCTGCCCTCGATCCGTTTCAGCAGCAGGTCGGCCGCGACCTGCCCCAGCTCGTAGGTTGGCTGTGTCGCGACGGTCAGCGACGGCTTGATCAGCGACATCCAGTCGAGCTCGTCGAACGCGGCCAGGGCGATGTCGTCGGGGATTCGCAGCCGGCGCGCCTGGATGGCACGCAGCGCGCCGACGGTCAACAGGTTGTTGCCGGTAAAGATCGCGGTGGGCGGCACCGGCAGATCGAGCAGCTCCCCGGTGAGCCGGTAGCCGGACGCCTCTTTCGGTATGCCCGTCCGCAGCAGATCCGGCGAGCCGCTCAGGCCGTGCACCGCCAGCGCCCGCGCGTATCCCTCATAGCGCTCGCGGCCGGTAGTAGCCGTCGCGATGCCAAGCACGGCGCCGATCCGGCGATGCCCGTCGTCGATCAAGTGCGCGACGAGATCGAAGGCCCCGGCAACATTGTCGACGACCACCGTATCCACGTCCAGGTCGGCGATCCCGCGGTCGATCACCACCACGGGCACGCCGGCATTGATCAGCTTCTGGCACGGGCTCTCCGTCTCGCGAGTCGGTGAGATCATGACGCCGGCCACATGCTCGGCCTGCATCAGATCGATGTACAGCTGCTCTTTTTCGATATTTTCGTCGGCGTTGCAGAGAAAAACTGCGTATTGGTGCGCGTAGGCGACATCTTCGACGGCCCGCGCCAGCGCGTTGAAGAACGGGTTTTGAATATCGGAGATAATCAGACCAATGATCCGCGACCGCTGCACGCGCAGGCTGCGCGCGACGCGGCTCGGCCGATAATCCAGCTCATCCATTGCCGCCAGAATGCGCTGGCGCGCGTGCTCGCTGACATGGGGCTTGTTCGACAGCACCCGCGAAACAGTCGCGATCGAGACTCCTGCATGGCGAGCAACATCTTTAATACTCGCGGACATGGTCAGGTGTCCAGTCTGGTATCTATTTGCGTGTAGGTACAGTAAGAATAAGACTTGGAACAGCGAGGGGGCGAGGCAGAAATGAAGCTGGTATCGTTTACAATTGTAAACGATACCAGCACCTTTGTCAAGAGGTCTATTTTCCGTTAATTGCGGAGCAGCGCCAGCGCGTCGTCCACCGTCGCGCCGGCGTGAATGATCGTGGCCAGCGCGCGGGCCATGCCGGCCGGGTTGGAGGACTGCCAGATATTGCGGCCGATCGCCACGCCGGCGGCGCCGGCGCTGATCGATCCTTGAGTCAGCTCCAGCACCGCCCGATCGCTGTCGATCCGCTCGCCGCCCAGCACCAGCACCGGGACCGTCGCGGTATCGACGACGCGGCGGAACGATTCGGCGTCGCCGCTGTAGGTCGTCTTCACGAAGTCGGCCCCGTGCTCGGCGGCGATGCGCGCCGCGATCGCGATCGCCGCGGCGTCGAACAGGTCGGGGATGTTCGGGTGCGGGCAAGGCAGTGCCTCGACCAGCAGCGGCAGGCCGGCACGCGCGCACTGCGCCGCCACGTCGGCCAGGTTGCTGAGCGTCTCCATCTCGGCGGGAGCGCCGACGAAATGCATGACCACGACCGCGCTGGCCCCCAGCTGCGCGGCGTCCTCGACGTCGTACAGCAGCCGGTAGTCGTCATACTCGCGCCATGTGCCGGTGCGCACGCTCGGCCCGCCGTCGATGCGCATGATGATCGGCACGTGCGGGCGGATCAGGTGGCCGTATTTCTTGACCACGCCGTACGAGGTCATGATTGCGTCGGCGCCGGCGGCGATCAGCGTCTCGATCACCTCCGCCGGGCGCTCCAGGCCGCGCGCCGGCCCATGGCTCAGCGCGTGATCCATCGCTACCACCAGGCAGCGACCATCGGGACCCAGGACACCGCGGAGATGCTGTGGAATAGACATGGTGCTTCGCTCCTTGCTATCAAAAAGACGGAGTGTGGGGACAGAGCCGCGCCCCACCCCCACACCCCTACTCCCGCCAGGTTGTCAAGTTACCGGGAACCTTGTGTGAAAGACTGGCGCCGGGCGTGTCAGGCGCTCTCGGCGCCGTGCTGGCGCTCGCTCTCCAGCGGCAGCGTGAAGTAGAAGGTGCTGCCCTGGCCCTCGCCGCTCTCGGCCCAGATGTCGCCGCTGTGGCGCGCGACGAACTCGCGGCTGAGGTACAGGCCCAGCCCGAGGCCCTCGGCGCGCCGGTCGCGGCCGCGCGAGTAGCGCTTGAACAGCCGGCCAAGCTGCTCCTCGGAGATGCCGCTGCCCTGGTCCTCGACCGAGATGAGCGCCAGACGCTCGTACGTGGATGAGCTCGGCGCGGCGTAGATCGGGTGGCGCGCGGCGATCTCGCCGGCCGACTCGACCGAAAGCCGCACGCAGACGCGCGTGGACAGCGGGCTGTAGCGGATCGCGTTGCTGACCAGGTTGGTCAGCACCTGCCTGATCCGCAGCGAGTCGCACAGGACGGTCAGCTCCTGCTCGTCGCTCGCCATCGTAAGCTCGCGGTCGCCGGCGGCCGGCCGCTGCTGCTCGAGCACCTGCTCGACCAGCGCCACCAGATTGACGCGCTGGAGCTGGAGGCTGACCTGGCCGGCGTCGATCCGTGAGACGTCGAGGATGTTGTCGACCATCCGCAGCATGTGGGTAACCTGCTGGGCCAGGATCGTCAGCCCGCGCAGGTCGGCCGAGTCCTCGTCGCCGCGGCGCTGCTCGCGCCGCACCAGCAGGTCGGTGTAGCCGCGCACCGCTGCGAGCGGGCTGCGCAACTCGTGGGCCGCGACCGCCAGGAAATCGTCCTTGGCGCGCTCGAGCTTCTGGCTGGTCGTGACGTCGCGGAAGATCACCACCGCGCCGTCGACGGCGTTCTCGTCGTCGTAGACGGGCGCGCCGCTGAAGCTCAGAACGGTATCCTGGCCGCTCGCGCCGCGGCTGAGCAGGCGGTACTCGTGGAAGATCTCGCCCGAGAGCGCGCGCGCCAGCGGCAGCCGCTCGACCGGCAGCGACTCGCCCTCCAGGTCGCGCATGGCGTAGAAATCGGGCATCTCGCTGAGCGACTGCTCGGCGGGGATGCGCTCGACCAAGAGCAGCTCCATCGCCGACTGGTTTGCCAGCACCAGCCGGCCCTCGCGGTTGCACAGCACCACGCCCTCGGCGATACTGTTGATCACGGTGGCGAGCTTGAGTCGTTCGGTGCGGGTATCCTGGTACAGCCGGACGTTGGCGATCGCCAGGCCGAGCTGGCCGCCCATGGTCATCAGCGCCGGCACGTCCATCCGGTCGCGCAGCCGCTCGTCGCCGTAAATACTGATCACGCCGACGACGGTGCCGCCGGCGAGCAGCGGCAGGTAGACGCAGCTGTTGAAGCCGGCCTCGATCAGCAGCTCCTCGCCATCCTCGGCGATCAGCGGGCGCACGATCGCCTGGCCGTAGCGCACCACCTCTTCGTACGGCGATTCGGCCACCGGCACCGTCTGCCGCAGCTCCACGAACACAGTCGGCAGGCCGCGGTGGACGGCGATCGAGAGCGCCGAGCGCGAGAGGTCGTGCAGCAGCAGCATGCCGGCCGTGTTGTCGAGGACGCGCAGGATGACGTCGAGCGCATTGCTGAGCAGCTCGTCCAGATCGGCGGCCATGCTCACGACGGTGCCAATCGCCCCGAGCGCCTCCAGGCGGCGCTGGTGGGCCTGCATCTTCGCGTGAAGCTGGGCGTTGTTGATCGCGCCGGCGGCCAGGGTGCCGAAGGTCTGGAGCATCGGAAGATCGGCCTGGCTGAGCGGCGGGTGGCCGCCGGTGTTGAGCAACTCCAGGACGCCAATGGCCTGATTGCCGATCCGCAGCGGCAGCAGCACAGCCGTCACGTCGCGCGGGATCGCGTCGAGCAGCTGGCGCATGTCGTCCTGCAGGCGCGGGCTCACGCGGCCGGCCAGATCGTGGTAGCGCCCGCGCCCCTCCACCAGCAGCGGCTCGCCGCGCTGCCAGACGGTGCCGACCAGCCCATCGCCGGGGCGCAGGCGCAGGCGATCCAGCAGCTCAGGGACGGGCGCCGGGTCCAGTCCGTGAAACGACTTGACCTGCAGGCCGCTCTGCTGCTGATCCTGTAGCCAGAGCATGCCGGCCTGCACGGCGGGCAGCACCTCGACGACCCGGCGCGCGAGGCTGTCCAGAAGCTCATTCGGATCGAGCACCGAGACCAGGTAGGTCGAGACGTTGAGCATGTTGTTGAGCACCTGGCTGCGCAGCTCGGCCGCGTCGGGGGCCGGCTGGCCGGATGCCTCGCTCGCCGGGGGTTGCGCCTCGATGCTCATGAGCAAATCCAGCCTTGACGATTGCTTTCTGGCATAGTTTAATGATTATAGCATGGAGCGTAAGGGAGGGGAAGCACGGCGAAATATTTGGAGCGGGTGGGGTTTTGGGGAGGGCCTGCGGCCCTCCCCAAGCCCCGCCCCTTTCAGATTCTTTTTCTGAAAGACTATATGGTGTGAGACATGGCTCGAAATAATCCCGCCCGCGCCCGCTTTCGCGCGCTGATCCGCGGGCCCGACTCGCAGATCAACCTGGCCGAGGCGGCACTATGCATTGCCTGGGAAGACCAGGGATCGGGCTGCCCTGAGCAGTGGCTGCGCGAGATCGACCAGATCGCCGAGCGCGTGCGGCCGCGCCTGGCCAAACTATCCGATCCTTCGGATCTGGTCAACGCGCTCAACCGCTTTCTATTTGGCGAGCTGGGGTTCAGGGGCAACACCTGGAACTACAACGACCCGGCCAACAGCTTCCTCGACCAGGTGCTGGCGACCCGCACCGGTCTGCCGATCACGCTTACGGTGATCTACATGGAGGTCGGATGGCGGCTCGGGCTGCCAATCTGCGGCCTGGCGCTGCCAGGGCATTTCCTGGCGCGCTTCGTGGGCCCGGCGAGCGAGATCTACATAGACCCGTTCAACCGCGGGCGGATCTGGAGTCGCGCCGAGTGCGTGACGCAGATCGCGACGTTCTACGGCGACGCCGCGCCGGCGCTGGTCGCGCAGATCATGGAGCCGCCATCGCGGCGGGCGGTCCTGGCGCGCATCCTCCGCAACCTCAAGAGCCTGTACGTCGAGCGCCAGGCGCTCACCGAATCCCTGGCGGCGGCCGACCGCATTCTCCTGATCGAGCCGGACAACCCCCAGGAGGTGCGCGACCGCGGGCTGCTGCGGGCACGGCTTGGCGAGTGGAGCGGCGCGCTCGACGATCTCGAGCGCTACGCGCGGATGGCGCCGCGCGCGCCCGACATGCCGCAGATCGAGCGGCAGGCCCGCGCGATCGCGGCCCGCGCAGCGGCGGGGAACTGACTCAGCGGACTGAACGGACAGCGAGCGGACGAAACGGATCCGTCGATCGCCGAGCGGGGCGGCGCAGGTCGACACATCCGCTTCTTCCGCTTCCAATCCGCTCGATCCGCTGATGTGGTGTGCTACTTGGGCGGGCGGTGGGGCCGAAAGCCCTCGCCGAGCACCTCGCTGGCCTCGCCGATCGTCACGAACGCCTGCGGGTCGGCCTGGCCGACGATCGCCTTGAGAAAGCTGATCTCGGCGCGCCCGACCACGCAGAGCAACACCGAGCGGCTGGCGCCAGTGTAGCCGCCCTGCCCCTCCAGCACCGTCACCCCGCGCCGGAGGTCGTGCAGCAGCGCGTGGGTGATCGCCTCGGGCTGCGCGGTGACGATCAGCGCCTGCCGCGCGCCGGTTCCTGCGCCGAGCGTGTAGTCCAGCGCCAGGCTGCCCACGAACGCGACCAGCAGGGCGTAGAGCACCTTCTCCGGCCCGTAGCCGACGAACGCGGCGCCGAAGACCAGTAGATTCATCGCCAGCATGCTGCGGCCCGGCTGGACGCCGTAGCGCTGCTCGACCAGCCGCGCGACGATGTCGATCCCGCCGGTGGTGCCGCGCGCCCGGAACACCAGCCCGACGCCCACGCCGTCGAGCAGGCCGCCGTAGAGCGTATAGAGCAGCGGGTCGCCTGTGACCGGCCGCACGTATGGCGCCAGCAGGTCGATCGCCAGCGACATCACCACGGTCGCGTAGAGCGTTCGCACGCCGAACACGAACCCACCGAGCGCGCGCAGGCCGATAATGAACAGGGGAATGTTGGCCAGCAGGGTCACCAGGCCCACCGGCGTGCCGAACAGCGTGCGCAGCAGCATGGCCGCGCCGGTGACGCCGCCCGCCACGACGTCGTTGGGCACCAGAAACAGATCGACCGCCAGCGCGGCAAGCAGCGCGCCGGCGGTCATGAGGGTGTAGTCGCGGATGACTGGCCAGGCTCTCTTCATCACCTTCTCACCTGACAAGATGACAAGATGACAAGATGACAAGGTGACAAGGAGTCTGAAGCAATTCACCGTGTCACCCCCTCACCAGGTCACCTTGTCAGGAGTCGCGGCCGATATTCCAGCGCAGGTAGGCCTCCATGAAGGGGTCGAGGTCGCCATCGAGCACCGCCTGGACGTTGCTGGTCTCGTGCTCGCTGCGGTGGTCCTTGACCAGCGTGTAGGGGTGCAGGTAGTAGGTTCGCATCTGGCTGCCGAACTCGGCCGAGCGATACTCGCCCTTGAGCTTCGAGCGCTCCTCACGCTGGCGCTGCAGCTCGCGCTCCAGCAGCCGCCCGCGCAGCACCCGCAGCGCGGTCTCCTTGTTCTGGAGCTGCGAGCGCTCGTTCTGACAGGTCACGATGATCTGCTCGGGCGTGCCGGCCTTGTAGGTGAGGCGCACGGCCGAGTCGGTGGTGTTGACGCCCTGGCCGCCATGGCCGCCGGCGCGGAAGACGTCGACGCGCAGATCCTCGGGCCGGATCACGACCTCCGGCGCGTCGTCGACCTCGGGCAGCACCTCGACCAGCGCGAAGGAGGTCTGGCGGGTGTTGCCGGAGTTGAACGGCGAGAGCCGGATGAGCCGGTGGACGCCGGCCTCGGCCTTGGCGAAGCCGTAGGCGTACTGGCCGCGGATCTCGAGCGTGGCGCTCTTGATGCCGGCCTCATCACCTTCGCTCTGGTCGACCAGCGCGACCTTGTAGCCGCGGCGCTCGGCCCAGCGGGTGTACATGCGCAGCATCATCGCAGCCCAGTCCTGGGCATCGGTGCCGCCCATGCCGGCCTTAATCGACAGGAATGCGTCGCGATCGTCGTAGGGCGCGCTGAGCAGCAGGTCGATCTCCAGCGCGTCCATCGCCTGCATAGCCCTGGCATACTCGGCGGCGATCTCCTCGCGCAGCGAGTCGTCGTCCTCGGCCTCGGCCAGCTCCTGTAGCTCGGACAAAGTGGTGATCTGGCCCTCGAGCTGCCGCACGCGGTCGACCTCACCCTTGAGGTGGGTCAGCCGCTGCATCAGGCCCTGGGCCTCCTGGGGGTTGCTCCACAGGTTGGGGTCGGCGGCGTGCTCCTCCAGCGCCGCGATCTGCTGCTCCTTTGCAGCGAGGTCAAAGCCGCCCCCGGACGCTGTCGAAGCGCGCCCGCAGGGCCTCCATATCTGTGTTTTCCACGTAAATACTCCTCATAAGCGTTTGCAGGTTTGAACGTTAGAAGGTTTGAATGTTTGAACCTTCTAACGTTTCAACCTTCCAACCTTCCAACGTTTGGACGATTGCGGGAAGGGCTATCGCCACATCCTCGCGCAGCACGACGTCGGCACGCTCGTCCAGGTAGGTCGGGCCCTGGTTGACGACAATCAGGCGCGCGCCGCGCCGCAGCGCAGCCAGCGGCAGATCGCAGACCGGCGCGACCTCGAGCGCGGTGCCGGCGACGATCAGCGCGTCGCAGGCTTCGAGCGCGCGCTGGGCCAGCCAGAACAGGCCGCGCGGCAGCAGCTCGTCGAACAGCACCACGTCGGGCTTGAACGCGCCGCCGCAGCCACAGCGCGGGATCTCGCCGCGGCGCACCCGGTCGAGCAGCGGCTGGGACGGCGCCTGGCGCCCGCAGCCGGCGCAGGTCGCGCTGCGCATGTGGCCGTGCAGCTCGTAGACCTCGCGCGAGCCGGCGCGCTGGTGCAACCCGTCGACGTTCTGCGTAATCACGGCCGTGAGCGTGCCGGCGCGCTCGAGCCGCGCCAGCGCCAGGTGGGCCGGGTTCGGCTCGGCCGCGGCGATCGTGTTCAGCAGCGGCCGGAACCAGTCGTAGAACCGGCGCGGGTCGGCCTGGAAGCCGCGCAGCGACGCCACCACCATCGGATCGTCCAGCCGCCACAGACCGCTCTCGCCGCGGAAGTCCGGGATGCCCGAGGGCCGGCTGATGCCGGCGCCCGTCAGCGCGACGGCGCGCTGTGTGCCGCGCAAGACGCTCGCCGCGCGGTCGATCCCCTGGATGTCCATTATGTTACAGCTCCTACGCGATCCGTAGCCCTATGCTACCATGCCGGGGCGCATTCGTCCAACCGACCGGCTACAGGAACTTCAGCCACAGAGGGTGGGCCCAGGTCGCAGGTCGCAGGTCGCAGGTCACATCATCTTGCGACGTGCGACGTGCGACATGCGACGAGGAGGGTGGGCCCAGGTCGCAGGTCGCAGGTCGCAGGTCACATCATCTTGCGACGTGCGACGTGCGACATGCGTCGTGGCAGGCGCCGCTCATGGATCGCTCGCGCCGTCGGTCGCCGAGTCGCTCAGCGGCTGGGTGGTCATGCTGCGGACCACCAGCACGCGCCGGCCGTTGCGCTTCCACTCCTGGAGCAGGTAGCCGGGCCCGCCGTAGCGCGTCGGGATCGCTTCCACAACCGGCAGCCGCTGGGGGACGCGCAGCGCCCGGAAATCGCCGAAGGCGTAGCGGCCGATCCGAGTCACATTGTTGACATGCGGCGGCTGTCGCTCCACCTCGATCCGCGCCTGCGCCTCGGCCGGCGGCATGGCCTGCGCCGCCAGCAGGAAGATATATGGCCGCGCGACTGTGCTGGTGTCGAGCAGCACCTCGTCGAACCGCGGCGCATGGCTGACGACCCGCTGCATCGCCTCGAGCTCGCCCTCGGCGTAGAACCAGGTCGCATCGGCCATCGCCGGGTAGCGGCCCAGCAGGTCGCTGTACCATCCCCAGCTCTGCCAGGCCAGCGTGGTCACCAGCGCGACCGCCGCAAGGCCGCGGGCGCTCGCCCGCACGCGAGCCGGCAGCCACCCCAGCAGATCCCACACGACCGCCACGCCAACCCCGACCAGCACCGCGTACACCGGCGCAATCAGCGACGCGCGGAAGGCGTTCGGGCTGCCGCGCGTGAGGCTGGCCGGCAGCGGCGCGATCAGCAGCGCGCCGATCAGCAGCGCCCACAGGTGCGCCGGCACCCGCACGACGCTCGGGCCGCCCGCGGGCGCGTCGTGCGGCCGCGACGGATGGTAGCGCCGGCCGGCGATCGCCAGCGCGGGCAGCCCGATCAGCGCGATCAGCAGCGGGGCCTCGGCGCCCAGCGCCAGGGCGTGATCCGGCAGCGCCTGGACGATCTTGCGAATGGTGCCCGCAGCGTAGTAGAAGCTCGGCTGGAAGTAGACCGTGTAGTTCTGCCACCACGCCGCGAGCCACGCGCCGGGCGAGTCGGCCGTGAGCATGATCAGCTGCAGCCGCGCGTTGCCGGTCGGGTTGAGCAGCGTGCCGGCCGCGAAGGGCAGCCAGAGCACGCCGAGGATGAGCGCCGGGAGCCACCAGCGCGCCGCCGCCCGCCAGCTGTGGCGCAGCAGCGCCAGCGCCAGCGCCAGCGCCACCAGCAGCGGCACGGCCAGCTTCATCGGCGGGTAGGCGTAGAGCCCGATCCCCGCCGCGATCGCCAGGAACAGCGCGTCGCGGCGGCGGCCGCCCACGACGAAGCGCGCGGCCGCCCACAGACACAGCGTCCAGGTGGTAGCCACCAGCGCGGGCGGGATGACGACGCGGCTGAGGAAGATCTGCCAGGGCGAGAGCGCGGCCACCAGCGCGGCGTAGAGCGCGGCCGTCGGCAAACCCAGCGCCCGCACCAGGCCGTACACGAGCGGGACCGCGAGCGCGCCGACGACCGCGACGACCATGCGCGCCACGATCGGCTGCGGGCCGGCCAGCGCGACCCACGGGAGCAGCAAGTAGGTCAGCAGCGGCGCGATCCAGTCGCCATAGGCCTCGAAGGCGGCCAGCGGCAGCAGGTGGCCCAGGTGATCGCGGCCGGTCTGCGCCAGGCTCCAGGCGTCCACCAGGCTCACGACCTCGTCGCGATGCATGAGCGGCGGCGAGTCGGCAATCCCGAGCAGGCGCAGGGCCAGCCCCAGCAGCGTCAGCGCGGCGATCGGCCCATACCCGCGCCGCATCGCCCAGGCCAAGGCCGCGGCCAGCGGCACGCTCGCGACGGCGAGCAGCAGCGCCAGCCCGGCGGCCCGGATGGGGAGGCCGCCGGGCGCGGCGTCGACCCGCAGCAGCTGCACGCCCAGCCAGCGCCAGTCGTCATTCGTCTGCCGCGCGACGGGCGCGCTCAGCCGCAGGAACGTGGCGTCCGGCGGCAGGAGCGCCTGGACGCGGCGCGGCTCCGGCGTCACGTCGACGACGCCGAGCAAGCCCGTGTCGGTCTCGAGCCGAACCGGTACGCTGGGCTGGCGCGGCCAGCCCGCGATGCCCAGCACGAGTGTGACCCGCGTCGGGCCACTGTACGCGACGAGCGGCAGCTCAGCGCGCGAGCTGGTCCAGCGGAAGGGCGCGGCGCCGCCCTCGGCGACGTACAGGCCGCGCGCGCGATCGAGTGCGACCGCCGGCTGGCGCGCCAGCACCCCGAATACGGCGACAAACACGCAGATCGCCAGCGCGCCGAGCAGCGTGGCCTGCACCTGGCGAGACCCGGTCCTCATCCTGGGAAGACTCTGAATGGCGACGGACATAGTGGCTATCCCGCAACTAAGGATAGTGATGATTTCAGAAAGCAGTGACGCCCGCGTATTGTAGCGCATGATGGGCCGGGCGTGGTCAGGGGCTGCTGGCAGCGGATTGTGGGAACAGATTGAGCGGATTGCGCACGGCCCGCGCGGCGGCGCGCTGGCCGATCTGAAAGCAGGTGGTTGTTGTGTGAGCGGCGCTCAGCCGCCCTGGAGCGCCCGCTCGTCGTCTGGCGGCTCGCCCGCCGCGTGCTGCAGCACCCCGGCGAACGGCCTGAGCGGCGTGTTGTGCGTGAACTGCCACTGGAACGCCGCCTGAATGAACGGCGCGGGCGGCAGCGTGGCGATCAGCTGCAGGTTCTCCAGCGGCGTGCTCTCCTCGTCCAGGAAGCGGAAGATCCGGTCGATCGGGTTGCGCTCGAACATCGTCGCGAAGATCGGCTTGAGCTGCTCGCCGTAGTGGTCCATCATCTCCAGCATGATCGCGTCGAGCAGCCGGTAGCGCTGCGAGTCCTCCGGCACGTCGAAGGGGTGCCCGTGGTCGAGCAGCGAGCGCACGATCGCGGCCGTGTCCTGCTGGATGCGCACGAAGGCGTAGCCGGTGGTCGGCTTGACGCGCCCGCCCTTGGTGCCGATCGTCATCACCCGCCTGCCGGTGCGGCGCGGGAAGGGATGGCTCGAACGGAGTCGGCTTGTCGGTCCAGAAGGCCCAGGTGCGGTCGTTCTGGTTCTTCGCGCCCTTATCGACGATCAAGATCGAGCTGTCCTTCAGCGGGCTCTGGAGCAGCTGATAAGCCAGGCTCAGCCCGGCCGCGCCGCCGCCGCCGATGATGAAGTCGTAGGATTGCATGAACTCATCCAAGGAATTGTGCCCTGCCACCATTCTGGACGCTCTTTCGATGGTTGATTTTATCATTGCGATCAGGGCTCTTCAAAGGTTCTCGTCGTTGGGGCACAATATATCGTGCCCCAACGACGGACGACGACGAGCCCCAACGACGACGGACGACGACGAGCCCCAGTGCTTTTTTCGCCCGCTTCGTTTTCTTCGCCGGTTCAACCTCGAACGGGCACGATGCATCCTCAATTGTGAGGGGAAATCGCGGTCCTTGGTAATGACCACCGCGCCCGCGGCGCGCGCCGCATCGTAGATCTCGCGATCGGTCGCATCGCGCAGCCCAAGATCGCGCACGGCACGCCGTCACACCGAAACGCGACGCGAGCTGGGGCGCGAGCTGGGCCGCGGAACCGCAGCACCGCGGAACCAGTGGTGGCAGCCCCAACCCGATACGAACTTCCAGAACCATGTACTAGCGGCTGGGGGCGCTTGATCAGAAACCGGCCCGCCACTATACTGACGGTGGCATTCTTGGCCCGCACACGAACATAGCGCGGGTGCTCGGCGACGACATCGAGGACACAGGTGGAGTTACTCTTGATTGGCTGATGCATGTCTAGCTCACTTATTTTTGGACATATCTGGATAAAATTTTCAAGAATATGTCCAGGCGTGCTTCGATGTGGCTGATCGGCTCGTTGCAACGCTCGTCCTACGCTGATGGCGCTGCCACCTGCGGGCGCCGGGCTGGCGCACTGGGCCGGCGCTTGCTGGTCAGCCGTTGCTTGATCGGCGCCACAATTGCGGTGACAATGCCGACGATCGCCAGCGTCGGCAGGATTTCGATGATACCGCCAACGTTGAAGCCGCTCTGCATGCCGTGCCCACCCATCTCGCCGACCGCCGAACCAGTGCTTGCGCTCAACGCGCCAATGATAAGCCAGAACCCAACAATCACGCCTGCGGCCGCCAGAACGGCGAGTGTTCGTCCAATGAGTTTCATCTGAATGCTCCTGCTATCTTCGCGCCCGCGTTGGCGGTGCGCTGTGTGCTTGATTTGATGGTTCTAGGATAGCAGAAGCATCTTCAGAGATTGTTAAGAACCAATAGGGAGACTATGTAGATGCCTTGCGCGTGCCACACACTCCTTACGGTGTACGCCGCGCTGTGTCGGGTGTGTTACGCGACCGACGCAGCAGATTGACGAACCACTGCCAGTGCAAGGCGACGTGCAGCGCCACCAACCCAATAAAAAGACTTGCCGTCGTGGTATGCACCGAGCGCCACATGCGGTTCTCGGCCACGGTGATACCCAGCAGCGGGACGACCGTTTCGGAGATCATCAGGCCGGTGAAGATAATCGTGGTGATCGCGATAAACAGTAGGAGGTTGAGGATGTAGTTGATCCGGGCCAACCACTGCGCTTTCCCAAAGAAGCGTCGCGAGATCTCGATAATCCACTGCCAGTGCAGCAGCACGTGCGTGAGCGCACCGGCGCCAATCGCAATGCCGAGCCACTCATGGACGGGGAGGCCACTGAATTTCGGCGCCTCCACCACCAGAAAGATCAGAAAGATGGTAGTGTCGACGGCGAAATTCACTGCATTCTGATTGCCTTGCTTCCGTTCTGGCTGCATACCTCCTCCTTACGCTGGGACGTCGGCATATGATCTTGCCCAATTATACTGGTAATAGACCGGCCGGACGGGTGTGCCGTTCACGACACGTCGAGGCCGATGGTAAGCGTGGCCGCGTAGCCCTGGCTGGTCTGCGTGAGCGCGAGCTGCGTCTGACTGCCGCCTTGTGCGTACACGTGATCGGTGCTGTTGAGTGCATCACACTGGCCGTGGCTGGCATAGGGTTGTTGCGCATCTCCCTTCCAAGTAACATTTGATAAAACGGATGTGCGCGTTTGTCAGATTGGCATGGCAGAGCTATACTGTTCCGTGAGTCATATTGCGTTGACCGGAAAGGAAGCACGATGGCGAAGCCACACGAACTGACACG
>WNGB01009464.1_pt1 | contig 13660 bp, 10 predicted proteins | sample 5400681 | NCBI WGS metagenome assembly WNGB01 (sample SAMN13153367, study PRJNA577476) | soil metagenome | isolation source: 115 cm soil or saprolite under grassland replicate 2 | place: USA:California | collected 2016-06-15 | reverse complement strand
GTCCGGGCTCTGGGAGGCATGCCGGTGCCGGTCGGCGCGGTCGGCGACGACGAGGCGGGCGAGCTTCTGAGGAAGATCTTTCGCGAGCGCGGGATCGCGACCGAGGCGCTCCTTTCCGTTTCCGGGTACCCGACCCCGACGAAGACCCGCGTGCTCGCTGGCGGCGCGCATTCGATCAAGCAGCAGGTCGTGCGCTACGACCGGGAGGAGCAACTGCCGGCGGACGGCTCCTGGCGGCTCCAGCTCGCCGAAAAAGTCGCCGAAATCGCCGGTGGCGTCGACGCCGCCGTGCTCTCCGACTATGGTTACGGCGCGGTGACTCCCGAGGCCGTCCCGCCGCTCAAAAAGCGTCTGCCAGCGGGCGCTCCTCTCCTCGTCGATTCCCGGCACTCGCTCGACCGATACGAAGGGGTCGATGCGGCAACCCCGAACGAGGAGGAACTCGAGGAGTGCGCGGGAGAACCGCTCGGCGACTCCCCCGAAAAGCTGGCCCGGGCAGGCGACTGGCTGCGAAGTCGGCTGGGCTGCCGGACCCTTCTCGTCACGCGCGGCTCGCGCGGCATGGCGCTCTTCGACGGAGGAAGTCAGCCGACGCTCATTCCCGTGCACGGCACCGATCAGGTCGCCGACGTCACGGGCGCGGGCGATACCGTCCTCGCCGCGTTTTCCCTCGCGCTCGCCTCGGGCGCGACGCCGCTCGAGGCAGCGCTTCTCGCGAATTTCGCCGGAGGCGTCGTCGTGATGAAGATGGGGACGGCGACGGTCTCCGCGGAAGAGCTCGCGCAGGCGGTGACATCCGATCGGGCGTTGACCGCGTGAGCGTCGCTCGCTCCACAACAGAAAAAATCGTCTCGCGCCCGGAAGCCGTCAAGGCCGCCGCGCGCGAAAGAGAAATGCACCGGCAGGTCGTCTTCGCCAACGGGGCCTTCGACCTCTTTCACGCGGGCCACGTCCGTTATCTCGAGGCAGCGCGCGCGGAGGGAGACTGGTTGATCGTCGGGGTCAACTCGGACGCGTCCGTCTCCCGTTCGAAAGGTGCGGGCCGCCCGATCGTCCCGGCCGCCGAGCGCGCGGAGATCGTGGCGGCGCTCGAATGCGTCGGTGCGGTAGTCGTCTTCGAGGAGGATTCTCCCGCCGCCCTGCTCGAGGAGCTCCGCCCGGACGTCCACGCGAAAGGCACCGACTACACTCCGGAGTCGGTGCCGGAACGCGAGGTCGTCGCGACTTACGGAGGCCGGACCGTGATCGTCGGCGACCCGAAGGATCACGCGACGACGGATCTGATCGAACGGATCGTGAAACGTGATACGAAGTCTTTGACCTCTTGACTTTGACGCCGAGCGGCTCATGCGTCTTCTAATCGTTCGCCTCTCCTCTCTAGGCGACGTCGTGCATGCGCTACCGATCGCAAAGAGCGCGCGGATGGCGGGAGCGAAGGTCGGCTGGCTGGTCGAGTCCGCCTACCGCGAGCTCGTCGAAGGCAACCCCGACGTCGACGAGATTTTTTTCGCCGACACGAGGGATTGGCGACGGCGGCCGCTCTCCCTGCATACGTACTCGCAGATTGGATCGCTCTTCCGAAGGCTCCGGGAATTCGCGCCGGACGCGACGATCGACGCACAGGGACTCTGGAAGTCCGCTCTTCTCGCGCGTGCGGCCGGCGGCCCGGTCGTCGGATTCGGGACAGCCGATCGGAGGGAACCGAGCTCGGTGCTCCTGTGCGACCGTGCGGTCAAACCGCTCGCGGGCCAGCACATCGTCGATCACAACCTTTCGCTCGTCGAGGCTACCGGTATCCCCGTCGGCCGCCGCGCCCCGGACGCCCGTTTCCTTCTCGACCGCGTTTGCCCGGAGGCCGAAGCGTTTCTGGCCGGACAAAGCCGGCCGTACGCGGTCTACCACCCCGGCGCGAGCCGGGCGGACAAGACGTGGGGGGAAGAGCGGTTTGCCGCGCTCGCTCGCCTCCTCTCCGTCGACGGCCGCTTGTCCGCAGTCGTCTCCTGGGGCCCGGGCGACGAAGAGCGGGCCCGCCTGATGTCGAGCATGCTGCGGGAGGCGCGGCTCCTCCCGCTCCTTCCGCTCTCCGGGCTCGCGCGGGTCGTTGCCGCGTCGTCTCTCTTCGTCGCCGGAGATACCGGGCCGCTCCATCTCGCGGACGCCCTCGGAGCTCCGACGCTCGCGCTCTTCGGGCCGACTGAGCCCGTCCGCAACACCCCGGCCCGCAACGGCCCGTACCGGAGTCCCGACTCCGCAATCCGGTACGATTCGGAGACGGGGGCCGAAGAGGTCGCCCGAAAGGCGTTCGAGGTGCTTGCGGCCTGACCCGATTGAGCGACCCGCATCGCGGGAGTCCCGAGCGAACCGAGGGATCGTCTGCTCGCGGCACCGGGAACGATTACTCGACGCCTCCCGTTCTCTCCGGCGCTTGAAATCGCTTCGTCTCTTCCGGGCAGCGTTCTTTCTCGCGCTCTCCGTCAGCTCCGTCGCAGTCGCGCAGCAGCCGAAGCTCGAAGGACGTCCGCCGTTCATCGGGGAAACGCTGCGGTACGCGATGTCCGTTCTCGGTGCCTCGGGTGGCGAGCTGACTCTGACGGCGAAGGAAACGCAGCTCGACGGGCGCCCGGCGTACAAATTCGAGCTGTCGGCGATCTCCGGACAGTTCCTTTCGAAGATTTTTCTCGTGCGCGATTACCTCGCCTCCTGGATCGATCCGAAGACTTTCCGGTCCCTTCGCTTCGAGAAGCACACCGTCGAGGGCAAGCGCGTTCGCGATGACCTGATCGAGTTCGACTACGGCAAGAAGGTCGCCCTTCGCGACGGCAAGCCGGTCGGGATCGAAGAGTCCACGCTCGATTCGCTCTCCGCGCTCTACTACATCCGCCTTCTCGACTTCGAGCGGCACGAGCCGATCGAGCTCACGGTGGTCTCGCGGCATCTCTTTCCGCTCTCTGTTGTCGTAATGGGACGCGAGACGATCTCGACGCCCGCGGGAACTTTCCGAGCGATTCGCGTTGAGCCGAGGAGTCCCAACGAAGGATTGATCGGCCGGGGCAAGAGCCTCGTCCTCTGGCTGACCGACGACCAGAAAAAAATTCCGGTCCAGTTGCACTCGAAGCTGAAGATCGGGACGCTCGTCGGAAAGCTGAAGGCGATCGAGAACAATTAGATTCGATGTCTCCGCGTCTCCCCTTTTGACAGATTGAGCGCAAAGCCTTAACCTGTGGAACTTCCCCATGGCGGTAAAACTGGGCGATCTCCTCGTCAAGGCGAAGCTCGTCACTCCCGAGCAGGTCGAAGCTGCTCTCCAGTCCCAGAAGGATCAGGGTGGCAAGTTCGGCGAAGCCCTTATCCGGATCGGCGCCGTCAGCGAGCAGGACATCACCGAGACCCTCTCCCAGCAGTTCGGCGTGCCCTCGATCGACCTCGCGCACTTCGAGATCGACCCCACGGTCATCAAGGTCGTACCGGGCGAGGTCGCGCGGAAGTACGGCGTCCTTCCCGTCAACAAGACGGGGGCCACCCTCACGATCGCGATGTCCGATCCGACCAATGTCTTCGCGATGGACGACATCAAGTTCATGACGGGTTACAACGTCGAGCCGGTCGTCGCCTCGGAGGCATCACTGCGGCGCGCGATCGACAAGCACTACGGCACGCCGCGCTCGGTCGTCCTGAAGGAGAGACCCAAGGGCACGATGACCGGAAGCGCGCCGACCGAGGGGAACATCGACGACCTCATGTCCTCGGCGCTGACGATGGACGACATGGCGAGCGTCGGTCTGTCCGAGTTCAACATGGACGAGATCACCGGCTTCGAGACCGGCGACGTCGACGTCGTCCGCGGCGAAGAGGGCCAGGAGATCGACCTCATCGATCTCGCCAAGTCCTCCGAGTCCGCGCCGATCATCAAGGTCTCGAACCTGATCCTGATCGAGGCGCTCAAGGCGGGCGCGTCGGACATCCACGTCGAGCCGTACGAGAGAGAGTTCCGTGTCCGGTTCCGCGTGGACGGCGTTCTTCACAACATCATGGCTCTCCCGATGCGCACGCGGGACCCGCTCATTTCACGGCTGAAGATCATGGCGAAGCTCGACATCTCCGAGAAGCGCCTCCCCCAGGACGGACGGATCAAGATCCGCCTGCGCGTCGAGGAGCGCACGCGCGACCTCGACCTGCGCGTCTCGGTCGTCCCGACGCATTTCGGCGAAAAGGTCGTGATGCGGCTGCTCGACAAGTCGCGTCTCCAACTCGACATGACCCAGCTCGGCTTCGACCAGGAGCCGCTTCGCCGGTTCAAGGATGCGATCGACAGACCTTACGGGATCGTGATGGTCACCGGTCCCACCGGGTCCGGCAAGACGAACACGCTCTATTCGGCGATTGCGCAGTTGAACGATCCGGCGGTCAATATCCTGACCGCCGAGGACCCGATCGAGTTCAACCTCGCCGGCATCAACCAGGTCCAGATGAAGGAGCAGATCGGATTGACCTTCGCGTCCGCGATGCGTTCCTTCCTCCGCCAGGACCCGGACATCATCTTGGTCGGCGAGATCCGGGACTTCGAGACCGCGGAGATCGCCGTCAAGGCGGCGCTCACCGGGCACCTCGTCCTCTCGACGCTGCACACCAACGACGCTCCTTCGACGGTCAACCGCCTCATGAACATGGGCATCGAGCCGTTCCTGGTGGCGACCTCGGTCAACTGCATCGCCGCACAGCGACTCGTACGTATCGTCTGCAAGAACTGCGCGGAGGACTTCGACACTTCGCCTCAGATGCTGATTCAGGTCGGATTCGCCCCCGACGAGGTCAAGACGCTGAAGATCAAGCGTGGCCGGGGGTGCGAGACGTGCAAGAACACCGGCTACAAGGGGCGAATCGGCCTCTTCGAGGTCCTCCTCTTCTCCGACGAGATCCGCGACATGATCCTTTCGGGGGCTTCTTCGATCGAGTTGAAGCGCCGGGCGGTCGAAGAGGGAATGGTGACCTTGCGGATGGCCGGGCTGGGCAAGGTCCGTGAAGGGGTCACCACGCTCGAGGAGGTCTTGAGAGAAACGGTGATTTAGGCGAGGATTCGGAAGGAGCAGCGGGTCGGAGCGTCCCGGCGCAAACGGGCCCGGAAGGCGTAAAAGAGGACAGCCGAGCCTTTCCTTTCCTGATGCCGGGGCTTAAACTACGACCCTAGTTCGACACAACTCAATCAAAGAGGGCCGTCAAAAAATGGCAGGCGAAGCCACTCTCCATCAGCTCCTGAAACAGATGGTCGAAATGGGCGCATCCGACCTTCATCTGACCACCAACTCTCCGCCGATGGTGCGGCTCGACGGGAGGCTGCTCCCGCTTCCGTATCCGCCGCTGACGGTGGCCGAGACAAAGCAGATCGCCTACTCGGTCCTGACCGACACGCAGAAGCACCGCTTCGAGGAAAACCTCGAGCTCGACTTTTCGTTCGGCGTCAAAGGGCTCGCGCGCTTCCGCGCGAACAACTTCATGCAGCGCGGCGCGGTCGGCGGCGTCTACCGGCAGATCCCCTACCAGATCCAGGGATTCCGCGAGCTTGGCCTGCCGCCGGTCGTCGAACTTCTCTGCGACAAACCCCGGGGGCTGATTCTCGTCACGGGCCCGACCGGCTCGGGAAAGACGACGACGCTCGCGGCGATGGTTGACAAGATCAACCGCGAGAAGCAGCTTCACATCGTAACCATCGAGGATCCGATCGAGTTTCTCCATACTCACAAGAAGTGCATCGTCAACCAGCGCGAGCTCCACGCAGACACTCATTCGTTCCCGAACGCGCTGCGGTCCGTTCTTCGTGAGGATCCGGACGTCGTGCTCGTCGGCGAGATGCGCGACCTCGAGACGATCGAGTCGGCGCTGCGCATCGCGGAGACGGGCCACCTGACCCTCGCCACCCTCCACACCAACAGCGCGGCTTCCTCGATCAACCGCATCATCGACGTCTTTCCCGCGCATCAGCAGACGCAGATTCGGACTCAGCTGTCGTTCGTCCTGGAAGGCATCCTCTGCCAGGCGCTCCTCGAGCGTTCGAGCGGCAAAGGCCGGGTCATGGCGATGGAGATCCTGGTCCCGAACGCGGCCATCCGGAACTTGATCCGCGAAGACAAGATCCACCAGGTCTACTCGATGATGCAGGCCGGCCAGTCGAAATTCGGGATGCAGACGTTCAACCAGTCGCTGGCGACGCTCTATCATCGAAAACTGATCACGCTCGAGATGGCTCTCCTGCGCTCGTCATCCCCCGACGAGCTCCAGGAGCTCATCAACCGGGGCGCGGGCGTGAACGTCCCGACCGCGGCCGCGGTCGCCGGAAAGAGGAGCTGACGTGCCGAGCTATGCCTGGAAGGGGCGCAACCGCGCCGGGATGGTTCAGGAAGGCGCGATGGTCGCCGAGTCGAAGGAGCTCGCCCTCGCCCAGCTCCGCCGCCAGAACATCGTCGTCACCGGAATCCGGGAGCGCGGAAAGGAAATCTCCCTCACCAAGGCGGGGCGCAAGGTCCCTCCGAAGATCCTCGCCGTCTTCACGCGTCAGTTCTCCGTCATGATCGACGCCGGCCTGCCTCTGGTACAGTGCCTCGAAATCCTGGCGCTCCAGCAGGAGCACAAGAACTTCCAGAAGATCCTGCTGCAGGTGCGGCAGGACGTCGAAGCCGGATCGACCCTCGCGGACGCGATGCGGCGGCACCCGAAAGCCTTCGACAACCTCTACGTCAACATGATCGCGGCCGGCGAGGCGGGCGGTATCCTCGACACGATCCTCCAGAGGCTCTCGGTGTACATCGAGAAGGCGGTGAAGCTGCGCTCGCAGGTCCGCTCCGCTCTCATCTATCCGACCGCGGTCATCGTTATCGCGGCCGTCGTCGTCGCGGTCATTCTCCTGAAGGTCATCCCCACGTTTGCCGCCCTGTTCACGAGCCTTGGGGCGGAGCTGCCGTTCCCGACCCGGGTCGTCATCGCGTCCTCGAACTTTCTGGCCCGGTACTTCATCTTCTTCGTCATTGGAATCGCGGCGGTCGCTTACGGCATTCGCCGCTACTACAGGACGTACCGGGGGCGTCGGGTCATCGACGGCTTGCTGCTGAAGGCCCCGATCATCGGGATGATCCTGCGAAAGATCGCCGTCGCCAGGTTCTGCCGCACTCTCGCGACTCTCACTTCCTCGGGCGTCCCGATCTTGGAGAGCCTCGAGATCACCGCCCGCACGGCCGGCAACGCCATCGTGGAGGACGCGATCCTCGAGACGCGCAAGAGCGTCGAGGGGGGCAAGACGATCGTCGAGCCGCTCAAGGATTCGAACGTCTTTCCCAACATGGTCGTTCAGATGATCGGAGTCGGCGAGCAGACCGGGGCGCTGGACGCCATGCTGAATAAGATCGCCGACTTCTACGAGGATGAGGTCGACGTCGCTGTACAGGGGCTCGTCAAGCTGATGGAGCCCGTCATGATCTTCATCCTGGGCGTGATCATCGGAGGAATCGTCATCGCGATGTACCTGCCGATGTTCACGCTGATCAACAAGATCGGGTAGCCAGAGGTAGCCCTTACGGACTCCGCGAACGGATCGCGAATTTCCGCCTTTCTCCCCGCGAGCGCCGCCGATTCCCTGCGGCGCTCGCTCGTCTGGCTGGCGACCGTCCGCGTCGCCGTCCTGATCCTGATCTTGATCTCGGCGATCCTCGTCCAGGCGGGGTCCGGGGCCGGCGTGGAGATCTCGTTCCTCTACCGCCTCGTGGGCGCTGCCGTCTTCCTCGCTGCCTTTCACTGGACGGCCGGCCGGCGGCTCCCGGCGCGCACTTCGGCGTGGATCCAGATCTTCGGCGACCTCACGATCGTCACACTTCTGGTGTACTCGTCCGGCGGTCCCGACTCGGTGTTCACGTTCCTTTACCTCGTCGTAATCGGCACCGCGGGTTTCCTCCTGTACCGCATCGGAGCCGTGGTGACCGCGTCGGTCGCGGCGATCCTGTACGGTTCGATGGTCGAGCTCGTGGCCTATGGGGCGCTGCCGGTGCCCCCTCTCGCCGTGCTCTCTGAGTGGACGGGCCCTCGCGTTCGCTACAACCTGGCGATCACCGTCGCCGGATTTCTCGGCGTCGCCTTCATGGTGGCCTATCTCTCCGAGAAGCTCGTGAGCGCGCGCGAGGAGCTCGCAAGGCGCCAAAAAGCTCTGTCGCGCCTCCAGCACCTGTACGCCAGCGTGATCACATCGATGTCGTCGGGCCTTCTGACGACCGACTCGTCCCAGCGGGTGACCTTTCTGAACGTGCCGGGAGGCGAGATGCTGGGACTGGAGCCTTCGGCCGTAACCGGCCGATATCTCGCGGAACTTCATCTCCCCTTTCCATGCGACTGGAGCAGCATCCGGAAGCGCGCGCGCGGGCGCGAGCCTTACCGGGCGGAGACGGAGCTCGATCGCGCCGGGATCCGGCGAGTGCTCGGATACTCGCTGCGAGTGCTCGAAGGAGCGGAGGGGGATGAGGGAACGCTCATCCTCTTCCAGGATTTGACCGAGGTGAAGAAGCTCGAGAGCCGCGCGCGGTTCAACGAACAGCTCGCGGCGGTCGGCGAGCTCGCCGCCGGCATCGCGCACGAGATCCGGAATCCGCTCGCTTCGATTTCCGGCTCGGTGCAGGTCCTTTCGAGCGAGCTGACGGTTGGTTCCACCGAGCGGAGGCTGATGGAGATCATCGTTTCGGAGTCGAACCGTCTCTCCGGGATCCTGGAAGAATTCCTCCGGTTCGTGCGGCCGCAGGAGCGTCGGGTCGCTCCCTTCGACGTGGCCACGACGATCACCGAAGTCATGGACATCTTCCGGCTCTCCGACGAGATCTCCGACGCGCATGCGATCGAGGTGGACGTGCATCCCCTTTCCTCGACGCTGTCCGGAGATCGCGACCAGATCCGTCAGATCGTCTACAACGTGGCCAAGAACGCGGTCCGCGCGATGAGCGCCGGTGGCACATTGAGTGTCGTCGGGCGCGAAGAGGACAGCGAATACACGATCCGGTTCGTCGACACCGGTCGCGGGATGAGTCCCGACGAGCTCGCCCGCCTCTTTACCCCCTTCTCGACGGCCTTCGACGACGGGACGGGACTCGGCATGGCGATCGTTAGGAGGATCGTCGAAGACCACGGCGGCACGATCGACATCGAGTCCCGACCGGGTGAAGGAACTGCCGTGACGATCCATCTTCCGCGCGACGCCCGTGCGCGGGAGGCCGCGGAGATCGCGGGCGTTCCGATGGGGGTTACCGGATGAGTGGACAGCGTCTACTGATCGTGGACGACGAAGCATCGATCCGCGACATGCTCGCGTTCTTCTTCCACAAGCGGGGATTCGAGGTCATGACGGCGTCGAACTTCACCGAAGGTCAGGCTTCGACCCTTCGGTCGACTCCGGACCTGGTCCTGTGCGACATCAAGATGCCCGATGGCAACGGCCTCGATCTCCTGAAGAAGATCAAGGCGGAATCGCCCAAGACGCCGGTCATCATGATCACCGCGCACACCTCGACGGCCGACGCGATCGAAGCGATGAAAGCGGGCGCGGTGGACTACATCGCGAAGCCTTTCAACGTGGAGGAGCTCGGTCTGATCGTCGACCGCGCGCTCGGGGAGAAGGAGCTCCGGGACGAAAACGTCTACCTGAAGCAGGAGCTCGCCGCGAAATACACCTTCGCGAACATCATCGGGAAAGGGTCGCGGATGCAGGAGATCTTTCGAACGATCGAACGGATCGCGAAAGTCTCCTCGACCGTGCTCCTGACCGGCGAGAGCGGGACCGGCAAGGAGCTCATCGCTCGCGCCATCCACTACACGTCGATCCGCAAGGATCGGAAGTTCGTTTCCATCAACTGCGGCGCGCTGCCGGAGCCTCTCCTCGAATCCGAGCTCTTCGGCCACGAGCGCGGGGCCTTCACCGGCGCCATCAAAGACAAGCGGGGCCTCTTCACCGACGCCGACCACGGAACCCTCTTTCTCGACGAGATCTCGGAGACGACCTTGACGATGCAGGTCAAGCTGCTGCGCGCGATCCAGGAAAGGGTCATCCGGAAGGTCGGCGGTAACGAGGAAGTCACCATCGACGTGCGCATCATCGCGGCGACCAACAAGGACCTGACCGAGCTCGTCGCGGACGGAAAATTCCGGGAAGACCTCTTCTACCGGATCAACGTGATCCCGATCGCCCTGCCTCCGCTGCGCGCCCGCCTCGAGGACATCGCGCCACTTACCCAGTACTTCATCGCGAAGGTCTGCGTCGATCAGAAGATCCCGGAGAAGAAGATCTCGACCGAGGCGATGCGCCTTCTCGAGGCATATCCGTGGCCGGGAAACGTGCGCGAGCTCGAAAACACTCTGGAGCGCACCGTGGCGCTCGAAGCCGGCCCGGTCATCACCGTCTCGAGCCTTCCCGAGTCGATCGCGCTCGGGGTGAAGACGCGCGTCCCCGACTTCGAGAGCCTGCCGCAGGAAGGCATCAATCTCGAGAGCTATCTCGAAACGGTCGGCAAGCGCCTGATGCGCGAGGCGCTCGACCGGTGCGAAGGGGTCCAGACGAAGGCTGCGGAGCTCCTCCACATGTCGTTCCGCTCCTTCCGCTACTATGCCAAGAAGTACAGTCTCGTGCGCCGAGACGAGATCTACGAGGCCGCCGGAGAGGAGGCTCCCGCTGCCGCTGCCGAAATCGAAGAAGGTGCGTAAACGGCGGGCCGACCCGATCGGCAGCCGAGTGTTTCCCCTTCTTCTGATCCTCGCCACGGCATGCGGCGGAGCGCCGCAAGCCCCGGCGGCGGCGCCGCCGAACTCCGCCTCGGTACACGGGCCGGCCGTCGCTCTGCCGTCCGGCGCCGTTTACAGAGTCGAGATCGCCCGCACACCGGAGGAGCAGGCGCAGGGACTGATGTTCCGCGAGAGCTTGCCGGCAAAGAGCGGGATGATCTTCCTCTTCGCCGAATCTGCGCCGCACCAGTTCTGGATGAAGAACACCATGATCCCGCTCGACATCGTCTGGCTCGACGCCTCCGGCCGGGTCGTGTTCGTGTCCGCGAACACGCCACCCTGCCGGACCGATCCCTGCCCGAACTACGGCCCCGAAGCGCCCGCCGCGAGCGTTCTCGAGATCGCGGGGGGAATGGCGGCGAAGGAGAAGGTCGCCGTCGGGTCCACGATCCGGTTCGTGGACCTCCCGGAAGTCGGTCGACGGTAGAGACTCTAGGGTTCGAAGAGGAACAGACCGTCGCCCGCGGTACCGACGTAGAGCTGGCCTTGGGGCATCGCGAGCGTCGACGCGATCGACAGTCCCGGCCGTGGGCTCCGGATGGTCCGCCGCTGGCCCGCTTCCTCCCAGACCAGGTTTCCATCCACTTCCTTGACCGGAGAGCGCACGGGCGCGGGAGCGGCTTCGCCGCGATAGTGTTCCAGGAACTTTCCGCCGGAAAGGAGAGTGCGCCGGCGGTTGTCCCATGACGTGCCGTCCCAGCGGAACGCGCCGTCTCCGGTCTTGACCTCGAGGATGGGCGTGCCTGAGCCGTTCGCGAGAAGCTCGGCGTTGATCGGAGCTTCGGGACTGCCGGGGACGAGATTGAAGCTCTTCCCATCTGCGGTCCGGAAAACGCCCGCTGTCGTCACGAGCACGGGGGAGCCGAACCCCGACCCGTAGAGAGCGAGCGAGGTTCCCGGGGGAGCCTTCTCGGGCGCCCACCACCGCTCCCCGCCGTCGGAGGAGACCTTCAAGCCGCTGAAGCTCGAGAGCAGAAGAACCGTCGAGCCGCCCGGTCCGCGGAACACGGCGAGAGACGCAGCCGGCGGGAGCGGATCGAGCGACAGCCGTCGGACGCGCATTCCGTGCGCCTCCCAGACCCCGCTCTCCTGCCCCGCGTAGGCGCGGAAGAAGAAGACGCGGCCGGGATCGTTCGGGTCCGTCACGAGATCGGAGACGCGCCCCTCGGCGAGCCCGACGGAGCCGGGAACGAGAGTCGATCCCCCGTCGTCGGAGTAGAAGACCCCTTCTCCTTCGGTCCCGACGTACAGCCGGCCCGTGCGACGGTCGACTTCGAGCGCGGTCACAACGAGGGTTTCTCGTGAAACGCGCGACCACGTCTCTCCTCCGTCGGTGGAGCGGTGGAGGCCTCCGACGGTGCCGGCGTACACCACGTTCGAGCGGTTCGGGTCGCGGCGCACGTTGTGCGAACGCCGGTTCGTGAAGCCGATCTTGAATCGGGTCCAGCTGTCGCCGCCGTTCTGGGTCCGATAGACCCAGCCGCACGTCGAGACCCAGATGTCGTTCGGATCCCGTGAGGCGAAGTCCCACGCGTAGACGGACGCGTCGAGGACCATCCCCTCGGCGATCCGCGACCAGGTCTCCCCGGCGTCGCGCGTCCGGAACGCCTGGCGCCAGGTCCCGGCATAGAGCGTCTTGCGGTCGCCCGGCGCGAAGGCGAGCGACTCGACCTGGTAGAGGCCCGGAGTCGTCTCGCCTGTCAGGTTCCAGGTCGTGCCGCCGTCTCGCGAAAGACGGACGCCGTCGTCGCCGCCGACGGCGAGGAGTGGCGGATCGCCCGGCGCGAAGGCGAGCGCACGCGTCGCGACCGACACCTTCCACCTCGAAAGAACGGTCCAGTTCGTCCCGCGGTCGTCGCTTCGCGCGATCAAGCCTCCCTGGTACTGGCCGGCGAGCGAGGCCCAGAGCCTCCCCGCCACTGCGGGATCTGCGACGAGACCGGTCGCGATGTATCCGGGAAATGCCGAGCCCTGGCGCAGCGGCGTCCAATTCCCGCCGCCGTCGGTCGACCCGTAGAAGTTTCCGCGCGAGGTGCCGCAGTACAGCGTGCCCGGCGCGAACGGGTCGACCGCGAAAACGCGGACTTCGGCGCCCCACACCGGCAGACGCCACCAGCTCGCGGCCTGGGACTGCGCGGTGAACACCAAGAAGAGCCCCGCCGCGACCAGCAGCGCGACGCCGAGATTGGGCCGCCCGTTTTTCACTTTGTGTTTCGAAGAAAGACGATCAGGACGATTGGCTTGTCGAAGCTCGACTCCCGGTCCTCCGGGGCCAAGGATAACCGGGATTCGCTTCACCGCGGCGGACCGCCGTCACTTCCGCCAGGATCGAGACGGCGATCTCCTCGGGGGTGACCGCCCCGATCGAGATCCCGATCGGCGCCCGGATCGCCTGGAGCTTCTCCGCCGGTACGCCTTCCTGCGCGAGCCGGGCGAGCACGCCCCGGACTTTGCGCCCCGAGCCGATCAGCCCGAGATACCTCACAGACGGCGCACCGTCGGCGAGCCAGGGACGCAGGGCAGCGAGGTCCGTCTCCCAGCATCGGGACACGACGGCGACGTAGAGGTCTCGCCCGGGCCGGAGTGAATCGGCCGGGAGCTCGTAGTCGCGGCTCGTGTGGACCGCTCTCACGCCGGGGGCAAACCGCTCAGGCCGGGAGTATTGGTCGCGGTCGTCGCCGACCAGAACGTCGTAGCCAAGGTCAACGCCCAGTCGGGCGAGCGCCAGGCCGACGTGGCCGCCTCCCAGGACGACGAGCGCCGGGGCGGCTTTCAGGAGCTCGACGGAGACTCGCGCGGACCCGCCGCAGATCATGTTAGTTGGCTCTCGCGTTTCGCCGGACTCGATCTCGCGCTCGAAGAA
>WNGB01009463.1_pt1 | contig 13660 bp, 14 predicted proteins | sample 5400681 | NCBI WGS metagenome assembly WNGB01 (sample SAMN13153367, study PRJNA577476) | soil metagenome | isolation source: 115 cm soil or saprolite under grassland replicate 2 | place: USA:California | collected 2016-06-15 | reverse complement strand
CCGCCAGCGGATGGTGCGCTACTGGTGTCGGGGCAGCGCGGCCAATACCTGGTCGGCTCGCTGTGTTGGGGGCGCACTCCCCCGCTTCGGGCGCACCTGAAAGTCAGCCCGCACCGCTACCACATAGCGTGCGCGTCGCGCCTCCAACCCGGCCAAGAAATTGGGATTGTCGCCATAGTCCGCATCCGCCACCACGCAGCGGTGCGGCACGCCCCAGGTCCGCGCCTGATCCAGCAGCGCCAGGGCGATCTGGGGCTTGGTCTGGAATGTCACCTCAGCGGGCACTCGGGCGCGTCTCAAGCGCTCGGGGGCGTCCGTCCAGTCCTGGGGCAGGTACAAGCGCACCGCCACCGGCCAGCTTGCTTGTGGATCGCTGTAGCAGCACGTCACCGCGACCTGACAGTTACCCACCTTACCCAGAGTCCCGGAGTACTGACGGGCCACACCCACCGAGGCCTTGCCCTGCTTGGCAAAGCCCGTATCGTCAAAAATCAGCACGCCGTTGCCCACGGTCGCCTCAGCGATGAGCTTTTCAACCCGTTGACGGTTCAGATCAGGCTCATCCCATGGCATATTGGTGAGAAACTCCTGCAACCGCTGCTTGCTGGTACCGGGGACGGCCTCGGCGAGAGTGTCGCAATTCTTGTTGGGCAGTTCCGTGAGCAGCCCCGTCAGGTAGCGTTCCAAGGCTGCCTCGCCCTCCGGGCGGCGGAAGCGCACCTGGAAAGTGGACAAAAACGCCTCTAACTCGGGCAACGGGGCGGGACTGGCATGTATGTCCATGAGTATCCTCCTTTTTTATTGAAGGATACCGCATTTGAGTCAGAACTAACAAAGTAGTAATAGGCATGCAAGAGACTGATAGCGATCACTGGACAACGCTGTTCCTGCAGACGTCGCAGGAGGGCAATGCACGCGTCCTCATCCAGCGGCTCTTGCACTGCCCCAGTGTGATCCACGCGTTCAGCGATTTCGTAAATGTGCTCGGGTGTCACGAGACGCGGAGGTTTGACCCAAAGATACATGTGGGCGCTTTTGGGCACGTCATGCCGCCCAATATGTAGCACGTAGCGGCATCCAGTGGTCGTCAGCAGGGCCAGCGGCGAGCCCTTGCGTTCGATGATCATATTGGTCGCAACAGTTGACCCATGCAGAGTCGCCACGACGTCCTGAGGGGTTTTACCGGCTTGCTGGAGCACCTTCACTACGCCAGTGGCAAACCCCTGTGACTGGTCATGCGGTGTCGTTGGTGTTTTCGTCGTCCACAACTGCCCTGCCTCGAGGTCAGCCAGCGCAATATCGGTAAATGTGCCGCCAACATCAATGGCTACCACGCAGCCAGTCATATGCTCCTCCGTGGTCCATACAGCACTGCCCTGGCGCTACTGGCCAAGCGCCAGGCGCTCTGCCAGCGGGAGGGGCAGCATGGCATCGTAGATTTTATCCTGGGCTGTGGCCACATCGTAGTCCACGAAGCGAAATTCCACTGTGAGGGCCTGATCATCCAGCAAGATGTACGATGCTTCCGGACTCCCATAGCGCGGCTGGCCTACACTGCCAGGATTGATAATGTAGCGTCGCAGAGGATGGAGCGCCACCCTCAGCGACGTGAGCTCGGCAGGTCTGACGAGGCCTTCCGGCGTGCACTCCCAGATCATCGGCAAGTGCGTATGGCCGATGAAACACCCGCGCACCTCAGGCGTGTATTCATTCAAATAGGCAAAGGCTTCTTGGAAATGTAGCTCGTGAAAGAGATATTCATCCGTATCCCGTGGGGAGCCATGGGCCGCGAGCCAACAGCCGCCAAATGGCGCGGTGTTTGGCAAGCTGCACAGATACTGTTTCCACGCTGGGGTGAGCTGCTCTCGGGTCCAATGCATGGCTTCCTTAGCGTACTCACTAAAATCGTCGTAGAGGCGGAGATCACAGGCCGCCTGATCGTGATTCCCCGCAATGACGACGTCGCACACATTCTGCACCAGCTCCAGGCATTCATTGGGGTTGGCGTTATATCCGACAATATCCCCCAAGCAAATCACGGCGTCAGCATGCGGTTGCATATCCGCCAACACCGCTTCAAGTGCCTCAAGATTGGCGTGTAAATCAGAGATGATCGCGTACTTCATGCCCCATCCTATCCCGTAGACAGCCTGCCCGACACATAGTCTTGCCAACCAGGTGTCTGAGAGAGGGAGCTGTATGGCTCCGTTAAACTGTGGGGAGTTGTGGTGCAACCTCCACCGTGCGGTACTCAGTGACCTGTACCTGCCCGGGGCGCGCGCCACGAAATTTGCGCACGTATTTGGCTCGCGTATACATAACTGCGACCGACGCAGCCTCCTTCCCCTTACTATAAAACGCCGCCAGGGCTGCCGCTTGCAGCAGCGTCTGAAGCGCTACCTCCTGGTGCGGACGAACTTTGAGGACGACATGCGCTCCAGCCTGCTGGTAGGCATGTAACCAGAGATCCTCGGGGCTGGCGACCTGCCGCAATAACATATCGTTCCCCTGGTTGTGCTTCCCACAATATATAGTCGAGCCATCACGTAGCACGAACGTCCGGTAGGGAAGTGCTGTCGGTGCCAGGACCGCCGCACGACGTTGTGCCGTGGGCTGGGGGGAAGAGACGCCCAGCTCACTAGCAACTGCCTCCAGGGTCTCCCAGTCCTCCGCCTGCACAATCTGTTGCTCTACGCTTTCAAGGTAATGCTCTTCTTCGGCACACTGCGTGAGGAGTTCCTGCACTTTCGCGAGACCATGTTGCGCCTTCCGATACTTCTTGAAGTAGGCCTGGGCATTGTCGTGCAGCGAGAGGCGTGGATCAAGGGGGATCGTCACTTGCGCCTGATCAGGACTGTAATAATCGACCACTGTGGCACTCGTCGCTCCACGTGGCAGACGCTGCGCCACCAACAGGGTCCCGTAGTGTTGATAGGGCAGATAGCCCTCCAGTTTGTGTCGATCTTGGGCGAGATTGTTCATCTTGTGCCGCAGTTTCTGGAGCCGCTGTTGTACGGCCTTGTGCACGGTATTGCGGCTGTGGGCGAGCGTTGTGGCATCCATACAAGGCTCGTAAAAGGCTGCGACCGCGTCCTGGGCACTGGGAAAGGCTGCGATGCTGCCAGCACAATGCGTCAGTGGAAGAGCGCTGAGGTGCTTAGCCCCCTCGCGCGTCGTACAGAGAGAAAGGGTGAGCGTACCCTGCTCGTAGTGCTGCCGCAGGCCTTGCAGAAGCTCCCAACACATGTGCGGCTCCCCCTGACTGCGGTATACTAATTCCGTCGCTAACACCGGCGAAAGCCCCACCACGAGACGCTGCAAGTGCGAGGCATCAAAGGTCCCCTGCACCTGGAGCTGCTGCACAGCCTCGATGGGCAAATCCGAGACAAGCCATCGCTGGGGTGGAAGAGGCAAGGGTTGATATGGCTGCCCTGGGAGGACAGGCCGACGTGATGTTCTCTCCGCCGACACATGCTTTAACGCCTCGAGAATGACACCGTGCGCGTCCACCAGGATAATATTGGCCTGCTGCCCCTGCAATTCGTGGATCAGCCGCAGCGCCGCGGCGGGTTCACCAGACCGCTCCCAGCAGAGCGACACGACACGGTCATAGGGTCGCACAGTGATGTCACACAACCGTACCTGCGTCAGCTGCGCCCGCAAAAATGCGGCAAAGCGAGGTGGATGTTGTGGGTTGCGAAAATGCGCTGTGGTCAGGAGCAGACGCGGCCATAATGCCTGGGTAGACAGCAAGAGACGCAGATCCTGGTGCCGCCAGAGTCGCAACAGCAGGTCATCGGGGCTCATCTGAAACACTTTTGCCACCACAGCCCCGCACAGGCGCTGTCGCAACTCGTCGACGAGAGCTTTAAGCACAAAAAGGTCCATAGACGTTCTGATCCTGAGTCATACCTCTCAAATACACACAGATGCAGGAGTATAACACGCGAGGCATCTGCGCATAAGGAGGGAAGTGTATGGGTATCAAAACGCGTTATACTCATCAAAGAAGCTTCATGGCATCTTCGAACGCTTGTTCCGGGCCCGCTGAGGGGGAAGAGTGGCATGCGTTTACAGGGAGAACAGCGGCGCCTTTGGGCATGGCACCTCTCGGCGCTGGTGTATGAGTGGTCGTACATCCACGTAGCCCATCAAATCGACGAAGACTTCCTGGATTACCTCGGAGAACGCGTGGTAGGCGCTATAGTGGCTGACTGTGGCTGCGGCCCCGGTGTCGTCACGGAGAAACTCCTGCATGCTGGGGCCGCGAGGGTCGTGGCGATTGACGCCAACGCCAGCATGATCGAGCGTGTGAAAGCGCGTCTGGCGAAACGCGTTGCGACCGGCAAAGTCCTCGTGTGTCATGCTTCGCATGAAGCTGAGACCCTCGCTGGTGTACGCCAGCAGGCTCTTGCAGGACGTGGATTCGATATTGTGCTATTTAAACGGAGTCTGTATATGCCCCGCCAGCGGGCGTTGCTGACCCTGCGGCATGCGGCAGCGGCCCTGCACACCCGAGGGGTGATCGTGGTTGTGCACCCAGAGCGTTCACTCTTACGCTATGCCTTTGCTCCGCCGTTTGGTTTGACCTCCTATACGCCCTTCCATCTGGTGAACCGAGCCCTCTCGCGTATGCTTGAGGGGTGTGGTATTGAGGAATACACCCTCTATACCTGCGCTGAACTACTCGCCTTGTTGCGCGAGGCCGTGCCAGGGGCGCAGGTCAAACACTTGCCCAGTCAGCAACGCCCATATAATCTGGTGGCATTGCAAGTGCCCTAAAAACTTTGGTACTCTCTTTCAAGCGGTGTGCTATGGGCACAGGACGTGTGTCTGGACGCAAAAGCTATCGTGACAGCAGGAGATCCGATCATGACATCCAGCAAAATGCCACGCCGTTTTTGGAGTTATACGGCGGGGAAAGGAAGCAGCCGCACCGAAGAGATGGAGGCAGCACGCGAGCGGAAGTTACAAGAGGTACGACAGACCCTCCCTGGCCTATTGGCCTTTGGCCTCATACTCCTGGTGGCGTTGCTGATGTTGCTGATGTTGCTGGCAGAGTTTCGCGGTTTTTACCTGGACCAAATTATCGAGATACTCCGCCCAGGCTAGGGCTGTGCACCACAATTGTCCCGCCCATTTGGCGAGGGAGGTCGATACTTGTCCTACTTGTATAGAGGGGTGGCGACTGTCGGCATCGGAATAGGTAGAGTACGCAGCCCGAGGGCCCTCTGGCCACCAAGGAGCTTTGCATGCGTTTTGCCTATATTCTCATCAAAGTGGAACGCGGTCAGGTGCGCGAGGTTGCCAAGCAGCTGATTGAGCTCGACGAAGTGAGTGAAGTGCATTCGATTTCCGGTCCCTACGACCTCATCGCCAAAGTGATGGTTCCCACATACGACGCCCTCGGCGAGGCTATCCCGGATAAAGTCCATAAGATGCAAGGTATTCGGGAAACCGAGACGCTCATCGTCTTTAATGTTTTCAAGTAAACAGCGATGGGCTAATGTTTGTCTGTCATCATCTGTGACGGTCACTGAGTGTATCCCCTCTTCTCCTGACGGAGTCCCAAGATGTAGAGTAAGAGTATGCTACACGAACCTTATGTCCTTTTTCTCGTAGTCCTGCCCGACATGGGAAATACTCTCTCTCCAGCTACGTCGGGGCCTACAGCATGCTCGAACCTGTCAAGTATATTGTAGCCTTATACGCAGCGCAGCGCGTTGCCAGCCGCAGCAAGTGCGGCGCTCTGGTTGACTTGACAGTATAAGACTCAACAAATATACTTTTGTATGTCTCATATGCCACAATCTGCCTGTGATGTGCTACGGTGAGCACTGTAAGGTATGTGTATCAAATGATAGCAACGGTGCAGGGGGAGGTCAGCGAGGAGTCGGGGTGTCTGAGAGTCTAGGAGTCTACGAGACTAAAAGGCTCAAAGACGGTAAGATTGAAGCTGCGCATATATGAAGGAGGATATAGCCTCATGGGTAAGATCATTGGTATTGATCTAGGAACGACTAACTCAGTGGTCGCCGTCATGGAGGGTGGGGAGCCGGTCGTTATCACCAATCGCGAGGGCAATCGGCTGACACCGTCCGTAGTGGCGTTCACCAAAGATGGGGAGCGCTTAGTAGGGCAGATTGCCCGGCGGCAGGCGGTGACGAATCCCGAGAAGACCGTCTATTCGATCAAACGCTTTATGGGGCGTCGCTATGCCGAGGTGAAAGAAGAAATCAGCATGGTGCCCTATAAAGTGGTGTCGAAAAATAGTGACGTCTGGGTACGCATCGACGATAAAGAATACGCACCGCCAGAGATCTCGGCTCTGGTGCTACAAAAGCTTAAGGAAGCGGCTGAGGACTACTTGGGTGAGAAAGTGACCGAAGCGGTGATCACTGTCCCGGCCTATTTCAATGATAGCCAGCGCCAGGCAACCAAGGACGCCGGCCGTATTGCTGGACTAGATGTCAAGCGCATCATCAATGAGCCCACTGCTGCAGCCTTGGCGTACGGACTCGATAAGAAGAAAGATGAGACCATTGCGGTGTACGACTTTGGGGGGGGCACTTTTGACATTTCTATCTTGGAAGTGGGGGATAATGTTGTTGAAGTCAAAGCCACCAATGGCGACACGCACCTGGGAGGGGACAATTTCGATCAGCGGGTCATGGACTGGCTGGTGAGCGAGTTTAAGCGCGAGCAGGGTATTGACCTGAGCCGTGATCCTATGGCGATGCAACGCCTCAAAGAAGCAGGGGAAAAGGCCAAGTGCGAGCTCTCCACGGTGGCCGAGACAGACATTAACCTGCCCTTTATTACGGCCGATGCGAGCGGTCCAAAACATCTCCTGATGAAGCTGACACGCGCGAAGTTCGAGCAGATGATTGAGGATCTCGTCGAGCGCAGTGCTGATCCCTGTAAGCAGGCGCTCCGCGATGCTGGACTGACGCCCAGTGAGATTGATGAAGTGGTGCTGGTAGGGGGATCGACCCGCGTACCTATGGTGCAGCAGGTGGTGAAGCGCCTGTTTAACAAAGAGCCCAACAAGAGTGTGAACCCGGATGAGGTGGTAGCGGTGGGTGCCGCAGTACAGGGCGGTGTGCTGGCAGGCGATGTGAAAGACGTGCTGCTACTGGATGTTACCCCGCTGTCCCTGGGGATCGAGACCCTGGGTGGTGTGATGACCAAGCTCATTGAGCGTAACACCACCATTCCCAAGCGCGAAAGCCAGATTTTCTCCACCGCCGCAGACAACCAGCCCAGCGTGGAAATTCATGTATTGCAGGGCGAACGCGAGATGGCACGGGACAACCGCACGCTCGGGCGCTTTACGCTCGAGGGCATCCCTGCAGCCCCACGTGGCGTACCGCAGATCGAGGTGACGTTTGACATTGATGCCAATGGTATTGTCAGCGTTAAGGCGAAGGATCTGGGGACCAACAAGGAGCAGGCGATTACGATCAGCGGTTCGGGCGGACTCGCCAAGGACGATGTCGACCAGATGGTGAAAGATGCTGAAGCGCATGCTAAGGAAGATGCTGAGCGGCGCAAGGCGATCGAGACACGCAACCAACTCGACTCGCTCGTCTATCAGACCGAGAAGACCTTGCGCGAGCAGCGTGACAACCTGCCCGCCGCCGACATCAGTGCTGTCGAGTCAGCACTGAACGAAGGGCGTGAGGCCCTCAAAGGGGAAGACGTTGCGGCAATGGAACGGGCCCGTGACCAGATCAACCAGGTCGCTCATAAGTTGGCAGAAGCGATGTACAAACAGGCGGCAGGCGCACAAACTGCGGGCACGGATGGTAAGACCGGGGAAACCTCTGGGGCTCACAAGCGGGACGGTGAGGTGGTGGATGCAGAGTTTGAGGACGTGAACTGATCTCAGAGAAGGATAGTACTATGGGAACACAGGATCAGCACACCACGTCTAAGGCCCAACATGACGAGCATGTTGGGACAATGTCAGAGGAGGTTACCACGGACGAGCGAGAAAGTACGACAGCCCAGGAGAGCGCGGCCGCTTCCGGTAATGGTGCGGCCGCGGAGGCATCGGCGGAGCAACAGGGACTGACGCTTGATGCCTTGCAGGCACAGTTAGTACAGCAAAGTCAGAAGGCTGAAGAGTACTTTGACCAATTCCAACGTCTGCAAGCCGATTTTCAGACCTTTCGTCGGCGCGCGATGCAGGAGAGATCAGAAGCTTCCAGCCGTGGGAAAGAGGATGTCTTGCGGGCGCTCATACCGGTACTGAACAACTTTCGGCTAGCGCTGCAACATGCCGATCAAGATGCCAACGCGGTGCGGCAGGGTGTGCAAATGATCTGGCAGCAGTTCGAAGGGTTCCTGCGCGACCAGAAGGTCGAGCCTGTCCCGACTGTCGGGCAGGCCTTTGACCCGGCTTACCATGAGGTGTTATCGACGGTGCCGGCGACAGCCCAGACGCCGGCCAATACGATTGTGACTGAGGTCAAGGCGGGATATTGTATCGATGGCCGCTTGCTTGCTCCAGCGCAAGTTATCGTGGCGCGGGCTGAAGAGCCAGCAGCTCAGGAAACGCCCGTCACGTCCGGGGCGCCGCACGTTGAAGTCTCTGGTAGCTAGGCGTGCAGCGTGGCCAGAATGGTTGGCAAGGTGGTCATGACCTCGCGCAGGCATGTCCGGAGGCGGGTAATATTGTCTTCAGCTTTAGCTGGGAGCTCGCCACGTGAGATCTGGGCAATAAATTCCTGCCGCGAGGTCGTCATTAAGAGGGCGGCATTGATTTCGATTTGGATAGCATGAACTTGCTGCATCTTGGGTCGCCCATACGTCCGCACGATGTTCCCACCAGCATAGCCGCTGATGTTGTGATGCACCTCGAAACCGTGCGCTATGAAGATCGTCGCAATGGTCTCAGCAACGGTGGTATGGCTCGTCGTTCCATGACTCGTGCCCAGAATCACCTGATGGTCCAGCATACGCCGTGGACTGCCGGTGTGACTGTCAAGTAACAGGGCATAACCATAAGTCGCCTGTAAGTGACCAAGTAACTGTTCGAGGGTCGCGTAGTAGGGATCATAGAAAGCCTGGAGCCGCGCTTCGAGTTCAGTAGGGCTGAGGACACGCGTAAAGATGGGGACATCACGCATCGTATGCGTGCGCACCACACCACGCCGTGAACGCACCATACCATCGAGGTGCTCGAAGTCATTGCGGCGGCGATTCACATCGACAAAGATACGAGAAAAGGGGGTGGCAAGCACGGTTGCTCCCTGCTCGTGCAAGTCTGCATAGAGATCACCAGCGAACGTATCAGCAAACCCATACGCAAACGTCTCAAACCAGGGCTCGGTATAGTCCGCGGCCGTGATGTGGGACAACGGTTGGGTCCCGTAGTGTGGGATACTCACCAGAATGGGGGCCTGCGCCTCTGCAGGCGGATGCTTGATAATCGGGAATCCTGGCATCATATGGTAGCTCCGGCTCCTATCAGCCGCGGGATAACGTGCGCCCCATCACGGATGACCCCAACCCGCGGCAGGCGGCCAAGGCGCTGCTGCCAAATGGCCAGGGTGCGCTGTATAGCACACTGCACTATCAACTCCAGACGACTCTCACCTGTATACGCATACCCGGAGGTGAGCGGTAATTTCTCCAGGTCGCCAGGGCTGATACCGGTCGTACAGTAGATCAGGCCTGCTGGTCCTCCCACCTGCTCTAACACCTTGCACCACATTTCGACCTCCCATTGATCCTTCTGCACCACGGGACGCTGGAACAGGGCTGCAACGTAATCGCGATGACTCGGCAGGCTCCGTAAGAGTTCCAATTCGTGGACATATTCAGGGGCCCCAATGCCATCACTACTGTTGGCAATCTGGATCAGGGTGCCTCCATGTACCAGGATCGGCAGGGCCCCAACGGCGGCTTTGGCTGCCTGGTAATGGTTGATCATTGAGTCAATAGTAATCAGCACTTCATACGGCTCTGACACCGGGACGCTCACTGCCTCAGCCAGGGATGCGGTGGCTTGGGCAAACGCCAGGCGCCAATGACCAGCGTACACGCCGGTGAGCTTTTTCGCTTCGTTCATCGTGACATTGATGAGAAAATCAGCCCCTACCCGTTCGGCTACCTCCGTCGCTTCCTGATGGCAGGGATTGCCTTCGAGAATGACGTTGGTGGCACAGGGATGTTCGAGGAACTGCGGGCTATGAAATTTTTGTAGCGTTGCCAGATTGGCCAGCCCTGGACAAATCGCCTTACGTCCACCGGAAAAGCCCGCCATGAAGTGGGGTTTGATCTCGCCGGTTAAAATCTTGACGTCAGCATCGAGATAACCCGTATTAATATAGACGTCGGTACCACTCGCTGTACGCGCCACAAAACGTAATGTCGTGGTGTCAGTGGCCGAGTGATCCACAATCGGGTACCGTTGCACGACATCCGCACCAAACATGGTGATTTTTTCCGCCGGGGTGCTGGCCCGATGCGTGCCAGTGGCCACTAAAATGGTAATATGCTCTGGTAGGAGACCCTGCGCTTCGAGGGTGCGTAACACCGGATGCAAAATACTCGCTGGGCCTGTGTATGGAACGTCGGGACGGGTAATGTCGGACACCACGACCACCGCGGTTTTGTGGGCGGGGGCTTTCCCAGGGCTCGCGGCTGCTACCACCTGTGTCAACGATGGTGTCCCGCGCGGGGAGATGAGGGCTTGCGCAATGGCATTCGCGGGACCGACAAGCGGTGGAGCCTGGTGTGGTACAGTGAGAATATCTGTACCGGCCGGGACGTCAAACGCAACGGCCGGGATATCGGCCTGAATACGTACGGGGGATGCTGTAAGCATGACCACTCTTCTCCTGGATAGACACTCCTTGATACAATATTACAGACTGCGTCCAGATATGCTATGTTGTACTGGCCGCAGTAGCCTTTGTCAAGTCAAGTAAGGGCGCATGGCCATATGCCCCTACTTGGCAGTGAGGAGACTTATGTCAGACGCCATGATCAGTGCTGTCGTTGAAGGAGAACATATTTACGGGGTGGCGGCATTAACCACGCTGGCGGTGGAGCAGGCGCAGCGTCTCCATGGCGCCTGCCCCACTGCCGCGGCTGCCTTAGGACGTCTCCTGACAGGCGGGGCCTTGATGGGGTGCCTGTGCAAAGAGCCGGCGCATCGTGTCGCACTCCAGGTGACGTGTAAAGGACCAGTGCAAAAAATCCATGTGGAAGCGGACGGGGCTGGCCACGTTCGTGGCTATCTGGGGCAACCGGTGGTCAACCTCCCCTCGCGCCATGGCAAACTCGATGTCGGAGGGGCTGTTGGGAAAGGCGTGCTGCATGTCATGAAGGACATAGGACTGGGGGAGCCCTACAGTGGTGCCGTGCCTCTCGTTTCAGGCGAAATTGCTGAGGATCTGGCGACCTATTTTGTCCGGTCAGAACAGATTCCTAGTGCCGTCTCACTTGGCGTATTTGTGAGCGCAGACCAGACGGTCACGGCCGCAGGTGGCTTCCTCGTCCAGTTTCACGCCGCCCTTCCTGAAGACCTCATCGCGCACATTGAGTGTGCGCTGGCTGCAGTACCAGCGGTGACCACCATGGTGCGAGAAGGATATACTCCGCAGGAGATGCTCCAACGCGCTCTCGGAGGATTGCCCTTACAAGTGCTGCGTCACATGACCCCGTTGTGGGCATGTCACTGCTCGCGCGTCCGGGTAAGCCAGACGCTCCTGGCATTGGGAACAGACGAATTACGCCAGCTCGTGGCGGAGCAGCAGGGCGCCCAGGTGCACTGCGAATTTTGTACCACCGAATATGTGTTCGAGCCACAGGAACTTGAACACCTCCTGCGTGAGACGTTAGCCGCAGAACAGAGTCCATCATAGAAGAGTTGACATCGCACTGATCCTCCTATATGATGCGAGTCTCCTATATGACTTGTCCTATGACAGGGAAGACCTGTGGTGTGTGCCTCAGAGGTGAGAGGTGAAGTTATGCTGACGTACGTCGATTTTCTCAAAAAGGTCCCACTGTTCTCTGAGCTTAATGACGAAGAGCTTCATCAACTTGCCAGTGTAGTGCGCGAACAGCACTACAAAAAGCACACCACGATCGTGCATGTTGATGATCCGGGCAGTGCGCTTTACATTCTGAAAAGTGGAGTGGTAAAGGTCACCATTGAAGATCAGCGTGGCTATGAGATGATTCTGCGCATCCTGTACCCGACGGATTTTTTCGGTGAAATGTCCCTGCTGGACGAGATGCCCCGGTCGGCGACTGTGACGACGCAGGAACCCAGTGAAGTCCTGACCATTTCCCGTGAGCCTTTCCTCAGCATCATTGAGAAGTCCCCCAAAATCCTGCTCAAAATAGCGGCGGTGGTCAGCATGCGTCTCCGGAAGACCAATGAGCTCATCCATAGCCTGGCGTTCTTTGATGTGTATGGCAAGGTGGCACGTGTGTTGCTGAACCTAGCGGCCGAGCGCGGACGTGCGACCGAGCAGGGAACGGTGATTGATATGCGGCTCACCCAGCAGGAGCTGGCTGAACTGGCTGGGATGACACGGGAAACCATGGCCCGCACCTTGCGCGAGTTCCAGCAGGCTGGTTGTATCCGTGTTGAATCAGGCATTATCTCCATTCTCGAAGTGGGTATGCTGCAACGTGAAGTTCGTCTGGCGTAAAAGCGAGGTTTCTGCTCTTGGGCTTCCGGATGGGTGGGAGGGCTGCTCTAGGCGGAAGGCCGTTGACGTGGGGTCAAAAAGCCGATACATTACCCCTCATGCGTTCCTGACGCAGATTGGCTGATCGTCATTCCCAAGGAGAACTGCTATGAGCGTTCAGGCCGGACAAGACGCCCCGGACTTCACGTTGAAAAACACGGATATGCAGGATGTCACGCTGAGCGGTTTGCGTGGACAGAAGAATGTCGTCTTGTTGTTTGTGCCCTTTGCCTTTACAGGCGTGTGTACCAACGAATTATGTTCGGTGCGGGATAATCTCAACGATTATGCCAAGCTCAATGCTGAGGTCTTGGCCATCAGTGTGGATAGTCCATTTGCGCAGAAGCAGTGGAAAGAAAAAGAACATTTAAACTTCACGCTGCTCAGCGATTTCAACCGTGAGGCATGCCAGGCCTACGGGGCGTACTTTGACAACCTCCGGGGGCTGCATGGCGTTGCCAAACGTGCCGCGTTCGTGATTGACAAAACCGGCAAGGTCCAGTACGCCGAAGTCCTGGAAAGCCCCGGCAACCTGCCAAATTTCGACAAGATTCAAGAGACCCTGCAGCGTCTCGCATAAATTCGCCTCGGGGGCTCAGGCCACCTGAGCCCTGGGCTCCTCATTATTGCCCTTCATCCTTCACATTCGGCTAGCTCTCCTAAGGGACGCCACTGTCAGAAAACACTGCGAGGAGTACAGGCGATCACTGAGGCACAAGCCAGAGCAAAATTACAGAAGCTGCTGGCGATCACGCTGGATCATGGGGCATCGCTGGGGGAACAAGCGAACGCCACGCGGGTGATTGGAACGCTCCTCCAGGAACACCCGAGTCTCCGCGATATGATCACCGGCGTTGGCGATACGGCAATGCCACACCGGCCCGAGGAGGGTGGGGTCATACCCCAGGATGCCACCCGGGCGTTCTGGAAGGGAGCGCTACTGG
>WNGB01009462.1_pt1 | contig 13660 bp, 10 predicted proteins | sample 5400681 | NCBI WGS metagenome assembly WNGB01 (sample SAMN13153367, study PRJNA577476) | soil metagenome | isolation source: 115 cm soil or saprolite under grassland replicate 2 | place: USA:California | collected 2016-06-15 | reverse complement strand
GCCCGCCGGCCCGGGAGCATCGCCACGATCGGAAACGGGGGAGGGCAGGCAGTTGTACCAGCATGGGCCAGCCCGTCGCGGCTGATCGACGACGTCCGCCGCTTCGCGTCCGAGCGCCTGCCGGAGCCCATGGTGCCGGCCGCCTGGGTGGCGCTCGATGCGCTGCCGCTCACCGCGCACGGCAAGGTGGACCGCCGGGCGCTGCCGGCGCCGCGCGAGGCTGCCAAGGGCGTTGAGCGGCCGATCGTCGAGCCGCGCACGCCGGTCGAGCGCGAGCTGGTGGCGGTCTGGCGCGAGCTGCTCGGGGTGGAGCGGATCGGCATCTACGACAACTTCTTCGAGCTGGGCGGTCACTCGCTGCTGCTGACCCAACTCGCCTCGCGCATCCGCACGGCCTTCCAGGTGGAGCTGCCGCTGCGCGTCCTCTTCGACGTCGCGAACGTCGTGGAGATGACCGAGGCGATCGCCGTGCAGCAGGCTCAACAGGTCGATCAATCCGAGATGGCAGTCCTGCTCGACGAGCTCAAGGGACTCTCCCCGGAAGAGATCCGGGCGCTGCTGGAAGCGGAGGGGCCGTGATATCGTTGGTGGGTCGCCAGCCTGGGCTGAAATCCTATGTCCGAAACCCACAAACTCAATGCAGAAGACTTGGATCTCCTCCGCTCCGTCCTCCGGAGGCGCCAGCCCTCGAGCCTGTGGCTGGTCAGCTCCATGGACCAGAAACCCCTGACTCCGGCGCAGCGCGACAGCATCCGAGGGATGCTGAACGACGAGCTGCGCGAGAGCGGCTTCGCCTCCGACCGGGCGGTGTCGCTCAAGCGGCTGATCGACTACTTCGGCCAGACCTGACAGGGCTGGGGGCCGCGGGGTGTGCGTGGGCCGGGGAGACCGATGAAGATCCTGCTGACCATGAACCTGCCCTGGTTTCCCGCGGTCGGAGGGGCCAACAAGTGCAACCGCGCCCTGGCGGAGGGGCTGGCGGCGCGCGGGCATGACGTGCGGGCCGCGGTCCCGGCCCTCGCCGTGCCGTCCCGCTGGACGCTCGAGGAGGTGCGGGCCGAGCTGCGGGAGCGTGGGATCGCGGTGCGCACGGGGGCGGGCGCCGATGTTTTCCGCAGCGGCGACGTCGAGGTCGTGGCCGTTTTGGAGCCGGCGCGGCTGCGGGGGGAGCTCTCCGAGAACATCCGCGACTTCGCTCCCGACCGGCTCCTCATATCGTCCGAAGACCCGTCCCAGAACCTCCTGGACGCCGCACTGAAGACACAGGCGGCACCCGTGATCTACCTGTCCCATACCCCGGCGTTCCTGCCTTTCGGACCGCAGGCGTTCTACCCCAGCGAGCGGCGGAGCCGGATGCTCGCCCAGGCGGCGGGGATCGTCGCGGTGAGCCGCTTCGTGGCCGACTACATCCGGCGCTGGGGGGGCCTCACGGCGGCGGTCTTCCCGTTCCCGATCTACGGTCCCCGGCCGTTCCCCGATTTCGGCAGCCGGGATGCGGACGGCTTCGTGACGCTGATCAATCCGTGCGCGGTGAAGGGGATCTCGATCTTCCTGGAGCTGGCGCGGAGCCTGCCCCAGGTGCGCTTCGCCGCCGTCCCCACCTGGGGGACGACTCCAGACGACCGCGAGGCGCTCGCCGCGCAGCCCAACGTGACCCTGCTGCCGCCGGCGGACGACGTCGACCGGATCTACGAGAAGACCCGTGTCCTCCTCATGCCCTCGCTGTGGGAAGAGGCCTTCGGTGTGACCGCCGTGGAGGCCATGCTGCGCGGCATCCCGGTTCTCGCGAGCGCCGTGGGCGGGCTGCCCGAGGCCAAGCTGGGCACGGACTTCATCCTTCCCGTGCGTCCGATCGAGCGCTTCACCGACCGGCAGGACGCCAACGCGGTCACCGAGCCCGTGGTGCCCGCGCAGGACGCCGGACCCTGGCGCGACGCCCTTCTCCGCCTGCTCGGCGATCGCGACCTGTACGCCCGGCAGTCGGCCGCGGCGCGCGAGGCCGCTCACCGCTTCGTGGCCGGCCTCGGCGTCGAGCCCTTCGAGGAGCTGATGGAACGGATGGACGGCGGCGCCACCGCGGTTCCGCAGCCCGCGCCCACGGTCGCTGAGACTGCGCCCGGCGACCTGTCGTCGCTGACGCCCGAGCAACGCGCCCTGCTGATGCTCCGCCTGCGCAGGAAGGCGACGCAGAAGGCCATCCCGCGCCGGCCGCCGGGGCTGGGCGAGCTCCCGCTCTCGTTCGCCCAGCAGCGCCTCTGGTTCCTCGACCAATGGCAGCCGGGCAATCCTGTCTACAACCTGCCGGCCGCCGTGCGCCTGCGCGGGCCGCTCGATGTCCTCGCTTTCGCCGGAGCCCTGCGTGAGATCGTCCGGCGGCACGAGGCGCTGCGTACGGTCTTCCCCGTGGTGGACGGCAAGCCGGTCCAGGCGATCTCCGCCGAGCCGGTCCTGGCAGTGCCGCTGGTGGATCTGGCGGGAATCCCTGCATCCGCCCGCGAAGCCGAGGTCCGGCGGCTGATCGAGGCGGAGGCCCGCGCGCCTTTCGATCTGTCCGTGGGACCGCTCTTCCGCGCCTCTCTCCTGCGCCTGCACGCAGCCGAGCACGTGGCCCTGGTCAACCTGCACCACATCGTCGCCGACGGCTGGTCCGTGGGCGTGCTGATCCGCGAGCTGGCGGCGATCTACGGTGCCTGGCGTGACCGGCGCCCGCATGGCCTCCCGGAGCCGCCCATCCAGTACGCCGATTTCGCGGTCTGGCAGCGCGGCTGGCTGGAGGGCGAGGGGCTGGAGCGGCAGGTCAGCTGGTGGCGCGAGCGGCTGGCTGGCATGCCGCCGGTGCTGGAGATCCCCGCCGACCGCCCGCGGCCGGCCGTGCCCACCTTCCGCGGCGGCCGCCGGCCGGTTCACTTGGACGCAGAGCTCTGGGCCGCGGTCCGGACCTTCAGCCAGCGCCAGGGTGCCACCCCCTTCATGACGTCCCTGGCCGCCTTCCTCGCTCTCCTCGGCAGGATCACAGGCCAGACTGACGTGGCGGTCGGCTCACCGATCGCCAACCGCAACCGCCAGGAGACCGAGGGGCTGATCGGCTTCTTCGTGAATACCCTGGTGCTGCGCGCCGATCTGGGAGGCGATCCCGGGCTCCGCGAGCTGCTCGCCCGCGTGCGCGAGACCACGCTGGGGGCCTATGCCCATCAGGACCTCCCCTTCGAGGAGGTGGTCAAGGCGGTGGCCGCGGACCGCGACCTCAGTCACAACCCGCTGTTCCAGGTGATGTTCGCCCTGCACAACACCCCGGCGGCGGAGCCGCGCATCCCCGGGGTCGATCTCTCCTTTTTCGACCTTCACAGCGCCACCGCCAAGTTCGATTTCGATCTCATGGGAGTGGAGCAGGAGGGAGCGCTCGGCGGCGGGGTCGAATACAGCGCCCACCTCTTCGATGGGCCGACGGTCGATCGCCTGCTTGCCCACTGGGAGACGCTGCTGCGCGCCGGTCTCGCCGCACCGGAGGTCCCCCTCTCCGAGCTGCCGCTCCTGGGAGACGGGGAGCTTCATCAGATCCTCCGGGAATGGAACGACACCGAGGTCGATTTCCCCCGAGACGCGGCTCTGCAGGACCTTTTCGCGGCCCGCGCCGACACGGACCCCGGCGCGCCGGCGGTGATCGCTCCGGACGAGACCCTGACCTATGCCGAGCTGCGCAACCGCGCCCTGGATCTGGCGGGGCACCTGCGCGCTCTCGGTGTCCTGCCCGGGGACCGGGTGGGCCTCTGTGTAGAGCGTTCTCCCTCGATGGTCACAAGCCTGATGGCGATCGCCGTGGCCGGAGCCGCCTATGTGCCGCTCGATCCCGCCTATCCGGCGGCCCGCCTGGCGCTGATGGCGGAGGACGCCCACGCGGCATCCCCCCTCGCCTTGCGCCTCGTCCTCCTGGGCGGTGACTGGATCCCTCTGTCGCTGCCGGACCGCATCCGCCGCTTCGCTCCCGGAGCCACCGTGATCAGCCTCGGCGGGGCTACCGAGGTCTCCATGGACTCCACGATCTACCGGATCGACGCCGTGCGCTCCGGCTGGACGAGCATCCCGTACGGCCGCCCGATGTGGAACCAGACCGCCTGGGTGGTGGACGCAGGGCTGCGGACGCAGCCGATCGGCGTGCCCGGCGAGCTGCTGCTCGGCGGCATAGGGGTCGGGTACGGCTATTTCGGCAAGCCCGACCTGACCGCCGGGAAGTTCGTCCCCGATCCGTTCGGCGGCTCCTCCGGCGGACGCCTCTACCGCACCGGCGATCTCGCCCGCTTCCGGCCGGCCGGCCAGCTCGAGTTGCTCGGGCGGATCGACTTCCAGGTCAAGGTGCGCGGTGTGCGCATCGAGGTGGGGGAGATCACGGCCGCGCTCTCCCGGCACGAGGCGGTGAAGGAAGCCGTGGTGGTGGCGCGGCGGGATGCGTCCGGCTCCCCCCGGTTGATCGGGTATGTGGTCCCCCGCGGGCCGGTCGCGAGCGCCGAGCTGGCCGCGTTTCTGGAGGCGCGGCTGCCGCGCGCCATGGTGCCCGCGGCCTGGGTCTTCCTGGAGGCCCTGCCGCTGTCGCCCAACGGCAAGGTCGACCGCCGCGCGCTGCCCGATCCCGCTCCGCCGGCGGAGCGGGATGGCCACGACTGGGTGGAGCCGCGCACCGCGGTCGAGGCGGTGATCGCAGGAGTGTGGAGCGACCTCCTCGGAGTCGAGCGGGTGGGGGCGGAGGACAACTTCTTCCTTCTCGGAGGGCACTCGCTCCTCGCCACCCAGGCGGTCTCGCGGTTGAGCTCGCTCCTGCAGATCGAGCTGCCGCTGCGTGCCCTTCTCGAAACGCCGACCGTCGCCGGATCCGCCACGGCGGTCGAGGCGCTGGCGCGCGCTGAAGGGATCGAGCTCGAAGCGATCGCGGAAACCGTGCTGCAGCTCGCCGAGCTCTCGGAGGATGAGGTGCAGCGGATGCTCGAGGCATCGCCGTGAGCGATACACTCCTCGGTGCGCTCCTTGCCGGCGGGGTGGACCTCCTGGTCCGCGAAGACCCCCTGCTGGCCGACCTGCTGGAGCGCGAGATGCAGCGCCAGAGCGAGGTCCTCACCCTGGTCGCCGCCTCCAGCATCACCGACCCGTCGGTCCTCGCCTGTACCGCGAGCGTGGCGGTCAACGTCACGGCCGAAGGCTATCCCGGCGCGCGCTTCCACGCCGGCTGCGGCGTGATCGACGAGATCGAGTCGCTGGCCATCGAGCGCGCCAGGGCTGTCTTCGGCGCGCGCTACGCCAACGTGCAGCCGCACTCGGCCACCAACGCCAACGAGATCGTCCTGTTCAGCCTACTGCGGCCGGGCGACACCCTGCTCGGCCTGGACCTCTCCGCGGGCGGGCATCTGACCCACGGCTCCAAGGTCTCGGTCTCCGGGCGGGTGTTCCATTCGATCGGCTATGGCGTCCTGCCGGACGGCTCGATCGACTATGACCAGGTGCGCGAGCTGGCGCGCGCGCACCGGCCGCGGCTGATCGTCTGCGGCACCACCGCCTACCCGCGCAGGCTCGATTTCGCGCGCTTCCGCGCCATCGCTGACGAGGTGGGCGCCTGGCTGCTGGCGGACATCACCCACATCGCCGGTCTGGTGGCGGCCGGGCTGCACCCGAGCCCGATCGATCACGCCCACGTCACCACCACCTGCACGCACAAGCAGCTCTACGGCCCGCGCGGCGGTTTGATCCTGATCGGCAGGGAGGCCGACACGCCGTCCCCCGACGCCCTGGGCAGGACGTTCGCGGAGTCCATGCAGAAGGGGGTCTTTCCGCTGTTCCAGGGGGCGCCGATGCTGCACGTGATCGCCGCCAAGGCGCGGGCTCTCGCGCGGCTCACCACGCCGGAGTTCCGCGCGCTGGCGCTAACGATCGTCGAGGACGCGAGGGCGCTGGCCGCGGATTTCGTCGCCGCGGGGTACAAGGTGGTGGCCGGCGGCACCGACAACCATCTGGTGATCCTGGACGTGCTGGCGAGCGCCGGAATTTCAGGTCTGGTGGCCGAGCGGGCGCTCGAATCCTGTCATCTGATCGTCAACAAGAACCGCATCCCCGGGGACCAGAAGAGCGCCGTGATCACCAGCGGCGTGCGCCTGGGGACCAACAGCGTGGCCTTGCGGGGGCTCGGCGCGCCGGAGATGGAGCAGGTCGGCGCGCTGGTGCGCCGCGTGCTCGCCGCTGTCCGGCCGCTGGGCGAGCGCGAGCACCAGCTCGACGGAGCCGTCCGCGCGGCGGTGATCGCGGATGTCAAGGACCTCTGCCGCCGCTTCCCGGTGCCGCGCTGGGAGCGGCGGCCCGAGCCGACGGCAGCTCTGTGAAGGCGCTGGGCTCTTTCTCGGCGGAGAAGCAGCGGGCGATCACTTCACCGTGCTCGCCCGGCCGCAGGTGGACGGAATCGTCGAGGCATTGCGGACATTCAGATAAAGACCGCCGGAGAGACACGAAAGCGCTCGGCCAGGGCACGGATCTCGCCAACGTGCAGCGCTCTCTTCCCCGCGAGGACCGCTTGGACAGCGCTTGCTCCACCGAGCTCCGGTAGATCCTCGGGGCTGAGGCCGTGCTCTTCCATCAAGTATTCCAGGACTTCCGGTCCGCCGGCCTCGGGGATCGGCACGTGCTCCTCCTCATAGGCATGGATGAGAGTACCCAGGGTATCGAGAAGCCCGTACAGCGGATGCTGCTCGTCATCGCCAATCTCGGCGAGCAGTGAGCCCAGACGCCCAATGGCGGCTGCATAGTCCCGCTCATCACGGATCGTCAGCAGAGGCCCGATGGCTTGCCAGTGTTCCTCGGTCTCTTTACGCAGTGCGCTCATGGCCTCCAAGCTCCTTCGTCGTACTCTTCGTGGGTCAAGACATACCGGACATAGACTCTCTTGCGGTTGAAGTGGATGGCCGTGATCAGCCTGTATCGGTTCCCGCCTATATTGAAGACGATCAGACCTTCCACCCAGTCAGCGCTTGGAAATGTCGTTCTCAGATCATTGAAGTCTTTGAAATCAGTCTTCCGGACGATGGTGTACCAGCGGCTCAGTGGGCTCTGACTCTTGGGATGGCGTTCCCAGAAGTCACGCAGGGCCTTGCGGGAAATGATGTGCATGCGCCGATCGAGAGCGGAGGAGGCAAGGCCACCCACCTCCAAGATTACCACTTGAGACGCTGATGCTGCCCGGTTGGCCCCCCTCACCGTTCGCCGCGCAGGCGCTCGATCTCCGCGCGTAGGCGGGCAACCTCCGCCTCGGCGCTATTGGCTCTCTCCTCCTGCTCCTCCAAGTTGAGCAGCCGGCGTCCGATGGTGGCTTCGAAGAGGAGGACCCGATCGCCGGTTGGGGCGATCTGGAACCAGACGCCTGTCGACTCGGAGAGAATGCGCCCTTCGGCATCCGGCTCGATGGACTGGTAGCGGCCCGCGGCATCGAGGCGGTAGCCCAGGAGAGTGTAGAGGCGGCGGGCGCGCTTGCGCGTCGAGGTGTCCACGATCAGATACTCGGGGATGCCGACCCGCTGGTAGAGCTTGACCTTCTTGCCCAGATCGGTCTCGCGCACGCGAGCGCTCAGGGGAGAGACGACCTCGACCACCAGCATGGGCCGGACACCCTCTTTCTCGAGATCGAGGCTGTCCAGGGGGAGAGGGTCGCGGATGCCGCGGACGACCGAGACGTCGGGGGCCGGAGCCGGCAGGCCGGGTCCGAGCAGGTGCTTCAGGTCATGGAAGACCCGCACCCCCGGTTCGTGCCGCCGGAAATTGCTCCGCAGAATGCCGCAGACCTCATCGCAGGTGAGATCGTGCCACTCTCCCTGGACCATCTTGTCATCGAGCTCCGGGTTGAGATACAGCTCGGGCGTCAAGGGAAGCTCCAGAAGGTCCAGGCTCCCGTCGGGCAGCTCGATCCAGCGTTGAAGGACGGAGCGTTCCTCCATCTCCTCCGCGACCTCGCGCTCCGGCGCCCACTGCTTCCCGGTCGTGCGGACAAGCTCGGCCATACGCCCGAGTATAGGGAGTCTCCCGAGATCCGTCAAAGATATCGTGGAGGGATGTGCTTGGGAAGAGAAAAAGCGCGGCTTCGCCGATGATCTACCGTCTGAGGCGCGGTCCCGGAGCAGGCGAGGGGGCGACTCGAAGAGCGGAACCCAGGGCCGGTCCTCCCGGCGGGCCAGAATGGAGGCCAGGTGTCGCCTATCGGATGTCTTCGTGCGCGAAGCGATCAGACCCGCGAATGGAGGCGAATGGGCACGTGACGGGCGTACTGAGGAAAGTCCGGGTCGGTTGTGAAGATGGGGACTTTGTAGCGGAACGCCGTCGCGCAGATGAGCATGTCGATCGAGGTTCCGGAGATTCCCCGTGAGCGGCAGGCGTTGAAGAATCGGGCGGCCTGATCGTAATCGCCGGGCAGGACCTCCAGAGACCGGAACTTGGAGAGGCGCACCTGGAGAGCGGCGAAGGCCTTCTCCTCGCGAATTCCGGAGAGAACTTCCTGCCGAATCGGACCCATGAGGACCGCGCGGCCTGATCCGGCCAGGTCCTCCCATTCCATCACCAGATCCTGCTCGAGAGAGGAGAGCTTCTCTCGGCGCCGTCGCAGCGCGAGCGACCAGACCGTTGTGTCGACGAGGACGTTCACCGGATCTTCCGGCGGCGGAGCTCTTTGTGGTCATAGTCGTCGAAGTAGTCGACCTTTCCGACCCACTCGAGAATCTTCATGCGCTCGCGAGCTTCAGCGTCATCGACAGGGAGCTCCGGAGCCTCGTGGGAGCGTATGTACTCTTCAAGGGCGGTCGTCACCGCCTCTTCAGCGGTCTGGTGCTGGCCAGCTTCGATGGCCTTCTCGATCAGCCTGTCATCGATGTGGAGATCCACGGACATGGTGACATCCTCCGCTCTGAGACCATTTTACGCGAGTCGGGACACAAAGCGTAGTGTGTTGTCACGGTAGAAGTGACGGGTTGGCGCCGACGGCCAGATCAGCTGATGCCGGGCATCCCGCGGCGGTTCCGTAGAGACGGCCCAGTCCTTTACCACTCAACCCTCCGGGTCCACCGCCGTCGGGCCGTCTCAAGGCCCCAGATACCACCAACGCCGGCAGCACGCCCGGGAATGGTTTTCGGCCGTTGACTGCGGCACCGGCGGCGGTAGACCCACCTGCCGTGGGGAGACGCCCCGGCTGCCGTGGCCGCCCTGCCGGAAGTGGTCGAGGACTGGGGCGTCTCTACGGCAATGTCGTGGGGACGGGACCACGCGAGATCCGTCGGTCCTTCAGTGTTCGCACCGGTCAATTCTACGGTGACGGCCTAGTAGCTCGTTGGGGCGAGCGGCCACCTACCGTCCGAGGCTCGGGGCCGGCGGGGAGCACGACGCGAAAGCCCAGATGCACGTTCTCGAAGTCCGGGACCCAGTTGCCCCGGCACGCCGCACGCGCCCTGCCCGCGCCAACCCAGTAGCCGCCGCCACGCACCACGCGCCTGGCGCCGCCGGGGGATTCGCCCGTGGGAACCTCGATGGAGGCCGGATCGACGGTCGCCCCGCCTTCCCGTCCCTCGTAGCTGCCAGTCCAGGGACTCAGCGTCCACTCCCAGACGTTGCCGTGGACGTCATACAGGCCCCAGGGGTTGGCGGGTTTCTCGCCCACCCGGTGGGTCCGGCCCTCGGAATTCCCGTCATACCAGCCCACCGCAGCCAGATCCTTCTCTTCCTCGCCCTTCCAGTACCTGGTCTGGCTGCCGGCTCGGCAGGCGTACTCCCACTCCTCTTCGGTGGGAAGTCGGACGTCGCGGGCCCAAGGGAAGGACGCTGACAACCACCGGCAGAAAGAGATCGCCTCGAACCAGGTGATGCTCTCCACGGGATGGTGAGGCAACTCTTCCGGGGGGACACCTTCGAAGCCGTAAGGCTCGTGGTCCGGATCGAAGGCGGCGTATTGCGCGTTGATGATGGGGACGGCGCCGCAGCGGAACGGCGAGGTGATCGTCACCTGGTGGCGAGGTCTTTCGAAATCATGTCCTTCGCCCTTCGGGCTCCCCATCCAGAAGCTCCCGGCGGGAATCTCGCGCCAGAGGGGGACCCGGCCATCCAGGGGCGTCTCGATCCACTGGAACAGCTCTTCGGGCGGCTGCGGGACGTGATCGAAGAACCGGGCCAGGAGCGCCGTGACCTCCCCGGCGTGATCCGGGGACAGCCGGCCGACCTCCCGGGTGGCGGAGTCGAGGAAGTGGAGGTCGTTGCCGTTGCGTGTCTTTCGACGGAGCTGGTCGATCAGGGCGAGAGCCCGGCGGGGCTCGCCGACCAGCTCCGGCAGGCGGCGGTAGACTTCCGCCCTTTCCTCCCACTCCTCGCTGAGGGCGAGGACCTCGCGCAAGGTCTCGACGCGCAGGCTCTGGGCCGTGGCGAGGGCGCGGAGGCCCAGAGGGCGGTTTTCCTGGACCAGCGCTTTGACCAGGTCGTCCGGGTCGGGCACCCGGCCGGCGAGGAGGGCGAAGGGCTCGGCCCAGCGGCTCAGGTCCTCTTCCGAGGTGACGGCCTTCGCCCGGGCGAGCACCGCGGCACGGCCACCCTGTTCCTGGAACTGGTCCTGCAGGCTCTCGGCGGTCAGGGCCTCCCGGAACGTGCGGTGCCAGAAGCGCCAGTCGGCGTCCGGTCCGTCGTGGGGACCGAGGATGCCCGTCTTCTCGGCAAGCTCGTCGAGAAAGGAGTGCAGGCGGCCCCGCCACCGGCCGACCCGTTCGAGCGTGGCGCGCAGGGCGTCCATCTCGGGCCGGTAGAGGCGGTCTTCCAGGGCGGCGACGGGCTCGGCGTCCTTGTTGTCCTCGGTCATGCCGGAGGCGAGCCGGCGCAGCAGCGCCCGGACGGTGTTCTCGGGCTCCATGGGTTCCGCCTCGGGCCGGCGGTGCTTGCCCCGGAGGAGGAGGTCGAAGACCTGGTCGTAGAGGCGGGTGCGGTTGCGGCCCGGCGCGATCTCCTGCTCGAAGAGGAGGGCCATGAGGGTGAGGTAGAGAGGATTGCCGGCCACCTCCTGGAGCTCGGGGGCGTCGAGGGCCTGGAGGGCGCGGTCGGCCCGCGCCTCGTCGGGTGTGCCGTCGGCGCGGCCGAACCAGCGGGCGAGGAGCTCGCGGCGGCGGCCGTGATCGAGGGGAAGGAGCTCCACCTCGCGGAAGCCGCTCCCCGGCGGGCGATAGCCGATCGGCCGGCTGGTGACGACGAGCGGGGAGTCGGGCCAGCGGACGGCCAGGTCGCCGAGGAGCTGCTCGGCCTCTTCCCGGCTCTCCTTGGGCACCTCGTCCAGGCCGTCGAGGAGCAGGAGGAGCCGGCCGGCCCGGCCGGTGCGTTCCAGGGCCTCCGCCAGCCCTTGCGCCGGATGCCCGGCCCGCTCGAGGCGGCGGACGGCGCGGTCGAGGAGCGAGGCGCGGTCCCGGAGCAGGCGGGGGAGCGACTCGAAGAGGGGAACCCACGGCCGGTCCTCCCGGCGTGCCAGGGTTCCCGCGAGGTGCCGCAGCAGCGTGGTCTTGCCGGCGCCGGGGTCGCCGAGCACCACCCAGCGGCCGGTGATCCAGGGATGCTCGCCGCGGTCGAGGGCGAGGAGGTCGCGGAGAGTCGGCGTCTGGTCGAGGCGGGCCGGCGCGGCCGGATCGCCGGTCCGGCGTAGGTCCGGGCGCACGGCGAGCTGGACGTAGACGCGGTCCAGGAGGGTGAGCGCGACCTGCTCTTGCAGGGGAACCAGGTGCTCGTGGTCGCGGGCGACGCAGTCGAGCCAGGTGGCGAGGAGGCTCCGGTCGGGGCTCTCGGCGCGGCGGGCCGCCAGCTCCGCGCGGAGCGGGGAGAGAGCCGCCACGCGCTCCGGCTCGTCCTCGCCGAGGGTCTCCTGGAGGGTCTCGACGATGCGCAGCGCGGCGGTGACCGGCTCTTCCTGGCCGCTCGCCCAGACCAGAGCGGCCGACGCGGCACAGGCCCAGGAGTCCTGGCCTTCGAGCTGGCCAGGCTGAAAGCCCAGAGCTAGCGCGAGGGCCAGCCGGTTCACCTTCTTCTCCAGCACCGGCGTCAGCCAGCCGACGAGCTGCGCGCGCAGAGCCGGGTCGAGCCTCCCCCAGGGCGGGGAGGGAATCTCGATCCCTCCTGGCAGAGCCGGCAGATCACGGCCGTCGGTCTGCCCCAGGAGACCGGCGACGAGCTTTTGCAGTCCCAGGCGATAGCGGTCCTCCGCAGTGTTCCGGAAGTCCACATGCTGGATCTGGCCGAGGAACGGGGGGAACGGGACGTCGACGAGGTGGGCGATATGGAGCCGGCCGTCGTGCCAGTCGGCGCGGGCGGCGACGAAGCTGCGCCACTCGTCCGCTACGCGCGGGGAGGCGAGAGATTCCGGAGTGGCCACCAGGATCAGCTGCCCGCTGCGGTCGAGGCCAGCCTGGAGCTGCCCCACCCAGGAACGCCCGCTGGCGAGATCGACCTCGTCGAGGAAGACCTTCCAGGGCCGGCCGGCCGCCTCTAGGCAGCGCTCCAGGTTTCTCTGGAGAGCCTCGACCCACCCCTTGTCCCGGTGGGCGTAGCTGATGAAGGCGGCATATCTGTCGGCCATGGGACAGCATTCATTATAGAAGAGAGACGAGCTCCCCCCTCTCCCGGGGGAAAGGGTGTGCGATGGGAGAGGGGGTTAGGGGGTGAGGTCCTAGATCCCCTCGTCCGCCGTCGGTCCGTAGATCGAGGGCAACGGCACGTCGTTGAGCCGCAGGTAGACGGAGAGCTGGCCACGGTGGTGGATGCTGTGGCTGATCAGCATGGTCTGCAGCACCGCCACCCGAGGGAGGTTGAAGATCACCTGCTCTCCATTCCGCAGGCTCCAGTGCTTCAACAGGTCCTGGTCCTCGGCCTTCTCGATCTCCGCGCGGGAGTTGCGGACGTTCTCATCGAACAGCTCGACCATCTCGCGGCTCGATTCCAGAACCTTCGGCTGGTAGCCGGAGCCGACGCGCGAGGAGACGTCGAGGGAATCCTGCTCCATGATTCTGGACCCGAAGCCGGCGAGCTCGGCGAGGTGGGTCGCCAGCCGGCCGAGGCTCATCGATTTCTCGTGCGGCTTCCAGCCGATGCGGTCGTCGGGGACCCGCTCCAACAGCTTGCGGGTGGTGGCCATCTCTTGGTCGAATTGGGGCAAAAGGGTCTGGCTCAGTTTCATGGCTGCATCCTACTAAAGGAAGAGCCGCGGCGCGACAAGGTTGCCAGCACTGCCATGAAACCGGCCAGGGCGATCGCTCCGGCCAGTACCTCCGGCCAGGCCGAGACATCGATCGTCACCCGGTGCCGCCCCGGCGGGACGACCACGCCCAGGAGCACCAGGTCGACCGGCATGGTGGAGAGGCGCCTCCCCTCCGTCCGCGCCACCAGGAGCGGCTGGAAGGCCCGGCGCACCACAGCCAAACCGCCGCCGCTCTCCACCTCGATCTCGATCCGGTCCGCTCCCATGGAGAGCAGGCGCACCCGTCCTCCCGGAGCATGGGGGACGGGCGGCGCCGCCACCGCCGCGACCGGATCGGCGCTGGCCGTCACGATCCGGAGGGCGTCGGCCGAGGTGGGAGCTGGCACGATCCGCCGCGGCCACCAGGCCTCCGGGGCGGGATCGGTGACGGTATAGAGC
>WNGB01015395.1_pt1 | contig 13661 bp, 16 predicted proteins | sample 5400681 | NCBI WGS metagenome assembly WNGB01 (sample SAMN13153367, study PRJNA577476) | soil metagenome | isolation source: 115 cm soil or saprolite under grassland replicate 2 | place: USA:California | collected 2016-06-15 | reverse complement strand
TTCACCCGGCGGCCGTCCTTCTCCACGGACACCTCCGCAGCCGACGAGGCGGCGGCCCTGGCGAAGATCTTCGCCGGCCGGGCGTGCAGCCCGGAAGCGTTCCGCAGGGTCACCGTGGCCTCAGGCATGCGTCGACCTCCGGGGTCGCTCGTGACCAAGCCCCAACGATCGCTCCGGATCGACCGGGTGGGTCCGCACGAGATCACGGCGAAGGTCGGCGGGGCCCGGAACCCCCGTGCCCGGAAGCACGCATGCCGCGGCTCCCCACGCCACCCCTTCAGCGAGAGCGAGGGCCCCGTCGCCCCCGGCGGCCAGGAAACCCGCGAGGAGCGCGTCCCCCGCTCCCACGGTGCTCCGTGGGACGATCACGTCGCTCTCCGCGTGGAGGGCTCGGCCTTCCTCGACCAGCACGGCCCCGCTGGGACCGAGTGAGACGAGAACGGCCCTGACGCCCTTCGATCGGAGCTCGTTCGCCGCGAGCACGACGTCCCCCAGCGTCTCGGGGATCACCTCCGTGACCTCGCTCAACTCCTCCTCGTTCGGCTTCAGAAGGTCGGGGGTGGCGGAAAGCACCTGCTCGAGCGCCTGACCACTGGAATCCACCGCAACCCGAGCGCCCACGGGACGAACCGCCGCGGTCAGGCGAGCGTAGAAGTCCTCGGGAGTCCCCGGCGCCAGGCTCCCCGACGCCACGACCCAGTCGGCACCGTGCGCCGCCGCGACCGCCCGTTCGAGCAGCGCGTAAACCTCCGCGTTCGACAGGGCTGGACCGGGGGCGTTCACCTTCGTCACGGTTCCGTCGGGCTCCACGACCGTTACGTTGGATCGGATCGGATCGAGGATCGGCACGGCGGCGACCTCGATCCCGATCCCCTCTAGGAGCGAGGCGAGCAGCTCACCTTCCGCGCCTCCCAGCGGGAGAACGGAACGGGACGCGTGACCGTTGGCCACCAGGGCTCGCGAGACGTTGACGCCCTTTCCCCCCGGATCGGACCTGACGGCGTAGGCACGCACGACCTCACCGCGATGTAGTTCCTCCACCTCGAGCGTGTGGTCGAGGCTCGGGTTCGGCGTGACGGTGACGATCATGGCGATCCCGAGCGAGTCGATATCCCCACAGCACCAGCGCTCCAGACCGGGCTCACGGCTCGACGACGACCTTCAGGCCCCCGCCGGTCCTCACCGTCTCGATTGCCTCGAGGACGTCCGCGAGCGGCATCCGATGTGTGATCAGGTCGTGGACGCGGACCCCGCCGTTCGCGATCAGCGACAGTGCTTCTCGGTTGTGCCGGGGAGCCGATCCGTACGCTCCGAAGACCGAAAGCTCCCGGTAGTGGACGAGGTTGGAATCGTACCGGATCGCCGAGTCGTCCTTGGGAAGCCCACCGAACAACGAGATGCGACCGCGGGGGGCCGTCATCTCGAGAGCCTGCTCCTGCGCCTGACCGACGCCGGTCGCAGTGATCACCACGTCGGCCCCACGTCTCTCCGTCAGCTTACGCACAGCGTCGATCGGATCGTCCTTGGAGCCGTCGATCGCCGCATCGGGCTCGGCCCGGGCGGCCAGATCGAGTCGATCCTGATTGATGTCGACGAGCATCACCATCCTCGCACCACGCGCTCGTGCCAGTCGAAGATGGAGGCAGCCGATCGGCCCGGCCCCCAGGACGGCGACGGCATCGCCCCGTCCGACCTGGGCGATCTCCTGTCCGTTCAGGACGCATGCCAATGGCTCCGTCAAGCTTGCTGCCTCGAACGGCACGTGATCCGGGATGCGGTTGACCCCATCGCGGTCGAGGACTTTGGTGGGCACCCGCATGAACTCGGCGAAGCCCCCGTCGTATTGGTACCCGATCGACTCCAGGTCCTCGCAGACCGTCTCCTGCCCTCGCCTGCAGTAATGGCACACGCCACAGGGGATGGCCGCGATGACCTGCACGCGATCGCCGACGGACCAGCCGTTGACGTCCCGCCCGATCTCTGCGATCTCCCCGGCGACCTCGTGGCCGAGGACGCGCGGCAGCGAGATGTGGTGATGTCCGAAACGGAAGATCTTCGCGTCCGTTCCGCAGGTCGAGCACGTTCGGACCCTGATGACGAGCCCGCCCGGACCGGCCTCCGGCATCGTGCCGTCCTCGACCCGGAGATCACCCGGCGCGTACAGGCGGGCAACCTTCACGGCTTGGCCTCCCCGTCCGGCCCAAGCAGCGAGAGCACATCCTCGGGCCGCTCGGCGGAGCGAAGACGTGCCGCCTGCTCGGGCACCGTCAGGACCCTTGCCAGATTCGCGAGCACCCCCACGTGCTCATCGCCGACGGCTGCGATCCCGACGCAGACCATCACCTCCCCGTCGTCCCAGGCCACGCCGTCCGGGAACTGGAGGAAGGCCAGCATCGTCTCGCGGATCCACCGTCGGCTCTCGTCCGTCCCGTGCGGGATGGCGAATCCCTCTCCCAGTGAGGTCGAGATCTGTCGTTCTCGCTCCAGCATGGCCTCGACGTACGGAGCCTCGACCGCTCCGATCTCCACTAATACCTGGCCGGACAGCCGGACAGCCTCGAACCGATCCCCGGCTCGCAGGCCGAGACGGATTCCATCACGAGGAAGGAGAGCGCCCATCGTTATCCCTCGAGCGCCTTCCCCTCCCGGATCGCCTCGACGACCCGGTCGAAGGCCGGGTCGCCGAGGAACATGTCGAACGGTACGACGACCTTCCCGGCAGCCCTGTCGCGAGCCGCCTTCTCGAGCCCCCGGTGGCACACGATCACGTCGACATCCGAGGGGATGCGACCGACGGCCGAGTGTTCAACCTCGACGTTCGTCCCCGCCAAGCGTTGGCGGAGCTGGCTCACCAGGAGCACGCTGCTGCCCATCCCCGCCTCACACGCCAGGACGATCTTCCGCACGTCGCTTCCCTGGATCTGCGCCATCACGCCGTCGCCGGAGCCGAACCAGTGGTGACCGTGTCGGGAATAACCACCTCGTCCTCTTCGCGCACCGTCGCCTTCAGGATAAGAGCATTGACCGCGAACGAGACCGCGGCCGCCACCGCGACGCCCGCGAGCATGCCGAAGTGACCTCCCTTGGGTGTTACCGCGAAGTACGCGAAGATGCTGCCCGGCGAGGGCGTCGCCGTCAGCCCCGCCCCCGTGGCGAGAAAGGTGAAGACCCCAGCCATCCCACCCGCGATCATCCCCAGGATCAGGATCGGACGCATCAGCACGTACGGGAAGTAGATCTCGTGGATGCCTCCGAAGAAGTGGATGATGATGGCTCCGGGCGCCGAAGGTCGAAGTGACGGGGGTCCGAAGAACCAGTACGCGAGTAGCAGGCCCAGTCCGGGACCGGGGTTCGTCTCGATCATGAACAGGATCGACTTCCCCTCATCAGCAGCCTCCGCGACGCCGAGCGGCGCGAGGACCCCGTGATTGATGGCGTTGTTGAGGAAGAGGACCTTTGCCGGCTCGACGATGATCGACGTGAGCGGAAGCAGCGTGTTGTCGACCAGGAAGTCCACGGCGTCGCCAGCAACGCTTGCATCACCGCCTGGTCGAACTGCTTGATCAGCCAACCGCCCAGCGGACCCATGATCATGGCGCCGAGGAACATCGGGGTTCGGACCAGTTCGCCCCCGACCTCAGTTCCGACGGACCCGCCGATCGCAACGCCCGCGGTGGCGATCGCCCCCACGACCGCGCCGCGCTGTCCGTGGATCAGGTACCCGCCCGTGTAGCCGATCAGGATGGGCAGCAGGAAGAAGATCATCGGATCGACGAGCTGGGCGAGATCCTCGTTGGGGATCCACCCCGTCGGGATGAAGAAGGCGGTGATCAGCCCCCACGCGAGGAACGCGCCGATGTTTGGGATCACCATCGCGGCGAGGAATCCGCCGAATCTCTGAACCCTTGACCGCCACCCTCCGGCCGTGTGCATCGGGGCCGGGACTGGCATGGACATGGACATCGCTCTTTCCCCCCTCCTGCTCCGCTAGATCCGATGCGGACTCTCCCCGGCAACGAGTCGTCCGCGGCCTTCGTGAACCTTCGTGATCACCCCCTCACGCCAGCACCACCTCGACGCCCGCCTCCTCGAGGGCGCGACGGGCGCTCTCGGCCAGCCCGGCATCGCTGATCAGCACATCGAACTGGTCGACCGCCGCGAACCGAACGGCCGTCTCCTCACCCAACTTGGTGTGATCCGCGAGCACAACCGCCTGCGCAGCCGCCAGGCAGATGGCGTGCTTCACGGCCGCCTCGGCAGGGTCCGGTGTGGACAGGCCCCGCTCGACGCTGAACCCGTTTGTCCCGAGGAAGGCGACGTCGACCCGGAGATCAGCCAACTGACGCAGGGCCCAGTCATCGACGTTCGCCAGAGTGCGTGTCCGCACGCGCCCCCCGATCACGTAGAGGTGGAGGCCAGGTCGAACCGCGAGCTCCAAGGCGACCGCCACCGAATGGGTGAACACGGTCAGCTCTCGACCGGGGAAGATCCGGGCGAGTGCGAGCGTGGTCGTGCCGGCGTCGAGATACACCGACCCGTGATCGGGAACGAAGGGCAGCGCCGCCTCGGCGATCGCCGCCTTCTCGCTGGCCATGGCGGCGGCCTTCTCGGCGACCGCCGGCTCGGAGCGGAACCGTTGGATCGAGATCGCCCCGCCATGCACCCGCCGAAGGAAGCGATGCCGTTCGAGTTCGGTCAGGTCCCGGCGGATCGTCTCGGGCGTGACCCCGAACTGGCTCGCCAGCTCGGTCACATCGCCCCGACCTCGCTCCTCGATCAGGGTGGCGATCTCCTGGCGTCGCTCAACCGCGTACACGAGCCGACTCCCCGACGTGGGTTCATGTGGGAGTACACCCGGATGATTCCGGTTTGTCAAGACTCAAGGAAGAAACAGACGGAATCGGAAGGCCCGAGGGTCAGAGGACCTGTGGGGTAAAGAAACTTGGAGAGCGTGAGGGGCACGGAACCCTCGACACCTCAGGCGACCAGCGCGTTCGTAGGATCTGGCCTCCGTTCAGAGGAGGCACGATCCATGATCTTCGCCATCTTGTACCTGTTGCTGCGCCGAATGGTCGGCCTTGCCGCCGGCTCCCCGGATGGTCTGCACGACGGCATCGAGGTAGTGGCCCTTCGCCACCAGCTTGCGGTGCTCAAGCGGCAGGTGGCCCGGCCGCGCCTTCGCCGCCGCGACAGGTTGTTCCTGGCGGCGGCGAGCAGGATGCTCCCTCGACAGCGCTGGTCGTCGTTCCTGGTCAGGCCGCAGACGCTGCTTCGGTGGCACCGTGAACTGGTGCGAAGGAAGTGGACGTATCGCCGGTCCGTCGGCGGGAGGCCGCCGATCACTGAGGACGTCCGGGACCTCATCATCCGTCTGGGGCGAGAGAACCCTCGGTGGGGATGCGTTCGGATCAAGGGAGAGCTGGCCAACCTCGGCATCAGGATCTCGGCGACGGCGATCCGCACACTCTTGCGTCGCCGCGGACTCGGTCCGGCGCCTCGCCGATCGGGTCCGACGTGGGGCGAGTTCCTGCGCGCCCAGGCGCGAGGGATCCTCGCCTCCGACTTCTTCACGGTGGAAACCGTGTGGCTGCGCACGCTCTACGTCTTCTTCGCCATCGAGATCCACACCAGGCGGGTCCACCTAGCCGGAGCGACGAGGCATCCCCATTCCGCCTGGGTCACCCAGCAGGCTCGGAACCTCTCCTGGGACCTGTCCGGATACGGGCCGTTTCGCTTCCTCCTCAGGGATCGGGACTCCAAATACACGAGGAGCTTCGATGCGGTCTTCGCGGGCGACGGCGTCGAGATCGTCCTCACCCAATTCCGCGCTCCGAATGCGAACGCCTCCGCCGAGCGATGGGTGCGCACCGTCAGGACCGAGTGCCTGGACTGGACGCTCGTCCTCGGTCGACGTCATCTCGAACGGGTGCTCCGCGAGTACGTCGCCCACTACAACGCGAGGCGGCCGCACCGGGGGCTCGATCTCCAAGCGCCGGACGCGCCGCCGGGTCCTCCCGCTCCACCGCCCGATTTGCGGCGTATCCGACGACACGATGTCTTGGGCGGGCTCATACACGAGTACGAACTGGCAGCATGACGCAGATCAGAGGTTTCCGTGCCCTTCACGCGTACCACGACGGGAGCGCGTGCCAGGCGGCGGGGCCGGATGGAGTGACGAACAGGCCCAGGCTCGTGGGGCGCTGCTCGGCTGCGATCTCGGCGCCCAGCTTCGGATTCAAGTCCTGGGCGAAGTCCTCGGGGAAGAACTGGGGGTCGACGATGAAGAAGGGGTACGACGGGGCGAGCACCAGATGTGCGAGAAATGTCCCCGGCGCGTAGCCAACGCTCAGGCTGGTGATCGTCTCACCGCTGTCTGGGACGTACGCCGCCGTGTAGACCAGTCCGCGGACATCGCTGCGCCCGCTGGCGGCGTTGGGATCACGAACCCGCCGTAGGAGTGTCCCACCAGGATCTTGTCTCCCGGGATCGAATCCAGCGTCGCCTGCACGATCGCCACGTCGTCCGACACGGAAACCAGGCCGAGCGCCGGGGTCGCCGTTTGGTAGCCGTCCTTGTGCAGCGCGTCGGCCACCTTGCTCCATCCCTCTGGCGATGCGAAGGCGCCGTGCACGAGCACGATCGTCGGGTCCGACTCCGCCGCTCGGGCGCTGGTGGAGGAGAAGACGAGCGAGAGCATCAAGGCAGCCGCGATGGGCGCGCTCAACCGGAGCAGGCGGACCCTGCGATCCATGGTGACGCTTTGGGCCAGACCGTGCATGACGTTCCTCCTTCGACGAATGACTTACTCCTAGATGGACGTTCGACCCCAACGTTCGCTTACGATTCGACGCATCAGCGAAGCGACCTGAAGGCTGCTCGGAGCTCCTCCGAGAAGAGCTGCGGCTCCTCCCACGCCGCGAAGTGGCCGCCCCTGTCGACCTCGTTGAAGTACATGAGGTTCGGGTAGGCCTTCTTCGCCCATTCCCGCGGCGTCTGGACGATCTCGCCGGGGAAGACGGTGAAGCCCACTGGGAGCTTCAGCTTGGGGGGTTTCTCTCCGGACGTCGCGGCGAAGGTGGCTCGGAAGTTCTCCCAGTAGAGCCGCGCCGACGAGGTCGCGGTGTTCGTCAGCCAGTAGAGCGTGATGTCATCGACGATGTGGTCCCGTGTCAGGCCGCCCGCAGGCCGGCCGTCGAGGAACGCCTGGGCGATCTTCTCGTAGCTGTCCGTGTCATGGTCGAGCATCCACGCCGCCAGCCCGACGGGTGTGTCCGTCAGGGCATAGCCGATCGTTTGCGGATGCTCGGGCATCTCGACGAAGTACCCCCTTCGGAAGAGCGCGGCGAGCTCGTCGAGCGCCACAGGTTCCTTCTTCTCAGCGTGGTGTGAGATGACTGCGATTCCGACCCGCTTGAAGAGACCCGCCGGGAGGAGTCCGCCGAAGATCGCCGCACTCACGTCGAGCGGATAGGAGGCGAGGAAGTTCAGGTGGATGCCGAGGAGCCCGTCGGGTGCCTGGCGGGCCATCGAATCGGTGACGTTGGCCCCGATGTCGCCACCCTGGGCGACGTAGCGGCTATACCCGAGCCGGTTCATGAGGACCGCCCACGCGCGGGCCGTTCGGCCGGGATCCCAGCCGAGCTCGGTGGGCTGGCCAGAGAACCCGAAGCCAGGCAGCGATGGAAGCACGAGGTCGAACGCGTCCGAGGCATCGCCACCGTGCGCGGTCGGATCCGTGAGCGGCCCGATGGCCTCGAGCATCTCGATGACCGATCCGGGCCAGCCGTGCGTCATGATCAGCGGCAACGCGTTCTGGTGTTTCGACTTCACGTGGATGAAGTGGATCCTGAGGCCGTCGATCTCGGTCGTGAACTGCGGGAGGGCGTTCAGTCTCCCTGCCACCCTCCCGAGGTCATACTCAGTCGCCCAGTAGCGCGCCAGCTCCTGCAGCATCTCGCCCTGCACGCCCTGCGACGCATCCGGGACGAGCTCTTTGCTGGCCCAGCGCGTCATCTCGATGCGCCGGCGAAGGTCGTCGATCGCCTCCTGCAGGAAGTCGACGCGGAACGGCTTGACGCTCGTATCGTCGATGACCGTGACAGGGTCGATCGAAGTCGTGTCCCTCTCCATCGTTCTCTCCTTTCCGAGAGTCCTCTATCCAGCGGCATCAAGCCTGCTCGCCCCCGAGCAACGTCGAACCCGTCGAAGTCCCTGGTCTATCCGACCATCAGGCGACGCGGCTGCTAGGGATGGTCGATGCGACGAGCTTCGTCGTGCAGCGTCGTCCGAAGCTGTCGGCGAGACGTGACGCCGAGCTTCGTGAACACCTTGCGAAGGTGCCTGTAGGGCACAAAAACTTGGGATCGGGCCCGTGACCAGGTCTTTCCTCGAGTTGCTCGACCTGCTGCGCCTCGCGGCCACGATGGGGGATCTGGACTGTCCATCGGGTGAGTCACCTGGTTTCTCAACATTCTCCGGCCACACCGAACCCCATGGCCCCCCTTCTCCCCAACGAGCCTTGATGGGGAAACCGCTGGTGAGGCCACCGATCGGAATAAGTGCATCCTTCAGGCACCCGCGAGAAGAGCGTGGGAGACGCCGTTGCCTCGATGGCCAGGACGCACGCGGATGCACCACACCGACCATACGGGCAGGCCGTCGACGTGGGGGATCTTCCGAGACCGTGCGAACGGCAACCCCGACCGAGGCGCAACGGCGGCCCACCCGGCCACGACATCGTCGACGTATGCGAGCACGCCGGGAGCAACGTCCCGGCTGCAGAGCCGCGGAACGTATTCGCCCCGCGCCGGTCCGACGAGGTCACGGTTAGTCTTCGCGTCGAGCCGGTGACTGAGGCACCAGCACACCGTCGCGTCCGGCCGCTTCGGGCCGAGCACCGTCGCGACGTCGTCGAACCGATCGGCCGTGGCGGGAGCGATCTCGATGCTCGCGGGAGTCATGGACCGGACGATACGGCTCCCTCCGACATCGCCCTCGCCGACGGGGGAGGATGAGACGCCCCGGGAACGCCCGATGAGTTCCCGACGCGAAGGCGGTCTCCACTTTCATCGGAGAGGGGAGGGGATTCCCTCGTAACCCGATTGGCCGCAGGCGATCCCCATCCACGGAGGTGAGCACCGATGAGAAGGCTGATCCTCGAGGAATGGTTGTCGCTCGATGGTTACGCCGTAGACCAGGAAGGAACGTTGGACTTCTTCCCGGCGACCGAGGTCGACCAGTTCTCAGACCGGGACCAGCTCGAGTTCCTCGAGACCGTCGACACGATTCTCCTGGGACGACGGACCTATGAACTCTTCGTGGACTTCTGGCCAACGGCGACCACGGATACGGAGATCATCGCTGATCGCCTGAACGAGCTGCCCAAGCTGGTCTTCTCCAACACGCTGAGCGAAGCGCCATGGGGTGAGTGGCCCCCCGCGCGAGTGGTGCGCGGCGACGCCGTGACCGAGATCGAACGCTTGAAAGCGCAGGATGGGAAGCACATGGTCTTGTGGGGAAGCCTATCCCTAGCCCAGACCCTCATCACCGCGGACCTCATCGACGAGTACCACGTCCAGCTCAGCCCCACGTTGGTCGGAGGCGGGCGACCATTGTTCCCTGGCCTTCACGGCTACGCGAGGTTGAAGCGGGTGAACGTGCGGACCTACGACACGGGCGTGGTGTTCCTCCACTACGAGCCGCAACGCTGAGTCCTGATCGACTGGAGCTTCACGATCAGCGGCCCGGGGAGCCCCTCCAGCATGTGTGCATCAGCCGGGCAAGAGCTCTTCAACCTCAGTCGTGAAGGCCCGCCATCCTGCTCCATTCGCCGGCAGATGCCCTACAGGCACGCCGGGCTCGCCCCCGTTCGAGTCAGTTTGCTCCGGGCCCCCGCGAACGAGGGGCGTGACGACGGCATCGCCCTGGATCGCACAGGTCAGCTCAAGTGCCCCGCTCGCTCAAGGATGTGCGTATCGGTTTCGTCATCCTCTCCTTCAAGAAAGTCGCGGAGGGGTTCTTCGGGCCATTTCAGCGGGAACGGCTTCGTCCCAGGGCTGCGAATCGGCCGAGACGACGTCTTCATCATGCCAGGACCGTAAGAGAGGAGGAGCGACGTGAGCCACGTGACATCGAAGGACGGGACCTCGATCGCGTACGACCGGATGGGGAGTGGACCAGCCCCCGTCGGGTACGAAGACTCGGTAATCATGCTGCAAGCCGGTACTCATTGATGAGTCCACCGAGGATCGGGCGCCGGGTGATCAACTCCTCACCGTGTCCGGTTACTAGCAGACCGTCTCTTCGATCGGCGGGAGCACGCAAGCCAATGGCTCGATGTGGCCGGTGGGCATCGTAATGCTCGACGTACCCGCTGAGGATCCGCTTCAGGTGTCTTTGCCCAAAGACCAGCGTCCAGTCGAAGCACTCAGCGCGGGCCGTGCCCACCCAGCGTTCGGCGTGAGCGTTCGCGTTTGGCGCTCGGGGAGGTGTGGTGATGACCCTTGCCCCTTCGGCCTCGAACACCGCGTCGAAGGAGGCGGTGAATTTCGTGTCGCCGTCTCGGATCAAGAAGCATAGGAGCGACACCGAACTCGCGGAGGTCGGCGGTGACGTTCCGCCCCTGCTGCGTCACCCAGGTGCTGTCAGGGTTCTTCGTCGCTCCGGCCACGTGCACCCGCCGGGTTCCCAGTTCGAGGAAGAACAGCACGTAATACGTCTTGAGGGCGAGCCGTCTCGACGGTGAAGAAATCGCAGGCCAGGATGCCGGCGGTCTGGGAGCGGAGGAACTGGCTCCACGTCGGTCCTCGTCGAGGCGCTGGGGGAGTCCCGCTCGGCGAAGGATCGTGGCGATCGAGGTGGCGGGGAGGCGGATGCCGAGCCGGAGCAGCTCCTTGGATCCGCCGGTAGCCCCATCTGGGGTTCCCTGGCCAGCCGCAGGACCAGGCTCTTCGTCTCGAGGTCGATGGCTGGTCGTCCCGGCGGCCGGTGCGGTCTGGTCCACTTCCTCGCCACGAGCTGGCGATGCCAGCGAAGGAGCGTCTCCGGACGGACGAGGAACGACCTCCACGCGTCTCGCCGTAGCACCCTGCTCGCCGCAGCGAGGAACGCTCGGTCCGCCCTCCGGTAAACGGGGCGTTTCTTTTGCCGACGGAGGATGGCGACCTGGTGACGCAGGACGGCGATCTCTAGGTCCGCCTCAGCCGTTGTGCGCTCGGTCGACCGGAACAAGCCGAGGATTCGACGCAAGAAGAGATAGACGAGCGAGCGGAGCACGAGACGGCATTGTCTCAGATGAAACCGCGAGAGTCGCTTTCAGGGAGCGGGCGGGTTCTGTACCCCACGCCTTCCTGGCGCAGGTCCAGCTCCTCCTCTGAACCACGTGACGTCGACTGGGGAGGGTAGCCTTTCCCCTCACTGGAGCGGGGAGCGATCGCCGTGGAGGATCGATCGATCGGCACCGAGCGCGGGCAGTGGGTCCCGGAGTCGCCCGCGTGGTGGCAACGCGGGGTGATCTACCAGATTTACCCGTGGAGCTTCGCTGACGCGTCCGGCGACGGGGTCGGGGACCTCCGCGGGATCCGCGACCACGTCGACTACCTGGCCTGGCTTGGTGTCGACGCCGTGTGGCTCTCGCCGATCTTCCCGTCGCCCGGGGTCGACCTCGGCTACGACGTGTCGGACTACGGGGACGTCGACCCGCGCTTCGGGTCCCTCCGGGACCTCGATGACCTCGTCGCTGCGCTGCACGCCGTCGACGTCCGGCTGATCCTCGACTTCGTCCCCAACCACACGTCGGACCGCCATCCATGGTTCGAGGAGAGCCGGCGTGACCGGACGAACCCCCGGCACGACTGGTACGTCTGGCGCGATCCCCGTCCCGACGGCGCGCCCCCCAACAACTGGGAGAGCTACTTCGGCGGGTCGGCGTGGACTTTCGTCGATCCGCCCGGCCGGTGGTACCTGCACTCGTTCGACCCGGGGCAGCCCGACCTGAACTGGGACAACCCCGCCGTGCGCGACGCGGTCCGCGAGGCGATGCGGTTCTGGCTGGACCGCGGGGTCGACGGGTTCCGCGTCGACGTCATCTGGCTGCTCGGCAAGGACCCCGAGCTGAGGGACAACCCGTCCAACCAGGAGTGGCGGGAGGGGCTCCCGGACTACCTTCGGCTGCGCCGGGCCCACTCGGAGGACGGGCCGCGGGCCCATGACTACGCGCGATTTCTCCGGTCCGTCGTCGACGAGTACCCGGACCGGGTGATGATTGGCGAGGTCGTGCTGCCGCCGGAGCGCGCGGTCGCCTATTACGGCACCGACCTGCTCGAGGCCCACCTCCCGCACAACTTCGCCCTGACTGAGGTGCGTCCGGGCGATGCACTCGACCTCGTCGTGCCCGATTGGACCGCCGAGGGCATCCGCTCCGTCGTCGAGCACTACGAGGGTGTGATGCCCGAGGGCGCATGGCCGAACTGGCTCGTCGGCGACCACGACTTCCCCCGGGTGGCATCGCGCCTCGGGACGGAGCGCGCGCGGGTGGCCCAGATGCTCCTCCTCACCCTTCGGGGCACCCCGACTTGCTACTACGGCGACGAGCTCGGCCTGGTCGACGCGCCACCGGGGACGCGCGGCGTTGTCATCGATCCCCAGGCCGCCACCGGAGAGGAGCGGGATCGTCTCGTCGCCCGGACGCCGATGCCATGGACGGCCGGCCCGAACGGTGGGTTCTCGGCCGTGGAGCCCTGGTATCCCCTGGCCTCGGACGACCCTGCCCTCACGGTCGAGCGTCAGCGGGCCGACCCCGGGAGCCTGCTCCACCTGTTCCGGGCGCTGATCCGCCTCCGCCGCGAGCGGCCGGCCCTCGCCGTCGGCGCCTATCGATCGCTCCCCGCGCCCGATGACGTGTTCTCGTTCGAGCGCTGGCACCCGAATGGCACGGTCCACGTCCACCTGAACCTCGGGCCCTCGCCGCGCCAGATCGACCAGGCCGGCGGCCGGGTCGTCCTGTCGACCGCTGGCCCGACTGCGCCGGCGCCCAAGGTCACGCTGGGGGGGTACGAAGGCGTCGTCGTGGACGTCCCGACGTCCGAGTGACCGGACGGGAGGAACTGGAAGTACGCCGACCTGATCGTGGGGCCGTCGTTCGAACACCACAGAACCAGCCACCTACCTGCGGTTTCGGTCGTGGGGCCCCCGGGATTCGAACCCCGAACCTGCGGATTAAGAGTCCGTTGCTCCACCGATACCACGGGCGCCACGGCAAAGCCTTGGCTCTTCAGACCGGCGCCACTACGCCCAACCCCGCGACAGACGCAGCATCCTGGAGGCGGGCGTCGTAGGTGCAGATAGCCCCGAGATCGTCCCCGAGGGTGAGCGCAGTGGCCAGATGGACGGCGTCGATCACGCTCAACTCGGCAGGCCATAGGGGGGCCATTCCGCGGACCTCCGTATCCAGCTCGACGAGTGCGAGGCGGGCAAGGACGCTCCGAGCCCTTCGGATCGCCCCACCGCCGAGGCGTCGTCCGACCCGCTCTACCTCGATCTCCGCCACGACGCTCGAGACCCGCTCGGGCCAGGAGCGGAGCGCCTCGCGAAGCGCCCGCGACTCGGCCTCGGGCACGACGAGTTTCACCAACGCCGAGGAGTCGAGGTACAGCAGACCTTCG
>WNGB01009461.1_pt1 | contig 13662 bp, 8 predicted proteins | sample 5400681 | NCBI WGS metagenome assembly WNGB01 (sample SAMN13153367, study PRJNA577476) | soil metagenome | isolation source: 115 cm soil or saprolite under grassland replicate 2 | place: USA:California | collected 2016-06-15 | reverse complement strand
GCCCGCACGTGACCTGAATACCGCTCCACGTAAAAAAGGGCACAATTTAAGGAACATCTTTATAACGCAGAGGTCCTGGAATCATGCCACTCAAACCATGGTACAAAGTTGTGACGCCCCGCGAGGATCTCCGCGAAGGCAAACCACTGGACGCCTCGGAATTCGCCGTACACCTGGATCAGGTCCGGGATGGGCGGGCGAACGCCGATTATCAGAATCCGGTGCGCTTCTTTGGGCGAACCTTTTTGACCACGAACCTGCGTGGGCTGGCAGCCGAAGCGCTGCGCCGCCTGAGTGGGGAGAAAACGGAAACCTCGGCTGTCTTCAACATGGCCACCCAGTTTGGGGGCGGGAAGACGCACACCCTGACCCTGCTGTACCACCTGGCGACACATGGACCCAGGGCCAGCGCCTGGCCAGGCGTGGCGCATATCCTTGCCCAGGCTGGGATTAAGGAGGTGCCCGAAGCGGCGACCGCCGTCTTCGTAGGGACCGAGTTTGACTCCATCCAGGGACGTGGGGGCGATGATGGCACACCAAAGCGCGTGACGCCCTGGGGTGAGATCGCCTTCCAGCTGGCGGGCGATGATGGGTTCCACGTTGTGCAAGAACACGAGCAGCAAAGGATTTCCCCTGCCGGCGATGTCATCCGCAGATTTCTCCCGAAGGACAAGCCTAGCCTGATCCTCATCGATGAACTTATGAACTATATCAGCCGCAATCGTCAAAACGGGCTCGCCACCCAGCTGTACGATTTCCTCCACAACCTTTCCGAGGAGGCGCGTGGGAACGACGGTGTAGTCCTGGTGGTGTCAATTCCGGCTTCGGAGCTGGAGATGACCGCCGACGATCGGTCGGAATATGAACGCTTCAAGAAGCTCCTTGACCGGGTGGGCAAGGCGGTGATCATGTCCGCAGAGTCAGAAACCTCCGAGATCATTCGGCGGCGCTTGTTCGAATGGGACCCCAAAGCGGTCAGCCGGGAGGGAAAAGTCTTGCTGCCACGTGACGCCGTCGCGGCGTGCCACGACTACGCACACTGGCTGAGTGAGAATCGGGCGCAGGTCCCGGCCTGGTTCCCCATCGATCATGCTCGAGTGGCCTTTGAGGCAACCTATCCCTTCCATCCCATGGTGTGGTCTGTCTTCGAGCGCAAATGGTAGGAGTTGCCACGTTTCCAGCAGACGCGCGGCATGCTCCGTCTGCTGGCGCTGTGGGTCTCGCATGCCTACCAGCAGGGGTTCAAAGGCGCCAGGCAGGAGCCACTGATTGACCTGGGGTCCGCCCCCCTGGAAGATCCACAGTTCCGGTCGGCCGTGTTCGAACAGCTTGGCGAATCCCGTCTGGAAGGGGCGGTGACCACCGACATCTGCGGCAAGATCGAGGCCCATGCGGTACGGCTGGACGCTGAGGCCGTGCAGACGATCAAGAAAGCCTCCCTCCACAAGAAAATTGCCACCACCATCTTCTTCGAATCGAACGGTGGACAGACCAGGAACGAGGCCAGCCTGCCGGAAATCCGCCTGGCGGCGGCGGGACCAGAGATGGACCTTGGCAATGTCGAAACGGCTCTGGAGGGCTTGACCGACGCCTGTTACTACCTGATCACGGAACGGAACCGCTACCGTTTCAGTTTGAAGGAGAACCTGAATAAACGCTTCGCGGATCGCCGGGCTGGCATGAAAGACGACGACATTGACCAACGCGTCCGCGAGGAGATCCAAAAAGTCTTCCCTGCTGGCGAAGGCGTAGACCGGATTTTCTTTCCGGAGAAGAGCAGCCAGATCTCCGATCGCCCGGCGCTCACCTTGATCATCATGGGACCCGACCAGTCAGTGCAGGAGACGCCCGAGATGCCGCGCCAGATCGAGGCCATGACCCGAGAGTACGGGCAATCTGCGCGGACGTACAAGAGCGCGCTGCTGTGGGTGGTGCCGGATACCGCTGGGCACTTGCGGGAGGAGGCCCGCAAACTGCTGGCCTGGGAGGACATCCACGACGAAGGTCTCCCCCTAGATGAGACGCAGCAGAAACAATTGGACACCAACATCAAGAAGGCTAGACGTGACCTGACGGAGAGCGTGTGGCGTACCTATAAACATGTCATGTTGCTGGGCAAGGATAATACGATCAAGACGGTCGACCTCGGGCTGGTGACGTCGAGTGCCGCCGAGACCATGACCAAACTGATTCTCTCCCGGTTGCGTCAGAGCGGTGAGGTGGAAAAAGCGGTCAGCCCGCGCTTTTTGGTCCGGAACTGGCCGCCTGCCTTCACTGCCTGGAGTACCAAAGCGGTGCGCGATGCCTTTTATGCATCCCCACAGTTTCCGCGCCTCCTCTCTCCCGAGGCCATGAAGGAGACCATCGCCCGAGGCGTCAGCGAGGGCGCGGTCGCGTACGTCGGGAAATCTTCGCAAGGCCAGTATGCGCCGTTCCTCTACAAGACAGCCCTGACCGCTGCGGATGTCGAAATCTCGGAGGATATGTTCATCCTCACGGCGGAAGAGGCGGAGAAGTACATCGAACCACCCCGCTTGGCGCAGTTAGTGGTCGTACCATCCCAGATCCAATGCCAGCCAGGGGTCAAGCAGAGCTTCGCCGTGGAGGGACGAGATCAGTTTGGCCACGTAATAGACCTGCGGGAGATGCAGTGGAGCGCCACCGGCGGCACCATCGGGGCAGACGGGTTGTTTATTACAGGGGAAGAAGAGGGTAACTTTCTCGTTACCGCCACAGTCCAGGGCAACATGGGCACGGCAAGGGTGACAGTAATCAGAGCAGTGAGACCGGGGCAAGACCCAGGACCAACACTGTCCCACATCGCCACGAAGTTGACCTGGAGCGGAGAGGTGGCGCCGCAGAAATGGACCAATATGTACATGAAAGTCTTGACCAAGCTGGTGTCCAGCGGTGAACTCAAGCTGCGCGTGAGTATTGAAGCCACACCAAAGGGTGGCCTTTCGGATCAGCAGATCGAAGAAACTAAGGCCGCTTTCCGGGGGCTCGGGTTGGACGATAACATCCGGACGGAGTGAGAAAGCGTGGAATAACCCTACAACGACACTTCTACCCGAGCAGCCGTGAAAACCTTGTAAGCACGCCAGGAACGTGTGAGATTGCATCGCGTGCGTCACCTGACCAGTCAAGCTCCACTATTCATGGATGTCTAAATCACGCTTGATCCGCTGAACCAGCTGCCGCCATGTTTCCTGCTTGTCTTGTTCCACTCGGTGCGTGTCAGTCTCGTTTTCTCTCAGCATCTGCATGCACTGAGAGAATACTCCTCTATCTCTCGCATCGTCGTTCAAGGGTGGGTGGGCAACAACAAGCAGGTGGAGATTCTCCTATGGGTAGCACTAAAATAAAATTTTCTCTCTTAAGGTGGCGTTAAGGCTCCCCCTCTACACTGTCTATCAGAAAAAGCGTGGTGTTGTCCTGAGTAACCACTAAGCAAGGAGAAAAATATGAAATACCAGACCATTGTTGCAGGTTGCGTGCTGGCTGGACTCGTCGCGCTAGGCGGTGTGGGCACTACGACAGGCGGATTCCCTTGGGTGCGCCATGCCCGCGCAACGACGCAGACACAGGAGCCCGCCAGCACGCCAGGTCCCCTGGGTCAGCGTGAGCTGCCAGACTTCACGGCGTTGGTAGAGCAGAACGGTCCGGCGGTCGTGCACATCAGTGTTACGCGTGCCATGCAGCCGGCTACCGATCGGCGTGACATCCCAGGGTTTCCAGAGAACGACCCGTTTTTTGAGTTCTTCCGGCGTTTTCAGGTACCGAACCCACGCCGTGAGTCTACGCCCATGCATGGGCTAGGGTCAGGTTTCCTCATCAGCCCGGATGGCACCATTCTCACCAATGCGCACGTCGTGGCGGAGGCGTCTGAGGTCACGGTGAAACTCACCGACCAGCGGGAATTCCCGGCCAAGGTGGTGGGTATAGATCGCCGCACCGACGTGGCGGTGTTGAAGATCGACGCCACTAATCTGCCCACGGTCAAGCTGGGGGATCCGCGTCAGGTCAAGGTTGGCGAATGGGTGGTGGCGATTGGGGCGCCCTTTGGCTTTGACAATAGCGTCACTGCGGGTATTGTGAGTGCGAAGGGACGTGCTTTGCCGGATGAGAACTATGTCCCATTCATTCAGACTGACGTCGCCGTCAATCCAGGGAACTCCGGTGGACCGCTGTTTAACATGCGCGGGGAAGTGATCGGCATCAACGCGCAGATTTACAGCCAGACTGGTGGATATATGGGGCTGTCCTTCGCAGTACCCATCGATGTGGCGGTCGCCGTCAAAGATCAGCTCATGCAGAATGGCAAGGTCACCCGTGGGCGCCTGGGAGTGACCATCCAAGAGGTCACCCAACCGTTGGCCAATGCCTTTGGATTGCCGAAACCCGCTGGAGCGTTGGTGAACTCGGTAGAAAAGAACAGCCCGGCGGACCGGGCGGGGCTGCACGTCGGTGATGTGATCCTCAAGGTGGATGGGCAGGACGTTGATCGCCCTATGGCTTTGCCGGCCGAGATTGCCAGACGCAAGCCCGGTACGACGGTGCAGCTTGAGGTGTGGCGTCACGGCATTACCAGGGAGGCCGCGGTTACCGTCGGCACGTTGACAGAAACCCAAGACGTGACCTCTGATGCACGCCCCGCAACGTCCACTGGCCGTTTGGGTCTCGCCCTGCGCGCCTTACGTCCAGAGGAGAAACGCGCCGCCCAGACCGACGGCACCCTCGTGGTGGAGGCGGTCAACGGGCTAGCAGCACGGGCTGGGATCCGGCCTGGCGATGTGATTCTCCGGCTGAATGACACCCCCGTGTCGAGCATTGAACAACTACGCCAACTGACTGAGAAAACGGGCCAGCATGTGGCGCTGCTCATTCAGCGCGATAATACCACCCTCTACCTCCCGATCCCCCTCGGCTAAGAGGCGTACGCAGCCGGGCGCGGCGCATACCTATGCGCCCGCGCCCTCATGCCTATGGCAGATCTCACGCGTGCAAGGTATGCTCTGTGCACGGCTAGTGGGCACCTCTTCTTCCTATGCGCCTTCAATCAGACCACACGACATTGGCATACTCATAGCATACGCCAGTATGTCGTAGCCGCGTATGTAGGTTGTCAAATGTACGACTCTCATGTGGACTGATTGAGGCTCGGTTGCTCTCGCCTTGTGGAACTTGCATCCCAGGATCATGTTCTAGGTAACAGGAGGACACATGACACTGTACCTGTGGTTGCTCCCCGTTGGCGTGCTTATCGGTGCATTTGGCACGCTTATTGGGGCGGGTGGGGGCTTTGTCCTTACTCCCATGCTGTTATTGGTCTATCCCCATGAAAACCCTGAGATCATCACGAGCATCTCCCTCGCCGTTGTGTTCCTCAATGCTTTCTCCGGCTCCGTGGCCTATGCACGGATGCAGCGCATTGACTATCAGTCAGGAGGACTCTTTGCCCTGGTGTCGATTCCCGGCGCCGTGGTGGGGGCGCTGACCACCACGTATATGCCACGACGGGCCTTTGACCTCGTCTTTGGTCTGTTTATGATTCTCGCCGCCCTCTTTTTGCTCTTACGCCGGGAGACGCCTTTTGCCCCCGAGGCACAGCCGCAGAAACCCCATGATGTCACACGCCAAGTACGCGAGGCAGATGGGACGCTCCACACGTTCTCCTATAACCGCAATGTAGGGATAGGCCTGAGTGTGGCTGTGGGCTATTTTTCTAGCCTTTTGGGCATTGGTGGTGGCATTATCCATGTGCCGGCCATGGCCCACGTGCTCCATTTCCCCGTGCATATTGCCACGGCCACGTCTCACTTTACCCTGGCGGTAATGGCGCTGACCGGCACGCTGGTACACATTGTGACCGGATCGTTTCACCACGGCGTCCGGCGGACCATCGCACTCGGCCTGGGGGTACTCATCGGCGCCCAGTTCGGGGCGCGTTTCTCGCACCATGTGCACGGGCAATGGATCTTACGATCGTTGGCGGTAGCCTTGGGGTTAGTCGGGGTCCGAATTCTCGTGCTCGCGTTTGTCTAATGGTGCACGTGCGTGGCCATGGATAGGTAAAAAGCCGCGCCCGCATCTGCTATAATAAGCGCACCGGCTCAGGTTCTCCCCGTACACAGACGACTGTCATGATGCACAGAGAAGGGATACACGACTTTTATGGAAAACGTCTTTGATGCATTGCAGGCACGCGGCTTTGTGCAACAGGTCTCCCATCCCGAGGTGCTGCGTCAGCGCCTCAGCACTGAGCGCCTTACCTTTTATATTGGTTATGACCCCACGGCCCGGAGCCTGCATATCGGCAACCTCCTCACCATCATGGCCATGGTACATATGCAGCGCGCTGGCCATCGGCCGCTGGTCATCGTCGGTGGTGGCACGGCCATGGTTGGGGACCCCAGCGGTAAGACGGAGATGCGCCAGATGTTGTCGCAGGATACGATTGCGCAGAACGTCCAGGCCCTGCGCGGGCAGTTGCAACGCTACCTGGCACTCGAAGGCGACAATGGCGCCATCGTCATGAACAATGCCGACTGGCTGGCAGAGCTCAAGTATATTGATTTTTTACGCGATATCGGCCGTCATTTCAGCGTCAATCGCATGTTGGCGTTCGAGGCCTACAAGCAGCGCATGGAAACGGGGCTGTCGTTTCTCGAATTCAACTACCAACTGTTGCAGTCGTATGATTTTCTGGTGCTATTCCAGCGCTATGGCTGTGTGCTCCAGATGGGTGGGGACGATCAGTGGGGTAACATGGTCGCCGGGGTCGAACTCATCCGCCGCGTAGCCGATGGCGAAGCCTTCGCCATGACCTTTCCGCTGCTCACGACAGCGAGCGGGCAGAAAATGGGGAAAAGCGCGGCCGGAGCGGTCTGGCTGGACGCTGAGCTGACTTCACCGTATGAGTTTTATCAATTCTGGATCAACGTCGATGACCGGGATGTGCAGCGCTTCCTCAAGTACTACACGTTGCTGCCGCTAGAAGAGATTACGCGTTTGGGAGCCTTGCAGGGCGCTGAACTACGCCAGGCAAAAGAGGCGTTAGCCTTTGAGGTCACGGCCTTAACGCACGGCGTCGACGCGGCTCGCGCGGCACAAAACACCGCCCATGCCCTGTTTGATGGGGAAGGTGAGCTCGAAGGGGTACCAGAAACCGCCATTCCCCAGGTACGCCTGGTGACTGGGGTGCCGGTCGTCGATCTGTTGGTCGAAACCGGCCTGGCCGCCTCAAAGAGTGCAGCCCGCCGCCTCATCCAGCAAGGTGGAGCTAGCTTGAATGGCGCGCGCGTGGCAAACCTGGAAGCCATCGTGACGAGCGCAGAGCTGCACGATGGCGCCTTGCTCTTACGGGCCGGCAAAAAACATTACCATCGTGTCGTGGTAGGCTGAGAGTAGGACATTGGCCTGTCGTCAGTCTGCCACGCGCAGGTTACCCTGCGGTGCCAGGGCGACCGCTAGGACCTCGTCCATTGTGCGCGCGAACACAAAGCGCAAACCACGGCGGAGCTTGGGGGGAATATCTGTCACATCCTGGCGATTCCCCTCCGGCAGCACCACGCACTGCACCCCAGCGCGCTTGGCTGCCAACATCTTCTCTTTCACCCCCCCCACCGGTAGTACCTGCCCGCGCAGGGTAATTTCGCCACTCATCGCCACGGTGTGACACACCGGTGTGGCAGTGAGCGCCGAAATGAGCGCAACGGCCAGGGTAATTCCCGCCGAGGGGCCGTCTTTGGGGATTGCCCCAGCCGGCACGTGAATGTGCAGATCACATTCCCGGAAGACTGTCGGTGCAATGCCTAAGTCACGCGCTCGCGCTCGTGTATAACTCAGCGCTGCCTGCGCCGACTCTTTCATCACTTCCCCCAGATGGCCGGTGAGCAGCAGCTGGCCCGTGCCGTCCATGACGGTTGCTTCCGCATGCATCATGACACCCCCAGCCTCTGTCCAGGCCAGACTCGTGGCCACACCAATCTCATCACGCTGCTGCTCAACCTCGGGCAGATACTTGCGCATGCCCAGCACGCGATGCACATTGCTGGTATGGACGTGGAAGATCTGTGCCTGCCCCTCCGCTACCTTGCGTGCGATCTTCCGGCAAATGGTAGCGAGTTCGCGTTCGAGATTCCGCACCCCTGCCTCACGGGTGTAGGCGGTGATAATGTGGGCAATGGCCGCCTCCGAGAGACGTATATGCCGCGGTGTGAGCCCATGCTCGCGGAGCTGACGTGGCAACAAATAGCGCCGGGCAATGTGCAACTTTTCAGCGTCAGAGTAGCCCGCGAGCGCAATGACTTCCATGCGGTCGCGCAAAGCCCCAGGAATGGGATCGGCGAGGTTGGCGGTGGTGATAAACATGGCACGCGATAAATCAAAAGGCACGCCCAGATAGTGATCGCTAAAGGCGTGATTCTGCTCGTGGTCGAGCACCTCGAGGAGCGCCGCCGCCGGGTCGCCACGGAAATCAGCACCCAGTTTGTCTACCTCGTCGAGCATGAACACCGGGTTGGCCGATCCTGCCTGGCGCATACCCTGCAGAATTCTCCCGGGCAGCGACCCAACGTAGGTGCGTCGGTGGCCACGAATTTCTGCCTCGTCCCGGAGGCCACCCAGGGACAGACGCACAAATTTCCGCCCCAGGGCCCGCGCAATCGACTGGCCCAGGGAGGTCTTGCCCACTCCCGGCGGCCCCACAAAACAGAGAATAGGCCCCTTCATCTGCTCCTTGAGCTTGCACACCCCAAGATATTCGAGAATACGCTCCTTGACTTGCTCCAGACCGTAGTGGTCCTCGTCCAGGACGCGCCGGGCCTCGTACAAATCGAGATGATCCGTCGTGGTGACGGTCCACGGCAGCTCCATGAGCCACTCGAGATAGTGGCGTACCATACTCGCTTCGGCCGCCTCAGGATGCAGGCGCTCCAGGCGTGCCAAATGTTTCCGGCATTCCTGTTCAACCATAGTTGGTAGGTCAGTCTCGTTGATACCATTCCTGAGAGCCAGCAGGTCAGCAGCCGGAACGTCCATCTCCCCGAGCTCTTTTTGAATCGCCTTGAGCTGCTCGCGCAGGAAATACTCGTGCTGGGTCTTGCTGATTTCCTCTTGCACTTCAGACTGGATTTTGCGCTGCATCGCCATCATTTCCAGCTCTTTGTGCAACAGCTCGCCGACGCGCCGGAGCCGCCGGACCGGATCTGGCAATTCCAAGAGCGCCTGGGCCTCCTCAACGCCTAGCCCCAAGTTGGCGAGAATGACGTCAGCCAGACGGCCAGGCGCTTGTACATTGTCCGCGAGGATGAGCATGTCAGGCGGGATCAGCTTGCCCATGGAGAGCAACTGCTCAAGCTGCTCGCGCGTATGCTGTACGAGCGCCTCGAGCTCCAGCGCCGATCCCGCTACATGGCTACTCTCTTCCAGGGTCTCATAGCGCACACGCCAATAGGGCTGGAGCTGCATGTAGACGTGAACGCGCACTTTGAGGCGCCCCTGCACCAGGAGTTTGAGGCGCCCATCAGGCATCTTCAGCATACGCAAGATCGAGGCCACTGTCCCCACCCGGTACAGGTCGTCGGGTCCGGGCTCTTCGACGGCCCCTTGACGTTGCGTCACCAGCACGAGCTGGCGGTCTGCATTGAAGGCGCTCTCGACGGCCCGCACTGAGGCATCACGGCCTACGGGCAACGGCACCACCATGTAGGGAAAGACAACAATATCCCGCACCGGTAGCAGTGGTAATCCGATGTCCATGGGCTGCGGCTGACGCCGTCCTACCGATCTCCGTTGCGTGCCTGTCATGCGCCTCCTATCCTCTCTATCAATAACCTCGCACGGTTCTCACTCTACTTTCCAGGGCGATCTATGGGCAGGATACGTGGTGTGCCCCTAGATGTCAAGCACTCACCCCTCTTGACAACTATCGCAGAGATTTGTCACAGTGTCAGCATGCGATGGACGAGCACCGAGACACCAGCAGTACAACGTGTAATTGGTCTGATGTCAGGCACTTCCGCTGATGGGGTGGATGCGGCTCTGGTGGAACTCCAGGGCTACGGCCTGGCGACTCAGGTCCGCGTCCTGGCCCACGCCACCTATCCGTATGATGCGGCCTTACGGGCGCAGATTCTGGCGGCGTCTTATCCGGAAAGTAGTAGTGTTGATCTCATCTGCCATTTGAATGTTGCCCTGGGCGAATGCTTTGCTGAGGCGGCCATGGCCGTCGCCCGCACGGCTGGTGTCCCTCTCAACCAGATTGATCTGATTGGCTCACACGGGCAAACTATTTATCACATCCCAGAGGCGTCCACGACACCGCCGCGGCGCCCCTCCACTCTGCAGATTGGTGAGCCCTGCGTCATTGCCGAGCGCACGGGGATTACCACCGTGGCGGATTTTCGTCCGCGTGACATGGCCGCAGGGGGTCTTGGGGCCCCCCTCGCACCCTATGGACACTATCTGCTCTTTGCTGATCCACAACGTCCCAAGCTCGTGCAAAACATCGGCGGTATCGCCAATGTCACCGTCCTGGCTGAGCCCGACATACACGGCCTGCTGGCGTTCGATACGGGACCCGGGAATATGCTGATTGATGAAGCGTTACGCCACTTCAGCGGTGGCCAGCAGCACTACGATGCCGGGGGGCAGATGGCGGCGCAGGGACGCGTGCACCAGGAGCTGCTCAACACGTTACTCGTCCATCCTTTTATCACACAGCCTCCCCCCAAAGCGACCGGGCGTGAGGTGTTTGGCCAGGCGCTGTTCCGCGTGGTGCTGGAGCAGGCCAATGTTTTCGGGTTGGCACCCGCCGATGTCGTGCGCACCTGCACGGCCTTCACTGCCGCCTCCATCCTTGACAACTATCAACGCTTCATCTGGCCACGCTGGACCATTGCCGAGGTGATTGTCTGTGGTGGGGGTATCTACAATGCCGAGTTGATGCGCCTGCTGCGTGAAGGTGTCCAACCGTGTCCAGTGACAACTCCAGAAACCTATGGCTATCCCAACGAGGCCCTGGAGGCCATCTTGTTTGCCTTGCTCGCGCACGCCACGGTGCATGGCCGGCCAGCGAATGTTCCCGGTGCGACAGGCGCACAGCAAGCCGTGGTCCTGGGGAAGATCGTGCCAGCGTAAGGGACAGGAGGAGGAGAGCGGGAGAGCGGGAGAAAAATATGGGGCGGGTAAATGGGATTGTCTGGGCGGGCATGCTGCTATGGGTGAGTTTAGGGGTGAGCGCAGCAGTAGACTCAGTGCCGTATGAGCAACGACTGGTGCAGGCGCTGGAGCTCATGCAGCAAGAAGCCTGGCAAGAGGTAGTGGAGGCCATTGGGGAGTTGCCTAAGGACGCCGCTCTGACCCCAGGGTTGGCACGGCTGTGGTTTGTGCGTGGCACGCTGGCGCAAAAACTGCAGGATCCTGAAACAGCGCGGCAGGCCTTTGAACGGGTGTGGCAGGGCTATCCACCCCTGGCAGACTATGCCGCCTGGGAGATGGTGCAATACGATGCGGCGCACGACCTGTTACCAACCCTGCAAAAAACCGTCACGACCCTGGCCGAGCGTTACCCGTTCAGCCTTCTGCTCCCTGAGAGCCACCTCGTGCTGGCCCGCGCCCAGCATCGTATGGGGCAATCTGCTCCAGCACGCGCCACGCTTGAGCATCTGCTGCGTGATACCGCTGACCATCCTATTCTTCCCGAAGCGCTGGCTTTCCTCGGCCAGGTGTATGAAGATCGCGGTGAGCTCGACCTCGCGACCCAGACCCTGCAGCGCCTGGGCGAGACCTATCCTCGGGAGCCACGGGCAGGAGCGGCCCTGCGTCATAGTCGCGAGCTCTTTGCCCGTCTTCCAGAGACCCAGCGCCCCCCACCAGATCCAGAGCAACTCCTCGCCAGTATTGATCGCCTGGCGGAAGGACAACTCTGGCAGGAAATTGATGCCCGCCTGACCACGCTTGATACACTGTCACTCCCCGAGACACTGGTGACCAACGTGCTCGTGAAACGCGGCGTGGTGGAAGTCCGCCGCGAGCGCCTGACGGAAGCGAGCGCTGTCCTGCAGGACGTGCTGCGGCGTTACCCGCACGGGGCGCATCTGGCAGAAGTGTATTATTGGCTGGGGACAGTGTATCAACGCCAGAACCAACCGGCCAAGAGCATCCAGGCGTACGAGATGGAGCTGGCGCAGCCCCCTACTGCCCCGTGGACGGCTCAAACTCTCTGGGCGCTGGCCCGCCTCCAGGAAGAGCGGCAAGAGCTGTCCAGAGCGATTGAGCTGTACCAACGCCTCGGACAGGATTTCCCTACCCATGCCCAGGCCGAGACCAGTCTGTGGCAGGCGGGCTGGCTGCAGTATCGCCAGCGTCACTACCAGGCTGCCGTGACACTCTGGCAGGGTTTCTCCCAGCGCTTTCCACGCTCGATATTGCTTCCCCGGGTGCTCTACTGGCAAGCACGGGCGGCCCAGCAGGGAGGGCATCAGGAGGTCGCGCTACGCCTCTATCAACGGGTGATAGCTGATTACCCCGCGCACTATTACAGCGCCCAGGCACACGCTAGCCTGCGGGAGGCTGGCGTACGCCCCATACCGGTAGCTGTGAAGACACTCCCAACCGCCCCTGTTCTCCTCCATGATTCCACCTGGCTCCGGGAAGCGGCCCAGGAGCAGCCCAGCAAGGCACGCTTTCACCTCATCCACGTGCAGGAGTTACAACAGTTGCAGATGTATCAATTGGCAGGGCAAGAAATCCGTGCTCTCGCTGCGGCCGTGCCCACCACGCCAGCGGCACAGTACTTGCTCGCCTCCCTGTATGTGGACAACCAGCAACGTGCGGCGGCCTTCCGCGTACTCAACAGTGTGGTTGAGGCCTTGAGCCCGGCAGAAGTGCGAGGGTTACCACAGGATTTCTGGACCGCCCTCTATCCCCAAGCGTTCTGGCCAGAGATTAACCAGCAAGCCCAGACCACAGGCCTCGACCCCTACCTGGTGCTGAGCATCATCCGCCAGGAAAGCGCCTTTTATCCCGCTGCCATCTCGTCCTCAGGGGCGCGCGGCTTGATGCAGTTGATGCCCGCGACAGCGCAGGAAGTGCTTACCAAGCTGAAGCTCCCGCAGGAATCCACCTCGCGGTTACACGATCCGCAGCTCAACATTACCCTGGGCACGCACTACCTGGCTGGTCTTATGCAGCGCTATCAGGGCAACGTGGTGCTGGCGCTGGCGGGATACAATGCTGGCCCAGGACGGGTGTCACGTTGGCGCGAGCAATGGTCCGGTATCCCCACGGACGAGTTTGTCGAGTGCATTCCACTGGACGAGACGCGTAATTATGTAAAGCTGATACTCCGCAACTTGATGCTCTACGAGCGCCTGTACAAGGCACTGTAGTCCAACACCACTCCTTTCAGACCCTCTTGGACTGTCCGGCTCGTGCTCCGGCTCCTTTAGGCTGTCGCCAACGCTACCAGTTCCGGGGCGTCTTCCCACCAGTGGATCGGGCTGGGCCGGAGCACAGTACTCTTCGGCAGGCGATACCAGAAATCTTCTTTCATCACGCCGATGACGCGCGACAGCAAAAAGGCGAGGAATCCTGCTTCCACCTGGTCGGGTACCATACGAATGAGGCCGATCATCACTTTGGTGGCCCAGGAATAGG
>WNGB01021993.1_pt1 | contig 13664 bp, 14 predicted proteins | sample 5400681 | NCBI WGS metagenome assembly WNGB01 (sample SAMN13153367, study PRJNA577476) | soil metagenome | isolation source: 115 cm soil or saprolite under grassland replicate 2 | place: USA:California | collected 2016-06-15 | reverse complement strand
AGAACTCGTCCGCGGTGAGCGGCTGCGTTGAGACAGTGGACATGTTGGCGGTTCCCTCCGTGTGCGTCGGCTGGACGATCTCACCCCGGACCGATAAAGGGGATCGGGGAAGAGTTGGGACTCGATAATGACAATCCTCTGTCACTATCGAGTCCCGACCCCTTTATCGCCCCTTTATCGCCCCCCTTTATCGCCCTGGCTTGGCGGCCTTTTTCAGCCAAACAGCCTCGAATAGCAGTCCAAACACAGGCCGATCTCATCCTCGAAATTGGCCGGATGCGTTGCCCACCACTCCTCGCCCGGCAGCACCTTCGCCCAGCAGAGGTAGCAGTGCTCGTGGTCCCAGCCGCCCCGGACCACGCGATACCGCGTCGGATCGAACGGCTCGCCGTGGTAGACAGAGGAGGCATAGTAGCCGGCGTCGTTGGGCTGCAGCGTCAGCAGCATGTCCTGGTCGCTGTAGGGGCGGCGGACGAAGCGGAGCGTCCGGACGAACGCCTCGTTCTCCCGCCGCGTGGCCTCGGCATGCACCTCGTTGGCTCGGCCAAGGTCTTCGGGATGGACGCTGATGACATACGCCGCCCGCCTTCGAGCATCCGTCGCGGCGCGTTGCTCGAAGCGGATACCGGCCGCTCGCAGCAAATCCGCGAGCCGGTCCGAGTGCTCCTTGTCGGCGACATCGAACTCCTCGTAGCCCATGACGCCTCACCCCCGCCGCTGCTTTCTCAAGCCGAACAACTGCTTCTGTTGCGCCTGCGCAAGATAAGCAGAAACCTTGCGCAAGAATAACCACCTAACAACCAGCAACCGTAGCGGCCCTCACGGGCCGCCTGTCGGAGAATCTGTCATCGCCACGCTACTTCCGCCGAATCGTGGATAACATTCGACGAAAGTAGCATCGTCCCGTCAACCTTCGGCCTCAAGCGTTGCCGAGCGCCGTTCGCGTCCGCCGGATCAAGTCGTTATCGGCCTGGCCAGAGCCGCGCAGGTTGAACATGCTCGTCGCCAGGAAGCGATCGCGCCAGGCCGGCGTCGCGTGGTAGAAGTCCTCCAGCGCCGCCGAGCTGAATTTGTAATCGTGCGAATCGCGGCCCTTGGTGAAGATCAATCGCCGCCCCGCCGCCATCAACGCCTGCGCCGACGCCTGATCACGCTGCAACAAGCCCAGCGTCTTGCGGGCGGCGATGGTGCGATCACGGCTCACGTCGGCGAAAATCTCCTCGATCGCCTGCGGCCCGCGACCCTGCGGCTCCTGCCGCTCCAGCGTGTCGATGCGCAGATTGCTCAGGCGGCCGCGGCCAAGCATCGCCTGACGGAACATCGGCAGGAACGCCGCCCCCTGCAGGAGCAGCATTTGCCGCGTTTCGTCGTTTTCGCTCGTCTGGTAGGCGAAGTGCAGGGCGTTGACCGTCGTGACACAGTGGATACCGACGATGCCCGGCTGCCGTCCGATGAGTTCGCCCGCCGTCAGCAACAGGCCATCCCACAAAGAAGAGGGGTCAATTCCGTTATTCAGCATCGTGACGATGCGCTCGCTGCCCTCCGAGGGCGCGGCGGTACGCAGCGCAGCCAGCAAATCGGTCGTTGCCTGCGGGGTGATGCGCCCGCGCCGCCAGTCGCGGCGGATGCGTGCGGCCCGTGCGAGGTTCTCGCGCCAGGGACGATCGGCCGGGTCGTCGCGGCGAGCGGGGTTGGTGCCCGAGTGTTCCAACAGGGCAAACGCCAGCGAACGCATCACCGGCTCCGCGTGCCGCCAGCCGATCGTGTTCAGCGTGCGCCAGGCGTTGGCGGAGTAAATCGCCTTGTGGCCGATGTCGCGGAAGTCGCGAGCGCCATAGCGCCAGAACAGCTCGATCACCTCACTGGCACCGGCCGAACGCACCAGCGACGCGATGGCGACGTCGGCGCCTTCCTCATCCCAGTTGTCCATCGCCTCGATGAATCGGCGGCGCGCGTGGGCTGCCTCGGGCAGACGCGCCTCGTTGACCGGCGGCATTTTCCAGTCGGTGCTTTGGAGATGACGGGCCTGCGATGTTTTGAAATTATCGAGCGCCCAGAATAGCGGCAGCCAGCGGTCGCGATCCTGGGCGGCCACGCTGGCGAGGTGAGCGGAGTTCGTGACGAGGACGGCGTGGAACTGGAAGCCGACCGGGCGCGGCCGAATGCTGCGGACACCGGCCAGCAGCACCGCCGCCAGCATTTCCTGATAACTGGTGCCAGTGCGGATGCGCTGGCCCGCCTCTTCCAGCAGGCGCTCGCGCGGCGTGTCTTCGAGCATGCGCACGAGCGGCTCGATGTCGGCGGCAAGGCGAACGACGTTGGGCACGGCCTGCACCTGAGCAGCCGACAGCGGCGGCAGGCCGCGCAGGAACGCGAAGTCGCCCAGGCTGGCCAGGACGCCGGCGCCGGCCGCGCTGGAGAGGAATGCACGACGAGACGGATCGGAGAACATGGAGGCCCCCTTCGTTGGCCGGCAGCAGGCCGGCGACTGGTGAAATTGGGACGAGTTGACGGGGCCATCTCACGCCGGCCGGAAGGGGAAACGTGCGACTCGTTCAGATACCGTGTTCGGCCACGGGCTGGGGCGCGATCCGCAACGATTCGCCCGGCACACTCGCCTGGCCACAGGCGCGGAGATAGGCCGCGTTCTTTTTGACGCCGCGATACACGAGGAAACCGAACACGATCGCCGCACCGTACGCCATGCTCAGGATGAGGTAGATGCTGGCATTGTAGGCCGCGGGCAGGTTGGCGCCGTCGTCATCCTCCGAACCGGAGGATGCAATCGCTTCCTGTCAGGACGGACACGCCTGCGCCCCGCGCGGCAACGCCGTCAGGGCCAGGATAGTCAACAGGATCAGCAGCAACAAACGCAGGTGCTTCAGCCTTTGCGGGAAGACCCCTCCCCCCAACCCCCTCCCCGCAACGGAGAGGGGGAGCGAGGCAGCGCATTCTTCTTCTCCCCCTCTCCGTTGCGGGGAGGGGGTTGGGGGGAGGGGTCTTCTCTCAAGGTGCTTCATGACGGTTATCCTCACTGCGTATTGTAGGCGCCCCTCAGACGGGCGGATAGAGATGGTAGAGCATCAGATAAACGACCACGCCGGTGATCGACACGTAGAGCCAGAGTGGCAGCGTCCAGCGGGCCAGGCGCATGTGCTGCTGCAGCCGGTCGCGCAGGCCGAGCACCGTCGTGATGATCGCCAGTGGAGCCACCACGGCGGCAAGGAGAGTATGCGTTAGCAATATCCCGAAATAGAGCGGCCGTACCCAGCCCTCGCCGGTGAAGCGGGTCACGACGCCGTCGCGCACGATGAAATGGTAGTAGAGGTAACTTGCCAGAAAGACCGCCGACACCGCCAGCGCCGAGAGCATGCACGCCTTGTGCAAGGGAATGTGGCGGCGACGAATCGCGACGTAGCCAACCACCAACAAGAGGGCACAAGTCGCGTTTAGCGCCGCATTGACCGCAGGCAGAGGACTGCCTAACCGGGCCGGGGTGAGGTTCTCAGGCGGAGGCGCACCGGCGGGCCGCGATGGCGGGGGATCGCGTTCGCGAACCAGTTCCTTGACGCGCTCGGCCAGCCGCGCTACCTCCTTGGGATCGCGCCCCTCGCCGATGTACCCACGAATCTGGCCTTTGTGGTCCACGACGACCATGCGGAAAGTGTGATCGACCTCGAAGCCAGGCTGGGCCTTGTCATTCTTCGTCATCCCCTGCAGGAACCCCTTCTGGACCAGCGTGCGCATGGTGTTCCAGTCCCCGGTCAGGAACAGCCAGCGCTTCGGGTCGGCGCCGTAACTGTCGGCGTACTCGCGGAGCTTTTGCGGTGTATCGCTCTCCGGATTGACGCTGAAGCTGACGAGGACGACATCCTTGACGCCGGCGAGTTGCTTCTGCAGGTTCTGCAGGCCGGTGCTGAGCTTCGGACAATCGCCGGCGCACTCAGTGAAGAAGAACGCGGCGACCCAGACCTTGCCCAGCAGATCGGCACGGCGGAGGGGCTGGCCGCTGCGCTCCGTCAGTGTGAAGTCGGGCACAGGGCCGAGATCCTCGTGCAGTGAGTCGGCCTGTTGGGCTCGGACTGGGGCAGTGGCGTAGAGTAGGGCGACGAGCACCACCGCGGTACGGAAAAGTGTCATCCGAGTTCCATTCAGTCGCGCGGCCAGGCATCGTGATGCCAGCCAACGACGGTGTCCGGCAGCAGCACCACCATCAGCATCAGGGCCAGGATCACCAGGGGGATGATGAGGAAGTACAGTTTGCCCCAGTCGTACTTGACGTGCATGAAAAACATGCCCACCAGCGTGGTCTTGACGACGGCCACCACCATGATGATAAGCAAAGCGGTCGCCGCCGCGATGCCGGCCAGGTTGACCAGGAACGAGATGGCTGTGCAAACGCACAGGACGGCGAAGACGGCGAGGTAGATGTTGTTGGTCGGTCCGTCATGGTGACCGCTATCGTGACTGTCGGCCATGAGATTCACTCCAGAACGAGCCGCCGGGTTTATCCCGGCGGGCCAGACCGCCGGGATAAACCCGGCGGCTCGTTGCAAGCGTTTTTATACGAGGTACAGCAAGGGGAACAGGAAAATCCATACGATATCGACAAAGTGCCAGTAAAGGCCCGTGTATTCGATCAGGGCGGTGTGCTGCGGCCCGAAGCGGCCGCGCGCCGCCATCAGCAGGATGATGACGAAAATCACCAGGCCGCCCAGGACGTGCAGCGCGTGAATCCCCGTCAGCGTGAAGTAGCACGACGCCCACATATTGCCGTAGGGGATCGAGTACGACACGTGCAGGTCCGGGAACTCGTCGAGGAGTCCCTTGACCTCCGACGGTTCAGACGACGTTGGCCAATCGACCTTCTTGTGCTTGACATACTTGCTACCCGCGACCGCCAGGTTCAGCTGCTTGGCGCTGAGACCCGGCAAACGCTCCAGCAACGTCCACGCGGCGGCCACCGGCTTGAGATCCTTGTTCTGCCCGGTCAGCTTGTCGAGCGTCTCCTGAAGATCCTTGCGGGTGGCTTCGTCGATGGCCTTTTTCTCTTCTGCCGTCGCAGAGGGCGTGAGGTTCTTCTTCTCGGCCGCATTTTTCTTGGCCTGGGCTTCGTCCTGTTTCGTCTTCGCAGTCTTGAGGAACTCCGCCCACGCCGTAACGGCGGCGGACGAAGCGCCGACCGCATGGGCCGGCTCCTTGACGATGTGTTCGAGCTGCTCCCGGACGTGGCGAATGTACTTCGGTCCCTCGACACCGTCGAGCTTCTCGTAAATGTGACCGGGCAAGATGGCGTGCTCGAACTTCGCCTTGTACTCAAAGGTCTTGATGACGAGGAACACGCAGCCAAGCGCCAGGGTGAGCGCGATGAGTTGCGTGGCGCGGCGGATGTCGCCCTTGCCCAGCGCCATGTGGGCCAGCACCACCGTCAAGCTGCTGCAGATCAGCACGAAGGTGTTCACCGCGCCCATCCATTCCGCCAGGTGAACGTCGTGCGGCGTCGGCCACGGTTCGTAGCCCGTCGGCGTGCCGTTGCGCAGCAGAATGTAGGTTCCGATCAGTCCGGTGAAGAACATGATCTCCGTGACCAGGAAGAGCCACATCGCCAGTTTGCCGTGCGGCAGCGGCAAGCCCATGTGGGCCTTCGGTTCATCAGCGACTGCGTGTGCCATAGGATTCAGTGGTCTGTGGTTCTCATGCAGGTCCAAGCGCTGCTTTGTTCGTAGTTCCGCCTTCAGGCGGCGTGACGTCGAGCCGCCTGAAGGCGGAACTACGAACAAAACGCTTCTTGATTCCGCATTAATTGATCCCTTGCAGCAACAGGAGCACCAGAAGCAACGGCAGATACAACAGCGAAGCGCGCAGCACGCGCCGCGCCCGAGCGTTGGAAACCTCGCGCACGAAGCCGAGCGTACTGCCGAGGAACCCGAGCCCCAGCAGCAGAGCACCGGCCGCGTACAGCATGCCGGCGCGGTGCAGCGCCACCGGCATCAGGCTCACCAGCACCAGCGCGAGGCAGTAAACGACCATTTGCCGTCCCGTTAGGCGGCCATCGCCGTCCACCACGGGCAGCATCCGTAACCCGGCGCGGCGATAATCCTCGCGATAGATCCATGCGATCGCCAGGAAATGCGGCACCTGCCACAAGAACAGCACCGCGAACAGGATCCCCGCTTCCGGGGCGAGCGTCCCCTGCACGGCGCTCCAGCCGATCACCGGCGGCAGGGCGCCCGGCACCGCGCCGACCAGCGTGTTCAGCGTCGTGCAGCGTTTCAGCGGCGTGTACAGGAAAGCGTACAGGACGAACGTGATTCCCGCGATCAGCACCGTCAGCGGCTGACGCACGGCCAGCGCGAGGTAGAGCAAGCCGCCGGCGCCCAGCGCCAGGCCGAACAACAACACCTCCAGCGGCTGCAGACGCCCAGCCGGCAGCGGACGGTTCTCGGTGCGGCGCATCAGCGCATCGCTGTGGCGCTCCAGCAATTGGTTGAGGGCGCTGGCACCGGCGGCGACCAGGCCCGTCGCGCAGACCGTGTGTAGCACGAGCCAGCCGTCGAGGTCACTGCGCCCGGCGAGCCACGCCCCCGCCGCGACCGTGAACAGCACCAGCACCGAGACGCGCGGCTTGGTCAATTCGACGTAGTCGGCGAGACGCGAGCGCGACAGCGGCAGGGCCGGCAAGCCCACAGGTTGCAACCCGTGGGCTTCGGAAACGGCGGTTTTCATGCGGCGCCCTCCAACTGACCGGCGGCCACAGGTGTCTCTTTCGCAAGACTCGGTTGCCGGTGCGCCAGGAGCAGCACGGCTACCGAGGTCGCAAACGTCAGCGCCCCCACGAGGTAATGCGCCGAACGAATCATCACGCCCGCCTCCCCTGGAAACGGCTCCACCTGACGCAACATCTCTGCCGCTGGAAATCTGCTCAACCACGTTTCGACACCCAGGATCAGTTGCACCGCCACCAGCGCCACGAGGATCCCCACCGCTCGCATTCCCTGCCGCTCCTCGCTCGGCACGTCCAGCGCCAGCTTCACTAACCACGCCACCGCCGCCACCACGACAAAGGCGCCGAGGATGTGGCCCCGCGCCCCAAGGGTGAAATCCTTGTGTCGCACTAACCCGCCCAGGATGAGCTGCCCGTACAGCAGCAGGGCCGTCACCACCGACCAGTATCGAAAGCGGGCGGTGGCTACCGAACTTGCAGGGCGAGTTGGCGCCGTCCAACTCGGCGCTGTCCAGAGAGCAGCGCCCACCAGGAGGGCGAAGACCAGGGAGGCGAAGCAGCCGTGGACCAACTTCAAGGTATCGCCAAACTGGGCGTGCAAATCAACGCGATAACGCCCGAGCAATCCCTGCGCCACCACCGCCATCAGCACCACTGCCCCGAGCCAGCGCCGCCAGCCGCGCCCCGTCAGTGCCAGGCCGACGCAGAGAACGATCGCCAGGAGACCGACGAGGAAGCCGAACAGCCGGTGCGTCAATTCGATCGCCAGGCCGAACGACATCTCCAGGCCAAGGCGTGCGCGATACTCGGCGTCAGCGAGGACAGCAACGATCTCCCACGGCCAGCGAAACCCCTTCGGGTCGATCATGCCGACGCCGTACGTCGTCACCCGTGCTCCCTGGATCAAGAGCGGCAGCGCCGCGCACACCGTCAGCACAGCGCACCAGTGAATCCAGCGAGGGACGGCGGGACGGTCAGCGGTCATGTTCCGAAATAAGTTCAGCCGACCCGCTTGCGGGTTAGCACTCCACACTGCTAACCCGCAAGCGGGTACGTCAATGGTGCGCCGGCTCGATGGAACTGGGGAATTCGCCGTTGGGCTTCTGCGTCTGCATCAGGTGGTCGATCTCGGGATGGTCGATGGTGCCATACTCGTACGGGCCGCGATAGACCACGGGCGGCGTCTCGAAATTGCCGTGCGGCGCCGGCGACGTCGCCGTCCACTCCAGCGTATTGCTGTTCCACGGGTTCTTGCCCGCCACCGGGAACAGCACGAACGCGCTGATGCTGATGAACTGGTTCAATCCCAGCAAGGGCGCCTCCAGGTGCGACATCGTGATGTCCGAGATGCGCCGCCGCAGCCCCGCCGTGCCAAGGAGGTGCATCGGGAAGAACACACAATTGCCCGCGATGAACGTGATCGTGAAATGCACCTTGCCCCACGTCTCGTTCAACTTGCGGCCGAACATCTTCGGGAACCAGTAATAGAGGCCCGCGAAAATGCCCATCAAGCTACTGGCGAACAGCACGTAGTGCAGGTGCGCCACGATGAAATAGGTATCGTGGATGTAGATGTCTACGGGCGTCGCCGCCATGAAGATGCCGCTCAGGCCGCCGATGATGAACAGCGCCACGAACGACAGCGCAAACAGCATTGCCGTCGTGAACTGGAGATTGCCCATCCAGGTAGTGCCAATCCAGTTGAAGACCTTCACCGCACTCGGCAGCGCAATCATGATGGTCGCCACCATGAAGCCGGTGCCCAGGCGCGGGTCCATGCCGCTTTGGAACATGTGATGGCCCCAGACGATGAAGCCCAGCCCGGCGATGCCCGCGATCGAGTAGATCATGGCCCGATAGCCGAATAGCGGCCGCCGCGCGAAGGTCGAAATGATGTCCGAGACCATGCCCATCGCCGGCAAGATCATGATGTAGACCGCGGGGTGCGAATAGAACCAGAACAGGTGCTGCCACAGGAGCGCCTGGCCGCCGCCGACGGGCGTGTGCCAGTTGCCGAACTCCAGGCCATAGGGCGGCAAGAAGAACGTCGTGCCGATCGTCTTGTCGAGCGTCTGCAGGATCAGGGCGACCGTGAGGACCGGCAGCGCGAACGCCTGCAGCATCGCGGTGATGAACATGGCCCAGATCGTCATCGGCATGCGGAACAATGTCATGCCGGGGGCGCGCAGGTTGATGATCGTCGTGATGTAGTTGATCGACCCCATCATCGACGAGACGCCGACGAAGATCAGCGCCAGCAGCCAGAAAATTTGGCCGTGGCCGGAGTTCGGCGCCGCCGGCGACTGGGAGCCCTGACCGGCGGGCATGGGGGAAGTTGCCAGCGTTGGGTAAGACGTCCAGCCCGCCGCCGGGCCGCCGCCCTCGACAAAGAAGCTGATCAGAATCAGGATGAACGCCGGCCACATGAACCAGTACGACATCATATTCAGCTTGGGGAACGCCATGTCCTTGGCGCCGATCATGAGCGGGATGGTGAAGTTCCCGAACGCGCCGACGAGAATGGGAATGATCACGAAGAAGATCATGATCGTGGCGTGCATGCTGAACAGCATGTTGTAGAACTCGGGCGCCATGCGGCCGCCGTTGGTGCGGGCAAACATGGTGCTGAAGCCCGGCAGTTCGGCGTGCGGCCAGCCGAGCTGCATGCGCACGAACATGGCCAGCAGGCCGCCAATAAAGAGGAAGATCAGCGTCGAGAACAGGAACTGAATGCCGATGATCTTGTGATCGGTCGAGAAGATATACTTGCGGACGAAGCTCAGCTCAGGGTGAGCATGGGCTGTCTCCGGAGGGTGACCGGCGCTCATACGACTTCCTCATTATTGCCAAGCCCACGGGTTGCAACCCGTGGGCTTCAAACGCTCAGCAGATGCAGTTATTTCGTTGGCCCGCCGCGGTAGTTCTGTTCTTCCTCGGCGTGCTTCAGCCACGCCTCGAAGTCCTGTTCGTCGGGATGGACATAAAGCCTGCCAATCATCCGGTAATGGCCCCAGCCGCACAATTCGGCGCAGGCGATCTCCCAGACCTGATGCACGTCGTTCGGCTTGCCGGTCTTCGGGTCGTGCCCGCCGCCGTCTTCCCAGTGCGGTTTGCCGTCCCTCGTCGTGCGCTTCGTGTTACTTTGTGTCGGTGTAAACCAAACGGGGATGACCTTGCCGGGCAAGGCGTCCTGCTTGACGCGCATGTGCGGCAGATTGAAACTGTGAATCACGTCGATGGTCCGCACCTGCACCACGATAGGTCGGTCCTTGATCGCATGCAGTTCGTTCACGACATGGACATCGTCGATCTGGCGCTGCAGATCGATCTCGCGATGCCGGCGCTGCTTGGCCCACGCATCGGCGGCGGCCTTATTGCCCTTCCAGTCGGCCCAGGCCTTGGTACTCGGGTAGCGAATCCGCCACTCGAACTGACGGGCGCTGATCTCGGCCTGCACGGGCTGGCCGTCTTTTCCTCCCGCGGGGGGCTGACGCGAAGTGTACTTGACGTCGGCCCAGGTGCCGACCTGGGCAAAGGCGATGTAGAGCAGGATGGCCGCCGGCACGAGTGTCCAGGCCATCTCAACGCGGTGCTGGTTGTGCAGAAAGGCCGAAACCGGCCGGAACATGCGTTTGAAAAAGGAGGTCCAGAAGACTTTCTTCTCCATCGCGTGGTGGCCGAAGACGTGCGGCTTGCCGTCGGGCGGGGCGGCGAAACGCCACATGAACACGATGAGCAGCGTTTCCGTCAGGATGAAGAAGAAGCCCGTGATGAACAGGATGATGTAGAAGAGTCCGTCAATACGGGAGGCGTGCGTCGAGAGCTGCGGCGGCAGCCACCAACCGACGAACGGCGCGGCGACGAACGACATCAGGCAGGCGAACATCACCACGGCGAACAGGAGGCTCCAGCCATGTCTCACAATCACCCCTCCTTCGCGTTGCAACAGTCATCGCTTTTCTCCCCTCGCCCCTGTACTCGGGGGTGAGGGGAGAAGACATCCCCACGCTTGACGAGGGGAGATTCGTCCGGCGGAGACGTGATCTTTGTAGGTCCGTCGTCGCCGCTGTCAAGAAGTTAATGGCCGTGCTCTGTGGGGCGGCAAAATGGTGGGAGCGTGGAGGCAAGTCGCGTGCCGCCGCCCGGCCACCTTGTAGAATGAGAGACGCCACGGAGCGAGAGCGCTTCGCAGGTAGCCGCCTGCCGGCTCGTTCCAGAAGTGAGAAATCCGGCCGCGGCCCTTTCTCGCACCTGAGACGATCTTGTCACCAGAGGAATGTAGTTCTGATGCTTTACAAGTTCGCGCGATCGCTGCAGTTTATCGGCCTGATCGTTCCGCTCGTCGCGATCTCGGGCAACGTGGCGGAGCGTCTCCCCCTGAAGGACTCGCTGATTCTGTCGGGCATCGGGATGGGGATCTTCTTCCTGGGCTGGCTGATCCAGCAGGGTGCGCGGCCCGAATAGGAGGGCGTGTCCCTCCTGTGGCCTTGTGGGAGGAAGGGTGGGGTGAGAGAATAGGAGGGAGGCGAGGATTCGTTGCATTCCATTCCACGCACACCCCCCTCCCTCTCCTCTCCCGTCCGCGGTGCGCGCTGACTGCCGTCCCACCGCGCGCTCCGGGCTTGTGTGAGCGTCTTTCGCGACGGATTATTGCCTCTGTTTCACGTCGTAGCAGAGCAGCACATCCTGGTCGCGCAAGTACAGCCGGCCGTTGGCGATCACCGGGTGCGACCAGGCGTGGTGCCGGCTGCGGTCGGGCGGGTCGAAACGGGCCTTCTCGACGTACGCCTTGGGGGTGGCCTCGATCAGCAGCATCGGCCCGCGTTCATTGCGATAATAGAGATGGCCGTCGGCGTAGGCGATCGAACCCTTGCCGGGGCGGCGTTCGTCCCAGCCGCCCTTGCCGGTGCGGAAGTCGAGGCAAACGAGCATCCCGGGTTCGCTGCCGCCGTAGAGCCAGCCATCGACCAGCACCATGCCGCCGTGCAGGTTCTTCATGCGCTTGGTGAAGTACACCTCCTCCGCCTGCCCTTGCTGTCGGTCCGCCAGCCGCGCCAGCCCGCCGCCCTTGCCGTAGCCCGACGCGGCGAAGACCAGGCCATCGGCGATGATCGGCGTATTGCAGTTGACGATGCCGCTACTCGGTTTGTCGTAGCGCCATAGCAGACGGCCATCATCCGCCGCGATGCCGGCGAGGCCGCCGTGGAGGAACACGACGTACTGCTTCCGCCCCGCGACCTCGGCGGTCGCCACTGAAGCGTACTCGGCGCGTGACGAGCCTTTCTTGGCCCCTTCAGGGACGGAGGCGCTCAGGAGGAGTTTGCCGGTCCGCTTGTCGAGAGCGACGAGGGTGTGCTTCGGCTCGCCGGGGGTGACGACGACGCGGTCGCCGTCGATCAGAGGCGACTCGGCGTAGCCGTAGGAGGCGCGGTAGTAGGGAAGGGTGCCGCCGAAGTCGCGGATCAGGTTCTTGCGCCAGATTTGCTTGCCGTCGGCCACTTGCAGACAAACGAGATCGCCGCTGACGCCAAGGGCATAGAGACGATCACCGTCAACGGTGGGGGTACAGCGCGAGCCCTCGTCGTAGTCCACCCTGCGGTTGGCGACGGCGATTTTCCGCTGCCACAGTTCCTTGCCGTCCTGGGCATTGAGTGCCCAGACGACCTCGTCGTTACCGCGGTAACTCATGCCGAAGGCGCGGCCGGCGGCGATGGACGGGGCGCTGTAACCGCCGCCGAGGCCCTTCGCCTTCCACACCAGAGGCGGGCCGGCGGGCGGCCAGGCGGGGAGCAGGCCAGTCTCGCGCGAGCGGTTGTTGCGTTCGGGGCCCTGCCACTGCGGCCAGTCGTGCGGTTGCGGCTGGAACGGTCCTGGCTGCAGCGCGATCGAGGATGCCGCGAAGAGAAATACAGGGAGAAAGCAGAGCCGGCACTTCGCCATACGACGTCTCCTGGGGGAACAGTCGTTGTAGCGAGGGCCAACCGCTTCGCCCAATGCGCAAGAAATCGGGCCGCTCGGCAGTGAGTCGAGCGGCCCGTGGCTTTGGGGCGTCTACTGCTGGACCTGGAAGGGGGAAGGCTCTCGGGCCCGCCGGTTTGCAACTTGATGCGCATGCAGCGGAATCCCGGCGAGCGGGATTGTTCCAGGCCGCTGCATGCGCATCAAGTTGCAAACCGATCAGCGGGCCTGAAACAGCCTTCCCTCTGCTGTGCGATGGGCCGAACGCTCGGGCGGCGCAACACCGCCCACGGTGCAGAGCACCAAGCTAGACCTGGCCCCAAAGCCTGCGCCGCGTGTGGCGCGGTAAGCGTGTTGTACGGCCGTCCTGTGCGAGGGCAAGAAGGTCAGGGCAAAACCAACAACTGCCCTCCGGAAAAGGTCGGATGGAACCGTTCTCACTTCGCCCAGACGCGCCGAACCTCCGCGGGGATGGTCGCCGTCCGGATCGCTTGGAGAACGGCATCAAGCACCTCATGGTCCTCAAGGGCGCGGATTTCAGGCATGAGTTGCAGCCCTTCCGCCCCAAACTTCAATTCCAGGCATGCTTCAATGCCTCTCAACAAGCCCTTCTCCAACCCGAGTCGTTCGGGGGTCGTAATGAACGGCATGCGTTTCTCCTCACGGTCAGGGCGAGCGCTCGTCAGCCGGCGTACTGGTCACTTGGCCCAGACTCGGCGCACGTCCTCCGGAGTGTTCGCGGTCTTGATCGCCTCCAGAACGGCGTCAATGACTTCATGGTTCTCCAGACTGCGGATTTCAGGCAGGAGCTTCAAACCTTCTGCCCCAAACTTGACTTCCAAACTGACTTCGACCCCACGGAGGAGGCCTTCTTTCCGCGCGAACCGCTCCCAGCTGGTCATGAAAGGCATACGATTCTCCTCTTGGTAACGGTAAATCTCCTCCCGGCATAACACCTCCAGCATCGGTGGCAGTTCCATCA
>WNGB01009460.1_pt1 | contig 13664 bp, 16 predicted proteins | sample 5400681 | NCBI WGS metagenome assembly WNGB01 (sample SAMN13153367, study PRJNA577476) | soil metagenome | isolation source: 115 cm soil or saprolite under grassland replicate 2 | place: USA:California | collected 2016-06-15 | reverse complement strand
CCACCGCTTCGGCCCGCGCGAGCCCGCTGAGCAGGGCGACGTTCATGATCTACGACAGCTCCCGCCGGGCCAGCAGCTCGGCGTTGATGGCCGAGATTTCGGCCAGCATCGCCTCGATGCGTGCCGTCGCCACGACCTGCCCCGACACCAGGTCGACCAGGTCGGCGGACACGTAGACCATCCGCGGGCGGCCGGCCGACAGGGGCACGCTCAGATACGTGTAGGGGCCGTGCAGATCCCCGGTTGCGCATCGGCAGCTCTCCTTCCCGCACCGGCGTCCCTGCGATACCAACGTGCCCCGCAGCAGCGCCTCCATATCGGACAGGCCTGACGCCAGCCGGCGCCGCCGCGCCCGCAACTGCCGCGTCGTCAACCGATCCAGATCCTTCTTGTACTCCATTGACACACAAGAGTAGGGGCACGCTCATCGGTTCTCCAGCATCTTCGCCAGCGTGTCGAGCACCGCCAGCCCCTCCGCCCACAGCCGATGCGCCGCCGGCGGCTCACCGCGGTCCGTCCACGCCTGCGGCAGCGTCATCTGACCGCCCAGGCCGCCCGAGCAGACGAACACCATCGCGTCGCCGCGCCGCTTGACGAACAGGACCTCCAGCCGCCGCCCGTTCAACGGATGAAACGGATGGGTGACGACAACAAAACCCAAAGGATCATTGGATGCCGCGGCACTATGCCGTGGCCGTCGGCACGCCGAGCACACGGATCCCGCCGCCATGCGGTTTCGGTATTTCCACCGCCTTGACCGCCGGAGGGAAGTAGCTGCCCGAGGACATCCGATTCCAGATCCGATACAGGTTGTTCTTCAGATCGGCCTCGAACTCCTCGATCGTGACTCCATCACCCCGGCGGCGCCCTTGTTCGCCTTCACCTGCCGATAGGCTTTCCACACCTCCGCTTTCGAAATCTCAAACGGCTTGCCTGACCGTTTCAGCTCGCTCACCAAGTTCCTCCCGGTAACGCCGGTTGACCAACTGAACAAGCCACGGATGACCCGGCCCCTTCGCTCCACCCCCACCGCGCCCAGCAGGAGCTTCACCACTACTACGAGCCGGTCCGCTGGCGCGCCCCGCGTCGGTACTCAAGCCCTTGCAGGTCATGCTGCTTGGGCCGCTCCCTCTCCCCACCCACCAGGGCGGGCGTGTCGGGGCACGCCTTCCCACGTTCCGTGCAAGGGCTGCAGATCAGGTTCACGTCGCGTCCATGCCGGACACCGTCTGGCCAGTCCACGGGTTCCCGCCAGACTCATCCCGGACGCACAAGAACGCCCGGTTTTGATGTCACCTGACTTAAATAACGACACGTCACCAGCGACCCCGAATCTCTTTCCACCGGGGCTGCGCACCGTCTCCCTGATCCCTACCTGACACCCTCCCGGGGCGCCTTTTCCGTATCGCTCACCGCAACGGTCTTCAGCCAATGCGGCATACGGCGGTTTGATGCCCTCCCCCGCAGGACGACACCGAAGGGCCGATCCTTCATCCCTTGCACAGCACTGCTTCCAGAACCCTTCCTACATAGAGCTCCTTCCACATTCGTGGCGCGCCTTGATCTTTAAGGTGCTTCTGTCTTCTTGTTTGGGTTTGGTGTGTCTACTTTGGACTGCTTCCCGACGGCATAGCGGGGTGCGGGCTGCTGTTGCGGATGCCTTTCGGACGGCCGGGGCCGGGGTGGGAGGGTTTCGGTGCTCTGGCGGGACGGGCGGTCTTCGGTTGGATGCGGGGAAACCCGCGGCGGACCCGGCCGGGAGTCAACTGGTCGGGTTGCAGCGGCGCCTCCCATGGTCGGCGTAGGTCGGTGGCCAGGCCGCGGGCCAGGCGCAGTTGGGTGTAGGCGGCCACGGATCAGCCAGGTCCACCGGTCGGCCTGGTCGGGATGACGCAGCCGGGGGCGGGTCCAGCCCAGTGTCTGCTTGAGGAACCGGAACGTGTGTTCCAGGTCGAAGCGGGGCAGGAACACCTGGAACAGGCGCAGCACGTCCAGGTCGGCCATGTGCGGGTGGGAGTGCCACAGCCACATCGGTTTCGGGGCCCGGTCGCCGGGCAGCCGATCCACTCGGACGTGGATCAAGGTGCCTTCCACGATGGGCAGACGACCGGGGTGGCGCGCCCAGCCAGCGCGGCGCTGCAGCTTGGGGTGGTAGCGGCCCCACGCGGTGACCGCCACCTGGCCGTAGCGCTCGTGCACACTGGTCACGGCCTGCGCCGGGGCGGGCCAGGTGGTCGGGTCGTCCAACTTCATCGCCGGGCCGTGTCGGTCCGGGCGTCCGGTGCCGGCGTACACCTGCGCCGGCGCGTAGAACACCCGGTCACTGCGGATACGCGCGAGCAGCCGCACCGGTAGGTCGCGCAGAAGGAACGCCAGCCGGATCACGTCGTACCCGGCATCTGTCACGACCAGCAGCGGCGGGTCATCCTCCCGCCATTGCCCCGCGGCCCGCAGCCGGGCCCAGACCTCGCGGATCTGGTCGGCGGTTACCTCGGTGGCGTCATCGCCGGGCACCAGCCGCACCGCGTCCAGCGGCGCGGTCCATGACGAGCGCCCCGACTCCAACACCGCGACGATCGAGTACGGCCAGCCCGGGATCGTCTGGCGTACCCCGTCACAGCGACACGGCCGATGCGCGTGCGCCCGTTGCGGTGAGCACTCCGCATCCGGGCGCGGCCACGGCGTCACGTCCACCGCCAACCGTATCTGCCCATCACTGCCCCGAGGCAACTCCAGCACGGCCAGGGCCATCCGCAGCCGGTCCACGTCCATCCGCCCGTCGGCCAACGCTGCGTACGTTGAGCCCCACCCCCGCTGGTGCACTCCGGCAAGCGACAGTTCCGGCAACGAGGTCACCGGCCCCGGCGCACACAACACCGCGTCACACAGCTCGAACAACGCATCCGGCCGCCGCATTCAACGACCGGTAGAGCTCTCGCCGGAAGGCGGCCAGCCGCTGCCGACACGCCAACGCCTGCTCGCCGGACAGGCCCACGCCTGACACACTTGCCTCCCGGCCGTTGTTGGATCCCTCGGGTTCTCGCAGACACGAAGGATCACGACAACGGCCGTCCCTGTCACGCCGAAACGCCGCCGCAGCCCCAGAAACCAGGCATGAAGCAACCAACGACCTTAAAGATCAAGCTGAGAGCGCAGATGCGGCGGTTCCTGGGCAGCGGCTCGCGCCGCAAGCTGCGCTACGCACAGCTGCTCGTGGAGGCGGCCGTTGGCCGGGATACCTTGCCTCGGCCGCTCGACGCGCTGCTCACCGCCGTCTGACCCGCCGAAGGTCAAGCCCTCGACCGTCGGCACGAAAGGCATGCCAACACTCGCCCAGTCTGCAAGGCTGCACAACCAGCGGTCCACCACGACCGGCACCACTACCGCAAAACATTGTGCGGCGACCAACGCGTGGCTCTTGGTCGCCGGCGACCAGATCTGCCGAATTGAGTGCGTCTCCACGGTCGCCCTGACGGGTGTCGGCGACAACGCCTGCCAAGACGTCTCTCCAGCAGGTCATGTAGCGATGCCACGTCTGAGCCGATCTGGTGGCGGCGGTGCCGAGCGCGGCGGGCGTTCCGCGCCGGACCATATGGCAGCCACGTCATCGGTGCACGGAACGACTGACGTCGAAGTACCCCACGCGGGAATCAGGCTGAAATCCACTCTCCTGGAAGAGCCGGACGGCCGCGACGTTGTCGGCGCTCACCTCAACTTCCGCTACGTCGACCCGCTCCGGAAGGGCGCGCAGTCGCGCAATCGCGGCGGTGACCATCGCTCGTCCCAGTCCGCGGCGCCGCCAGGCCGGGACCGTGCCAACCTGGAGCGGCCCACCCTCGTCACACGTGAGGAACCCTACTGGCCTGCCGTCCGCGTCGCGGGCCAGCAAGGAACACGCCGCGACGAACTCCATGTCGTCGGTCCACTCCAGCCAGTCTTCACGTGACCGGCCGGGCTCTTCCGAGTCGGCGAACGGATTACTGGGCAAGTCCGCGAACGCCTCGGCGTAGACGCCGAACCCGTCGCCGGCGTTCCATTCCCACAATGCCGTCCCGGGCGGCGGCGGCGCGGTCTCGACCGGCTGGTCCAGCGGCAGCCAGAGTCGCTCCAAAGCCGCAGCGAGGCGCAGCCCACGGCTTTCGAACAGACGCTGCGCCTGCGGCGTCAGGGTCCTGGTCGTTGCCACGACATCGGACCCGGCCCGCGCCAATGCCCAGTCCAGCATGGCCCCACCGAGGCCGCGTCCGCGGTACGCCGGGTGGACATGGCCTTCAACCGTCGGTCGATAGCCCGTGCGCACCGCGGTCGCCGCCACGAGTTGTTCCCCGACGAAGCCCCCCGTGCCAAGGCAGCCGCGCACGCCGAGGAACAGGCCGGCGAGATGGTTGGTCCGCCTCGCGCCGTCAGCAGTAGCGCTCTGCCCGGCCAACACCGCGACGGCATCGCGGTGACCGGCATCGAGATCCCGCCACCGCACGCCCTCCACGGCACGCGGTCCCCGCCGCCCGCTCCACAAGCTCATTCAGCGTTCGCCTCCCCGCGGCTAGCCTTCGGAGACACCGGCGTAAGCATGGTCGGCCGCGAGGCCGATCGCAACGACCATTTCTTCGCCCCGACCGCAACACGGTTTCTGGCATGACCGCAGGCGTCCGCGTCCGAGCGATTGCGGGTCCAGGATGAAGACCGCCCAGCGAAAGCTGGCCGAGGTACCGAGGATGGTTCCGGTGTACGGTGCGCCGGCAGGCGTCGTCCGGCTACGCGGACTCCGCCGCACTTACCTGCATCACGGCGAGCGTCAATACTGCTCGGTGTCCCTCGATAGGGGATATCTTCCGTGGTTGAGGGTGTAGTCCAGTGTTCTGCCTACCGTGATCGGCGCTGTGGGTCGCCAGGCGGACGGGCCGGGTCAAGAGCCGGGCGCAGCGCGGTCGCCGGTGGCGACGCCGGAGGCGCTCTTGACGCGGCCGGACGCCTGCGAATGATCGAGCGGCCGGGGTGGCGGGCTCGGTGGTTTCGGGACGGGGATGTCGTTTCCTGACGGTAGGTGCCCCCACCTCCTGCTGGTCGACGGGGAGTGTTGGGGGTGGGTGTCGGGTGTGGGCGGGTGGCAGCCAGACTTACCTACGGTGCTCAGGCAGCTGATCTCGCGCCTGGCGACATGATGATCGATTGGGTGATCCCCCGCCCGCGGGGGTGCGGCCGCTCAGTCTCATTGGGCCGTCCGCAGCGCCGGTGCCTCGGTGTCGCCGGCGGCGGCGTGACAAGTGCGCGCCGGGAGCTGGCCGCATGATTTCCCATCGGTTGACGGCGGGCGTGCCGGTCCCTGGTCCCACGTCCCGTCCCCATCCTGTTATCGGGCGATGGTGCTGGGCGCGGCCGGCTGGGCGACGATGGTGAACGCCTCATCGCCGAGGTCGGCCAGCAGGTGTACCGCCTGGCCGACGATGCGCCGCGCCTGGGACAGGCAGGCCCGGTTGGCGTCGATGCGCTCCTTGACCGTGGTGTGGTAGCCGTAGCCGGGGGCGCAGCCGCGGGCGGAGGTCTTGGCCGCCTCGAACAGCAGCCAGCGCAACACCTCGGGTCCCTGGCGGGACAGCCGGCCGGGGCTGCGTTTGTTGTCGCAGGAGTGCACGGTGATGTCCAGGCCGACGAAGCGGACTGCCCGCCGGGAGGAGCATGACGGCCAGGGCGGTGTTGACCTGCAGCCGTCCCACCGGCGACAACTGCTCCTCCACGATCGAGGCGAGCTGTTGGCGGTCGCCGCGGATCACCCCGGCCTGCCCCAGCGCCGTGGTGCCCTGGTGGAAGCAGACCGCGTGATGCGCTGTGCCCAGCTGGTGTGCTCGCTGCGCAGGTCGTGGTACAGCTCCAGCAGGGCCCGCCACTCCAACACTGGCGAGGGCGGGACGTAGCAACCCGGCAGCCGGCCGGTGGCCAGCAACTCCCGCAGCAGCTTCGCATCCGCTCGGTCGGTCTTGGCCCGCCACTTCCGCCCGCGCAGCGCCGAGGTCTCGGCCGGCTCCGCCAGATGCGGCACGACGCCGGCGGCACGCATCTCCTCGGCCACGTACCGCCACCCGGTGCACCCCTCCATCGCGAGCTCCACGTCCTCGACACCCTCGAAGCGGGTCAGCCAGTCCGCCAGGTGCTGCCGGTCCGCCGGGGCGATCCGGCCCCGCTCCCACCGCCCGGTCTCGTGCTCGACGTAATCGAACGTCAACTGCTTCCGGTGGATATCCACCCCGCCTACGATCGACATCAGGGCCTCCTCGAGCTCCGACACATCGATGTCCCAACGCAGCACTGCGTTTGAGCCGAGGAGGCCCCCGAACGCCAGAATCGTCAATACCCTGATCAAGGTAACCCCGCAGCCAGCTCACCCACCCCGCGACACCCGAACGAAGCCGATGCATGTCATCTCAACTGCCGCGACCCGCGCGGCCATCCTCCAACTGCCGTCGGGGAGGGATGGTGTTGCCTGCCTTGACGCATCACTCGGACGCTGACCACGCTGACCCCGGTGGCAAAGGGTTACTTCGGTAGCTCACTGATCGTTGGCAGGGCAGGTGCGGCGAGGAACCGAGCTGTCTTGATCTCCACGAAGACGTCAGCGTCATCGAGGTCCTCGTCGTCCTCCTCCTCTGAGCCCAGCTCGGCGGGGTCGATGTCAGCTGCGATGTAGGTGACCAGTTGGGCTGCCTTCGCGCGTAGCGCCGCGTCATCCGCGCCCGCGTGGTACCGCGCCTACCACTCGACCAGACCGCCGGCTTCACGGGCCACATCGGAGGGCGCGGACGCACCTGGGTCCTCGAAGTAGGTGCGGGGCGTGACCCCGAGGTACGCCACACCGCTGCCGGACCCGGTCGGCCGGTACGCGATCGTCGCGATGTCGCTGTCGTGGATGTCCACGAGCAACCATGGCTCTGGGACAGTTGGCAGCTTGTCGGCCTCATGCGTCATCCAGCGTTGCCCATCAAAGAGGTACGTGCCGAAGAAGCCCATGACGATCTCCCTACGCTTCTGCCACCGGCCTGCTCCGGCTTGCGGATTAGCCCGCGTGCATGATTGCCGCGCGGCCAGCAACCGCAGCAACCGCGGTGCGATCTTGCTGTGTCCGCGGACGACGAGGGCCTCCATGCGCCGACGGTGCTCGCCGAACCGCGAGTCGCGCGTTCCTCTGCAGCCAATCGGGCCTGTTCGACGATCATGTCGCGGTGACAGCCGCGCCAGCGAGCGGCGCACCTGTCGGTCGATGTCGCATCAGGTGCCTTTCGGCGGGCGATGAGGCCGGCGGCTGAAGCCGGCACCGCCCAACCCCCGGGACATCTGACTCCGAGATCGGCGAAGCAACGCCAGAAACGTCGCCGTCCTACGGCAGTCTCCACCGTTGGTTGGCCGAGCCGGTGCACGCAAAGATGATCAACTGTGTCCCGGCCGGGCCGGATCCGGCATCGTCGAGACACCTGCCGGACTGGGGGTTGAGCAGTGTCCCGTCGGATTGCGCCCGCCACACCTGCGCCCCGGTTCCGTTGCAGTCATACAGCTGCACCGGCGTCCCGTCGGCCGTCGCACCATCGGTGACGTCCAGGCACTTACCCAGCGCCTCCATCGTGCCGTTGGTCTGCACGGTCCACGATTGCGCGTCGGTGCCGTTACAGCCGTAGACCTGCACCGCCGTGCGGTCCGCGCGGCTGGCCGAGCGCACATCCACACACAAGCCGCCAAAGCCAACGATCGGGCCAGTGACCGGGCCGGCCGGTCGAGTCGCCGACGGCGCGGCACCGCCCGACGGCGTCGGCGGACCACCCGGGCCGGTCGTGACGCGGCCACCAGCAGTCGGACCACCGGCTGCCGGTACACCCGCACCAATGCCGCCATGCCACACCAGCATCACGGCGGCGAAGGCGATGCAAACGGCGAGGAAGGCCAGCGCGCCCGGGATGAGCCACCCGGTGGACGACGTCCGCTCTGGGATCACCCCGACATAGTGCCCGACAGATAGGACCAGCCCGCAAGAGCCATCAACAGACCAGCGCTGCTGCTGTCCAACCGGACCAGCGCCCTAGCCGCCGGCGGGACGGCGACGCCCTGGCTCCGCGGCCATTAGTATCCGGATTTGCTGCGACCCGAGCGGATCCGCCGGGGTGCGCGCGCTCCGCGGACAGCGCCGCGCTTCGCTGCAGGCCTCGCGGAAACCGGCATGCGCCGGGCCAGGCTCGCCGCTACGGTCGCCTGGTGACGTCGAACCTCGATTGTGTCGGCTTGGCCGTCCCCGACCGGGAGGCGATGCGCCGGCTGATCGGTTCGGCCCTCGACACGGCCGAGCTGATCGGCCGCCGCGATGAGCGGTGCCTCTACCGCTGGCAGGACCCGAGCGGGGTGCGGTTGGTCGTGTCGACCAAGGGCGGCACGATCGTGGACTTCTTGCCGTCGTACGCGGCTGAACCCGGTGCCTGGCTCGCCAACGTGCGCGCGGTCAATGAGGACGTGGCGGTCGCCGATGTGCTCGACGACGGCGGCGAGCTGGTCACGCGGCTGGCTGCGGAGTTCGAGCAGCGGAGCATGTTCCCCGCCACTCCGGTCGACGGCCCGGCCGCCATCGTGGCGCTCGGGGTCGAGGCAACCGTCCACGCATCGGCGGACGCGTTCGCCGAGTCCGATGCGAGCCTGCTTGGCGGCAGTGAGGACTCGGGTGAGCCGCCCGCGCACGTCGTCGAGCACGGCTGGTCGTGGCCGCCACGGATGGCCGCCGAGTCGTTCATCTCGTACGGCGTGTTCAACACCGGCGAGACAGCGCAGGCGTACGCGCGACTCAATGGTCTTGTGCTCGCCGCCGCTGTTCGGACGGTGACCGCGACCGGGCAGCGCTTCGCCGCCGCCAGGGTCCGGTGCGCCGGATTCGAGGCTGATGTATGCCTTCCCGCCGATGAGCAGTCCGTGGCGCCGGCGCCGAGCAGCGTGATCGCCGGCACGATGTTCCTGGTCGCGTCGCTGCCGAAGCTGCGGCTGCCGCAGGACGCCGCCGCCAAGCGCTCATAACTGCGCCGGAAGCGCCGAGAACACAACCCATCCAGCGGCCGCGTCCGGAACCCACAACACGGATCCGGACATGCTTGCCTGCCGCAGCGCCGCCCGCAGGGGCGGCGCTGCTGCACGCTCATAGCCACTGTCCGCTCACTGTTCGAGGTCAGGTCGGCTGCACACTCGACGGGTGGTCGTGCGCTTGGACGATGTTCGGGACGACTTGCGGCGCGCCTACGACGCGGCGGTAGACCAGCGGGACGCTGTGGTGAAGTCGCCGTGGAAACTGGCCGAGCGTCGGGCGTTTCGGGACCGGCTGCGCGTCGAGGGGCGTACGCGGCTGCTCGACGTACACATGATCGCTGAAGGGCCACTCATCCAGGCCCATCACCTCGGAGATACCGACCCACACGCCGTGGACCTCCGGACGGTCTCTGACCGAGCGCAACACCGCGTAGAACTGGACCGGGCTGGGATGGGCGAGCAGATTGCAACCGATAGATGCGAAGTCGTCGTTGCCCTCGAAGAACGTCTCCAGATCGACCACCGTCTCGGGCCCGGCTCCGTCGTACCCGCCCTGCCGCTCGATCTCGGCGAGCAACTCGGTCAGCATCACAGTTCCTTCGTCGGTCGCGCCGTCCACCCGGCCGACGAACCAGTGGATCCGGCCGATACCGCGGTCGAGTGCATTCTGCCTGACCACCGCGACCATGTCCGGTTCCAGGTCGATCGCCCATACGTCGTGACCCGGTCGGCAAGCGCAAGTGACACTTTCCCGGTCCCGCATGCCCGTCGAGGAGACAGTCACGTGATCGAGGCCCACCGTGCGCTCGATCGCATCGAGAAAGACCGGAGGGTACCTCGGACGGAAACGCGAGTAGAACTCATGCCGGAATCGTGCCCGAATCGCGCCGCCGCATCCCGGCCAGCGCGTTTGACATCGCGACCCAGGCCCGTCGCGACGGCCAGAGCAGTCAGCGACACCGCTCTGTAGGATCCCGTTGATCTTGTCGGCCCAGAGCTGATTGACCTGGCCGTTTGCGCGCCTGTCTCAGCGTTTTGTCGGCGTGGTTGTCTCACCGATCTGTCAGATTCTTCAGACCGGTTCTTGGTGATGCTGGTGGGCAGGCGTTGACGGCAGCGGTTGCGGTAGCGCTGCCGCGGACTTTGACGGCAGGGTTAGCGGCGCTGCTCAGCCCCCACGTTTCAGCAAGACCATGGCTGCGATCGACGTTCGGACGGGTGAGGAAGCCGACGTGCCAGTCGTACTCGCACTCCTTCACGGAGCGGTCCGTCGGCTGGTCGAACCGGGGCCGTGTCGGTCAGTAGGGCACCGAGCCCCAGTCGACCAATCCTCGGCCGATCGTCACGATCACCCAGCGGGCCGGTGACGGCAGTCTCTACCTTGCTTGTCTGGACCAGCAGCCGGTCGGTGCGCTCGCGGTGGGTGCTGCACCGGCCTACGTCCCGGCTGTCGACGAGCCGGAGCTGTACGTCAACTTGCTGGTCACCGACCGGGAGCTGGCCGGCCGCGGGATCGGCCGTCGGCTTCTGATCCACGCCCGTCAGATCGCCCGAACGCGTGGCGTAGGCCTCCTGCAAGTGGACTGCTACTCCGGTGCCGACACGACCCTGGTCCGCTACCACGAGCAGGAAGGATTTTCCGCGGCCGGTGCATTCACGGTGGAGCTTCCTGCCGGCCCGTGGCCGGGCCAGGTACTGGCGCGGCGTCTGGATCAGCGCTGCGTCATTAGCGCTGCGTCATTAGCGCTGCGTCCTGGTCCCGCCTCACGGCAACACGCTGCCATGCCGCCGGCCGGTGTGAGGTGCCCGGGGACACATCAACCGTCGCCGTTTGTGGCCGCTCGCGGACCGCCGACCGCCGCAGCCGACGGGGTCCGCTGAGCTTGCGGCGTGGTTCAGGTGACTCGGCCGATGGCGTGGCCCTGCTTGCGCAGCTGCCGGGCCCAGCCCTGGACCGTGTGCCGGGGAACGTTGAAATGATCGGCCAGCCCGCTGACGCTGCCGACCTGCTGGTAGGCGGCCATGACCTCCTGCGCAGGCGGCATCCGCCGATACACCCGTTCCCGCCTGTCCACCGCCGCGGCGGCCTGTCCGGCCGCCCGGACCCGCCGTGGACGGCCGGCCGGGGTCTGCACCGCCGTGGCCTGGGTGCTGGCGCGTCGTGGCGGGGTGCGGGTCGACGCCGACCTCGTGGCGGGGGCGCGTTGCGGCGCACGGTCCCCGCTGGCCCGCCCTGCCGATGTGGCAGTCCCGGGCGCGGACTCTGGCAGTGGCCCTTCGGCGCCCAACGCGTCGGACAACCACTGCAACGCGCGCCGACGGCCAGCGGCGTCCAGCGGGTGCAACACCTGATACGCCGCCTCCACCGCGGCGAGCTCTGACAATGCCATCCCGAACACACTCCATGATCGCCTGTTTGTTGGGTCAGCGTAACCGACGATCACCCGAACAGTGCCAACACCCCACCACCGTTCGTGCCGGCAACCAAGCGACCAGACAGTGGGTCTGTACCGTGGTCCGTGGTGTCAGCAGCACGGGTCCAAGATTGGGTGCACGGATCTGCCGCACCCTGCGCGCGATCGGCCTCAGTGCAGTCGCGGCCTGCATCCAGGCGTCGCTACTGTCCGAGGGGTGGATCAGGGACTCGACATGGCGCGGGCTCCGGCGGGTTGGAGACCCGGGTCGAGGCATGGCGGTTCGTGCGGACGTTCGCGGCTGGCTGGGCCGCGCCGATCGTCGACGCGGACGGGTTCAGCGACGAGGCGCTCGACCTGGCCGAGGCGGCCCTCGGCGTACGCATTCCAGAGGCCGTTCGGGAAGCGTATCGATTGTTCGGGCGGCGCCAGGATCTGACGAGCGGCAATGGCGAGCTTTACCCGCTCGGCCAGCTGCGGTATGACCCACTTGCCGACGTCCTCGTCTTCCGAGCGGCGCACCAGGCAGTCGCGTTCTTCGGCGTGTCCCTCGCGTACGAGGCGGCTGCGGACCCGCCGGTCTTGCTGTACACCACGTATCAGGACAAGTCGCAGGAGTCATGGCAGCCGTTCCTGGACCGGTTTTCGCTGGCCTGCGTCGACATGGTGCTGTGGGAGACGGTCGAGGCCGGCCCGTACAGCGACGCGCGCGACGAGACCGACGACGACCACGCCGCGCTCGCCGATGGCCTGACCGCGGTGCCGCTCCCCCGCTATCCCGACGAGTTCGGCAGTCAGTGGTACGTCGGCGCCGACATCATCCTTCGCCACGACCCTGGCTGGATCGCCGTCGCAGCCCGCACGCCGGAAGCACTCGGCGCGTTCCGCCATGCGCACCCCGGCAACTGGGTCAACGAGTAACGCTGAGGGTGCCTGCCGTTCCGTGTGGGTCACGTACCTATGCCTGCCCCGGCACATGCCAAGATCACGTGCGCGGATCTGCCGCAGGTCGTGCGCGCTGACTTCTACATGCCCGTCGCTGTCCGCGTCCGTCCAGGTTGTCTATCGTGCCGACATGAACGACCAGCCGCTGACAGGAGCTCCTTCAAGCGCGCCGAGTACCAGCGCGGGGTTTGGCGAAGGGCCTGCGTGGGCTGCGCCGCGACCGCAGTCACCCTGGCCACGGGTTGAAATCTGCCCAGGGAGGGTGCTGGAATGATCGGGTCTAAGCTCGGCGCGGGCCGCGAGGCGGACGTGCACGCATGGGGCGATGACACTGTCGTCAAGCTGTACCGACCCGGATTCCTCGGGGACCGCGCGGAGGCGGTGGCCTTGACCAAGCTGGACGGTCGCGGCATCGCCCCGAAGCTGGTCGACACCGTGGAGTACGACGGCCGTACCGGATTGGTGCTTGAGCGTCTGGGCGGGTCGGACATGCTGTCGCTGCTGCAGCGACAACCGTGGCGGGCAATCGGCCTGGCCCGTACGCTGGCCGGCACGCACCTCGCCATCCACGAGGTCCCGGCTCCGGGCGACCTTCCTGAGCTCCGCCAGACCTTGGCCGCCCGCATCGCAGACGCGGTCATGCCGTCGCACCTGCGGGACTACGCGCTTCGGGTGCTCGATGCACTACCAGACGGCGACCGCCTCTGCCACGGGGACTACCACCCCGGCAACGTCCTGGTCGCCACCGATCGAGTCGCGGTCATCGACTGGCCGAACGCGGCCCGGGGCGTGCCGGAAGCCGACCATGCGCGCACCATGCTCCTGTTGCGGTGGGCCGATCCGCTACCCGACACGCCCCTGGTATCCCGCGCGTTGATCACGGCCGGTCGTGCAATGTTCGCCTACGGCTATGCCCGGGCGTACCGTGACGGCTCACCGCAGCCGCTAGGGCAGACGGCCTCCTGGCTGGTGGTGCACACTGCAGCTCGCCTCGCCGAGGGCATCGAGGTCGAACAGGCCGCGCTCATCGGTTTCCTCGACCGCGCCCACCAAAGGGCCGCGCGATAAGGGGCCGCGGGACACGCCGCCAGCAGGCGCCGGCCGCCGTCCGGATCTGCCGCGAACCGGGCGCCGCGCCGCCGCGTCGTGGTCACGCCGAATGGGCGGATGAGAATGCCGTGATCGTTCAGCCTGACGGGGAGGTGCCTTCTTTCGTCGCTGATCGTGTGGACATGTGGTCTATCGCCACGTTGGCGTTCG
>WNGB01010500.1_pt1 | contig 13666 bp, 14 predicted proteins | sample 5400681 | NCBI WGS metagenome assembly WNGB01 (sample SAMN13153367, study PRJNA577476) | soil metagenome | isolation source: 115 cm soil or saprolite under grassland replicate 2 | place: USA:California | collected 2016-06-15 | reverse complement strand
CGCCGAACCGCTCGCCCGGCAGGGCGGCTATCGCGACGACTTCTTCCTGAAGCTGTTCGTGGCGGCGTGGTTCGGGCCCGACACAGTGCGAGATGTGGTGCGATCGCAGCGCGAGGTTTACCTGGCGGAGTTGAGCACGCTCGGAGAGCTTCAGCGTCACCACACCGACGAGCCCCTGGTCAGGCTCCTCATCGAGGCCGCGAGCCTGCACACAATCGCTAACCTCCGGATCGCGGAACGCGCCGACGAGCAGGCGGACATACTCGCGCGCGCCCGGGGCACCGTCGCTGATGAGGCCCCAGTCAGGGCAGCGGATGAGGTGGGTGCCTGAGTTACACGCTGACCCGGCGCCCTGATGGATACGGTGTGACCCGCCTCAGTGACGGCTCGGCCAGAACTCCCGGGTCGTTCTCCGGGAAAGCTACCGATTCGCGACCGTCGCGATTGCATGGGCACCGCGCACTTCGTCGAATAGCGCCACTGACCTGCGCAAACGATGGGTAGCACGGCGGGTAGCACGGACCAAGACTTTCCATGCTCAGACCCACGCCACCCGAAAACATAGGCGTTGACCTGCGCAAACGCGTGGGGCGGGTTGGACTTGAACCAACGACCGACGGATTATGAGTCTCACAGCATTCGTGCTAGCCAGTCCATCTGGTGTCGTCCCGTGATGCCGAGTGCAGCTCAGAGGGCCGTTTCGGGCACTTCGTGATGTCTGGTGTTGTCCTGTGCGTTCCCGTTGGGTAGCACGGCGGGTAGCAGCGAGGCAAGCAATGGTCACAGCTAACCGTGGCTCCATTGCGCCGAATGCCGATGGTCGTCTCGTCGTCGCCACTGTGAAGTCGAGGTCCTCACGTCCACCCCAGGCGCTAGTAGAAACCGACGAGCTCGGTCTCCAGCCACCCGATGTCGCAGTCGTCGATGACCGAGGCGAGATGCCGCATGACCGCGCTTCCGATCCCGCGTCCTTGATCCGTCGGCGCGGTCGCCACGGCATCGACGTACGTCGCCGCCTTCAACGAGGCTGAGTTCCGGCCATCGCACACGACCCGCGCAATGCGGATCCTCGCGATGATGATGCACGCGCCTCTACGCAGGACACGTGCCGAGATGCAGATACGTCCTGCATTCGTCCTCGGTCCAGGACCGCGTGAGCTTTCGCCGCGCGATCTGAAGGAGATCGTCGATGCCGAGCGCCCAGATCCGTGCCGAGCCCGCGGATGTGGTTGCGAGCATCGAACAGGATACGCCGCCTTCTTTCAGAGACCTCGCATCCACAACATCCGCATATAGCTCTGAACCACCGCGATTATGTTGACCGGGCCACCGGTCCCCACCCCCGCTGAGCAGCGGCAACGCTCGCCGCCCGGAGCGGAGTCGGCATAACCGCGGGCTCTACATAAGAGCCGTTGCCCGCTTGAGGATGTCGCGCTCCTCGCGCAGGACGCGGTTCTCCCTGCGGAGCCTGGCGATCTCCTCGCGCTCCGCGGTGCTCAGGCCCTCCCGCCGGCCGGCGTCGACGTCGGCCCGGCGGACCCACTCCCGCACGGCCGTCTCGGTGAGGTCGAGGTCCTTGGCCACCTCCCCGATCGATCGGTCTCCCGTGCGGCACAGCTCGACGACCTCCGTCTTGAACTCCGGGCTGAAGGACCGTCGCGGTCGCTTCCGTCTGTGCTCCATGCCGGACATCCTCCTTGGGGTTGCACGCCTGTTGGTGGATGTCCGTCAAATCGGGTCAAGCCCAGCCAGAGCGCCCACGTGGAAGGGATCGAACGCCACAGGGGCGGTGAGTCCGAGGTCCGTGCGGGCGTCCTCCACCGCCTTGAGGTAAGGCCCGCTCATGTCCATGGTGATGGCCTCGAGGACAGAGGTGCGTTCCTCCCCCAGCTCGGCGAAGAAGCTGCTCAGGACCTCGGCACGCCGTCCCTCGGCGGCCCACACCACGGCGCCGTCGCGGTCGTGGTCGGCCACCACCGTGAGGTACCGGTGGTGCTTGCGGTAAGAGACCTCGTCGACCCCCACGTGGTACAAGTCGTCGAGGCGGGCTGTCGTCGATGGAGTCGTCCACCACCCGCATGACGATGCGGGCCACGGCCTCCCACGACACCCGCAGGAGCCTCGACACGGTGGTCTTGTCCATGCGCTGGGCGCACCACGCCACCATGTTCTCCACGTCGCGGGTGTGCCGGGGTCCGGGACGGGCCTACAGGACGTCCTCGGCGAGGACCGTGTTGCTGGTTTACGTGAACGTGCCGACCGGCGGGTCGGCGGCGAGCGCCGCCTGGGGGATCACGAGGAGCACCGCCACCGAGGCCACGAACACACACACCCGGGCCGTTCGTCGCATTCATTCCTCCCTGGGTCGAGAGCCGGTGAGGCGCACCTTGGGAGGATTCAACGGGGGATCCCGAGCAGCCCACGGCGACACCGGGCGTGAGGAGGCGGGCATCCGGGTCGCGGGCCCCCGGCCAGGAGGAAGCGATAGCGCCAGGATCTTCGCTCCGAGATGAGGAACCGGACTCTACCCACCGACCCGGATCGGGGCAAACCCAGGGATTCACCCAGAGACTGCGCCCTCGTCTCCCTGAGGCGGCGGCGATGGCGATGCCGCGCGTCGATTGGCTATTGGATTCGCCCTCGTCGCCACCTGTCGATAGCATGGGCGGGCGCCCTCTCGACTCTTCGGGAATGAGGAGGTGAGACGATGTGCCGACGCATCGGGCTCGTGGCGGCGGTGGCCACGGTCCTGGGCTTGATCGCCCCCTCGTCGCCCGCGAACTCCGGACCACGGGCTCCCCGGTCGCCGGATCAGGTACTGAACCAGCTGGTCCGTCAGGCCGACAAGGCCGGGGCCGGCGAGCGACACGCAGCCGTCCTTCAGAACTTCAAGCTCGTGGGTCATTCGAGCCTGGATGGGTTCGGCGATTACGGGGACGTCTTTGCCCACGGCGACTTCGCCTACGTCGGGAGCCGGTGCGGAGACGCTCGGCAAGGGGGCGACGGGGTGCAGGTCGTGATCATCCGCAACCCCGCGCAGCCTGCCGTGGTGAGCACCCTTCCCAACCCTCCGTTCACCAGGGCGGAGGATGTGACCGTCCTGGCCATCGACACCCCGGCGTTCACCGGCGATCTCGCGGTCGTGGGGATCCAGGCTTGCTTCGGGTCGGGACACGAAGCCGAGGTCGTTCCGGGGCTTCGGTTCTACGACGTGACCCATCCCGCCCACCCATCGCTGATAGGGCACTGGGACCTCCCGCAGGGAACCATTGGCTGCCACGAGATCGATGCTGTTCAACGCGCCGATGGCATGGTCCTGGCGGGATGTGCGCGGAACCTTATCGATCACTTCAACTCGAACGGTCAGGATTCGGTCCACATCGTCGATGCGACCGATCCCGCCCATCCTGTGACTCTCACCGATTGGACCCTGGGGGCTGATCCGTTCGGGGGCGTGGGATGTCTTCCCGTCCAGTTCGCCCACAGCATCCGGTTCGAGGACGGCGGCTCCTCCGCCTACGTGTCCAACTGGGACGCCGGGACGGTCCACCTGGATATCACCGATGCATCGAATCCGGTGGTCGTGAGCGACACCGTGATCATTCCCCCCGACGAGGACGGCGACAACCACTCCATGACGCTGGCCAACAGTGGGCGCTGGCTCGTCATCAACCCCGAGGACTTCTCGCCGGGCGACTGTCCCGGTGAGTCATCGTTCGGCGGCTGGGGGGAGGTCTACGTCTACGACAACAGCGATCCGGCGAACCCCTCGTTCCTCGGCACCTTCTCCACGCCGAACAGCCGATCGACCCGAGACGACGGCGCGTACACCGACCACAACACGGAGGCCGTCGGGGACGACCAGTTCTTCTCGTCGTGGTACTCCGACGGCATCGTGTGGTGGACCATGGACGACGAGGGGGTCTCGAACCAGCTCGGACAGTTCGTGCCCCCCGGCCCGGGTGGGGTGGCGTTCGTGTGGGGGGTCCATCCCGTGCGCGGCAGGAGCCTCGTCTTGGCGAGCGATATCACCACCGGACTCTGGATCGTACGGCCCCAAGGGTTCCGCTTCTGAACTGTGGAAAAGACGAAAGGAGGAACATGGTGGCGTACGCCGGGGGCCGGCCGGTTGGACTCTTCGGCGGCCTGCGTGCTGTTCTGGTGCTCGCCCAGACGAAGGAGGTTCGCGATGCGCGCTTCTGACCTACGGCGTCCCCACCGACTCGTCCGCGCTTCGGTCCTGGCTCTGCTCTCGCTGCCCTTCCTTGTGGTTGGCGTCCTGCCCTCCTCCGCCGACGTGGGAGTGGGACCCGGAGGAGGCACCCCCGGGACGAGCTCGAACTTCCAACTCGTCGGGTCCGACCCCTTGTTCGGCCGCGGGATGAACGCCGCTCTCGCCATCTACGACCACTACGTCTACGTGGGGAATCGAACGGACGGCTCGAGCACGTGCGGCATCGGCGACCCGCGCCGGGACGTGGACCCCAATTCCTGTCCCCACCCTCACCCGGGAATCCTCATCGTCGACGTGACAGACTCGGCGAACCCCGCGGTAGTGGGTGAGATCGGGCCTCCGCACGCGGGGTTGGTGGGGATCACCACCCGGGAGCTCAGGGTGTGGCCTCAGAAGAAGCTCCTCATGGTGATGACGTTCCGGTGCAGCTCCGTGATCCACGCCTGTCCGCCCGGCAACGACACCACGTTCCCCTTCGACATCAAGTTCTTCGATCTGAGTGATCCCGTGCATCCCGCGTTCATCTCCAGCTACGTCCCGACCTCCCAGGCCGGCACGGCGGTCAAGCCGCACGAGATGTACCTGTGGGTGGACCCCAAAGATCCGGACCGGGCCCTGCTGTGGCTCTCCACGCCCAGCGTCTCGGTCGACCCGGCCCGTACCAACCTCATGATCGTGGACATCAGCGCGGTACCCTCGGGCGGGGCAGTGGCCGAGGTGGCCGAGGGGAACTGGAACCAGTTCTTCCCCGGGGCGTCCGATCCCGCCAACTACGACTTCGACCTCTCCCTGCACTCCATGACCCCCACGGCGGACGGGACCCGCACTTATATGGCGTACCTGCGCGGGGGGTTCCTCGTGCTCGACACGAGCAAGACCGCCAAGGACCTGGTCCCGGCAGGACAGGTGGAATCGCTGAACGACGACCTCCTCACGCCGGTGCCCAACCGGGTCACCTGGGGAGCGGGGAACCAGTGCGCCGGACACACGGCGGTCGGCTGCTCCGAGAGCCACTCCGCGGTGCCCGTCCCCGGCCGGCCGTTCGCCCTGACCATCGACGAGGTGTACGGGACCTTCACCGCGTCTTCGTTCGGGTGGCCGTGGGGGTGGTCCAGACTCATCAACGTGTCCCAGCCCCGGATGCCCCGGATCGTGGGCGAGTACAAGATCTTCCAGAACACCCAGCCGTTCCAGGGGAGTCCCGGCGACGATGCCGACACGGAACAATTCACCAGTTACTCATCCCACAACCCAACCCTGACCAGGAAGCTCGCGTTGGTCGACTGGCACTCGGGCGGCTTGCAGGCCATCGACTTGGGAGATCCGGGGTTGCCGGTCCAGGACGGGTGGTTCTCACCGACCCCTCTGGCCACGGTGGCGAACGAGGACCCCGCGCTGTCCCGCGGGCCCAACAAGGTCGTGATGTGGAGCTTCCCCATCGTCAAGGACGGGCTGATCTATGCGACCGACATCCGCAATGGCCTGTATGTCTTGAGGTACACGGGGCCTCGTGCCTCCGATGTCGCGACCCTTGGTTTCCTGGAGGGGAACTCGAATCTGGGAGACGCAGTCCGGCTCTCGCGCTCGACCGTCTGAGGGACGTCTCTTCCCTCGTCGTCAGGCTCGATAGGTACCGAACGCGCATGGGCAAGCTTCCCCCTCCCCCTGCCGGTCAGGGCAGCTCGGCGACTCCGACGATGAGCGGCCGGGTGTCAAAGGGTTTCCGAAGCGCGCTCGTGAACCAAACCGAACTCAAGCCCAAGTCATGCGCGAAAACGGCCGATGACCCGCGGAAACAGTGACACCGGAGGGTCCTTCCCCAGCCGGCCGTGGTGCGCACCTTGACGACGTTCAGCCAGGCGACCTCCATCGGCTGCTTGGCTCAGCAGCTCGAGACATCAACGTCACTGCACCACGCGGGCCGCGTCGACGGCGACCGGCTCGAAGAATCCCTCTTGACCCATAGGCACTCGCTTTTCGAAGGTAGCGACGCCCCGCGCCCTCAGCAGCCCCCCGCACGCCGTCGGTGCATCACGGATCCGCTGGGAAACGCGACTCCTCGAACGTCCCCTCGTCGAAGCTCGCAGCGAGTGCCCGAACCATGACGCGGAACTCGTCATCGGTCAGGTTCGCCTTCATCTTGTTGACGAGGTCGGCGGCGAGCGCGACGCTTGACTGGTTTCTCGGCGTGAGGTGTTCCCAGGTGGCGTACCGCCGACTCCCCTTGTCTCCGTCCAGCCGAATCCCCGTGTAGTGACATCGGAAGACGTCGTTCACCTCGTCGTACTGCTTCCGCATCGCGCGTAGCCGGGCCTGCCTGTTGCTCTTGACTCGGCGTCCGTCGAGGTCCTTACGCATGTCTTCGCGTCGGTAGATGTCCCGGCAACGCTTGCAGAGGAAGCTGCCGGAAAGGGATGGCTTCGAGCAGACCCTACACGTCGGCGAGGGAGCCCAGTACGGAGCTTGGCCCATGTTTCGACCATAGCCCGCGGGAGTGTCGAGTGCGAGCCTCCTCGGCGGCGGGCAAGGCACCTCGCCGATGCGTGTTGATCCGTCTCAATACACGACGCCAAACGCCCATCGGCGTTCACCGCGCGGATCGGGACAGGCGCCGCCGGTGGTCCGGGCCGGAGGCTCGCCGTGAGCCCAGTGGCCCAGAGCGCACCGGTAGCCCGGGGATCCAGTGGACGCGCCGGTCCCATCGGGTGCACGACGGCCACGAACTCGTCCTCCACGTGCGTGTTTGGCCCGCAGCTGGGTGCGAGCGCATGAGGCGGGCGGCCGTCGCCACGCCAGCCTGGGCTTCGGCCCCTTGACCTCCTCCACGAGTCGAGCCCCCTGGGTCGCACAGCTTGGCGAGTTGGCGTGCCGTCCTCACGAGGAGTTCGCCCTCGGCCATGCCCCGACATCCGGACCAGTCTCGCATCCGACCCGAAGGGCCCGGCGGTCCGGACTGGAGCAGCCGGCGACCGCGGGGGATCTTGACCCTTCAGCGCCATCTCTTTGTGGTCCTGCGTCCTACCGCCTTGGGCAAGCTCCTGGCACCGCGCACCGACAGTCGCCCCGGTAGTCCGCCCGAGACTAAGGTGCTGCACCGGAAGCGCCCCCGGCTGATCCCCATGCTCGACTCCGTCGTCCTCGGGCACTACCTCTCCGGGCCCGAGCGCCGGCCCCTATTCCTCCGGACGCTGCAGAAGACACCCCGGAGTCCGCCGCCGACGCCGCCATGGTGGCGCTCGACGGGTTTAGGCGCGATCTCGCCTCCGCCGCCCGGAGGCTATCGGGCCTCCGAGAGGCTCTCGCCGCGGAGGGGTTCGCTGAGCGAGTTGCGGATCTTGGAGATCCTAGTGTGGACGGAAGTCGAGCCGAGGGGCGTCTACCGGGTGGCTCGGGTGGCTGAGCCGACGGAATAGGGGAACGCCATGCGCACGACAGTGCGACACGCTTCCAGGCGGAGGGAATCAGCCCGAAGGCATGGTGATATGGGGAACCCAGCCTGCCGTGTCCGGGCGCGGGGTCTATGTCGTCTCGTGACAGCCCGGGTCGACTCACTCGCCGACGCTGAGCGGAGCCTCTCCTGGACCGCAGGGCCTTCGATGGGTAGGCGTTCGGACAGGTCGTCGTCTGCAGCCAGGGGTCGGTGGTTGTTCAGGTGGGTGCTACGCAGTTGTCCGTCTCGCTCGACGGCATCACGTTCCCGGCCGCTGGGTAGGTGATCGGCTCCTGGCGGCGACGTCAAGTCTGGGTGCTCGCAGGGTCCGCCAACGCCAGACCCACGGAGCCCTGGAACGCCCAGCCCTAGCCCTGGCTGTCCCGCTGCGCTCGTTTGATCACGTCGGCGGGTCCATATGCCGGCCAGGGATCCACGAGAAGCCGGGGAAGGATGGCACGGTCATGTGCCGGCCGGCTGGAGCGACTCTATCGGCGAGCTACCACTCGGAGGTGGGGTGAAGAAGTGACGGATCAACGACGCCCTCGCCGCCGTGGCAACGTCGAAGGCCATTCGGTCGATCATCGGGCGTAGATGGAGACGTAAGCTCCCCAGCCGTGGGTGATCGTGCGTAGTCCTCGGCCTGGCGTGGGCTGGCTTTGGCCGTCGCCTCTTCGGGCACCGCGATCAAGGCGTTCCTGATCGCCGACGTCCGGGGCTACACAACGACCGCAAAGGGGGTATCCACTTAGCTCCACCACCACAACATGTGGGGTCAGAGCTTTCGCCGGGTGATGAGTCCGTAGGTGGCGGGGTCCGTGACGACCGCCTGCTCCAGGAGCCTGTAGAACAGCATCCCTCGGGACCGCGAATTCCGGCGGTTGAACCGGAAGGTGAACTCGTCCAGGTAGTAGTCGAGCTGTTCGGGGCCGACCGAGCCCTGATGGGTCCCGAGCAGCCATCGCTTGAGCAGGGAAGCCACCCGATGCACCGCGGGCATCGACACGTGCGCGGGGTCGCCGGAGTCCGACAGGACGGTCTTCTTGCGGGTGTAGCCAGCCTCGGGGAGCCCGTTGTAGCCCCGCCATCCGTCGGTGTGGATTATCGAGCCGGGCTCCACGGCGTCCCGGACGAACGAGAGGAGGCTCTGGCCCGAGACGTCGGGGATCCGGCGGAGCCGGGCCCTGCCGAACCCCCTCGGCTGCGGGATCTCCACGGCGATCGCCACGATGGCCTTCTTCCTGGTCTGGCGGCCGCGGAGGCCCGGCTCGGGGCCCCCGACATAGGTCTCGTCCGCCTCCACGTCGCCCGAGAGGCGGTCGCGGCCTGGGCGGACCATGGCTCGGCGGAGCTTGTGCATGATGGTCCAGGCGGTCTGGTAGCTCCCCAGGCCGAGCACCCCCTTCAGCCCCAACGCGCTCACCCCGTGCTTCTGGTTGGTCACGTACCAGGCCGCCGCGAACCAGGCCGTGAGGGGCGTACGAGTCTTGTCGAAGATCGTCCCGGCGCCGACGCTTGCCTGGTGCCGGCAGGCCGGGCAGATCAGCCGTCCCCGGGTCGCGCGGTACGGCTCGGCCGCGGTCCCGCAGGCCGGGCACACGAAACCCTCTGGCCACCGAAGTCCCTCCAAGAACGCAAGGCAGGCCGCCTCATCGGGAAACCACTCCAGGAACTCGCTCCACGTCCGCGGGTAGTCCCGACCACCGATCGGCCGCTCCAGCTCCACCACAACATCTTGAGGCTTGTGGAGCTAAGCGGATACCCCCTCGACCGCAAACAATCGACGCAGCGCTGTTCGCGTCCCGTGCGTTCAAGGAGCACCATGACGGCACGCCTGCGATGCACGCCGATCGGCGCCACGCGGGAGGCGGCGGTGGATGTCACGCTGCGCAGCTTCGAGGAGTTCTACGAGTCGAACTTCCGGCGCGTGTTCACCGGGCTCTGCCTGGTGACGGGCGACCGCCACGAGGCGGAGGAGGTCGCGCAGGAGTCGTTCCTGCGGGTCTTCGAGCGCTGGGACCGGGTGGGGGTCCTCGAGGACCCCACCGGCTACGTGTTCCGGGTCGCCATGAACGTCTTCCGGAGCCGGTACCGGCGGGCCGCCCTCGCCGTCCGCCGCGCGCTGTCGCTCGCGCCGGGGGAGACCGACGACCTGGGAGCGGTCGAGACGCACGACGAGGTGATCCGGCTGCTCCGGAAACTGACCCCGCCGCAGCGGGCCGCGGTCGTGCTCACCGCGATCCTCGACTTCACCGCCGAGGACGCGGCCCGGTTACTCGGGATCAGGACCTCCTCGGTGCGCTCGCTGACGACGAGGGCCCGCGCCGAGATGAGGCGAAGGGTGGTCGATTCAGCATGAGCGACCGGCGGGATCTGCTCGACCGTTACGCGCCGCTGTTTCCGGCGCCCGAGCAGCCCTACGACGGGCTCCTTCGGCGGCGCGGCCGGAAGCGTCGGAACAACCGGATCCTTGCCGGGGTGGTCGGCGTGGCCTTCGGCATCGCCGCGGTGCTCGTCGGCACCAGCCTCCTCTCGTCCGGGCCCACTCCCGCCGGACCCACCCCGACCACGAGTTCGCCCGCGTCGCCGGCGACGCCGTCCGCGACGGGGCCCGCAGTCCCTGGGAACTCGACCATCCTGCATCCGGGGGAGACGCTGGTGGTCGAAAGCCTGCGGATCGCGGCGGTAGGTGGGAGCCCTGGAATGGATCGGATCCTTGCGACGTGCCGGGCGCCGTGCATCCGGTTCGACGCCGCCTCGGTGTCGGCCGACGGCAGGTGGCTCGCCTACGAAATCCGGACGTGTCTCGACAAGCCGCCGTGCGACCCCGAGGCCGGCATCTGGTTGGTCGGCTCGGCCGGCGGGCCCCGTCAGGTGACCGACCAGTGCCTGTCCGCGAGCGACTGTCCGATCGAAGTCATGGCCTGGTCGCCGCGGGGTGCCACCCTGGCGGTGTTCCGGCAGGGAGACCACTCGGAGGTGCTCACGATCGACCCCGCGACGGGACAGCAGACGGTCGTCGCCGACACCGGAAGCGGCGCGCTGAGGCTTGCCTGGTCGCCCGACTCGTCGCGGATCGCGTATTCGACGAAGACCTCCCTGTACTCGGTCGACCTCGGGTCGGGTACGTCCTCGGTGCTCACGACGGACGCCGGGGCGATCGACGATCTCGAGTGGTCGCCGGACGGGTCGCGGATCGTCTATGACACCGACCAGGACGGCCGGAATCGGATCGTGGCAGTGGACGCCGACGGTTCGAACCCGGTCGTCCTCGTCGACCAGGGGGCGCCGCAGGGGCCGGGCGCCCCGCGGTGGTCGCCGGACGGCACGAAGATCGCCTATGTCACCACGCCCGGAGGCTTCACCGGCGGAGGGCACGGGTTTTCGTTCGAGGTCTGGGTGATCGGTGCGGACGGGTCCGCGCCAACGAATGTGTTCCATGGCCAATGCTGCATCCAGGACTGGCGGCCTCCGGTCTGGTCGCCGGACGGGTTACGGGTCGCGTTTTGGGACGACGTCGACGGTAGCAGCGACCTGTCGACGTGGCTGGTGGTGCGTGCCGACGGATCGGGCTCGCCCCAACCGATCCCCGACTCCGAGGTGGAGGGGTGGTGACCGTCGCGCCCTCCGTGCCGCCCGGCCGGCGTTCCGGCTACAGCTCCGAGGAGGCCGGCCGGATGCTGGGGATGCAGGCGGAGACCGTCCGACCGGACCGCACCAGGGTCTCTTGGCGAAGCCCGACGGCTCAAATGTCCGCACGTTTGCCGACCACGTCCAGGACATCGAGTGGGCCCCCGACGGAAACCGGCTCGCGTACGCGACGTTCACGGGCCCACGGGACGAACACAAGCTCCGGTCTGGACGGTTTCGCCGGACCATCCGACGCCGCGCCTCGTCTTCGAGACAGGCTCGTAGGGGGTTCGCGGCCACCGACATCGGCACGCCGGCGCGCAACAGATGGTGCAGGCGCGAATGTCCGCGACCAGCCACGCCCTGATCTGCTCGGCGGCCTCCGACTCCGTGCCTCATCCCGCCTCTCTGGTGTTCGGCTGGACGGAGCCCCCTGGGGGCGCCTCAGTCGCCTCATGCCGCCGAGTATCGAGCCTTGCGTCGCGGAGGGCGCCGCCCCCTCCTCCCTCTCCTTCACGCGCTCAGCCTCGGCCGAGGCGCTTGAGAACCGCTTGAAGGGGCGTTCCAATCGCGACCGAGGCGACGAGAGCCGTCTACCCATAGACGCCTGTGCCGCCTCGCTCACAGAGGCGAAACCGCTGGTCCGGATCAAGGACGCCACGCTGAGGCTGTCTCTGGGACAAAATCGACGCGCGATGCCTACCGAGTGGGAGCAGGAGGCCGAGAACTGGGTCCGGTGGGCCCGGGCACCCGGGCACGACGCCTACTGGTACTTTGCGCCCTCCTTCTTCAACCAGATCGTCCCTGAGCCGGGCCGGCGCACTCTTGAAATCGGATGCGGGGAAGGCAGGGCGGCACGCGATCTCGCTCTCCGCGGACACCGGGTGACCGCACTCGATGCCTCAGCCACTCTGATCGGCCACGCGAGCCAAGCCGATCCGGAGGGCCGATACGTCCTGGGCGATGCTGCTGCTCTTCCGTTCGCTGACGGCAGCTTCGACATCGCGGTGGCCTACAACTCGCTCATGGACGTGGAGGACATGCCGGCCGCGGTGGCAGAGGCGGCTCGGGTCCTCCAGCCAGGTGGTCGCCTTTGCGTCTCAGTGACCCATCCGGTCAACGACGCAGGCGCGTTCCGGGAAGACGATCCGGACGCCCCGTTCGTTGTCGAAAACTCGTACCTTGGCAAGCGGCGATTCGAGGGGACCTTCGAGCGCGACGGGCTGCGGATAACGTTCCGCGGATGGTGCTACCCAATGGAGGACTACTCGAGGGCACTGGAGTCGGCGGGGTTGCTGATCGATCGCATTCGGGAGCCGGCGGCGCCTTAGTGCTCTGGCTCGTAAGTTCGGTGATGTATTCCTGCCCGGTCATGCGGCTTGCGCCAGGGCCTGGCGATCAGCCAGACGTTTCATCAGGCGGGCCAGATCGGTCCGGCTGAACTTCCAGTCGAACGGCCTGGCCGCCTCCTCGTAGCGCCGCTCGAACGCCAGGAGCCGGCGCTCCACCTCCTCGAGGTCGGTGAAGTCGTTCGGCGTCAGCACCTTGCGCTGAGCGACTGAGAAGTAGATCTCCACCTGGTTCAGCCAGGAGCTGTGCTTGGGAAGGTGCACGAGCCGGAGGTTCCGGTACCGCCCCTCCAGTCGCTGCACCGAGGCCTGGCCCCGGTGGGAGCTCCCGTTGTCCACCACCCAGAACACCCGGCGGGCCGAGTCGTAGGGCTCGGAGGCCATGACCTGGTGGACCAGGCGATCGAACGGCTCGATCCCGGTGTGCTCCTCGCACCGGCCGAACACCTTGGCGCGGTGGACGTCCCACGCGGCCAGGTACTGCAGGGCCCCGCCCCGGTCGTACTCGTGCTCCACCCGCATGGCCCGGGCCCGAGCCGGGGGAAGCGTGGGGTGGCACCGGCACCGGGCCTGGACGGAGGTCTTCTCGTCGGCGGACATCACGAAGTCCCCCTCACGCAGGGGCTTCCCCTCCCATCGCCGCTCGTACAGGTCGAGCACCCGGGCGGCCTTGGGCTCGAAGTGGGGATCCCGGGGGAAGATCCAGCTGCGGAAGGTCCACGGGCGCAGGGCGTCCTGATCGAGCCATCGCCACACCGTGGCGGTGGAGATGGTGGCCACGATCCCCCTTCGGATGACCTCGGAGCGGATGTCGGGAACGTGCAGCCGGGAAAGCGGCACCCCGAGTTTCGCCGGGAGCTGGCAGGCCAGGGCCTTGACCTCAACCACCACCATGGGGGGGAAAGACCGCCGGGCGTCCCTGGCGGGGCCGCTCATCCAGCCCCTGGAGGCGTTCTTCGAAGAACCGCTTGCGCCACTTGGAGACGATCTGCACGGGCAGCGACAGCGAGGCGGCGATGAACT
>WNGB01009459.1_pt1 | contig 13666 bp, 8 predicted proteins | sample 5400681 | NCBI WGS metagenome assembly WNGB01 (sample SAMN13153367, study PRJNA577476) | soil metagenome | isolation source: 115 cm soil or saprolite under grassland replicate 2 | place: USA:California | collected 2016-06-15 | reverse complement strand
AAGTTCACACGGCGCGGATTTCTCGGAATTGGGTCAGCGGCACTAGCTGCGGCCGGCATAGGAACAGCGATGGCTGCGGATAGGAGCAGGAGCGATCCAGGCCCAGGAAATCCGGCGCTTGATGCCCAGAACCCGGATTTCATGTGGCTGTTTAGCACGGATTCTAAGAGCTTCGTCCCGACGTTCAAGTATCCGTTCTCCCTGGCGAACAAGCGGGTTTACGAAGGCGGATGGTCACGGGAGGTGACTGTTCGGGAACTGCCCGTCTCGAAGTCGATGGCGGGCGTAAACATGAGACTTACGGCCGGAGGCGTCCGCGAGCTGCATTGGCACACGGCAAGCGAATGGGCCATCATGTTGTACGGGACGGCGCGGATCACGGCGATTGATGCGGAAGGCAAGAGCTTTGTCGCCGATGTGAAAGAAAATGATCTGTGGTATTTCCCCAGCGGGATTCCGCATTCGATTCAGGGCCTCGACCCGGACGGCGCGGAATTCATGTTGGTGTTCGACGACGGAAATTTTTCGGAGGCGGAGACGGTGCTACTGAGCGACTCGATGGCGCACTTGCCGCGCGAGGTGCTGTCAAAAAACTTCGGCGTCGCCGAAGACGCTTTGAAGAATCTGCCGAGACAAGAGTTATTCATTTTCCAGACTGAAGTTCCCGGGTCGCTGGCGGACGATCAGAAAACAGCCGCTGGAGCACTAGGAAAATCTCCGGTTGATTTCGCTTTTCGCACGATGGAAATGCCGACGACGAAACGCACGAAAGGCGGAGAGGTGCGCATCGTGGATTCTGGCAAGTTCAAAGTCTCAACGACAGTCGCGATGGCAATGGTCACCGTTCACCCGGGAGGATTGCGGGAACTGCACTGGCATCCGAACGCCGACGAGTGGCAATACTACATCGGTGGAAAGGGACGAATGACGGTGGTGGCAACAGGCAACCGCGCTCGTACGATGGATTTTCAGGCGGGCGACGTCGGCTATGTGGAAAAAACGCTGCTGCACTACATCGAGAATACAGGCGACACAGACCTGGTCTTCCTGGAAATGTTCAAGAGCAACTTCTATCAGGACCTTTCGCTGTCCGAATGGCTGGCCCATACGCCACCTGAATTGGTCATGGCACACCTGGGCATCGATAAGGCGACGTTCGACGCAATTCCGAAGGACGAGGTCGTCGTAATGCCGGGCTAATGGACATTGGTGAGATATGATTACAATTGAAACCGACACGCGATCTCCGAGAAAGACGAATAGTCGTCCTGCGTTGGAGATCCGTTTTCACCTCGTGGACGGCTCCAAGCAGACGTTCATCCAGCCCAAAGCCGAAGCGGCGGAATTCATCCGGCAACGGGCCGATTCATCCAATCTGTTCACTCAATCCCGGATTGTCCTCGCAGATGATTACTCGAAATCCGTTTTCGTCGGCGCTCAAATCAACCGCGTTGATTTGGTTTTTAACGGGCCGGGATTCTCCAGGATACCCGTTGACTATGCTGACCTGGTCGAGTTGACGGAAACGGAGTTCCACCAATGCGTCCCGACGAATGACCCGGCTCTTTTACAAAGACGCGACCGCCACCTGAAGGTTGGAGATCTGATGGTCTCGTTTCTCCACCTAAGGATGATGGGAGGAAGCGACGTGTACCTCATGAGAGAAGCACTGGTCAAACTCCCCGCGGAGAGCCAGTCCTTCATGCAACGTCTCCTCTCCAAAGGAACGTACGGCATACGCCTTCGCGAGGGCGGCTATGGCTTGCTGAATTTGCAGAACCTCATTGGTTACACGGTTTATCCGGGCGTCCCGGAACTCCCGTCGGATACCTGGATGGCGCAGCCAAAATGCGATTTATGAAGCGTCTCATTAATTCCCGAGCCGGCGTCTTACTTGCGACTGGTCTGGGAATCGGCTTGCTCCTTAGCGGTGCGTCCCAATACATTCTTGCGCCGGCCGTGTTGCCGGCGCGCGCCGGGCAGACGCCGCAGCCGGATGTCCGCGAGCTTCGGCAGCCGCAAATTAAAACAGACTCTCTCGACGGACGTCTGTCCGATCAATCTCACGCGATGGCGGATGTCGGCTATCACTTCGCCAACCTTTGGTTTGCCGCCGACAAACAGAACTGGCCGTTGTCGAACTACTACCTGAACGAAACGCGATCGCATTTGAGATGGGCAGTCCAGCTCCATCCCGTGCGACAAACCAAGCTGGGAGAGGTGGACCTGAAGGGAATCCTGGACGCTGTGGACAACAGTTTCCTCACGGAGGTCGGTGCAGCCATTACGAACAAAGACTGTGCGCAATTCAAAATCGCATACCGCCAAACCATCGAGGGCTGTTACGCTTGCCACAAGGCCTGCGAAAAACCGTTCCTTCGCCCGCAAGTGCCGAACGCGGCCAGCGTGTCGATTCTCAATTTCGATCCCAACGCTACCTGGCCTGAATGAAACTGCAGACTTTAGAGGTCCGGCTTAAAGAAGAACCAAAGATCAATGACTTGGAGTTTAGAGTGCGTCTCTCAGCGACTGCTTGTGGCCGCTATTATGGCTCATGCCGCCATGAACCTCGCCCAAGCGGATGACAATCCGCCTCCCGCCGAGCCTGCGAAATCCAATTCCACAGTTCACGCCTCCAACATCCAGCCAGGATTGGTGAACGACTGGCTCCGGAGCCAATCCAGTTCGTTTCATGCCTGGGACTTGGGCGGACAATTTCGCGCACGCTACGAGCACGCCGAATACCTCGGGCCGATGGACTTCAGCGCGACTGGCGGCCACTCATCCGATAATCGGATGCTGGTGCGCACATTCGTCCACGTGGGCTATGATCCAACGCCTTGGTTGAATTTCTATACGGAAGGCCGGGACAGTCGTGGTTTTTGGGATGAGCCAAATCCGAATCCCGACCTGGACACGATGGATCTGCACCAGGCCTTTGTTCAGATCGGAAATCCACAACGCTTTCCCCTTATCGCCAGAATCGGACGGCAGGAGTTGAGCTACGGTGACGAACGGCTGATCGGCATATCGGACTGGACGAATGTCAGAAGAACCTTTGATGCAGCCAAACTGCGTTACGAGGTCGAGGGCTTCTGGATTGATGCGTTTGTTTCACATCCCGTGATCGTCTGGAACGATCATTTCAATGAGTCCAATGATCAAGATTGGTTCTCCGGTGTTTATGCCTCGACCACGAAACTGATTCCCTGGCAGCAGTCAGAAGTGTATTTCCTCTCGCGGAACGCAAGCTCAGGCTCGCCGCAATTTTATGGACCATCACCGGACCCGCAGGGCGCCACGCCGCGCGACATTTACACGATCGGAGTACACTTCAAGTCATTGCCAGGCAAACTGCGCGGTTGGGATTACAACCTGGAGCTGGCCGGCCAATTCGGCCGCTTCAAGGAAACCACCGCTGGCGCGCCTGCGTCAGTTGCGGGCATGAATCTGGAACAGCGAGCGTACGCGGGAGTCGCCAGCGCCGGCTATACCTGGACCAACGTGCCAGGCAAACCGCGAGCAGGATTGGAATATCTTTATTCCAGCGGCGACGGCAACCCCACCGACGGCAAACACGAAACTTTCGACAACCTTTTCCCGACCAACCACCGGCAATTTGGGCTCATGGACATCTTCTCGTGGCAGAACGACCAGATCCTCCGCTTTATGGGCTCAATCAAACCGCTGAAAACGCTCACGCTGGCTGCAGATTATCGTTTGATCTGGCTGGCTGACACTCACGATTCGTTCTATACGAACAAAGGGGCGCGTCGCGGCGGCCTCGCGCCGACCGCTGGCTCGGGCTACGGAACGAATCCAAATTTCAACAGCTACGTGGGCTCCGAAATCGATTTGGTCGCAACGTATGCCTTCAAGCGTTTCGCATCACTCCAGGCCGGCCTTGGACACTTTTTTGTCGGGGACTATGTGAAAAGTTCACTGGCCGAAATCGGTGGGACGCGGGATGCGACGTTCGTTTACGCCCAGTTCACCCTCAACTTTTAACCCGACGCGTGATATGAGCGGACGCAGTTTGCAGGACAGGAGACTGGCGCGAGTGGGTTGCCCCAAAGCATGCCTCTGGTGCGCGGTGAGGGGAGCGAATAGTTCCTCGCTTTACATTCCAATCTTCAACAATCGCTTCGAGCACAGGTCCAACTGTCACGCTTCAACGAACGCTCGACACAATGTCGAAGGATCGACGCCCAATGACGTTTTGGAAATCCAATAAATTCCATCACCCGATTTTCGGACCGCTCTAAACCGTTGCACCAGCACTCTCTCGAAGGAAACCGAGGTTCTCTCAACCATGTGGCAGCCTTTATGCCAAACAGAGAAGAGCCAATCAGTTTCGGACAAAATATAAACTGAACAAGGATAAATCAACATGAATGCAAACAGTTCAAATCGATGGTTAATCGCGGTTGCCGGCGTCGTGATGCAAGTCGCCCTGGGATCGGTCTATGCCTGGAGTGTCTTTCGAATTCCGCTTACGACAAGCTACGGATGGACAGTGTCTCAGGTCACACTGGCTTTCGAGCTCGCAATTTTCATGCTCGGCATTGCCGCCTTCACGGGCGGTTTGTGGATGAAGCGGAAGGGTCCTCGCCGCGTAGCTGTAGTCGGGGGCCTGTGCTACGGCCTGGGTGTGGTTCTCGCTGGACAGGTCGGGAGCAACCTCTGGTTGCTCTACCTTAGTTACGGAGTGCTCGGCGGCATCGGCCTCGGGTTGGCTTACATCGTTCCAGTGGCGACTCTGATCAAGTGGTTCCCTGACAAACGCGGCATGATCACTGGGCTCGCCGTTGCAGGGTTTGGCGCGGGCGCTCTCGTCACCGCACCGGTTGCGCAGCGTTTGATCTCGTGGCTCGGAGTCTCCCAAACTTTCACAATCCTGGGTACCATTTACTTCATCGCAGTATCGGGTTCGGCTCTCTTTATGAGAAATCCCCCCGATGACTATCGTCCGGCCGGATGGCAACCGCCGCTCAGCCAGCAACAGCAAGGCTCCGGTAAGGACTACACGCTCAGAGAGGCCCTCAACACCTGGCAGTGGTACGGCTTGTGGGCCATTCTGTTTTTGAACACCAGCGCCGGCATCTCGATCATTTCCCAGGCTGCGCCCATGGCGCAGGAAACTAGTCATGCTTCCGCGGTCGCGGCCGCAGGCCTGGTTGGAATCATCTCGATCGCAAACGGCGCCGGCCGATTTCTGTGGGCCTGGTTTTCTGACTTCATCGGCCGAAGCCGGGTATTCCAAGTGATGTTCCTGGCGCAAGCCATCGTCTTTTTCCTGCTTTCCAGAGTTCACAGCTTTGGAGGGCTCGCGGTCCTGGCCTTCATCGTCTTGCTGTGCTACGGCGGCGGTTTCGGCACCATGCCGGCGTTTGCCGCCGACTATTTCGGTCCGCGAAATGTCGGTTCCATATATGGCCTGATGCTGACGGCCTGGGGCTTCGCCGGCGTTTTTGGGCCCACGCTGATCGCGCAGGTGCGCCAGAGCACGGGCCACTACACAGAGGCTCTCGACCTGATCGCTGGAATCATGCTGCTAAGCACGGCTCTTCCATTCCTGGTCCGTCCGCCGAAACCTTCCACCCATGCTCTTCCTGGGCTGCTCCAAAAGCATGCATAGTTCAACTGTCATCAAGTGCTTTGCTGCGTCCGTACGGAAGCTCAGGTCCGGCCTTGGAATCTCGCAAGAGGAATTCGCTGAACGTGCCGATTTGCATCGCACCTACATTGCGGGCATTGAAACAGAGACCAAAAGCTCGCGCGAATGCTTCGACTATGAATCCCCTCAGCCCGCTCCAATCAGCCAGCCGGCGAGAAAAACGAGCACACCACCCACGACGACTTGGAACACTGCCGCGAGCGGCGGCGTGTCCATGTAGCGTTTGCGGATCCAGGCAATGACCGCCAATTCCACGGCCACGACCACGAGCGCGACGGTGGTCGCGAGATGAAAATCGCGGATGAGATAGGGCATGGTGTGGCCCAGACCGCCGAGGGTTGTCATCAGGCCGCAGACGGCACCGCGAATCCAGGGTGCGCTGCGCCCGCTGAGTTTGCCATCGTCGGACAATGCTTCGGCAATTAGGCCAGCGCCAATCCCGTGTCGCCAGGTCTAGTGCTCGCCCAAAAAGAGAGCGGCCAGAACTATGGCGACCACGACGCTGAGTTTGTCCACCGGTGGCACTTTGGATGCTTCGCCGAGTTGCAAGGCGCGGAAATAGCGATTGACGAAAAGAAACTTTGCAGTTGGGTGCGAAACAAATACCGTTGGGAAAATCAGCGAAAGGCATTTTTATGGCTGAACGCGTGCAATCACACACTCCCGGTTCGAACAAGTTACCAGCCCGCTACCTCCAGTTTCAAAAGAGGTATCCCAAAGTTTTCCAGGCTTACGATGCGCTCGGCGCCGCAACGGCCGAGGCGGGTCCGTTGACCGACAAGGCGCGCGCCCTGGTGAAATTGGCCATCGCAGTGGGCGGCCAGATGGAGGGCGCTGTGCATAGCCATACGCGGCGTGCCCTCGAAGCCGGGTGTTCCGCCGAGGAAATTTATCACGTGGCTTTGTTGGGCACGACGACGCTCGGCTTTCCCACCATGATGAAAACTTTTTCCTGGGTGGACGACGTGCTAGGACAAACAGAATAAGCGTAAGAACAGTGGCTCCAGGAATGTTGCAGCATTCCCACCGACAATGCCGATGCCTGATTGCCCTACGAGGCGCTAGATGGCGAGCAAGGTAGCAACTGGCGGTGTTGTCGTTGGTGATGGGCATTGCCGGGAGATTACATGGCGCTGCGCCGCCGAGACAAGGGGCTTCGGGAGATTTTCTATGATCCACTACTCAGTCCTACTTGATCTCACGGAGCCCAGGTTTTTTTCCGAACGACTCAAGGACGTTGAGCATTGTACTCAGTGCCCGTCGCGTGTCGTGGCTGCACATCTTTTTGAACATTTGCCATAGACTGAGCGGTTTTTCCTCCCTGGCCTGGGCCAGGCTGTTGGGCACGGCTTTGGCAATGTCTTCGAGCAACTCCGGTTCCAGAGTGAACATGACCTTGCTCAAAATCAGAAGATTGCGGGTGGCGATAATCGCTTCCGGCGTTTTCGCTGCGTCCACGACGATCTCGATCACTTTGTCACTGGAGCCGAGGGCGCCCCGCAGAAGATCCAGGACGCCGCGGTCGTGAAGACGCTGGAGCAATTCATACCCGGAAAGCAGAGCCTCGGCGTGTTGCAAGGGCGCGTTTTGCAACCGGGTCTGTAACTCCGCGCGCGGATCGCGCGCCGGCATTTGCAAAGGGATGGGTTGGGCCATATTCGGTTGAGGGTTGATGGTTGAGAGTTGAATTCGGCTCGCGAGGACACTCGCCCCACCGTCGGCAACTCAAGTCCCGTTTTCTCCGTTCGCTTTTGTTTTTGTCGCGTGAAATACCATGGGGCTTCCGGGAACTCGGTAATCCGGGCGTTTCCATTTGCGCTCGACTTCAACGCCACGTTGCGGTGTCCGATGACCAAATCGCGGGTTACCTCGGGGCAACGGGCTTTCACCATTTTCGCCCAGGACCAGCATCCGGACGGACGCCTCCTTGTACGCAGGCGTGTGGGTCACTTTATCCGTAAAGCTGCTGGTGAGACGGTTCACCGGACTCTCCGAGGAGTTTATCGGCATGTAGAGTTCTTTGCCCTCCACCCTGTCGGTCACCAAGGCCCGGACCCGGACCTGGCCATAGCGCGACACCAGTTGGACCCAGGCGCCGGTCTTGATCCGGCGCTCGGTCGCGAGTCCGGGTGAGACTTCCACGAAGGTATCCGGCGTTTGTTCCCGGATGCCGGCACTGCGGTAGGTCAGATTGCCTTCGTGGAAATGTTCGAGCAACCGTCCATTGTTCAGATGCAAATCAAATTCAGCGTCCACCGGGTCGGTCGGCTCTGAGTATCTCAACGGGAACAGCCTCGCTTTGCCGTCCGGGAAATTGAACTGCTTCGTATATAGGAGGGGTTGGTCGGTGCCGTCTGCGGCGACCGGCCACTGCAAGCTTTTGTACCCTTCAAGGCGTTCGTAGGTCACGCCGGCGAAAATGGGTGTCAGCGAAGCAATCTCGACATAAATCTCGGACGGATGCTTGAAATTCCAATTGGCGCCGAGACGATTGGCGATCTCTTGTATGATTCTCCAATCGGGCCGGCTGCCCTCCAGCGGCTCGAACACTTCATAAAGCCTCTGGATTCGCCGCTCCGTGCTGGTAAAGGTTCCTTCCTTCTCGAGGCTTGGGCTGGCAGGCAGAACGACATCCGCAAACCGGCAGGTGTCACTGAAGAAAATGTCTTGTGCGACAAAGAACTCGAGCTTCGCCAAACCCTCGTTGACAAAGTTTGAATTTGAATCTACAAGACTGATCTCCTCACCGAACAGATACATTGCCTTTACTTTGCCCTGGTGGATCGCCTCAATCATTTCGTGGTTGTCGAGGCCTTTGGTGGAGGGAAGCTTGACCTGCCAACCCGCTTCGAAGCGCGCGCGCACTTCCGGGTCGTCCACGAGTTGGTAACCGGGAAGGTAATTCGGCATCGCGCCGTGATCGCTTGCCCCCTGCACGTTATTGTGGCCGCGCAAGGGGTATGCACCGGTGCCGGTACGCATGTAATTCCCGGTCACCAGCAACAGGTTCGAAATGGCGGTTGAAGTATCCGAGCCCATGCTGTGTTGCGTGACCCCCATCGCCCAAAGAACACAGACTCCTTCCGCTTCGACGATCATATCCGCCACTTTCTTTAGCGTCTCGATAGGCAGGCCGCACGTCTCCGCGGCAAACTCCATCGTGAACGGCCCAAGGCTCTTTTTGTAATCATCGAGTCCATTCACCCACTTTTCCAAAAACGACGTTTTGGCCAACCCATTATCCAGAATGTAACGAGTGATGGCTGAAATCCAAACGAGGTCGGTTCCTGGCTTCGGATGGATGAAGAGGTCGGCGCGTTGCGCCATTTCATGCTTGCGCAGGTCGGACACGATAAGTTTTTGGTCGCGAAGTTTGTGCGCCCGTTTCACACGGGTGGCCAGGACGGGATGGGCCTCGGCGGTGTTGCTGCCGACGATGATGACGAGGCTGGCATTTTCGATGTCCTTGATGGAGCCGGAATCGCCGCCATAACCGACCGTGCGGAACAGACCCATGGTCGCCGGGGCCTGGCAATAACGGGAACAATTGTCCATGTTGTTCGTGCCGATTACGGCACGGGCCAGCTTCTGCATGAGATAGCTTTCCTCATTTGTGCATTTCGAGGAGGAGATAAAAGCGAGTGAGTCCGGCCCGCTCCGGGCTTTGATTTCCGCCAGCCTGCGCGCCACCAGGCCAAGCGCTTCATCCCAGTTCGCCTCGCGAAACTTGCCGCCCTCGCGAATAAGCGGTTTGGTTAATCGCTCGGAACTGTTCACGAAATCCCAGCCAAACTTTCCTTTGATGCAGGAGGAGATGCCATTGGTCGGGCCTTCCCTCGGCTCCACCTTCAGGATATGCCGATCTTTCGTCCAGACATCGAAACTGCAGCCCACGCCGCAATAGGTGCACACGGTTTTAGTGCGGCGAATGCGGGATTCGCGCATCGCCGATTCGGCCTCCGAAACTTTCAGGATTGCTCCGTAGCCGGTGTCCGGCTCGACCGCTTTGACAATATCGATCATCCCCGCCAAGGCCGTCTTCGGCAACGCCGTGAGAAATCCCGCCTTGCCGACCATTGATTTCTCCATCAACGCATTGCAGGGACACACCGTGACGCAATGGCCGCACGACACGCAGCTCGATTCACCGATAGGTTTCCCGCCATCCCACAGGACTCGCGGATGCGGATCTTCCCAGCGGATCGAAAGGGTCTCGTTGACTTCAACATTTTGACAGGCCTCGACGCAACGGCCGCATAAAATGCACTGATCCGGATCGTATCGGTAAAATGGGTTCGAGTTATCCACTTCGTACGGCTTCGTCTTGAACGGAATCTTTTGATGCTCGACGGCCATCAGCCTGGTCGTGTTGTGGACCGTGCAATTGCCGTTGTTATTGTCGCACACCGTGCAGTAGAGCATGTGATTGCCGAGAATCCGGTCGAAGGCTTCCCGCTGAGCGGCGACCGCCCTTGCGGAAGTCGTGGAAACGTTCATCCCGGGCTCGACGCGGGTGGCGCAGGACCGGACCAGTTTGCCGTCCACCTCCACCATGCACGTGTCGCAAGTTTGAATCGGGCCGAGTTGCGGATGATAGCAAACCTGGGGAGCTTTCAGACCGATGCGATTGATGAGATCAATGAGACGCTCGTCGGGCTTCGACACTCTGGCCGTGCCGTCAACTGTCAAATTGATTTCCATCGCGTAGTACCAGGTGCAAGGGCAATGCCAAGTGTCCGACGGCAACATTCGACGAACCTGATTCTGTTCCAAAGAGCCTGACTTGTCCGCACTTCAGCGCTTTTGCCAATTGGCGAATGCAAAACCAATGGCGTATTGCCTCCGCGTTGAACGACGCTCCTTCGACGCGCTGTCGAACCCTCGACGCCATCTCCGTTCCACCAGTGGTCCCATTTTCCCATCAAGTTCCCTGTGCGCACCGCAAACGCATTGCCGGCGCGGCTGTTGCGAACTCGCAGCTGATTTGGCGAAAGAGGTTCGCCCGCACTAGGCAAATCGCCCTTCCCCCGTTTTTTCCCAAGCCCGAACCGAATGAAAATCCCGCAAGGGCAACGAGATCTACGCGAACGCGTGAGAGCGTGTGATGTAACGCCTCGCCTTTTGAGACCGACTTGCGTAATCTGTTTCGACGATATGCCAACGCCCCCGACAAATTCCGGCATCAGGGACAACCACAAACGCGGTGTCGTCGCGGATTTTCTTAAAGCGAAGATTCAATCCGGCTCGCGCCTTTCGCTCGTTTCCGCCTACTTCACGATTTACGCCTACGAAGCCCTGAAGGACCGCCTCGACAAGATTGAGCATCTCGACTTCCTTTTCGGCGAACCGCGATTCATTGCCTCACTCGATCCAGACAAGACGGAGAAGAAGGCGTTCATTCTCGACGGCAACGGACTCCAACTCGCCAACAAGCTTCAGCAGAAGCGCGTCGCACGCGAGTGCGCGGATTGGATTCGGCGGAAGGTGGAAATCCGCTCCGTGCGCCATGCGCAACTGCTCCACGGCAAGATGTATCACATCGCCAACGGCGGCGTGGAGGAAGCCATTCTCGGTAGCTCAAACTTCACCGTGCGCGGACTCGGCCTTGGCGCGGACAACAACAACATCGAACTCAACCTCGTCGTTGACAGCAATCGTGATCGGCAAGATCTAAAACACTGGTTCGAAGAGTTGTGGGCTGACGAAGAACTGACTGCAAACGTAAAGGATGATGTCCTGCTTTATCTCGACCAGCTTTACCAAAATCATGCCCCGGAGTTCGTCTATTTCAAGACCCTGTTCCACGTCTTTGAAAACTTCCTCGCTGATCAGGAGAAGGGTGGGCTGCTCGATCAGAACATCAAGATCGTCGACACCGGGATTTGGCAGGCGCTCTTCGAGTTCCAGCGCGACGGCGTCAAGGGCGCGATCAACAAGATTCTCAAACACAACGGTTGCATTCTTGCGGATAGCGTCGGCCTGGGGAAAACCTTTGAGGCGTTGGCCGTCATCAAGTACTTCGAGTTGAAAAACGAGCGAGTGCTTGTCCTTTGCCCGAAGAAACTCCGTGAGAACTGGACGGTCTATCGACACAACGATGCGCTCAATCCGTTCATCAAAGACCGCTTTCGCTTCGATGTTCTCTCACACACCGACTTAAGCCGCGACTCTGGCAAATCCGGCGACTTGGACCTCGCGACATTTAATTGGGGCAACTTTGATTTGGTCGTCATTGATGAATCACACAACTTCCGCAACAACACGCCCGGCAAACGCGACGAGGACGGCAATCTCATCCGAAAGAGCCGCTATCAGCGGTTGATGGATGACATCATCAAGGGCGGCGTCAAAACGAAAGTCCTCTTGCTGTCCGCCACGCCGGTCAACAACGACCTGCGCGATCTGCGCAACCAAATCTATTTCCTCACCGAAGGCAGCGACCTGGCTTTCAAGGATTCCATCGGCATCGCGAGCCTGAAAGATACGCTCGCCGCCGCGCAAAAGACGTTCACGCTTTGGGCGCGCAAACAATCGGGCGAGCGCAAGACCAAAGACCTGCTTGAAAAACTCAGTTCCGCGTTTTTCAAACTGCTTGACGAATTGACCATTGCCCGCTCGCGGAAGCACATTCAGCGCTACTACAAGGCGAGCATCGCCGCGCTGGGCGGCTTCCCGGAGCGCAAGAAACCAATCACCATCTTTCCTGACATTGACACGAAAGGCAGGTTTCTTTCCTACGACAAACTCAACGACGAGATCAACGGCTACAAACTGTCGCTGTTCGCGCCGTCGCGTTACCTCAAACCGGAATTCAAAGACAATTACAAGACCCACGCCGGCGACCCGTTCAGCCAGGCCGACCGCGAGCGTTTCCTTGTCGGCATGATGAAGATGAATTTCCTCAAGCGACTCGAAAGTTCGGTGAAGTCGTTTGAAATCACGATGGGCCGGACCATTGGCAAGATCGAGGCGTTGGAACAAAAAATCCGCAATTTCATTGCGACGCCAGATCAGAATCCTGAATCCAACGAACTGGAGTTGGACATGGGAGATGCGGGCCAGGACGAGGAGCTTGAACAGGCGATGCTTGTCGGCGGCAAATTCAAGTATCGCCTGGAACACCTTGAACTGGATCAAGGCAAAAACTGGTTGAAGGATTTGAAGAAGGACAAGGATCAGCTCCGCATCCTTTTCAACGCCGCGCAGAATGTGACGCCGGACACCGACGCCAAATTGCTTGAATTGAAAAAACTCATCGCCGGGAAGGTTGCGAATCCGACCATCAACAAGCTCGGCCAGCCCAACAAGAAGGTGCTCGTATTCACGGCCTTTGCGGACACTGCGGAATACCTTTTCGACGCGCTGGCTTCGTGGGCGCAGAAGGAACTTGGCATTCACATCGCGTTGGTTACCGGTAGTGGCGGCAACCGCACGACCTTTGGCAAATCCGATTACAACCAAATCCTCACCAACTTTTCCCCGCGCTCTAAGAATCGCGATAAAATTCCCGCGATGCGACAGGAAGGAGAGATTGACCTTCTCATCGCCACAGATTGTATTTCCGAGGGACAAAACCTCCAAGATTGCGATTACCTCGTCAACTATGACATCCATTGGAATCCGGTCCGTATCATCCAACGGTTTGGGCGCATTGACCGGATTGGGAGCGCCAGCCATACCGTGCAGTTGGTGAATTTTTGGCCGACGCAAGACCTCGATAAATATGTGAACCTCAAAAACCGTGTTGAGGCTCGCATGGCGCTGGTGGACATCGCCGCCACGTTTGAGGACAACATCCTCAAAACCGACGAAATCGAGGAACTCATCCACGAGGACATGCGCTACCGCGACATACAACTTTTGCGATTGCGCGAAGAAGTGCTCGACCTTGAAGACTTTAGCGAAAGCGTTGCTCTAAATGAATTCACACTCGACGACTTCCGTATCGAATTGGCCAAATATATTGAGGCCAACCGCAAGCGGCTCGAA
>WNGB01009458.1_pt1 | contig 13666 bp, 12 predicted proteins | sample 5400681 | NCBI WGS metagenome assembly WNGB01 (sample SAMN13153367, study PRJNA577476) | soil metagenome | isolation source: 115 cm soil or saprolite under grassland replicate 2 | place: USA:California | collected 2016-06-15 | reverse complement strand
ATTGATGATGCAGTCATGATTTGCAAGGTCGCGGGGCGCTTGCGGCGTGCCCTTGCGTTTAAGATACGTTCGCGAAGCGCACATGACCCAAACGAATTTCGCAATCTGTTGCATGACCGCATCGCTATTCACCGTCGGGCCGATGGCGATGCCCAGGTCAAATCCTAGTTCGTTCAACGTAATAGGCGTTCGCGTCCCGGGCGCCAATTCCATCTGAATATGGACGTCGGGGTAAAGCATGGAAAACCGAGCGATCGCTCCGGACATGTGGCGATGGCCGAATGAGCGCACTGCCACGATGCGGATCAGACCCTTCGGCTCCTTCTGGAGCGTTCCGAGCGCGCGCTCTTCGTTTTCGAGCTGCTGCATGACGCGCTTGCAAACTTCGAGATATTGGCGCCCGGCGGAAGTCAGCGCGAGCTTTCGCGTCGTCCGGTGCAACAACCGGACGCCGAGATGTTCCTCCAGGTCGAAGATGCGGCGACTGATCATGGCGCGCGACTAGCGCAACTGCTTGGCGGCGGCCGCGAAACTACCGGCCTGAGCAGAGCAGACGAAGCTTTCGATACCCTTCAGGCGATCCACTGCGCTACCCACCCCAAAGAGGTTGAGGGCACCGATTTTGCAGTCAACATAGTCTCCTCTGAAAGCGCCCAACAGTCAGCGGAATGAGTTTGATTGTCCAATAGAATGCAACAATCAGGCAACGCCAACGCGGGCCAACCCACGCCGTGTTGGCAGTGTTCGCAAGCCCCTAACGACAGCGAAACAGACGAGGCTATTTCTTGCTGCCGCTCTTCACTTGCCGCATCTCGTCGAGGATCTCTTGAGGCGTCTGGGCGATACGATCGAGGATCGAGAGGACCGCAGCGCCATCAATGGGACTGACGTCGAGCTGCAGTCGCTTGGCCTCGGTCAGATAGTCCGGGTCGTCATTCGCCGCGAGGAACGCGGCCTCCAACGCCTTTGCGCGCTCGGCCGGTACGCCGGGCGGGGCGACGAAGGGGCGCGACAGCAGGTAAGGCATTTCCGCTATTTCGATCAAGGCTCGAGCGCGGTCACTGATCGCGAGTTCGCGCGCTGTCGGCGCGTATGGATAGTTCGGATGCCGGGTCTGCCGCGCGAACTGCATCAAGGCCCGCATGTTGCTGTTGTCCTTCAGCCAGTCCGGTTTGGACGAACTGACGGCCGAGAGGCCGACAAAACGGCCATCGAGCTCCTTTCGGTCGATCGCGAGAAACAGCCCGGCGCTGTCGGGGTAACCTGTGACGAGTTGCAGATTGAGACCCAGGACATCCTTCAAGAGCAGGGACACGTCGTTGCCGGTTGCGCCTTCGCCGGTCCCGCCAACAATCAGTTTCTTGCCGCCGGGGCGCGTAACGTCGTCAATGGTCTCAAAACCGGAATCTTTTCGGACCCAGAGCAGATAGGCATCGTTGCCATAGCTCGAAGAAGAGCCAAGCCATGTATAGCCCCGTGGGTCAAACTTGACATTCGGGTTTTGCCGGAGAATGCCCAGCAGCGGCATGTCGCGTGCGAAGGTGCCGATCTGGGTCCCGTCCTTCGGGGCATTCGCATAGAGGTAGTTGGCCGCGCGCAGCGAACCGGCGCCGGGCATGTTTTGTACGATCACATTCGGCGACCCGGGTATATGGCGGCCGAGATAGCGCGCGAGCAGGCGAGCATAGACATCGTAGCCGCCGCCCGTTCCATAGCCAACGACAAGAGTCACTTGCTTGCCGCGATAGAAATCAGCGACGGTGTCCGCATTGGCCGGTCCCGACAACATCGTGACAAGAATAAAAGCAACGCGCCAAGCAGCCATCGTCAATCTCCCAGTATCGACCACGATTTCGTATTGCCGTCACACGCCATAGAATTCCGCGGGGTCCACCACTTTGTTTTCCGTGAGCCCGCGTATCGCCGCCTGAACCGGGATCAGCCGCGTCTCCTCCGTAGAAGCTCCGATATGCGGTGATGTCCGTGACGAGTTCCTGTTTCTGGTAGCGGTGCGAGCGCGTCATGCTTCCAGGCCACCGTTCTATTCCGTCTTGGCAATCTCTTTGGCGCGCTCACGCACGCTTTCCGGGAAGACGGTCGTGTTTTCGACCATGGTCTGGAGCTCTCTCCCCGCCATCGGCTCAAGGTCGATACCCCATTTTTCACTGTCTTGCCTGAACGCAGGATCGAGGGTCATCTGCGTGAAGGCCTCACGCAGGACTCTGAGTCTGTCGTCGGCCACACCGGGCGTCGTAAAGATCGCATAGCCCACATCGGCACCACTGACGAAAAGTGACAAGAGATGCTCGTCGTCCGGAGCGACCGCTGCCTCGGTAGCGGCCGGAATATCCTTCAGCTCCCGGGCGCGCTGGAGCGCGTATTGGACAAGAATATTGATTGCACTCGTCTTGACCCATTCCGACCGGGCGGACTTCAGCGTAGCCCAGGATACGGTCGTGCCTTCGACTTCGCCACGCTCCAGGGCGAGCAAGGTCGCGGCGGAATCGGCATACCCGCGGACCAGCTTAAATCGTGTGCCGGTGGTAGCGTTCATGGCTTTGGTCAGCAATGTCAGCGGCGAGGTCGCCGCTATGGCGGAAATAAGAGTTTCCTGCTTTCGAGCCTCGTCGATCGTTTTGACGGTCGACGCGGATCGAGTCACCGTTACGTTGATGTTCGGTGAAATCCGTCCAATCCAGTTGAGCTTCTCGGCCTTGAAGCGAACGCCCGGGGTCTGCAGCGCCTCAATCAAGACGAGCGACGGGCTCGCAATGGCCAAGGAGAGCCCGTCCTTGGGCGCAGTATTGTACATATGGTTCGTCGCGAGGATGCTCCCGGCGCCCGGCATATTCTGCGGCGTCATCGTGGGACTGCCAGGCAGATGCGCGCCAAGGTGGCGCGCAACGAGCCGTCCGAACAGATCGTAGCCGCCCCCCGGGCCGGACCCGATGTAGAGCTTGATCGTCTTGCCCTTGTAGAAATCGTCGGCGCCGGCTTGTGAGATGCCCAGCGCGATCAGCGCCGCCCAGGCGGCCAGGAACCACGTCGTCATTCGGGCTGCCAACGAGACTTTCACCGTCCTCGCCCCAATATCAGCGCCGGTCAAACCCGTGAAGGCGTGCCGGATTGTCGACCAGAACCTTTTGCAAAAGTTCCGCGTCGTTGTCGATATAGCGATAGAGAAGCTCGACTTCCTCGGCGTCGTTCATCATACGCTTCTTGCGCCAGCGCACATGGGGCCAATCGGTCGCCCAGATGGTTCGGTCCGGGGCGGCCTCCAGATACGCGCGGCCGAACGGCACCGCATCATCCCACCCGCTCTCGAAGGAAGAGGTGCGATTACCGTTCGAGACCATCATCCACCAGTTGTCGCGCCTGAGCATCTTTAGAATCCAGCGCACCGCGGGCTGGTCGAGGCCAAGCGAGAAGTCGACGCGACCCATATGGTCGATGGAGATCGGGACGTCCTCGAGCTTTTCGAGCACGTCCGCATATTCGAGCAGATCGGGCCCATCCATATGCAGTCGCACATGCCAGCCGCGCGCCTTGGCACGATCGACCTGGCGCAGAAAGGCTTCCTTTGGATAAGCAGCGTAGCGTTTGGCAATGTGGAAACGAATGCCGCAGACGCCCAACGCGGCCAGGTCATCGAGCTCCTTGTCCTTCACCGAGTCGTTGATCACAACCACGCCGCGGAATTTGTTGCGATCCGGCTCGCTGCGAAGAAAATCGGTGATCATCGAATAGTCAGTGTCATAGACACTGGCATGCACGACGATGGCGCGATCGAACCCAAGCACCTGCAGCACGCGCTTGACGTCCGCAAAGGTCGCGTCGGGGATTTCATGGGCGATGGTCCAGCGCACCGGATATTTGCGCTGATCTTCGTAGATGTGGATTTGACAATCGCAGCTTCCGCGCGGCGGCAGCGGCACGGGCGGACGCGGGTTGCGGTCCCAATCCAGAAACCGCTCCTTGGTGCCGTCGCTCGACACGGACATATCCTCTCCTTCTTTTATGGCTCAGCCACGCCTTACATGCCGACGAACTCGGTCATCGGCCGTGCCTCTCCCTCCTTGGGAGTGACATAGAGCCAGTCTTCCATGCGTGACACCGCTCCCTCGCGCCGCTGGGTCTCTTCAAATTCCTTGCGGATCAGAGGATCTTCTTCATCGTACGGGATCGCGTTGCCGCCATCGCGGATGTCGATCGCGCCGAGATCCTTTTCCTTCTCTCCGGGACGGCCGGGCCGGCGGCCGCGCGCGTTATTGGGTCCAAACCACGCCGACATGCGCAACGGCTGTCTTCCAATGCCAAAATGCTGATGAAACCAGTCGCCGCTCATCGGCGCGGCGCTCACCATGCCGACCGGCTCGTAATCGACGCGATAGACTTGGTCGGCTTTGCCTTCGCTGAAGGGATGCGTTCCCAGCTCGGATGGCCATGTGTAGGTGTAACCCTTGCCCTTGAGGCAAATCAGAACTGCGGCGGACCCGTGCTTGTGCGCCTTAGCATAGCGACCGGTCTCGTGTTCCCCGATCCACATGTAGAAACGATTGCTCGCCATGTGCGGCTCGATGCGCCGGTAGCCCGGAGAACGTCGGTTATCGAGCGGCAGATCATAGCGCAGCACATCCGGCACAAGGTTCGTTCGTCGCATCGCCAAACCTCGGACCGGATCGGATGCGATCTCATCTGCCGGTTTGAAATAATCCTCTCTGCCGTCGAAGCGGTCTTTGAATACGAAATCGTTGTTGAAGACGAAGCTCTCGTTGCCGAGAAGATTCATGACATTGGGAGCCGAGGTTCCTCCTAGTAGCAGCGCCGGGGATGACGACGCATTCACGATCCGATGGTAGGCGTTGAGCGGGATCGCGAACAGCGAGCCCTTTTGCCACTCGAACATGTGGACCTTGCCGTCGGTCCAGACTTCCGCCGATCCTCGCCCTTCAACGACGAGATATTGCTCTTCGTAGAGGTGCCTTTCGACGTTGAGGGCACCACCGCCCGGCACCTCGACAACGTGCATTCCCCAAAGGCCCTCCGTCCCCCAGAGCTGGATGAACGTCCCTTTTTCACCCACGCGTTTCCATGGCTTGAGGGGAAGGTCCTGGACTCGGCTAACGCCGACCCCGCGCACGATCGGGATGTCCTGCTCGTCCATGAAGACGTCATAGGGCATCGGCGGCTTCTTGAACGTTCCGAGTCCCGCCTTGCTGGTGAGGCCGGTCGGCTCGTGCCAGTGATCCTGAGACGTCAGATCATGCATGTCCAAATCCTTATTGCGGTCTAGCTCCGACACGGAGCTCCTGAAACGCTGCGACATACGCTCCGCGGCCTGGTACATCAATAGCTGAGCGAAGCCTCGCATTCTCGACACTGTGTCCACCGATATACGACAATCGAATAGCGCACCGCCGCTATTTGGCGCGCGCCCCATGCCATTCCAACGCAGGCTGAAACCTCATTGGGCGGGCTGCCGAGCCAATTGAACTTCAGCGGATCAAACTGCGCCCTCGCACCGTCGAGCAACGGCTCCAGAGGGATTGTCCGGTTGAACGTCCCGAACACCGTGCCATCCCTAGGCGACACGTTATAAAACTCGAGATCGAGAAGCTGCGGCGCCAGCTGTACGGCCGCCGCTCGGAACGTACACCTGATCTGGTTCTCTTTCCGGAGTTGCCGAGCGCTCGTGCAGAGTCAGCGAGTTAGTTGAGCATCAATATAACTTTCCAATTGCACGCCACGGCCGTCGATTACGCTACCACGTTATCTACGGCCTTACGGCTCTGACCCGCATCTGACATTCTCGCTTCCAGCACGTCTTGCGAATGCAATATTCAGGGGACCTAAGGTGTCCAAACTCACACAGAACGATCGAACTGGCAGTGAAGTATGCCTTGAAATGCCGATCATCGCATCGCCACCGGCCGTCTTTGCACTTCTGACTGATGCAAAGCTCATGTCGTGTTGGCTCGCGCAGGACGTAGTGGCAAGTCCGCAACCCGGTGGAGTATTTCGCCTGTGGGATCCCAAGGGCTGCTGGATAGAGGGTGCCTATATCGCGGCGATCCCCAACCAACTGGTCGCCTTCACTTGGGGTGGGATCGAGGGTCTGCGAGTTGGACTGTCGATCGTGACCTTCACTTTGCGGTTGGACGGCGGCACCACCGTTCTTGGACTGCGCCACTCGCATCTACCCAATAGTGCGATCAACATGCATCGGATGGGCTGGATGCAATTCGGCCTTCCGCGGCTCAAGGCCGTCGCTGAAGGCGCTTCTCCGAAAGCCACCTATTTGGGCGATATTGCACGGCACCGCGAAGACACTCCATATTTGTCGAGATTCCAGTGCCCTACACTGGAAGCAGATTCTGCGCGCTTTTGAAATCTGTCCTGGTGGACGCAATGCCTCAGCGCAGCGCTGAGGTGAGCACCCATTCTCAATTCTCTCGGTCCTCAATGTAAGTGGGGCGGAATGGTTGAAGGGCTCGCCGGTCGGCACCCTGAATGGACTAACTCTGGGCGGACGCCTTCGCGCGCTACGAACAAAGTTTGATCAGGAATGAAAGCTCTTCACCATCTGGATTTACTACAATGTGATCTACGGGTTGAATTCTCACGAAAATCGCGGAAAAGGAGACGGTATGATTGTGCAACGCAAAGAAACAAACGTGTTAACCCGAAGTATTTCAGACGACCCTCTCGGGTTAACGGTGACTGTTTGCTTTGCGACCTCTTTCACACCTATCGCGCCTCATCCGGACAATGGATTGGTCTGGCGGATGGGAACATAAGTCTCGCGAAATCGGTTCCGCTGTGCCCCAACACAAATCACGAGCAACGCCGCAAGCAAGGTCTTCAGCCCTCAAGCTGGTGTCTGTGATGCACGCTCTGCTTGTCGGGGAATACCTTAGCTTTCAACGTGCGGCAGCAGCGTTGGGCGTGCGACAGTCGACTGTCAGCCGCCGAGTGCGACAACTCGAGGACGAACTCGGTGTGTCCCTCTTCGAGAGGCATCGCACGCATGTAAGAATGACAAACGCGGGCGCCCAGTTTCTGAAATTGGCGGGCGAAGCGTTGAACCAGCTTGATCATGCTGTGAGAACCGCAACCGCCGCGGGAACTGGCTCGATCGGCCGATTGAGCGTCGGGATCTTATCCTCGATGGCGACAGGCTTTCTTCGAGACCTGATCCAGACCTACTGCTTACGGCATCCCAAAGTCGCCATCCAGTTTCTGGAAGGTGCCTCAGCGAATAGTGTAGAGGCTGTGCTCAAAAGACAGCTCGATGTGGCATTTATTCGGGACACGGTCCACGCCCCCGGATGTGAGAGCCTGCGGCTATGGAGTGAACGCATATTTGTTGTTCTGCCGGAGAATCACGCTCTGTCTGAGAGCAAAGAGATCGGATGGGCTGATCTTCGCCACGAACACTTCATTATCCGGCAATCAGCCGATCCCGAGCTGGGCAAACGCATTGCAACGCGGCTCACCGACGCTCGGCATACTCCAAGTTTGCAGAAGCTTGATGTTGGACGTGAGACATTGATGAATCTTGTCTCCATTGGACTTGGCATCAGCCTCACCAGCGAAGCCGCCATCGCGACTCCATTTCCGAAGGTCGTCTTCCGGCCGATCACCGGAGATGACGAGTCGCTCCATTTCAACGCCGTGTGGCTGGCGCACAATGATAACCCGGCGCTGCGTCGATTTCTGGCACTGGCGCGCAAAATGGCGAGCGAGCGCCGGGGTGCGACAGCTCGTTCGGACGGACCGCGAATTCGACCGTCCGTGACCACCGGAATCAGCTTGTGGCTTGCTTCTTCTCTCGGCGCGCTCGTAAGAAGGCTCGATCTGACGACATGAAGCGCGCCAGCATCGGTCCTACAAGCTTCCCGGGCTCGACTTTCTGACCAGTCTGACGCCCGAAGATTTCTGCATATGCGGCGAGATCGCGATTTACCGGAGCTGGAAGTTCTATGGTGAGCTTGACTGGCCGGTCGTCAGGCACAGACGTCAGTCTCAGTTTGGCCATTACGATCACTCTCCGGTTCTGTAGGGCGCCAACACCAAGTCTCGATTGACGATGACCCGCACCGGGAAGCCTGGGCGGATTGTGATCGTCGGCTGGATATTGAGATTGCGGCGCACGACCTGCTGCCCGGTCTGGTTCAAACTGTCGGTACTGCCGCGCCGGAGCGCGGTGAGGATGGCGCTGTCGTTGTGGGTAGCGCCGAGCTCCGCTCCGATCCCGAGCAGGGTCGAGAGCGCGGCAGCGCCAAAGAGTCGACCCCAATGGTGGTCGACCTCATCCTCAAGACCCGCAAAGCCTTGCGTGTCCGCGCCGGGTTGGCGTTCCAGCACAATCGAGCGGCCACTCGGCATGATGAGTCTGGTCCAGACGAGCAGGACGCGGTCCTGCCCGAATGAGACTTGGCTATCGTAAGTGCCGATGAGTTTCGAGCCCTGCGGAACGAGGAGATACCGTCCGGTCGGGCTGTCATAAACGTTCTCGGTCACCTGGGCCGTGACCTGGCCGGGGAGATCGCTGCGAATGCCAGTGATGAGCGCCGCCGGAATGACGGCGCCGGCCTGCACGACGTAGCGTGATGCCGGGTTGGCGAGCCGATCGGGACTGACTGTCTTGCGATCGACCGGCGCAGTCAGGAAGGCGCGCTTGCGGTCCTGCATGTTCAGGAGCGAGTCGGGATCGAGCGGCGGTCCCTCGCCACGCGCGCCAAGTATGGCAGGTCCCTGCTCCGTCGCTGCGGACATCGGCAACGTGACTGGGGTTGGATGCTCCCTTGCGTTGGTGGTGGCGAACAGACGGCTGGTCCGCGCTGCCTCCGTTTCCTGCGCGACGCGCTGCTGCTCAACATCAATGGCCGGCTCGCCCGGCGCGTCGAGCTGCGCGTTTCTAATCGGGCGGCCGAGATCGCCGGGCAGCGGAGGTCCGAGGACCGGCACATCGCGAGAAAGCCCAGTGTAGTCGCGTGGCAGCGTGGCGAGGCCGTCGGCCGTCGGTTTGTTGGCGGTATTGTAGAGCTCGGTCGCACTGTTGGTCTTCCTCTGCCCTTGATTGAGCGCGAAGATCAGCACGCCCGAGATCGACAGGCCCGCGACCGCCGCGAGCCCCAAGAGCACTCTGCGCGATAGGCGCGTGACCGTCGGTCGCTCGGGCCGCAGGCGGAGCTCGGCCGCAAGCTCGCGGTCATTCCCCGATTGGTGCGCGTAGTCGTTCACTGGAACACCCTCCCATCGGTGCGAACGATCCGCACGCGGCGTTCGGCGCCGCCGTCACCAAGCCGCAGCTCTGCGGCAGCAAACATCCGATCAATGATCATGTGGCGCCCGCGCACGCGATAATTGACGAGCTCCGACGTCTTGCCTTCAGGCCCGACGATGAAGAGCGGTGGCATCTCTCCCTGCCCGATCCCGGCGGGAAACTCGACGTAGACTTTCTTGCCGTCATCGAAAGCGCGTACTGGACGCCAGGGCGGATTGTCGCCTTCGAGCGTATAGCGGAAGCGAAGACTGTTGATGTCAAATGCCGCGGCGACCGGGGCCACCGCATCGGCGACTGCATTCTGGCGGCGGAGCGCGATGAGCTCGTCCTGCGGATAAAGCCAGGAGACCGAGGCCATGTAGGTCTTCTCGGTCGAGCGAAGCTCCAGATGATACGTGCGCCGATCCGTGTTGATGACCAGGTTCGTGACGAGATCGGGGCGGGTTGGCTTGACGAGGATGTGGACCTTCTTCGTCGTGGCCGCCCCGCTCTCGGTATCGGCGATGATCCATCGTACCGTGTCGCCGGCGGCAACCGGCCCGGAGCCCACGAGCAGCTCGCCTTCCTGCAGGGCGACATCGGTGACTTGACCCGGAGCGCTGTAGACTTGGTAGAGCGCACCATCGGCGAAGGGATAGACCTGCACGGCATTGAGGTAACCGCGACGGCTCGGCTGGACGCGGGCAGCCGCGTTCGCAAGATCAACCCGCTGCTTGGGATCGGGTGGCTCGGGTGCTGATCGCTGGCCCGGCAACGGCTTGAGCTGACCGGGCAACGGCAAGAGCTTTGGGATTTCGACCACCTGCACTGACTTGGGCGGCTCTGTCTCCAGCACGGCTGGCTCGGGGGACGGATCATCGTAACTGATCTGCGGGGGCTTGAAAGTCGAGCAACCTGCGAGCGTCGCGACGAGCAATACGAGACTATGGGCTGGAGAGCGCATCAGCCGAGCTCCTTCGACCAGTTGATGGCGTGGGCGAACACGCCGAGCGGGTTCTTGCGCAGGCGCTCAGCGTCGTGCGGGGCGTCGATCACGACTGTGAGGATCGCAGTCCAGCGCTCGGTCGCGGAGAGACTTCCATTCTCATAGCGCCGCTCGGTCCAGGCGACCCGGAAGCTCTCGTTCGAAGCGCGGATGACGCTCGAGATCTCGATCGCAACCTGGATCTTGCCAACCTTGGCGAAGGGATCGTTCGCGCGCGCGTAGTCGTTGAGCGCGACCGCACCCTTGTCGGTGACGAAATCGTATGCCGCAAGCCAGTTCTGGCGGACGATGACCGGGTCGGCCGGAATGGAGCGAACATTTTCGATGAAGCGAGCGAGGTGCCAGGCGATCTGCGGATCGGTGGGACGATAATCGGAAACGGCAGGAGCGACGGCTTGCGCCTGACCAAGCTTGTCAATCTCCACGACCCAAGGCGTCACTGTGCCGCGGGCGGCCTGCCAAATGAGGCCGCCCGCGAGGCCCGCCGCAAGAAAAAGATTGCCGAACGCGATCAGTCGCCAATTGCGGGCTTGGACTCGGGCCGAGCCAATGCGTTCGTCCCAGATCTGCGACGCCTTCTGGAACGGCGTTTCTGGTTCAGGCGTGCGGCCGTAGCGGTTTGACGGGCGGCGGAACAGCATCAGTGGTCCCCTTTGAGGTCGACTGATGTCGAGCCGCCACCGTGGTCCCCGGATCGGACCGCGTGGGCCGCTGCCGAGACCCCGTGTGAGATCGCCTGCTCGCGCCTCATTCTGCGGGCCCAGGCCGGTGGACCACCCGGACCAGCAGGCGAAGTCGATGCTGCAGCGCCCGACCCGACGCTCGATCGAGTCGGTGAGATTGCGCCAGCCGCGCGTCCAACCGCCGCCGCACCGGCGCGCAGCCCTACTGCGCCGGCAGCGCCGAGACCACCCGCTGCCAGCGCGGTGCCAACAGCGGCGCCTGCACCAAGCTGCGGCGCGCCTGCCGTCATGCCAGTCGCAATGCCGGGCCCGAAAATGCTTAAGCCCAGAAGCGACAGGGCTCCCAGCACGAGTGCCAGCGCATCCTCGAGCGAGGGCTGATTGCCGCCGAACCCTTGCGTAAATTCGCCAAAGAGCGTGGTCCCGATGCCCACGATGACCGCGAGCACCAGTACTTTTACCCCGGAGGTGATGACATTGCCGAGGACGCGCTCGGCCAGAAATGCGGTCTTATTGAACAGGCCGAACGGCACCAGGATGAAACCGGCAAGCGTTGTAAGCTTGAACTCGATCAAGGTGACGAAGAGCTGCACGGCCAGGATGAAGAATGCGATCAAGACTACAAGCCAGGCGACCAGCAGCACGAAGATCTGGATAAAGTTTTCGAAGAACGACACGAAGCCCATCAACTGGCCGGCCGCCTGCAGGATCGGCTTGCCGGCATCGATGCCGACCTGTGCGAGCCTTCCGGGCTGCAGGAACTGATCTGGCGAAAGGCCTGAGCCGACCGCTTTGAGACCGAGCCCGGTAAAGGAATTGAAGATGATCTTGGCGAGGCCGTTGAAGTTGCCGATCAGGAAGGCGAAGAAGCCGACATAAAGTGTCTTTTTCACGAGGCGCGCAATCACGTCCTCATCGGCGCCCCAGGCCCAGAACAGGCCGGCAAGCGTCACGTCGATGACGATCAGCGTGGAAGCGAGAAACGCGATCTCGCCGCCGAGCAGGCCAAAACCCGAATCAATGTAGCGAGTGAATATTTCGGTGAATCGGTCGACGACGCCGGTGTTCATTGCGCTTGCCCTGCGTTTTCAGCGGTGGCGATCGTCATGCTCATCTTCAGACTCATTGATGGAACATCTGCACGGTCTGCGCCTGGTAGCCCCGACCGGCGGTCAGGAATCGATCGAGCTGGACGCGTGCCTGTTCGGCGTTGGCGGTCGTCCTGGCGCCATCAAGGCTTTGTGCTCTCGATTGCGCCGCGATAAGCGCAGTCAGATCGAGAAGCTGGCGTGTCTGCAACGCAATGAGCTGGTTGCCGGCTTGCGTGGCTTGCAAGATGCCGACGGCTGATTGGCTCGACGAGACGAGCGGACCGATCTCAGTCCGGGTGGTGTCGAGCCCCTGAACGACCCCGGCCTGGACCCGCAATGCGTCTTGATAGCCGGCGAGCGCATTGCGCCAGCGCGTTTGTGCGTCGGTGAGGAGTTGTTGCGAGCCAGTCGAGCCCGCGTAAGTCTGCGGATAGGTTCGCTGGAACGCCTGATCGATCTGATTGATGTCATAGGCCAGACGCTGAGCCTGCTTGAGCAGCTGCTGGGTTCGGCTGATCGATTGCTCGAGCGCCTGCAGAGATGAATATGGAAGGCTCGCTAGGTTTCTGGCCTGGTTGAGCAGCATCTGGGTCTGGTTCTGCAAGCCCGTGATCTGATTGTTGATCTGCTGCAGCGCGCGGGCGGCTTGGAACACGTTCTGGGCGTAGTTCGAGGGGTCGTAGACCAAAACCTGCCCGCGAGCAGGCGGCAGTGTGAGCAGCGCAACAAGGGCGGTGCTGATTGGCGCGAAACGGCGAAGGCAACGAAGCATCATGGCGTAACCTCCAATGAAGCGCGAACCAACTCTTGCGGACGGTCTTGTTTGGGGGCCAGCAAGTCCGCGGCCCAGTCGAGGCCCCTGTGGCGGAGCCAGGCGGGGGCAAACCCCTCGCGACCGTGCTCGGCGAGAATCCTTGCGATTGCGGCCTGGTCGGACTTGGACGAAGCGGCCGTAAAGGCAAGCGCGACATCACCGAGACCAAGCTCAAAGAGGCGATTGCCGCGCCGGGACTGACAATAGTAGTCGCGCTTTGGAGTAGCCCGAGCGAGGATCTCGATCTGCCGATCGTTGAGCCCGAAGCTGTGGTAGATGGCCATGATCTGCGGTTCAATGGCGCGCTCGTTTGGCAGGAACAGGCGGGTCGGGCAGCTCTCGACTATGGCCGGCGCAATCGCACTCTTCTCGATATCGGCGAGTGACTGGGTCGCGAACACCACGCTGGCGTTCTTTTTGCGCAGGGTCTTGAGCCACTCTCTCAGCTGTGCCCCGAAGGTCGGATCATCGAGCGCGAGCCAGCCCTCGTCGACAATCAGCAAGGTGGGCCGGCCATCAAGACGCCGCTCGACGCGATGGAAGAGATAGGAGAGCACGGCGGGGGCGGCGCCCGTGCCGATCAGCCCCTCGGTCTCGAAGGCCTGAACATCGGCGCCTCCGAGTCGTTCGGCTTCGGCATCAAGGAGCCGCCCCCAGGCTCCCCCGATGCAGTAGGGTTGGAGAGCGCGTTTGAGCGCGCCGGATTGGAGCAGGACCGAAAGACCGGTCAGCGTGCGCTCGGCGACCGGTGCGCTTGCGAGTGAGTTCAGCGCCGACCACAGGTGCTCCTTCGCCTCCGGTGTA
>WNGB01010318.1_pt1 | contig 13672 bp, 11 predicted proteins | sample 5400681 | NCBI WGS metagenome assembly WNGB01 (sample SAMN13153367, study PRJNA577476) | soil metagenome | isolation source: 115 cm soil or saprolite under grassland replicate 2 | place: USA:California | collected 2016-06-15 | reverse complement strand
GCCGAGGAGGGTGTCACCGCGCAGGATACCCATATCGCCGGCATGATTCTCGAAGAGCTCAAGGGCGTGGCGATTCTGGTCAATAAGTGGGATCTGGTCGTCAAAGACGACAACACCTTCGATGCCTTCACGCGCCACGTGCGCGACCAGTTCAACTTCATCCCCTATGCGCCGCTGCTGTTCATCTCGGCCAAGACCGGCCAGCGGGTCGACAAGATCATCCCGCTGGCGCTCGAGATCGCCCAGGAGCGCCAGCGCCGCATCCCGACATCGGAGCTGAACACGCTGCTGCGCACGGCGACCTACGACCACCCGCCCACCGCGATCCACAAGGGCGCGCACCTGCGGATCTACTACGCGACTCAGCCGCAGGTCGCGCCGCCGGTGTTTCTGTTCTTCGCCAACAACGCCGAGCAGATCCATTGGGGCTACGCGCGCTACCTCGAAAATCGCATCCGCGAGAAATATGGTTTCACCGGCACGCCGATCAAGATCGTCTTCCGCAGCCGTGACGAAAAGGACGAGAAGGACGGTAAGAAGCGCCGCTGATCGCTGTTGGAACGTTGGAACGTTAGAAGGTTGGAACGTTCTAACCTTCTAACGTTCCAACCTTTTAACCTTTACACTCTTCTTTGCCGAACTCATCGGAGCTGTTAAGACTTACTTGCTGCAAAGACGGCTCTTCTCCCCATGGTCGGCAGCGCTCCGATTAGCACAAGCTTTTGCAATTACATTTGATCCATCGGCCAGGCGCACGCGCCGCCGGTACTACCCACCCCTGTGCTCAAGACCCCCGCTTTACTATTTACAAATAGGACTGGACAGCGGCGCTACCCTATGCTATTATAATAAAGTATTACACCTTAACGCCCGCCGCCCCGGTCTGATGGCGGGAACCGCGTACATGGCGACGGCTAGGAGTATGCCGATGGAGCTCGATCTGGGCAGCAAGCGGGCCAGAAAGCTGATCCGCGACCACGATCTCACGGAAGAGGAGATCTTGCAGATCGTGGCGTCGGCGCGCATCAATCTGGCGACGTTCGACCCGGAGTACCGGACGAACGTGACGCAGATTGCCGAGGAGTTGAAGAAGAGCCGCCCGACGATCTACGGCTGGGCCGACCGCGCGCTGGCCGCGACCATCCACTCGCTACGCAACATCCGCACCGGACGCCCGCCGAAAGAGCGTGAGCGCAGCAATGGCGCCGAGCTATGACGCGGCGCAGACCACTCCAGTAATGACTGTGAACGGAAATGTAGTATAATGAATCGGGCGGGCGGCTGTCTGCTCGCGTACTCCTACGCACTGTCGGCAGCGGTTCGTCGGCGGCCAGTGTGCTATAATGATACGCTACACACCAACTGCACGGCTCGCCCGGGCTACGGCCCGCACAATCTAAGGTAGGACTGCATGGATCCACAGCTCACGAGCCAGATCGTACCGGTCGAAGAAGTTCGCCAGATCGAGGAGTGCCTGGCGCGGCTGGTCGAGGACACCAGCGGCAACTATGTGCTGCTGCTCGACAAGAGCGGCCAGGTGATCGCGAGCCAGGGGGACGCCAACCGGCAGGATATCACCGCGCTCGGCGCGCTGATCGCCGGCACGTTCGCGTCCTCGCGCGAGGTCGCCAAGCTGCTGCGCGAGAAGGATTTCCGCAGCATGTTCACGCAGGGCGTGCGCGACAACATCTTCCTGGCGCTGATCGAGGATCAGTGGATCCTCTGCATTATCTTCAACAAGGGCACGCATATTGGTCTCGTCAAGGTGCTGACGAAAAAAGCGACCGATGAGCTTGCGCAGGTGCTGGAGCGCGTGCGCGAGACGCATAAGGCGCGGGAAGATGTGCTCGGCTCGTCGTTCCGGACATCGATGGAGGACACGATCGACCTCCTGTTCCGTGATTAGCCGCGACGCATGGTGTGCGATCGCCGGCCGCAGCGCGCGATCTCGTGGCCTGCGATCGGCGAGATGCGTGTCATGCACCCTGGTATGCGAGAGGACCTATGGCCCTGATCAACGTTGCCGCGCGCGAGATTCACTGCAAAATCGTCTACTACGGCCCGGGTATGGGAGGCAAAACCAGCAACCTCCAGTATATCCATTCCCAGGTTCCCAGGGATGCCAAGGGTGACCTGCTCTCGATCGCTACCGAGACGGAGCGCACGCTGTTCTTCGACTTCCTGCCGCTCGACCTGGGCAAGGTGCGTGGCTTTCAGACCCGCTTTCATCTCTACACTGTCCCCGGCCAGGTGCTCTACGAGCGCACGCGCGTGGCCGTGCTGAATGGGGCCGACGGCGTGGTCTTCGTGGCCGACTCGCAGCGGCACAAGCTCGAAGAGAATATCAAGAGTCTGCGCGAGCTGGCGGTGAATATCACCAAGCAAAATAAGAAGTTCCAGGAGTTCCCGATCATCTTGCAGTACAACAAGCGCGATATCCCGAACGCCCTGCCGGTCCCGACGCTTGACAAATACCTGAATACGCTGGGCTGGCAGCGCTACGAGGCGGTCGCGACGACCGGCAGGGGGATCTTCGATACGCTCAAGGCCATCAGCAAGCTTGTCATCAGTAGACTTTAGCATGTCGCATGTCGCATGTCGCAATCCGAACCTGCTCTGCGACCTGTAGCTGCGACCGAAGCCTGCGACCTGAAGCCTGCGGCCTGCGACCTGTGGGGCGGTTATGGCACTTCAAGGCGATCTGGGCGATTTTCCGCTCACCGACATCATTCAGCTGCTCGACCTGAGCAAGAAGTCCGGCGCGGTCTTTATCGAGGGCCGCCGGGGGCAGCAGCAGCTCGACGGCTGGCTCTATTTCCGCGACGGCCGGATCATCGGCGCTCAGCTGGGGAAACTGCCGCCGCTCGAGGCGGCATATACATTTTTTACTCTCACCTCCGGTCCGTTTCGCTTCCACGACGACGTCCAGCTCGACGTGCCCACGATCACGCAGAGCAACGAGATGCTGATCATGGAAGGGATCATGCGCCAGGACGCCTGGGTCAAGATCCAGGAGTACGTGCCGTCGATGAATATGGTGCCCCAGCTGGTGACGAACCCGTCGGCGACCGGCAGCGAGATCAACCTGGAGGCCGACGAGTGGCGCGTGCTCACGATGGTCAACGCGAGGAACACGGTCGCCCAGATCGCACAGCGCAGCGGACTCGGCGAGGTGCGGACGGCCGAGATTATCGCCCAGCTGCTGGCCAGCGGCCTGGTGCAGAAGCGCGAGGTCAACCTGGCCGAGACACTGTTCCCCGAGCTCGACCGGATCGCGGCCAACGCGCTCGGCGCCTCCGCCCGCGGCCTGCTGCACGACGCCTATGGCCGGGCCGGGATCCGGGACCCGGGCAAGGCCACCGCCGAGCAGGTCGAGATCGCGCTGAGCGCGTTCGAGAGCGCCGCCGTGCGCGCGTTCGGCCAGAGTCGCGTCGAGCCGGTGATCGCCGACCTGCGTGAGTATGCGCAGCAGGTTCTCAGCAGCATGTAGCGTTTGACTGTCGCAGCACTTGTGGTAGGATAGCACACGTTGATCGCGACCCCGCCCCGTCGCTCTGGGTGGGGTCGTTCTTTATGTGGCGGTAAGGAGTTGTTGTGCGCGCTCTGATCAGCGTATCCGACAAGCGCGGGCTCGCGGCGTTCGCCGCCGGACTTCGGTCGCTGGGCATTGATATCTGCTCGACCGGCAATACGGCGCGCCACCTGGGCGAGGCGGGCGTGGCGGTCCAGTCGGTCAGCAAGCTGACCGGCTTTCCCGAGATTCTGGACGGCCGGGTCAAGACGCTGCACCCGGCGGTTCACGGCGGCATCCTGGCGCGGCGCGACCTGCCCGAGCATATGGACGCCCTGGCGGCCCACGGGATCGGCCCGATCGACCTGGTGGTGGTCAACCTGTACCCGTTCGTCCAGACGATCGCCCGCCCCGGCGTCACATTCGACGAAGCGATCGAGCAGATCGACGTCGGCGGGCCGGCGATGGTGCGCGCCGCCGCCAAGAACCACGCGTCGGTCCTGGTGGTCGTCAGCCCCGACGACTACGACGAGGTGCTGGCGGCGCTGCGCGAGGACCGTGTCACCGCCGTGTTTCGCCGGCGCCTGGCCGCCAGAGCCTTTGCGCACACCGCGGCCTACGACGCGGCAATCGCCGGCTACCTGGCCGACGAGCTGTTTCCCGAGACGCTGCCGCTGGCCTTTAAGAAAGCCCAGGAGCTGCGCTACGGCGAGAACCCGCACCAGCGGGCCGCGCTCTACGGCGACTTCGGGCAGCTGTTCGAGCAGATCCACGGCAAGGAGCTATCCTACATCAACATCCTCGACATCGCCGCGATCCAGGAGCTGCTCGAGGAGTTTCCGGCGAGCGAGGGCGCCGCGCTGGCGATCGTCAAGCATACCAACCCGTGCGGCGTTGGGGTGGGCGCGACGCCGCTGGAGGCCTGGGAGCGCGCGTTTGCGACCGACCGCGAGGCGCCGTTCGGCGGGATCATCGCCGTCAACCAGACGCTCGATCTCGCGCTGGCTCAGGCGATCGACAAGATCTTTTCGGAGATCGTGATCGCGCCGGCGTTCGACGAGCCGGCGCTCGATCTGCTCAGGCGCAAGAAGAATCGCCGGCTCATGCGCGCACCGCGATCGGTCACGGATGCGGTGGCGCCGCTGCTGCACAGCGTGCCCGGGGGCGTGCTGGTCCAGCAGCCCGACCACGCGCCGCTGGCCGAGGAGCCGCTGCAGGTGGTGACGAAGCGCGCGCCGACCGACGAGGAGCTGCGCGCGCTGCGCTTCGGCTGGCGGGTGGTCAAGCACGTCAAGTCGAACGCGATCGTCTACGCTGCGGCCGACCGCACGCTGGGGATCGGCGCCGGCCAGATGAGCCGCGTGGACAGCTCGCGCGTGGCGATCTGGAAGGCCCAGAACGCCGGCCTGTCGCTGGCCGGGTCGGCGGTGGCGAGCGATGCGCTGTTCCCGTTCGCGGATGGCGTCGAGGCGGCGGCGGCGGCCGGCGCGACGGCGGTCATCCAGCCTGGCGGATCGGTGCGCGACGACGAGGTGATCGCGGCCGCCGACCGGCTCGGGATGGCGATGGTGTTTACCGGCAGGCGACACTTCCGCCACTGATCTCCAAGTTTTGAGTGTTGAGTGTTGAGTGTTGAGTTGAGCAGACTGGAACTCAACACTCAACACTCAGCATTCATAACTAGCAGGAGTGGTAGGTGCAATTCGACTCACAGGGACTGATTCCGGCGATCGTGCAGCACGCGCGCAGCGGCGAGGTGCTGATGCTTGGTTGGATGAACGAGGAGGCCCTGCGCCGGACGGTCGACAGCGGCCTGGTGACGTTCTGGAGCCGCAGCCGCGCGGCGCTCTGGCAGAAGGGCGAGACTTCGGGCAATGTGCTGCGGCTGGTCGAGATCCGGCAGGATTGCGACGGCGATGCGCTGCTGGTGCTGGCCGAGCCGGCCGGGCCGACCTGCCACACCGGCGCGCCCAGCTGCTTTCACGCAGCGCTCGACGGCAGTCCGGCCGAGGGTCGCGTGCCCGCGAGCGGCATCCTGGCCCAGCTGAGCGACGTGATCGCCCGGCGCGCGGCCGAGCGGCCGGAGGGCTCGTACACAGTGAAGCTGCTCGACGGCGGCGTGGATCGCATCGGCAAGAAGATCGGCGAGGAGGCCGCGGAAGTGATCATCGCGGCGAAAAACGCCGCCCCGTCGGAGCTGACCTGGGAGCTGGCGGATCTGCTCTACCATAGCCTGGTGTTGCTGGCTCAACAGGGCGTGTCGCTCGATGCCGTCTGGTCGGAGCTGCGGCGGCGCCACCGCTGACGCAAAGGTGCATATGGAAACGCAGTCGGGCTGGGCGCTGGTCATCGACGGCGATGACGGCGCGCATTCGCTGTACCGGCAGGTGCTGGGCGATCTTGGCTTCGCGGTGGAGATCTGCGATCGCGGCGCGCAGGCGCTCGTGCTGCTCGCCCGGCGGAGCTACGCGCTGCTGCTGATCGACCCGCGCACGCCCGGCGTCAGCGCGGTCGAGATCCTTTCCCAGGTCTACCAGCATCCTGCGTCGGTGATCGTGGTTGGCGACCTCGCGCCGGAGGAGTGGCAGGGCCATCCAACGGAACCCGCGGACCACAGAATGCTGCCCAAACCGTTCACCGCCGACGACCTGCGGTCTGCGGTCGCTCGCCAGTATGGGGCGCCGGCCGGCCGGCAGCCGGCCGAATCCGCTCTTCCGCGGCTGTACGAGCAGATTGCACAGATCGTCAAGGTTCTGTTTCGGGCCGATCGTACGTCGCTGATGCTCTGCAGCGCCGACGGCGATCGTGCGGCGGTGATGGCCTCGGCCGGATTTCCATTCGCGACACCTGGCGATACGTCGGCGCCGCTGAACGACAGCGTCTCTGGGTGGGTCATCCGCCACGCCGAGCCACTGCTGCTGGGGCCGGATGGCGATCTGCCGTTGGATCTGCAAGGGGCCTGGCGGAGCGACCTGTTCTGCTCGGGGATCTGCGTGCCGCTGGTGGTGCGCGGCCGGGTGCTGGGCGCTCTTTCCGCCACGCGGCGCTGCGACAGATTGCCGTTTGCCGCGGCAGAGCGCGATGGGCTGATGCCGCTGGCCAGCCAGATTGCGGTTGCAATCGAGAACAAGAGGCTACAGCAGCAGGTGCAACGGCACATACATTACTTTACCAGCCTCAACACGCTGTGCGCGGCGCTGCTGGCCACGCTGGATGTCGACCGGGCGATCGATATCGCCGTGGATCACCTCCGCGCGATGTTTCCGTCCGTGCGCGGCTATCTCTTCCTGCATGGCGAACGATCGCCCTGGATCGACAGGCTGATCGCGATCGGCGATACCGACGCCGGCACGCTCGATCTCGACGACGTGCACGCGACACCTGGTCTGGTCGGCCAAGTGCTGGCCGATGCCGCGCCACGCCTGTGCCGGGCGGCGGATCGGTCCGACGAGCTGGCCGCGTGGGAGCGGGTGTTGCTGGCGGGCGGCGGCGCGACGCTGCTGAGCGTCGCCTTGAAGACCGACACGGCGCTCTATGGCGCGATCGAGCTTGCGAGCGGCCCGGCGCCGTTTGGCGACGAAGAGCTCCATTACATGATCTCCTTCGGCTCGCTCGTCGCGCAGGCGATCGAGAAGCTGCAGCTGTACGCGGCAGTGGCGCGCTCCGAGGCGCGCTATCACGAACTGTTCCAGCGAGCCGGCGATGCCGTCTTCGTGATCGACACAGCGACGATGGCGATGGTCGCCGCCAACCCCGCCGCCGAGAAGATGAGCGGCTACAGTCAGGCCGAACTGATGATGGTGGCGCCCGCGCATCTGATCGCGCCGATTGTGCCGGGTCGCTCGGCCGTCGTGCTGGGCGATCTGTGCGCCGAGGGGACGAGCGAGTATGAGGGTGTGCTGCGCGCGCGCAGCGGGTACAGCGTGCCGGTCTCAATCTGCGCTAGCGAAGTCGCGCACGGTGGAGCGGGCTATCTGCTGCTGGTGGTCCGCAACATCAGCGAGCATCGGCGGCAGGCCCAGCGGCTGGCCCAGAGCGAGAAGCTGGCCGGGATGGGGCGCCTGACGGCCGCGATTGCGCACGAGATCAACAACCCGCTCCAGGCGCTGCGCAATACGCTGCACCTGCTGCTGAACCGCTCGTTCGCCGAAGAGAAGCGCGAGCGGCTGCTCAGTATGGCACAGATGGAAGTCGATCGCATGGCCGCGCTGGTGCAGCGGATGCTCGAGTTGCACCGGCCGTCGCGCGAGGATATGCGGCCGGTGTCGGTTCATGGGCTGCTGGAGAGCGCGCTCGCGGGCGCGGGCAACAATCTCCAGCAGCATCACGTCGTCGTCGAGCGCGACTGGGCCGCGAAGCTGCTGTGGGTCAACGGGATCGGGGGGCACCTGAAACAGGTATTCCAGGATCTGGCGACCAACGCCGTCGAGGCGATGCCGGAGGGCGGGCGGCTGCTGATTCGCACGCGGCTGGAGGATGGCGAAGACGCGAGCGCACCGCCGCGGGTGCTGGTCGAGTTTGCCGACGACGGCCCGGCCATCCCCGACGGCGAGGTTCACCTGATCTTCGAGCCCTTCTACACCACCAGGCGCAGCGGCAGCGGTCTTGGCCTGGCGATCAGCTACGGTATCGTCGAGCGGCACGGCGGCACACTCTCGGTGAGCAGCACAGGCAGCGGCACGACGTTCCGTGTCAGCCTGCCGGCGACCATGCCGGAGAAGGGATCGTAGCGCCAACTATAGCAGGGGCGGCTTTTCACCACAGAGATCACAGAGAGCACGGAGGGCCGCTACCTTAGCCCTCCGTGCTCTCTGTGATCTGCTAAGGGTTCCTAAAAGAAAAACTCCCCCATCCAACCACGGAACGACTGTCGTGGAGCTTTTAGCCGCGCCAGAAGATTCGCGGGGTCGCGTTGTTCCGCAGCACCGAGAGCAGCAGCAGCAGCAGGATCGAGCCGATCACCGCCCATACGAGATCGAACTGGATGGCGCCGAAGCCGACCGGGATCAGCGGGGGCAGGCGCAGCACGCTCGTGAAGAGGTAGCCCAGGTAGGCACCGACGACGCCGACGATGATCGAGACGAGCATGTTGCCGGGGCTGAAGGCCACGATCCACTGCGCGATCGCGCCGCAGATGCCCGCAATCACCAGGAGAATCAGGATCTCGAGAATGTCCACGGTTCCTCCTCAGCAAGCTGACCTGATTGCGCGGGCGACTGTTTGTACTGTAGCGCAGGATCGACGGCGCGTCAATAGTCGTCCATGTCGATGATCGTCGGCTGGCGGCCCGGCAAGTGCCGCCCACCCCGGCGATCCCAGGCGGTCTGCAGGGTGGACCACTCCGGATCGCCCAGGTTGAGCAGGCGGGCGGCGAGCCAGCTGGCCGTGAAGGTTGGGATGACATTCGTGAAGGGAATGATCGCCTCGATCACCGCCTTGTTGCGCAGGTTGGGCAGGCCCATGCGATCCAGCACGATCCAGATAATCGGCGCCGAGAAGATGTCGAGGCCGAAGTCGAGCAGGTCGAGCATGATCACCAGCGCCAGCGGAATGTGCCGCATGGTGGTGAAGAAATCCGCCGCGCGCGGGATGTTCATCCGGCGAATGCCGCGCACCAGCGCGGCGAGGCCGACCAGGGCGACCAGCACGCAGATGCCCATCACGACGAGCGCGGCGGTCAGTATATTGTACCAGGCTTGGTCCACGGTTGTCTCACTAATCACTATCGAGCGTTCGTCTGCGCGCGCCACACGCGGCCGACGATCAACCCAATGCACAGCAGCAGCAGAATCAGTGCCAGCGTCGCAAGCTCGAGCGTCGCGCCGAATCGCGGCTGCCCGGCGTCCAGCGCGGCCAGCGCTTGTGGCGGCGCCGTGAGCGCGAACAGGGCGGCGACGACCGGGTTATCCGGCCGCGCCGCGACCAACCGCAGCACCAGCCGCGCCAGCAGCAGCGCCTCGACGGCGCCGAGCGCGTAGGCGAGGATATGACGTAGATTCATATGCTTTTTGTTGCGCTCCAGGTTAGAAGGTTGGAACGTTTGAAGGTTAGAACGTTTCAACCTTCTAACCTTCGAACATGCCAACGTTCCAACGCCTCAGCGCAGCGTCGAGGGGAGGATGCCGAGCTGCCCGCGGTACTTGGTGACGGTGCGCCGCGCGACGTCGAAGCCGCGATCACGCAGGATCTCGACGATGTCCTGGTCGGTCAGCGGGCTGGTCTCATTCGCGATCAGTTCGTGGATGACATCCTTGATCGAGAGCGAGACGGTGAAGAAGGTGCTGAACGGCACGATCTCTTTGTTGGGGATCTGCACATATTTGTTGGCGGTCGCGCGGCTGACGGTCGACTCGTGCACGCCGATCGCGGCGGCGACCTCGGCGCGGGTGAGCGCGGCCAGGTGGCGCACGCCGTGACGCAAGAACGGCCCCTGCCGCCCGATCAAATATTCGGCGATCCGGCGGATCGTCTCGCGCCGCTGGCGCAGGTTTGTCAGGAACAGCCGCGCGCGCGCGACGTACGTGCTCAGGTGCTCGCGCTCCTCCTGGGTGATCTCTTGCTGCCCGCGCGTTATAGCCTGGGATAGCTCCTGGTAGAGCGGGCTGAGGCGCAGATAGTAGCGGCGCGACTCGACGACCTCGGCGACCAGCCGGTCGTTCTCCTCGCGGATAATCACGTCCGGCATGAGGTAGGATGTGTCGGCCGAGCCGGCGCCGTCGCTGGCGCGCTCGAGCGGGAATGGGCGCAGGTGCTGGCGCATAAAGTCGCGCGCGAGCACCACGTCGTCGTAGCTGATGCCCATCGCCTGCGCGATTGCGCCGTAGCGATGCTCGCCCAGGTCGAACCAGTAGTCGGCGACGATCGCGCGGATGTGCGGGTTGGTCAGGGCCTGGCGCTCCAGCCGCTCGATCTGGAGCAGCAGGCACTCCTGCACGTTGCGCGCGCCGACGCCGGCCGGCCCGAGGTCTTGCAGCTTGCGCAGGATCATCTCGATCCGCGCCGGATCGGCCTGCATCATCGACGCGATCTCGTCGATCTCGCCGTCGAGAAAGCCGTGCTCGTCGAGCGACCCGATCAGGTAGTCGGCGATCGTGTGCTCGTTCTCGGGCAGGCTGATGTGTAGATCGCGCTGGAGCGCCTCGCGGAGCGTCGTCGGCGCGGCGACGGCCAGCAGCGGGTCGAACTCGTCGTCGGCCAGCGGAGCGCTGGCGTCGTCGCGCTCGGCCTCGGCGAGCTTCATATCTTCGTGGAGGCAGTAGATACAGGTGGCGCCGCTGAGCGGCCGCCCGCAGCGGCTGCAGAGCGACTCGTCGCTCTCCATCTGCTCGAGCGCCGGATTTTCCTCCAGCTCGTTCTGCACCAGCTGCTGAAGCTCGATTGTGGAGAGCACCAGCATATTGTTGAGTGCGATCAGGGCTGGGGAGGCCTTCATCTGCTGCTGTGGCAGCAGGCCCATCCCCATAGACATATCCATCATGTGGGAAACCTCAAAGCAGACGCTTGTGATTTACCGTCTTTTATGACACACTAAGCAAGAGCTGTGCCACGAGACGGCGGCATACCTTCTGCTAGAGCACCGGTCAAGTATTACCGCAAAGGCCGCAAAAGCCGCAAAGGAGTGAAAGCCTGTCGCATTCCAAAGCCCTTCGCGATCTTTGCGCTCTCTGCGGTTGGAATACTTGACGGACGTTCTAGGTCTGCTGCGCGTCGTTTAGGTCGCGGCCTGGAGTCGCTCTTTGAACTCCTGCGCCGGCAGCCCAAGCCGGCGTGCGGCGTCGTCCTCGTCGCCGTCGCTCTGGCGGAGCGCCTCGAAGACCATCACACGCTCGACCTCGTTCAAGACGCTGCTCAGTGGCTCGCGGTTGCGCACGCGCGTCGCCAGGTCGATCTGGGTGGGGATGCCGTGTTGCGACAGGTTGAGGTAGTGGCTGACGATCACGGTGCCCTGCGAGAGCACCACCGCGCGCTCGATCTCGTTCTCCAGCTGGCGCACGTTGCCGGGCCAGTCGTAGCGCTCGAGCAGGTCGAGCGCCTCCTCGGAGATCTTCGTCGGCGGCGCGCCCGCCTTGTAGCGGTACTTGTCCAGGAAGTGCTCGATCAGGATCGTGATATCGCCGCGCCGCTCGCGCAGCGGCGGCATGTGGATGTTGATCACATTCAGCCGGTAGTACAGGTCCTCGCGGAAATGGCCATGGTGGACCTCCTCCAGCAGGTCGCGGTTGGTCGCCGCCAGCACGCGCACGTCGACCTTGACGACGCCGGTGCCGCCGACGCGCTCGATCTCGCCCTCCTGGAGCACGCGCAGCAGCTTCTTCTGGACCGGCAGCGTGATCTCGCCGACCTCGTCGAGGAAGATCGTGCCCTTGTGGGCCAGCTCGAAGCGGCCCTTGCGCTGGGCCAGCGCGCCGGTGAAGGCGCCCTTCTCGTGGCCGAACAGCTCGCTCTCGATCAGCGTCTCGGGCAGCGCGGCGCAGTTCACCTTGACCAGCGGGCCGTTGCGGCGGGCTGAGTTCTGGTGGATCAGGTTGGCGGCCAGCTCCTTGCCGGTGCCGGTCTCGCCGGTGATCAGCACCGAGGCGTCGGATGCGGCCACGCGGCCGATCGTCTTGTAGATCTGGCTCATCGCCGGGCTGTGGCCGATCATGCGCTCGCGCAGCTCGGCGCGCTGCTCGAGCGAGCGCACCCGCGAGGCCAGCGCCTGGTGCTCGAACAGGCGCTTGACGACCACCAGCACCTCGTCGAGGTCGAAGGGCTTCTGGAGGTAGTCGTAGGCGCCCATCTGCATGGCGCGAATGGCGACCGACGAGGTGCCGTGCGCGGTGATCAGGATCACCGGGATGTCGTGGCCCTCTTTGCGCAGGCGCTCCATCAGCTCCAGCCCGTTCAGCCCCGGCATCTGGAGGTCCATCAGCAGCAGGCCGAATACCTCGTCGCTCTGGAGCTTGTCGAGCACTGCGGCGCCGCCGCCGACGCCCTCGACCTCGTAGCCTTCATCTGTGAGCAGGTCGGCGAGCATCTCGACAGTCGCGGCTTCGTCGTCGGCGATCAGGATGCGCCCCTGGATGTCTTTCTTTGGCGCCACGCGCACCTCCAATCAGCGATTTTAGATTTTGGATTTTGGAAAGATTTTCATTCCAAAATCGCAAATCCAAAATCCAAAATCCTCATCGTTGACAGCGAACCACAAGCGAGGTGGTTTCGTCCCCCTGGTTGAAGAACAGTATAGTATCCTATTGTATCACACCCGCTCGATCTGTGCGCCGAGGGTCCGCAGGCGCTGCTCGATCCGCTCGTAGCCGCGGTCGATCTGCCCGATATTGTAGATCACGCTGCGCCCGTGGGCGGCCAGCGCGGAGATCAGCAGGGCCATGCCGGCGCGGATATCGGGGCTGGGCAGGCCCTCCGGCTCGCCGTAGAGCTGGCTGGGGCCGACGACGACGGCGCGGTGTGCGATCTTGGCGCCCATCGAGATCAGCCGGTCCACGAAGAACAGCCGGCTCTCGAACATCTTCTCGTGGATGAGCACCGTGCCGCGCGCCTGCGTGGCGACCACCAGCGCGATGCTGATCAGGTCGGGGTTGAAGCCGGGCCACGGCGCCGAGTCGATCTTGGGGATCGCGTTGTGGGCGTCTTCCTGGACGCGCAGGTCCTGGTCGCCGGGCACGACGATGTCGTCGCCGTCGTCATACCAGCGCACGCCCAGCTTTCCGAATGCGATCCGCGTCATGCGGTGCTCGCGCGGGCGTGCGCCGGCGATCCGGATCGCGCTGCCGGTGACCGCCGCCAGACCGATGAACGAGGCGACCTCCATAAAGTCCGGCCCGATCGCGTACTCGCCGCCGCCGAGGCGCGCAACGCCCGCGATCGTGAGCATGTTGGTGCCGATGCCGCCGATCCTGGCGCCCAGCTTGTTGAGGAAGTGGCAGAGATCCTGGATGTGCGGCTCGGATGCGGCGTTGCAGATCGTGGTCTCGCCCTCGGCCAGCACGGCGGCCATCACGGCCTGCTCGGTCGCGGTCACGCTCATCTCGTCGAGGAATAGGTCGGCGCCGCGCAGGCGCTCGGCGCGCAGGACATACTCGGTCGGTGTAACCTCGATCGCCGCGCCGAGCTCGCGCAGCGCCTGGAAGTGCGTATCGAGCCGGCGCCGGCCGATCATAT
>WNGB01009449.1_pt1 | contig 13672 bp, 12 predicted proteins | sample 5400681 | NCBI WGS metagenome assembly WNGB01 (sample SAMN13153367, study PRJNA577476) | soil metagenome | isolation source: 115 cm soil or saprolite under grassland replicate 2 | place: USA:California | collected 2016-06-15 | reverse complement strand
TAGTCTTGCCAGTAGGTCGCCGCGCTCCAGATCGCCTCGGGACACGAGGCACGCGACTCGAGCCCCGGCGTCAGATCGAGGCCGGCTGCCGCGCAGACCGTTTCCAGCATGCACGCCGAAGGCAGGCCATAGTTTTCATGCAGAGGATTGCCGGAGCGCGCCACACCCCAGGAGAACGCGAGCCAGCGCAGGACGTGTTCGAGTGCGTCGAGTGTTGAGCGCGAGCGCTTGAAGTCGGCCACCCGCCGCATGATCTCCACTTGAGGGACAGGCAATGCGATCAGCGCGATGTTGGGGTACCGCACGATGTCGGCAAAATCCGCGAGCGGTCGTGAGACGACACCGTTAGCCCGGGTGGCAAAGCCGGGCCCTTCGGGCTGCAACAACGGGACATGGATGGCGCGAGCGCCGGCGAGCGCTGCACCCTCCAATTCGACCAGAATGGCCTCCGACCAGTACGAGGGCAGCATGTCGCTGCGCAAATGGGCCTGCGCGAGCCGCAGTCGAAACGACAGCGTGTCAGACCCGCCAAGAAGGGCGACATAGGTCCACGTCTCCGGACCCGCAGCGGCCATGGCGCGCGCCGCACGTTCGCCCCAAGCGAGGTTGGACTCGTCGCCCTCTCGCGGCTGTGCGACCAAGTCGGGATTTCGGGTCTCGGTCCGGGAGCGCGCTTGCCTTAGCATGTCATGGTTCCTTTCGCGGCTGCCGTCAGATGATCCTCAGCTCGTAGGTCGGTGTGGTGTGCGATTGCGCGAGCGCCTTGTCCGGCGTGATCCCGTAATAGCTGACACTGAAGTTGATTCCGCCGCCCGCGCGCGAGAACGACATGATCGCAATCTGGTCGCCGCGCTGCGCCACGCCGTCCCCATGTTCTAGATCGCAGCGCAGCTGGAACCGCCGCTGGCTACCGAAACGGTCGGGGACGGGCTGAGACTGGCTGTGGCGTGGCCACGGATCAGCTTTGCCGAACAGGCCCTTGGCCACATTGAGTGTCTCCTTCGCCGAATCGGCGAACGGCACGCGGATCAATCGCGAGGGCGAGCTGATCACTTCATAGAGCAGGATGCGGTTGCGGCGCAGATCGATACCTTGTGACACCCGTCCCCAGTGCACGTCTCCGGTCACGTACACCACCGGAATGCCCTCGTCGGCAAGCCGATCAAGCTCGGGCAGGATCTCGTCTGTGAACTGAGTGTAATTGGCCATCTCCGCGTCCACGCTGCGCCTCTTCGACTCGTCTGCCGCGGTAACGAACAACGCCTGGCCCGAGGCGAGCAACCCGAAGGCGGGTTGTCCATTGCGTTTGGCGTCGATCAGATCGGATCGCCATCGCTCGATCATCCGCATCGTCTCGGGCAGCATAAGGCGAGCGAAGCTCTCGTCACGGTGGCATCTCATGTCGACTACCAGGATCTTCAGCGGATCGACGTCGATGCGCTGCGCGCCGGCGCCAGTCGGGGAGACCTGATAGTCTTCATAGAGCGCAAGAGCAGCCTCCCGCCACTGCTTGCGGCCGTCATCGGTCCAGGTCTTGGGAAGCTGCGTCTGCCGGAACGGATAGTTGTTCCAGAACTCATGATCATCAGCCACGCACATGACGGTAGCGCGGCCGAGAACTAACCCCAGTCCGCCGATCCCCAGCGGCAACGAGGCCCAATTGCGACGATACTTGGCGCCCAACTTGCGCGCGACTCCGGCCTCGTCTTCCGGCAATTCTTCGAAGAGCGGAAGATCGCCGTAGATCTGATCGCCCAGCATCATGGTGAGGTCGGGTCGCACCCTGATTTGCGAGGCGATGGTACCAAGCAGGCCGCTCGCGTCTTCGGACTGGTAATAGCACGAGCACAGGAGAATGTTGAAGCTGCCATCGAGCATCTGCGGGACACTCGAGGGCAGCGTGCGGGTGAGCAGGGTTACCCGCTCCGTTCCGGCGGTGATCGCGACTCGATACGGGCGAGCCGGCTCCAGGTTCGCGATCCGGAAAATGCCGCGATGATTGAGCGGCTTTGCGCCGGCACCGCTCATCGCGTCGCGGATCGGTCGCACGGCCGCGATCGGCTCGGGCACGACCGGCTGTTCGTTCAGCTCGAAGCCAAGGGCCACCGGCGGAGTCTCGGTGTCGAACAGCCCGACCCAGAGCTGGAGACACTCGGGTGCAACCGCTTGCGCATAAGCGGTGAGCATCATGGGATCGCTTCAACTCCAGACACGCTCAAAGCGGCGACGCCTCAGGCATTACTTCGCAGGCCGGTCTCCGTGGCCTGGCACGCCACCTGTTCGTAGTTAACAAGATTCGGCTGGAGCACGTCAAGGAGATTCGCTCGGTGTCCTCGCCGCAGTGGCTTTCTCCTTCAGGCGTCGGTTTCAACCCGTCAGGAACGCCGCCAGTCGGCGGGCTTGCCGATGCCCAGTTCTCCGCATTTTGTGGGCTACTGCTTGACGGAAAGCAAGGGGCCGGAGTATGTTGATTTTTCCGATCGTCCGCCCTCCGTCTGTTGCAGGGGATGCTGCCATGTCGAAAGGTCTCGTCGCTGTCACAATTGTTGCTCTTGCCACCTTCGCGCTCGGCATCGGCTCGCTTGTCGCGCAGGTACCGCCGCACACGCCGGGAACCGTCTGCATTGTCTCCGGGCAGTTATGGTGTTGGGCCAATCAACCGGGCAAGGTAGGCGATCCGTGCACATGCCCGGTCCCGGGGGGCTTGGCGAAAGGTCGTCTGGGCTAGCCGGAGCACGCGCTCCGCGGCGGCTCGCCTGAACCACGGGTGCGCAATACGCCGCATCGATCCTCACCCGCATGACCAGCGCGACCATTGATTTCGAGCTGCTGCTCAACGATGCGCGACTCGTTGCCGAGTACGCGTCGCGCGCGGGCCGACTGCCGGACCGGGAACTGCCGGACGCGATCGAGGCCGCAGAGCGCGACCTCGCGGCGGGGAAAACACCCGATCGTCCCCGGTTGCAGTCCGCCCTTAATAATGCCGTGCGGAGCATCGCCCCGGTCAGCCTGATCGATCTGCGCGAGGGACGCAGTCCCTTCGACACCACAGCCCAGCGCTACGCGAGCCGGCTGGTACTTCTGCTCTGTATTGTCTCAATCGGACTCACCGCGCTTATTGCGTTCTATACCAACGCGCTCTATCAGGCCGATTCCGCGCTCGCGGCAATCCGGCAGATTGAGAAGGTGCGCTACCCCGACAAGGTACGCGAGGTGCGTCGGCTCACGCAGGACAAGGAGCTATTTGTAAAGCACGACGCGCGCTACGCGCATTATCACCAGCAGCTCGGTGAGCTCGCGCTGGCACGTGCGGAATACAACGCCGCTGCCTCCCTCATCATTTCGAGTGCCAATTCAGTGATGTTCCCGGGCGGGAGTCTCTTCACATCGCTGTGGAACTTGGGCGCGGGAACTAACTCGCAAGCCGCGCCACCCGGGTCAACCTCGGAGGAGGAGCCGAGAAGCGAGCGCAGAGCGAGGTCCGACGCGCCGGCAGACGCAGAGCCGAACGCGGGGCAACGCGCTGACCCGAGCGGAGACCTGCTCGAAGACTACCGGTTTCTGGTGAGCATTGGCGACGATAATCCGACGGTTCTTGTTCAGCCCTCCTTTGGGCCGCAGCACGCCTTCACCATCGAACGGCAGCGGATTCTCATCTCCGGGTGGATCCTGCCTCTGTTCTACGGGCTGCTTGGGGCATCGGTATATCTGATGCGGACTTTCCTCAATGACAAGACCGCGAACCAGGGTTTCTTTCTGCTGGTCCTGCGCCTCGCCCTAGGCGGTATCGCCGGGCTGGCCATCGGGTGGTTTTCGGTCCCGGGTTCAAGCTCGGCAGCGATCTCGACCATTCCCTTCGGGCTCGCGTTCCTCGCCGGCTTCAGCATCGATGCCGTATTCACCTTGCTCGAGCGTCTCGCCCAGACCATCAGCGCGGCACCCCAGCCACGCCCGAACAAGCAGAAGGCATGATCGCGGGTGTGCTGCCGGCCTGCGCTCCAGCGCCATGAAGAGCGAGCAGCAAGTGGGCTGGGCCGACGCGGAAAATTCGACACGGCGGGTGGGGCATGCTCACCTCGCCGCGGGGCCAGGGCTGCGCTAGGGTGGCACACGTTGGCAAATGCCGCGAGGCAAAGGAGTTGAACCATGGCCGCCAAGAATCCGCCGTCCCCAGGAGCCGCCAAGAAACCGCCGTCTCCAGGATACACGCAGGATGACTTCACCGTACCGGAGCTTCCGGACTACGTCATCGCCGAACTGCGCTACGACAGCAGCGTCGTCGTAGCACCGGAGGGCAAGTTCACGGCCCCCGCCGCCGCTTTACCGAAAGCCAACGCGCTTAACCAGATTCTCGCCGCGTTTGCGGTCAAGAGTTTTGTCAGCCATTTCGCGCTGCCAGAGAAGAAGCTCGCCGCACGGGCGAAGGCGGTGACGGGCAAGGACCCGAAGGTGAGTGCCGATTTTGCGCACGGTGGCTTTGTGCAGATCGTGGTCGAGAAACCCAAGGACGCGCCCAAACTGGCCGAACGCCTCGCGAAGTCCGACGCCGTATGGCAGGCCTATGTCGCGCCCCGGCCGGTGCCCGCGGCGATGGCCACCGGCAGTGCTGCCGGCAGCCGCAATTTCGAGCCCGCTCAGGGCTATCTGCATTCCGCACCGAACGGCATCGGCGCCATGGAGGTGTGGGGAGCGAAGGGCGGCAAGGGCCAGGGCGTGACGATCTGCGACATCGAAGGCAACTGGAACCTGAGGCATGAAGACTTGCCCAGCGGCATCGCGCTCATCGGCGGCACGCCGATCGCGCAGCTCGCCTGGCGCAATCACGGCACCGCCGTCCTCGGCGAAATGGTGAGTCGTCCCGGCGACATCGGTACCGTCGGCATCGCCCACGACGCTAAGGCAAAGGTGCACTCCGTAGTGCTGGGCGGTGTGTTCAATACGGCCGGAGCTATCACGGCGGCGGCTGCGGCATTGAAGAAGGGCGACGTGATCCTCATCGAACTGCAGGCCACGGGTCCCAACGGGAACTACGTCGCGATGCAATACTGGAACGACGTGTTCTCCGCCATCCGGGCCGCCACAGACGAAGGCATCACCGTGGTCGAAGCCGCAGGCAACGGTAACGAGAACTTCGACCAGAAGATCTACGCCGGCACCGGGCTGCAGAAGGACTCCGGCGCGATCGTGGTCGGGGCGGGCATTCCGCCCACCAACTTCTTTGACAACTTCGGCTTCGGGACTCTCTTCGCCGGCTACTCCAAAATTGGCGTTCCGCGCTCGCGCATCTGGTTCTCGAACTACGGCAAGATCGTCTGCGTTCAGGGCTGGGGATGGCATGTCACCACGTTGGGCTACGGCGATGCGCAGGGCGGCAGCGACGAGAAAGCCTGGTACACCCACCGCTTCTCCGGCACCTCGAGCGCCTCGCCCATCGTTACCGGCGCGGTCGCCTGCCTGCAAGGTCGCGCCAAAGTAAAACACGGTAAGCCACTCACCCCGGCCGAAGCACGCAAGATTCTCGTGGCAACTGGGACGGCGCAGGTGGCGGGACCCGGAGTGCCGGTCAGCCAGCACATCGGTCCGCTGCCGAATCTCGTCGCGGCGATGAAGAAGCTCTAACCTGCAGTGCTAGCGACACGGCGGACCGCGCGCTAACATCGAGTGCATAGCGGAGTCCAAACGAAGCGATGATTGCCACCGCTATGCCCCCGCCGGGCGAACCCATTCCCGGAATGCGGCCGCATCTCGTGTTGAAACTCAAGACCGGATGGCGCTTCGATCCCGACGCGAACGCGTTCGTGGACGCGCGCGGCCGACGCTATGCCGAAACCGCGGAGTTGCCCGCGGGCACGACCTTTTTGCCCGTAAGCCCGACGCTGCAGCGCAAGCGTGCCGCGCGGCTCACCGCCGCGGAACGCGACCTCGTGCGCTATTTTCAGATCGTGCTTCCGGCCAGCGCGGATCCGCGCGCCTATCTTGAGAGGGTGCGCCATTGGGCATGCGCGGCCGAGGTGCGCTTGCCGCCGGTCGTCAGTCTGCCGCAAGGCGCCTGAGCGAACGCCGTACGGTCGAGTGCCCATCGCCGCGTGACGCCGTGCGGCGACGAGACCCGCAGTGGCGCGGATAACAAGGGAGACATTCATGCCAGCGAGGAAGAGAGTCGGCCCGGCGCGCGGCAAACGCCGCGCGCCGACTGCGAAGGCCGTCCCCTCGGAGGATGACGCCATCGAAGCGCTGCAGCTTGCGCCGAAGGCGCGCCGTGCCGCCTATGCGCTGAAGCAGGCGCATCCTTCGATCAGGTTCACCAGCGGCCGGCGCAGTACGCGGGACCAAGCCCGAGCGATGGCCAGCAACGTGGTGAAGAACCGCAAGTGGATCGAGGCCACTTACCGGGCGAGCGCGGTACGCACCAAGTGCCAAGAATGGGTGGACACGCATCGCGACAAGAAGACCAAGGCCGAAATTGCCAAGGGGCTCTTGGCGGTGCTCGACACCTTTGGTGCAGTCGCTCTCGGCCGGTTCAGCCGTCATCTTTCGGGGAACGCCTTCGATGTGCAGCCGGTAGAGAAGGGCGCGAAGGCGATCAAGGAAACCATCCGCGCCTTACCCGGCCTCGATAAGTTCCTTGAGAAAGAGGGCGGACTGGTCCGCTGGCACGTGCAGTTCTGAGTGAGCGCAGCTCATACTCATGCGGCGGGCTCGAGCGCGCAGGTGAACCCGACCGTGCAAGTGCTCGTCATCCGCTTCGATGCAACCCGGGCATCATCGGCAGCGCCTCGGACACCACCCGGGCGCGTTCCGGTGCGACGGGGCTGCTCGTTCGCGCACGTCCAAGGACCGCTGGTGCTAGGCGTGGGCTTCGTCGGTAACGATCCCCAAGAATGAAGCCTACGTCCTGCTCCAAGGCAAGATGCTGCAGCGGCGTCACGTCTGCGGCAGGTCATTGTCAGCCAGCAACGCCTTGGGTTCCTGCCACGGCCATTGCCAAGGGAGAATCCTCATGAGACGTGGCGCGTTCGCGCGTCGACTCACCTCGCTGTGTCTCCTGCCTTGCTCGCTGGTCATGCTCAACGGGGCCGTGGGGGCGCCGGCTGAGCGGGTCGACGCGCAGACACCGATCAAGTATGTTGTGATCATCTATCAGGAGAATGTTTCCTTCGATCATTATTTTGCAACGTACCCCTACGCCGAGAATCCCTCCGGCGAGCCGGCGTTCAAGGCGCGCCCCGGGACGCCCGATGTCAACGGCCTGCGCGGCCCGCTGCTAAACCGCAACCCCAATGCAGCGCAGCCTTTCCGGTTGAGTCGCGCTCGCGCCGCCACCTGCGATCAACATCACGATTACGGGCGAGAGCAGGCCGCCTACAACCAGGGACTGGTCAACAGGGTGGTCGAAGCCAGTGGCACGGGCGAGACAGCCAACTACGGGAACACGAAGTGCCAACCGCGCGACGTTATGGGTTACTTCGACGGTAATACGGTTACCGCGCTGTGGAACTATGCGCAACACTACGCGATGAGCGACAACCATTTTGCAACGGTGTTCGGCCCGTCGACGCCGGGTGCGATAAATCTCGTGTCGGGGCAGACGCACGGCGCAACGGGAAACTGCGACCGGGCCGAGCCCTCGAGTCAATGCGTCGCCACGGCGGACGAGCTGAGGACCGCTTACGGCATATCGATCGTGCAACGGACGATCATCGGCGATGCCCAGCCCCAGTTTGACGACTGCGCCACGCGCGAGACCGCGGCGATGGACGGCCGCAACGTCGGTGACCTGCTCAGTGCGCGTGGTGTGACCTGGGGATTCTTTCAGGGCGGGTTCCGGCGCACGAGCAAGGAAGGAGAGCCCGTCCAGTGCGAGGCGAGCCATGTCGGGAGTGACGGCAGGGAGAGGAAGGATTACGTGCCGCATCATCAGCCCTTTCAGTACTACGCAACGACGTCTAATCCGAAGCACGTCGCGCCGGAATCCGTGGGCATGATCGGGCGCAACGCTGACCGTGCCAATCATCAATACGACTACCAGGATTTCCTCGACGCGGCCAATGCGCATAACCTGCCGCAGGTCATGTTCCTGAAAGCGCCCGCCTATCAGGATGGACATGCGGGCTACTCCGATCCGCTGGCCGAACAGCAGTTCATCGTGCGCACCATCAACTTCCTGCAAGCGAAGCCGGAGTGGGCGCAGATGGCGATCATTCTGACCTATGACGATTCGGACGGCTGGTACGATCATGTGATGCCGCCGATCATCCGCGGCTCGAATACATCCGAGGACCGGCTGACCGGTCCGGGGAGCTGTGGCCAGGCTGCTCCGGGGGCAGCGCCCGGGCGCTGCGGGTACGGTCCCCGGCTGCCGCTGCTCGTCGTTTCCCCCTGGGCGCGGAAGAACTACGTCAGCCACGCCTTGACGGACCAGGTATCGCTCCTGCGTTTCATCGAAGACAACTGGCAACTGGGCCGCCTCGACAACGGCGCCGATGAGGACGCCGCGGGAACGCTGGACGCCCTGTTCGATTTCTCGAGCCCGCCGGATCCAACTCCATTAGTGCTCGACGAGGCAACCGGGCAGCCGCGTCCGGCGCGCTGAGTACGATTTACCTCGAGGGCAAGTGGGCCATCGCGCCTGCGCGTCTCGGTGCTCAAGCGGGAATCGGCCCGACAACTGCTACGCGCTGGCGTCGTTTGCCACCACCAGGGACGCCAAAGTCCCTAGGTTTGGCGCATCATCGGCCACGATGTTCGCCACCCGCGAGGCGTTGATGGCAACTGCCGGCGAGCGCGAACTCGCAACGCTTTGAGCCTTTGGTTGCGAGTCCCGGCCCGAGAACCGACGCGGGAATGATGGGACGACGGTCTGCTGGATAGAAACGGTGTTCTACTCATTCAATCTCGACGATCACTTGCCTCGCGATAACCTGCTCGGGGGCATTGATCGCTTTCTCGACCTAGCCGATCGATGTCGACGCCTCGCGCCGTTCTACAGCCACACCGGTCGCCGTTCGGTCGATCCGGAATTGCTGGTGTTGGTCAAGCAGCAGAGTAACCCTAACGGCGGCTCACCACTCGGGACGGCGCCCGCCGCCGGGTGGGCCGGTTAAATCGGCATGTGCGGCGACGCCATGGGAACACGCATATGACGGGCGAAACGCTGGGACTATTCGGGCAAATTGCAGGCATCGGAGGGCTAGCGCTCGGCGTTTTCATGATTCTGTTTAGAGATGTGATCCGCAAGAACATCTTTGCGCGCCTTAGCCCACAGCAGTCATACCGAGCGGTCCGACTCGTGCTTGTCCTGACTTGGTCGCTCGCGCTTCTCGGACTATCCGTGTGGGTGTACGTGTCCGAACGCGCGGACGCTATCGGCCAACGCTATTTTCCAAAAGCGTTGCCCTTCAACACAGGTTGGATATTTGCAGGCTACTACGACAATGAGAAGAAGATCTATGTTGAGGGACCGTTCCTGCACGTCGCCTATCGACCAGGCGCTGGCGAGCGAGGTTCGATAGCTCCCAGCATTGGGGATGTCGCCGCGATCCGCAAGGAGCGCCGGGTAATTATCGCCGACTTCAAAGTTTCGGCTCTTAAACATCAGATGACATCTCCACCTTTGCTACGCGACCCGTTAACGGAAGACGATGAAACGGGCTACACACTATCCAAGAACGCTCTGGTGATCGTGCGGGACGTCGAGATAAGCGGATATCCAAATCGGCCGGTCAGTAATTGGTGCCGTGTAGCAGCTTGCGACACAAACACTGATGCGTGTGCCAAAGCTCTGGTGGAGCGCTGACTGGGTCCGTCGCTCCATCGGGCAGAGTTCCCGATAGCACAACTCGTTGGGCCGCTTCAGAGGAAGAGAGAGCCATGGACTGGAAGCAATACGTTTCTGTTGCGGCGTTAGTCGTTTCAGTCGTCTCCTTCAGGGAGCTTAGGCCCGCTGGGCTCTGGGTTGCGAAAGTTGTCAGTCATAAGGAACTCTTAGTTACTTTAGCTTCCACGGACACCTTGACCACGTCGTAGGTGTCCACCGGTCTTCAGAAGCACACGCTCGGATCGGTCGTGTTGTGGTGTAGCGAGTTGCCGCCGTTGCTGTTGTCGACGATGGGCATCCTGGTGGTGTTGTGATGAATCTCGTTTCCCGTGCCGAACGACGAGATCGTGGTGGCGACGTTGTGATGGATACTGTTGTCGTTCGACGACCCACCTAGCGCGATCGACGCCGTCGACGTGATGCTGCAGGCCACGTTGTGGTGGATCAAGTTGTCGTAGCTGCCGGGAAACGGGGGCGCCTCGCACGTGTCGACGTTGATCCCGGCCTCCGTCTGACTGATCACGCTGTTGTGTGCGATGGTTGTGCCGAAGCTCACACACCCCAGATTGATGCCGATGCGACCGCCGCGGATGACGTTATGCACGATCGTCGCGTCGGTGTCGCCCTCGATGGCCACATTGATGCCGATATCGGGGTCATCGAATCCGGCGGCCACGATCGTGAACCCTTCCAGGGTCAACCCAGCCGCCCTCACCTCGATGACGTGGGCGCTCGTGGCTGGGGCGATAATGGTGTCGGCCGCCCCACCGGTGGAGGCCACCGTCAGGTCATCCGTAAGGATCACTACGTTCTCGTCATACGCGCCCGGGCAGACGTTGATCGTGTCACCGGGACTCGCGGCGTCCACGGCCGCCTGGATCGCGGCGTACCCCGCCTGCTGGCAGCTCGTCCCCGGTGAGACGTAGCCCGCCGCGTCGTCATTGACCCAAAGCGTGGCAGCCGACGCGTACGCTGCCTCGCAGAGGACGACGGTCGCCAGCGCTATAACAAGCCGCGCTGAGATCGACGGCCCTCCCATACCGGCCTCCTGCGTCAGTCGATGCGAGCGCGCCGCACGCCGGAAGCTCGACGCTGCGGCTCGAAACGTAGCCTCGGAAGCCGCTGGATCACCCCCTTTCGACGTGGAAGCGACCGACACGCTCCTATGAATCGATTCCTGCTTCATCGCGACCTCCTGCTCGTGAGGGTACAAAGATCTCGGCCACCACTGCATTGCAGCATTACGATCCTTCTATGCGAAGGACCTCGCACCGAGGCGGTATCAAGTGTCAGGGCCGCCAAGGGCTTTCTCTACCGCCTTCACGTACGCGTCCAGCTGCCTAGTCCGCTCCAGGGCGAGTCTCTTTTGACTGGCGTCGAGGCTCCTGAGGAGCTCGCGAAGGGCCGCCAAGTCGGGCGGAGGTCTAGGAAGATTGATCTTCACGTAGACCTCATTGGACAGAATGAGTGCAAGTGGGTCGATTGCTGCCAGATACATGGATGCACCTCTTGATGATGAAGACGAGAACTGAGTGAGCTCTCCGCACTGACGCCGGCAACCCACGCTCTCTCGAGAGTGTGTTTGTGCACGGGCATATCTCCAAGCTGTAAGCTACAATAGCTATGCTTCGATCGAGATCGCAAGGTTCTAAAAGGATGCATCGTGCCAAGCCGCGTGATGCCCGCGTGGCGTCCCGTTTGCCTAGGTGATCTGACCAGATGCGTGGCCCTACTGCGGGGGCATCGCGCCTACGACTTGGCAAAGCTGGAGCCTCTGCTGGCAGTTTGGCAAACCCTACTTGACGCTGGCGTGATGAGATTTGCGGTCGTTGAAGACCGAGCCCGGGGGCAGAACGACGGGCTGCTTGGCTTCCGAGCGTCCGTATTCGTCACCGATGCCTTCGTGGCTTCCGCGCGCGCCTGGGCAAAGCCCTATCTGACGAGCCGGGCGATTCGGGCGGAACTCCAAGGACCATCCCCAATCCTTCGTCCGCCAGCGATCCGTGCCGCCCAGGCTCGGGACGGTCTCAATCTTTTGAATCTGCATTATGCCGAGGTCAAGGAGCTGAACTTAGACGAACGACATCAAGTTCGCTTCGTGATGTATGAAGCGTTTATCGCTCAACACAGGGGATATCGGGTGAGGGAAATACTTCAGGAGGTCTGGGACGATGAAATATCCCCAGCCTGCATAAGTAAAGGGTGGGGACCGGTGCGCAACGACTACGCCGCGTTTATAGCGTCCCGAACGCCAAATGAACCGCGACCGTACCTCCTGGCGCTGACGCGCGATGAAGCCGACGCGGTCCCTGGCTGGCTCGGCGCACCAATCTTTTGGTGGACCGCTCCTCGCTTCGGCTTTAGCCCTGCCGAACAGGCGCTCTTGGACACTGCGCTTGGCGGCGGGACGGATCGCGACTTGGCTCGCGCGCTCGGGGTGGCCCTCCCCACGGTAAAGAGCCGGTGGCGTCAGATCTACGAGCGCGTTGCAGTGGTCGATCCCGAGCTATTACCGGGCCGACAGGAGACCGATGGAAGGCGTGGGGATGAGAAGCGCCGCCGCCTCATCGAATACTTGCGTCACCACCTCGAGGAGCTCCGATCTTGAGCCTACGTCTGATGCGGGCGCGCCGCATCCAAGGTAGTGATACGGACGCGCGCCCCGGATCGCCGCCGCGCTATGTCGGTTAGTATTAGGGCGCGCGCTGTGGGTGGCCCATTGGTTGCATCAAGGCGTCGACGCGGCCCTCAAATCAGCTGCACCATAGATCCTTTCCCTATAGAGTTTCACCATTGGGTCAAGAGCTGAATTCGTCGTTCGCGAACTGGTCGCTCGCGCCGCGACCGAAGTCACGCCCGCGATGTCATTTGGCAGCTGCCGCCGCTAGTGCCCACCAATGGCGACTAACCGATGCGCAGCTTCGCAGCGATGCGTGAGTGTCGCGTCTGCACAGATCCTTTCTCGCTAGGGTTCGTATATGGGCTGGTCCAGAAAACTTGACACGAAATGGACACCGAACCCCAACTGGATCCCAGACGACGATCCGGACTATCGGATCCACATCCTTCATGTGCTGCCGACGGTACCAAAGGGTTCTACGCAGTTGTGGCAAATCATCAAGTGCACCATCACGACGGTCAACAAGGATTGCAAAAAGCAAGAGGAAGTTATCTGGATCACCGATGTCATCAATATCGGCGAGCGCACGGAGATCTCCGATCTGCTTACGCTAAGACGAGACAAGAAGGAGTTTTGCTTCGTGGGGGAGAAGTGCGAACATACGGTGGGGTTCGACGACGGAGACCCGTTCGAGGAATACCAGAGCGAGAGGATAACCGAGAAGCTCGCGGCGAAGATCCGCAAACGGATGAAGGAGCCAAAGGACAGCTTCACGACTGAGTACGCCTGGCGCTCCAAGGACAAGAAGTGCGAGAAATGCGACAAGGTCGACAACCCTTTTGGACTCGAGCCGGGCGAAGAGGCGCTACGGGTGGGCGGCGTTGGCGAATATCTTCCTGAGCGACTGACGAAAAAGAAAGAGGCCGACAAGAAGACCCCGGGCGAGGATAAGAAGAAACGCTAATGCGCCAACTTACGCTCAGCCAAGCGGAACGTTTTCATGGCGCACTCCGGCGCACGTGCGCACAATATGGGTTGGACATGCGCTATCTCGGCGCCCTTGCCCATCCCAGCCGACCGGGGCTGCAGCCGACAATCGAGCCGGCGGTGTGGTCGGTCCACGTACTGCGCCCGCCAGCCGACGCGCTGTCGCTCGCACCGGCCCCCGAATTGCTCTTTTGCATTGCGCTCGGAACAGCGTCTTCGCCGGACGCGTTCACGTTGCGCGTGGCTGA
>WNGB01014721.1_pt1 | contig 13674 bp, 9 predicted proteins | sample 5400681 | NCBI WGS metagenome assembly WNGB01 (sample SAMN13153367, study PRJNA577476) | soil metagenome | isolation source: 115 cm soil or saprolite under grassland replicate 2 | place: USA:California | collected 2016-06-15 | reverse complement strand
GGACAGGATGGCCAGGGCAGCCGGCTCCAGGTCTACGCCTGGAGCGGTCCCAACGCCGGTCAGATCGACAGCCAGCCGGCCACCGGCGACGACTCGGTAATCGTCGTCCACTGACCCGAACACGGCGGTGCGTGCGCACCGAGCCGGCTGTCGTTCCCGCTCACCGTGCGAACGAACGCCCATCTCCCCTTCGCCGGCGGGTCCCGGTGCCCGGCTCGCCGCGGCGATCGGCGGACACAGTACCTTCGTCCGATAGGCCGAAGGGATGGCCGTGTGCGGAAATGGGCGCGCCCTGACCTTGGATCGAGCGTGCCCGAAGTACAGACCGTGACGGAGCAACATCTGACCGACTCGCCGGCCTACGCCCGCCGGGACAGCAGCTTGCCGCGCCTGCGCACGTACGTGGGCATCGTTGCGGGACTGGGCGTGGCGTCGCTGTGGATCTCGCCGACCTGGACCGCCCCGTCTGAGATCTGGCTGCCGGCCTTTGTCGTCCTGACGATGCTCTCGATCCTGCTCGAGTTCGTCATCGTGCCGATGCCCGCCGGCGGCAGTTTCTCGATGGCCACGATCTCGCACGTCGCCACGATCCTCCTCGTTCCGGCGCCCCTCGCGGCGGCCTCCATTGCGCTCTCCGTCCTGGTGGAGCAGATCGTTCGCAGCGCCCCGCTGCTCAAGGCGACCTTCAACGTGGCCGGGATGCTCTTGACGGCATCGGTCGCTTCGTTCGCGATGGGCTTCTACGGCACCGTATGGCAGGTGCCCTCGCCGACCGGCAGCGAGCTGACGCTCCTGCTCCCGTTCGCGCTCGTGGCGATCAGCTACTTCGGCGTCAATGCCCTGCTGCTGAGTATCGTGTTCGCGATTACGGACCACCGGCCGATCGTGTCCGTGCTGCGCGACAGCGCTCGCGGCACCTTGCTCGGCGAGCTGGCGACGACCGCAATCGGTGCCCACTTCGCCCTCATCTGGGTCATCGAGCCTCTGCTGGTGGTGGTGCTCGCCGTCCCGGCCATCGTCATCGCCCGATCCTTCGACCATATCCGCCGCCTCAACACCGAAACGCGCGGGGCGGTGCGCTCCCTGGCCGAGATCGTCGACCATCGTGACGCGACCACGTTCCACCATTCCGAGCGCGTGGCTGCCAACGCCGCACGGCTGGCGCGCGTCCTCGAGCTGCCCGAGCCCGAGGTCGAGTTGATCGAGCAGGCCGCGTCGGTCCACGACCTTGGCAAGATCGGCGTCCCAGACCTCGTGCTGCTCAAGCCAGGACCGCTGACCAGCGTCGAGATGGAGAGCATGCGTCGGCACACCGAGCTTGGCTCGGAGATCCTGACCGGCATCCGCCTCTTCCGCCCCGGGGCGAACATCGTCCGCCACCATCACGAGCGCTGGGACGGCGGCGGCTACCCGGACGGGCTGGCGGGCGAGGCGATCCCGGTCGGCGCCCGCGTGGTCGCGGTGGTCGATGCCTTCGACGCGATGACCTCTGACCGGCCCTACCGCCATGCGCTCAGCCGCACCGAGGCGCTGGGCCGGATCGCCGACGGTGCCGGAAGTCAATGGGACCCCCGCATTGTGGGTGCCTTCCTGGCGATGATGGCGGAGCCGGGGCCGCTGCCGGCGGCGGCGAGCGAAAAGACAGCGAAAGCGCCCCAACCGGCGCGTCGGCGCCGGCCCCTGCCGGCCACAGCGAAAACGCCCCAGCCGGCGCGTCGGCGCCCATCGGCCATCGACCCGGAGGGCGCCGAGGCGTGATCGTCGAGGCACATCACCGGCCGGTCCACCGTGACAACCGGCCGTTCACCTGGCTGTGGTCGAGCCAGAGTGTGTCGCTGTTCGGCAATCAGGTGACGCTGATCGCGATCCCCCTGCTGGCCGCCATCAGCCTGGGAGCCGACGCGTTCCAGATGGGCCTGCTGGCGGCGGTCGAGACGGTGCCCTACCTCGCGTTCTCCATCCCGGCCGGCGTGCTCGTGGACCGGGTCGACCGCCATCGGCTGCTCATCGTCTGCAATCTGCTGCGCGCCGCGCTGCTTCTCACGATCCCGGCCAGCGCGTTCCTGGGGTTCCTGTCGCTCCCGCTCCTGTACGCAGTCGGGTTTGGCGTCGGCAGCGTCAGCGTGGTCTTTGACGTCGCCTACCAGAGCTATGTGCCAGATCTCCTCGACCCCGAGGAGCTGTTGAGCGGCAACCAGCGCATCGAGCTCTCGGAGTCGGCGGCGCGTACCCTGGGGCCCGGGCTGGGAGGAGCGCTCGTGATTGCGTTGGGCGGCGCCTTCGCGATCGTGGTCGACGTGCTGTCCTATCTCGTGGCGTCGGTGGCGCTGCTCGGCGCCCGTCGACCGAAGCCAAACGGTCGGTTGGAGCAACCGGCGGAGCCACTCGAGGCCGACCGGGAGCGCTTTCAGTCGGCAAGGCAGAAGCATCGCTCGCCGACGAGTGGTGGCGCCTGGGCAGGGTTGGCGATCGTCCTCAGCGACCGCCCCCTCCGGGACATGGCCGCCTCGACGGCGACCTTCAATCTTGCGAGCTCCGCCATCGTGGCCGTGTTCATCCTGTTCGCGGCCACGGAGGTTGGCATGGACGCCGGCGCGATCGGTGTCCTCATCGGTGCAGGAAACGTGGGCTTCGTACTCGGGGCGCTCGCGGTGGGCGCGGTCACCGCGCGATACGGGGTGGGGCCGACCCTCGTCCTCTCGGCGGTGCTGGGGGCGGTAGCCACCGTCCTGCTGCCGTTCGCCGTTGGGGCAGGCGCTGCAGCGGTGCTCCTCGCCGGCCGCTTCGTCGGCGCTTTCGCCATTCCGCTCTTCAACGTCAACGCCCGCGCGCTGCGCCAGAGCCGAGCCCCTCGCGCAGCGATCGGGCGGGTGAACGCCGTGTTCCGGCTCATCGACTGGGGAACGTTGCCGATTGGGGCTCTGCTGGGCGGCTGGGTGGGCAGCGTCTATGGGCTGCACGCCACGCTCGTCCTGGGCGGCGTGCTCGGGGTGGCGAGCGCGGCCTGGCTAATCTGGAGCCCGCTCCGCCACGTGCTGCGCCTGGAGGCCGACCTCGTCGACGGCACGCCCGTCGGGGAGCCGACATCCTGGCCGCAGGATCTCCGCTCGCCGCGGCCGGCCATGGCCGGTGCCGCCGGAGCTGTGGGATGGCCGCTGACCATCACCCCGCGTCTGCCGACCATCCGCTGGCCGTGGCTGCCGATCGGCGGCGTTGCGCTTCAGCTGGCGATCCTGCCACCGGTCAGCATCCCGGTCGGCGACGCCGCGCCAATCCTGTATGTGGCCTCAAGCGCGGCCGTGCTCGCCTGTGTGCTGCGCAATCTGCGGATTCGCGGCCTGGCCATCATCGCCCTCGGTGGCGCGAGCAACCTGGTGGCGATCATCGCCAACGGCGGCCACATGCCTGTGAGCCCGGACGCTGCCCGCAGCCTGGGCCACGTTGCGGCATCGGGCTACACGAATACGGTCGAGTTGGCCGACGCGGCGCTCAAGCCGCTCACCGACATCATTGTCGTGGCTCCGCCGCTGCCGTTCCCCAACGTGTACAGCGTGGGGGACCTGTTGATCGTCATCGGGGTGGTGGTCGCGCTGGCGTCGGCGATCCTTCGCCAGCCGGAAGCAGGCGCGGCGAACGGGAGTACTCGGTCCCTCGGTACCAGCGGCCCATAGGTGGTGCACGCGTGGCGTTCGTAGCCTTGTCAGGCAGCGATCCACGCTGCTGGCGCAGAGCCGTCCAGGGCAAACCCGTCGTGAGGCGGGGACGCAAAGCCAGGGATCTCCTCGAGGAGACCGCCCGGCTGCCGGAAACGCGACATCTGTTCGGTTCAGCGAGGGCCAGGCAATGACCAGAGCCCGTGTCCGGGCGGAGGCCGCCCGTGTTCTGCTTCTGCTGGCTGCGCTTGCCAGCATGGCGTTGGCGCTCGGTGCAGAGCGTAAGTGGCTGTAGGCGAGCCACAGACAGGGCGCCGGGACCGCTCGACGGCCCCGGCGCTCTATAACTGACCCGTCGCGACAGCGAGCGGCTGATGTGTCGCACACCGAATGTCGCGTCGAGGACGTCGAGGACGAGCCGAGTAGCCGGGCCCACTTCATCGAGGTGATTCGGTGGTGCGTTCGGGCACCATCGCACCGTTGGCGACGCACGACGGCGTCAGAAACGCGATCGGCGCGCTGGACAGCGGACCCGGTGGGACGGTAGAGTCCGCGGATCGTGCGACCCACCACGCTGGTCGCGGGTGCAGCGCTCACCGCCGCACTCGCGCTGGTCGCGCTGCCAGGTCTGGCGGGCTCGCAAACCCCAAGCCCCGATCGGCCCATCGGTGCAGCGGCGTTCCAGGCGTTCAGGATTTCGGCAACGGACGATCGATCTTGGGAGGCGATCGATCCGCTTGACGCTGCCCACCGATCGGCCAACGCGCTCGGCGCCGAGTCCCAGTTGATCGAGCCCGGCACGGGGACGCGGCCACCGACCAGTCGGCCTCCGGCGGTCCAGCCCGGCGTGGCAGCGGGCTACTCGATCAAGCCACCACGATATTCGCTGCAGGGCGTGGCCACGTTCTACGACGCGGGCTTCACGGCCATGCGGCTGCCGCGCGGCACGGTGATCCGGGTCTGCGGGCCGGGCGGGTGCCTCGAACGCGTGATCTCGGACTACGGCCCGGTCGCCGGCACCAACCGGATCATCGACCTGTACCGGCCGGACTTCTTCGCGGTCTGCGGTTGCCCGAGCTGGTCGGGGACGGTCTGGGTCACCGTCGGCGTTTACTGATCGGCAGGCCTGACCGAGCTCCGTCTCCGCGGCGGGGTCAGGCCCACGCCCCATCTCGGGGGGCAAATATTCCCCGGGATACTGCTGTCGGGCCAGCTGGCCGATTCCGCGGCCACCTATTCGGACCCGGAATGCTAGGCCTCCGTGAGCGGTTGAATCAGCCGGATCCTCTGCAAATCGCGGTCGGTTCCAGCTCGAACACCCGGGCGATCGCCGGCCATACGTCTGGACAGAATGGCCAGGCCGTCCCAAGAGTCTGCGGATGAATACGTGGCCACGGGCGAGCCGGGTGAACAAGACGCGCCTCCGGCCTGACTCGCAGCCATCCGGGTCGACCACCTCACGCTGCGTCAGCTCGATCCTCCGCCGACCGGGGCTGGCGCGTTGCGCCGAGTGGTGCGAGACTGACGCCCCGCACACGGAGGGCGCCGATGTCGGACAGTGGTGACGTCCCCGCCACGGCAGCCGCATCCCCGGAGCCGTTCGCGCTTGGGTCGCCGTTCCCGCCCATCGCCGAGTACGGCTTCCTGTCCGACTGCGAGGTCACCGCGCTGGTCGCCCCGAGCGGAAACGTGGAATGGCTGTGCCTGCCCCGCATGGACTCGCCGAGCGTTTTCGGGGCGATCCTGGATCGCGATGCCGGTGGCTTCCGCTTCGGACCGGCCGACGTCAACGTCCCCGCCGCGCGCCGCTACCTGCCGGGCACGATGGTCCTGGAGACGAGCTGGGGCACACCCCACGGCTGGGTGATCGTTCGCGACGTCCTGCTCATCGGCCCCTGGCATCACGACACGGAGCGCGCCGCCTCGCACCGCCGGGCGCCGACCGACTACGACGCCGACCACGTGCTCCTGCGCATGGTCCGCTGCGTCAACGGCGAGATGCAGCTGGTCATCGACTGTGAGCCCGTGTTCGACTACGGCCGCACAGTCGGTCAGTGGGAATACCGCGGCTCGGGCTATCACGAGGTCGATTGCCGGGCCGCGAACGGCGACAACGGCGGCGATGTCACCCTCACCCTGACGAGCGACATGAACATCGGCTTCGAGGGCCCGCGGGCCATTGCCCGGACCCTCATCAAAGAGGGTGAGACCCGGTTCTGCGCCTTGTCCTGGGGCGGGGGCGAGCCCAAGAGCTCGGATGAGGCCTACAAGCGGCTCGTCTGGACGGCCCATCACTGGCAGCACTGGCTGGCCCGCGGGCGGTTCCCCGACCATCCCTGGCGGACCTACCTCGAGCGATCCGCTCTGACGCTCAAGGGCCTGACGTACGCGCCTACAGGGGCGATCATCGCGGCCGCCACCACGTCGCTGCCGGAAACGCCCGGCGGCTCGCGCAACTGGGATTACCGTTACTCGTGGGTTCGCGACTCCACGTTCGCCCTGTGGGGCCTGTACACGCTGGGCTTCGACTGGGAGGCGAGCGACTTCCTCTACTTCGTGGCCGACGTCGCGGGCGGTGAACAGGACCTGCAGGTCATGTACGGGGTGGGCGGCGAACGCGAGCTGGCCGAAGAGACCCTGGACCACCTGCACGGCTACGAGGGGGCGCGACCCGTCCGCATCGGCAACGGCGCATACAACCAGCAGCAGCACGACGTGTGGGGCGCTGTCCTCGACTCGGTCTACATCCACACCAAGTCGCGCGACCGGCTCGACGAGCGCGTCTGGCCGATCCTCGTCCGCCAGGTCGAGGCTGCCCTGGCCCACTGGCGCGAGCCCGACCGAGGCATCTGGGAGGTGCGTGGCGCTCCCCGCCACTTCACGTCGTCCAAGATGATGTGCTGGGTCGCCGCCGATCGCGGGGCGCGCCTGGCTCGCCTGCGCGAGGAACAGGAGCTGGCCAAGCGCTGGCAGGCCGCCGCGGACGAGATCCATGCCGACATCTGCGCCAACGGGCTGGACTCTCGCGGCGTGTTCACGCAGCACTACGACACGACGGCGCTCGACGCCTCGCTGCTGCTCATGCCCCTGGTCCGCTTCCTGCCGCCCGACGACGAGCGGATCCGGCGCACGGTCCTGGCCATCGCCGAAGAGCTGACCGTGGACGGCCTGGTGCTCCGATATCGCGTGGAGGACACGGACGACGGACTCGCGACCGAAGAGGGCACCTTCACCATCTGCTCGTTCTGGCTCGTCTCGGCGCTTGCCGAGATCGGCGAGCTGACCCGTGCCCGACGCCTGTGCGAGCGCCTCCTGTCCTTCGCCAGTCCGCTCGGGCTGTACGGCGAGGAGATCGATCCCCACACCGGCCGCCATCTCGGCAACTTCCCCCAGGCCTTCACCCACCTTGCCCTGATCAACGCGGTGATGCACGTCATCAATGCCGAGCAGCGGGCCGCGGCGGTGGCGGACCCGCGAGTACCCGAGCGGATCAGCCGCAAGCGAGGCGAACACGAGCCGGGCCCGTTCGATCCGACCGCCCGACCCGGTGGGCCCTCACCAACTCAACCCGCGCCGCATCGACCCGCGCCGGCCAAGCCGGCCTGAGGACAAGCCTGGTCGGTGCTCGCGCCGGGACGGAGCAGGATCGGACAGGAGTTGAGCCGACCCGACCCGTGCCGCGGTATCCTTCGGCGGACCCTTTAACGACCGGTCCAGCGAGGCCGGGAAGGAGGAGCGCAGGCGTGCCAGAGCGCAGCCGCCGAACTGTCCGCGGTCCGCGATGAGCGGCCGCCGGATCATGACGGCCGACGAGATCCGTCGCGCGGTCGTGCGCCTCTCCCACGAGCTTGTCGAGAAGCAGGCGGGGACCGCCGGGCTCGTCCTCGTGGGCATCCAGCGCCGGGGCGTTCCGCTGGCCCGGCGACTGGCCGACGCCGTGGAGGAGAACGAGGGCGTTCGGCTGCCGGTCGGCGCGCTCGACATCACCTTCTATCGCGACGACCTGTCGCTGGTGGCCGCTCAGCCGGTCGTCAAGGGCACCGAGCTGCCGTTCGATCTCAATGGCGCGACGGTCGTCCTGGTCGACGACGTGCTGTACACCGGCCGGACGATCCGCGCCGCTATGGACGCCCTGGTGGACTTCGGCCGGCCCCAGGCGATCCGGCTGGCGGTGCTCGTCGACCGTGGGCACCGCGAGCTGCCCATCCGGGCCGACCACGTCGGCAAGAACGTCCCGACCTCGCGCGAGGAGGTCGTGCGCGTCCACCTGACCGAGATCGACGGGGAGGACGGCGTCGAGATCGAGCGCCGGGTCGACGCTGCGCTCGCGCAGGCGCCCGTTCCGGAGGGGATCGTGTGAGCCTCGGAGTCGAGCGGCCCGCCGAGGCCGCGACCCCGGCGGAGGCCGCGACCCCAGACGAGGCCGCGACGCCCGCCGAGGCCGCGTCACTCGCCGACGGGCCGCCGGTGGTCGATCGGCTGCCCGAGGCCGGTGCCTGGCTCCATCGTCACCTGCTCGACGTCGACGGCCTGTCGTGGCCGGACGTCGAGCTCGTGCTGCGAACGACCGACGCGATGCGCGAGGTGCTGGCCCGACCGATCGCCAAGGTGCCGGCGCTGCGCGGAACGAACGTGACGATCCTCTTCTACGAGGCGTCAACGAGGACGCGCGTCTCGTTCGAGATCGCCGCCCGGAACCTCTCCGCCGATGTCACGAACATCGCCGTCGCCACCTCGTCGGTGACCAAGGGCGAATCGCTCATCGACACCGTGAAGACCGTGGAGGCCCTGGGGGCGCGGATCCTCGTCATCCGCCACCCGGTGTCGGGCGCGCCGTACCTGGCCGCCCGTCACTTCAGCGGCCATGTGCTCAACGGCGGCGACGGCTGGCACGCCCACCCGACCCAGGCTCTGCTGGACCTGTATACGATGCGGGCGACGCTGGCCGGTGCGATGCCTGACGCGCCCGTCCGGGGCGGGCGGTTCCTGAGCGGCCGAAAGGTGGTCATCCTCGGCGACGTCCTCCACTCGCGGGTCGCCCGATCGAACGTCTGGACGCTGACCGCGGCCGGCGCTGACCTGTGGCTGTGCGGGCCGGCGACGCTCTTGCGCGGGTTCGCGGCGTGGGCGCGCGCGGGCGTTGGTGGCGCTGCCGATCGGCGGTTCACGGTCACCTCCGACCTGGCCGCGGCGCTTCGCGACGCCGACGTCGTCATGGCCCTGCGCATTCAGCAGGAGCGGATGGCCGGCGGCATGCTGCCCTCGTTGCGCGAATACGCGGCCCGCTTCGGGCTGACCGCCGAGCGCCTGGAGGAGGCCAAGCCGGACGCATTCGTCCTCCACCCAGGACCGATGAACGAGGGTGTGGAAATCGCGCCGGACGTCGCGGCCGGGCCGCGCTCGGTCATCACCGACCAGGTGACCAACGGCGTCGCCGTCCGGATGGCGCTCCTGTACCTCCTCGCGGGATCACCCGGTGGCGAGATGACACTCGGTGCCTGACCGGGGCGGGACGGCCGCGGCCGGGCGATCGGCCGTTTCGTCGAGCGGCGTCCAGATCGGCAGCCAGGTGCCCGACCTGGAGATCAGCCGGGCCTGGCTCGTGGACCCATGGACCGGTCGCGAAGGCCCGGGCGAGCTCGTCGTCTCGAACGGGGTCCTGGAGGCGGTCACCTGGCTGGCCGGCGACGAGGCCTCCGGCATCGACGACCGGGGCGTGGTGGTGGCGCCAGGCTTCATCGACCTCCATGCCCATCTCCGCGAGCCGGGCAACGAGGATGCCGAGACGGTCGCATCGGGGCTGGCGGCGGCCGCCCACGGCGGCTTCACGACCGTCTGCGCGATGCCCAACACCACGCCCGCGGCCGACGAGCCTGGCATCCTGTCGCGCCTCCGCGCCGCGGCGGCGGCGTCGGGCTCCCCGGTCGGGCTCCTCCCGTTCGGGACCGTCAGCCAGGGTCGGGCGGGGGAGGCACTCGCTCCCATCGGCGAGCTGGCCGACGCCGGCGCCGTGGGATTCTCCGACGATGGAGCTCCGGTCCGCAGCGGGGCGCTCCTGCGCAACGCGCTGCTGTATGCGGGCATGGTTGGCCTGCCGATCGTGGACCATCCGGAGGACCTCGAGCAAACGGCCGGCGCCGAGGCGAACGAGGGGCTCCTCGCGACCGTGCTCGGCCTGCGTGGCTGGCCGCGCTCCGCCGAGGCGGCCGCCGTCGCCCGCGACCTGGCGATCCTTGCCGACGTCCTCGCGGATTCACCGACCGCGCGCCTCCACCTGACTCACGTCTCGACCGCCGCGGCGCTCGATCTCGTTCGCGCCGCGAAGGCCCGCGGGCTGCCGGTCACCTGCGACGTGACGCCGCACCACCTGGGACTCACCGAGGAGTGGCTGGCGGGGGCACGCCGCTGGGCGTGGGAGGCGCTGGATCCATCGGGCCGGGTGCGCGATCCCTGGGCCGATGGCGTGCTGGTTGCCGAGCCCTACGACCCGTCGCTGCGCGTCAACCCGCCGCTCCGCTCGGCGGTGGATGCGGCTGCCTGCCTGGCCGCGGTCACCGACGGCACCGCCGACGCGGTCGCCACCGACCACGCTCCGCACACCGTGGTCGACAAAGCGGTGGAGTTCGGTCTCGCCGCGAGCGGGATCAGCGGCATCGAGCGGCCTTGCCGCGAGCGGGATCAGCGGCATCGAGACCGCCCTCGGGCTGCTGCACGCGGCGGTCGATGCTGGCCGACTGACGCTGGGCCGGGCGATCGCCGCGCTCACGACGGGCCCGGCGTCGATCTTGGGCGCCCGTCTCGGCCGGCTGGCCGGACTCACTGAAGGTGCGCCGGCGGACCTCGTCGTCTTCGATCGCGCCGATGGCTGGATGGTCTCCGCCGCGAGCCTGACGTCCCGGGGCAAGAACTCGCCGTTGATCGGGCTGTCGTTGTCCGGCCGCGTGCTCCTCACCCTGGCCGGCGGCCGTCTCGCCTACGAGGACCCGGCGCTCGCCGAGTGAAGCGGCCGGGGGGCCGCAGGCGTCGCGCGCTTGATGCCGCTGCCGAACCACGGTCCGATCACGGCGGCGTGTCCGCTACGCTGCAGCGGTGACGACCCGGACCGATCCCCTCGGCAGCTACGAGGCTCGGCCGTTGTGGCGCGCCCAGATGCCGGCCGTGCCGTCCTACCGGGACCGGCCGCTGCCGGACGAAGCGGACGTCGTGGTGGTCGGTGGCGGGTACACGGGCGTGAGCGCCGCTCGCCAGCTCGCCCGGCAGGGCGCCCGGGTGACGCTCCTCGAGGCGGAGGAGCTCGGCTTTGGCGCGTCCACGCGCAACGGCGGCATCGTGCACCCCGGCTACAAGTGGGGGCCGCACGAGCTCATCGAGCGGTACGGCGAGGACACCGGGCACGCGCTCTTCCGCGAGACGCTGGACGGCTATCGCTTCCTCAAGCAGCTCATTCTTGACGAGCAGATCGAGGCCGACTTCATCGAGCACGGCCACCTGGAGCTCGCCTATGCCCCGGCGCACATCGCGGCGCTATGGGCGGCGCAGCGGGCGCTGGCAGAGGCCGGTGTCGACTGCTCGTTCGTGCCCCGGGAGCGGCTGCGCGAGGAGATCGGCAGCGACGCCTACCACGGCGCGCTGGCCATGGAAGGCAGCGGCGGCGTCCATCCCGCCAGGTACTTCGCCGGGCTGCTCGCGGCGGCCGATCGGACCGGGGCGGATCTCCACGAGGGCGTCCGGGCCACCGCGGTCCGGCCCCAGGCCGATGGCCGCATGCTCGTCGAGACGGAAGGAGGGTCGATCCTGGCTCGGGACGTCGTGGTCGCCACGAACGGTTACACGGACGGCCTGGTTCCGGCCCTGCGGCGACGGGTCATCCCGATTGGCAGCTACATCATCGCCACGGAGCCGCTCTCGGAGGCCATGGCGCGCGAGCTGTCGCCCAAGGGCCGGGTCTTCTTCGACACGAAGAACTTCCTCTATTACTGGCGGCTCACGGCGGATCGCCGGATGGTTTTCGGGGGACGGGCGAGCTTCATCCCGACGACGGTCGACCGAACGGCCCGCATCCTCCACCGGGGTCTGGTGGAGGTGCACCCGCAGCTGCGCGACGTGCGGATCGACTACGCGTGGGGCGGCACGCTCGCATTCACCTTCGACCGGATGCCGCACGTGGGCCGGGTGGGTGGCGTGACCTACGCGCTCGGCTGCTGCGGGACGGGCGTGGTGCTCATGACGCATCTCGGCTTCAAGGTCGCGGAGTGGCTGGGGGGCGGCCCGGCGCCGGCCGTGGCGCGCCTGCGCTTCCCGCTGGTGCCGGCGCCGTACGAGGGCCGGCCGTGGTTCCTCCCGATTGTCGGGGAGTGGTATCGAGTCAAGGACCGGCTGGCGGGACGCGGGAGGTGACGACCGTTTCTGCCAAGCGGCGGAGGGCGGCTAGCAGACCGTCCACGTCGTCCTCGGTCGTCATGTAGTTGAGGATCCCGGCGCGCAGGTACGTCCGGCCGCGAAGCACTGTAGTCGACAGCCAGCCCTCGCCGGAGGCCTCGAGGGCGCGCTGAAGTCGATCCTGGTGGGCGTCGAGCTCGGCCATGCCATCTTCCCCCAGGCCCCCTGTGCCCGCCCTCCCGAGGGGCAGGTGACGGAAGCAGACCACAGATAGCGGCGGGTCGACTGGCAGGGCGTCGAGGTCGTCGCTGTCGGCGACCCGTCGGGCGAGATGGCGGGCGACCCGGACGTTCTCCTCGACGAGGCGGGCGAAGCCGCGCGTCCCCACGTGCTTCCAGCTCATCCAGAGCTTGAGGGCGCGCCAGCGTCGCGTGCCCTCCATGCCGTGCTGGTAGAAGTTGAGCATGGCCGCGTCGGGGTCGTCCGCGGCGGCCTCTCCCGTGTCGCTGCCCCGGTAGTACTCGGGCGAGCGATGGAAGGTGTTTGCCAGATCACGACGGCGACGGACAACGAGCGCCCCGATGTCGTACGCTTGGAAGAACCACTTGTGCGGATCGACCGTGATCGAGTCGGCACGCTCGAGGCCGGCGACGCGCGACGCCAGCTCGGGCGAGAACCGCGCGGCTCCGCCGTAGGCGGCGTCGACGTGGAACCAGAGGTCCTCGCCTACGGCCAGATCGGCGAGCTCGGGCAGGGCGTCGATGGAGCCGGTATTGGTCGAGCCCGCCACGGCCGAGATGGCCAGCGGCCGGAGGCCGGCGGTGCGGTCGTCCCGAATCGCCTCCGCCACGGCGTCCGCCCGGAGCCGGAACCCGGCGTCAGTCGGGACGATCCGGAGCGTGTCCTCGGGGAAGCCCAGCTCGTCGAGCGCGCGGGCGATGGAGAAGTGCGTCTGGTCGCTCGAGTAGATGCGGGCGCCCTCGAGGAGGCGGCCGCGCGGCGCCTCGTGCAGGCCGGCAAGGCGCGGCAGGTGGACGTCCCGGAGCAGCGCCATCGCCATGAAGTTGGCCATGACCCCGCCCGAGGTGAGGATGCCGAACGCGCCGTCCGGATCCCCGGGCGTGGGCGTCGGGTAGCCGACGAGGTCGGTGAGCCAGCGGACGACCTCCTCCTCGACGAAGGCACCCACGGGTGCGGCGTGCCAGATGTCCACGCCCTGCTGGCTGACCTGGGCGAGCAGCTCGCCCAGGATCGAGAGCATGAGCGGCGGCGGCGTGAAGTAGCTCAGCTGCGCCGGGTGATAGGCACTGAGCTGATGCGGGGCGAGTCTGTGCCGGAACTCGGCGAGGAGATCGCCCGATGGGGCCGGATCGACCGGCGCCGGCGCCGGGCCGGCCACCTGATCGCCGGCGCTCGCTCCGAAGAACGTCCGGCGAAGAGCGTCGTACCCGGCCGGCTCGCCCATCGCCCGGCGGAACGCCTCGTCGTACACGTAGTCGAGGGCCGTCGCCCACCCCTCGTGCCCGAGCCGTTCGAGCGCGGCGCGAGACGCGCCGGCATCGCGGATGCCGATCAGCTCGGGCTCCGGGTGCCAGGCAAAGCGGGGATCCGGGGTGGGGCGATCCTGCGCGCTCATCTCCGA
>WNGB01009441.1_pt1 | contig 13675 bp, 14 predicted proteins | sample 5400681 | NCBI WGS metagenome assembly WNGB01 (sample SAMN13153367, study PRJNA577476) | soil metagenome | isolation source: 115 cm soil or saprolite under grassland replicate 2 | place: USA:California | collected 2016-06-15 | reverse complement strand
CCCCGCCCCCGGCGGCCAGGCCCGAGCTCACCATCAACCCCGGTGTCGGGCGCGCCGGGGAGGTCGTCCAGGTGATCGGCACGGGCTTTGCGCCCGGCGCGGTCGCGCTGAGCTGGGACCGCGCCGGTCCCGCGGGCGCCGCCATCGCCGACGGCTCCGGGAATTTCATGCAGCGCGTGGTCGTGTTCGGCCACACGGCCTTCGGCGCGCGCACGTTGCTCGCAGCATCGGGAGCGACCGCCGCCACCGCGCCGTTCCTCGTCGTCCCCGGATCACAACAGCCATCCGGCTTCTTCACCCGCCGCTGACACACCGAGCGGGCGCCGGGGCTCATGTGGGGCCGAGGCGCGAGACCGTTCCTTCGTCGAACGAGCACACGTACAACTCGCCGGCGGCGTCCGCCGCGAAGGCCACCAGGTACCCCGCGTGCGCGCTCTCGAACGCCCGCCGCGCGACAACCACGCCCCCCGCGACCACCACGGCGCGCACGATGCCGTCGCACAGGTCCGAGTACAGGTATGCGCCTTGGAGCGCCGGGATGGCCGACCCGCGGTAGACCGCGCCGCCCGTCACCGCGCAACGGTCGCCGTGCCTTCACGTGATGAGCGGCGCGACGAGATCGGGGGGCGGCCCGGCGACCACCGGCGTCGTGCCCTCGAGGTACGGCCAGCCGAAGTTGAGACCGGCACCCCTCGCGGGCCCGGCGACGTAATCGACCTCCTCGACCGCACTACGTCCGACGTCTCCGATCCACAGCGCGCCGGTCGGCTCGTCGACGAAGAACCGCCACGGGTTGCGCAACCCGTACGCCCAGATCTCGGGGGCCGCGTCGGCCCGCCCGACGAACGGGTTGTCGGCCGGATGCCATAGGCCCGACCGTCAGACGGATGCGAGGGGTCGAGGCGCAGGATCTTGCCGTGGAGGTCGAGGAGGTCCTGGCCGCGGCGGCTCGCGGCTTGATTCGGGCCGCCGTCGCCGACGGCCAACCACAGCAGTCCGGCGGGGTCGACGTAGACGTCACCCGCGTGGTGCACCGTGCTCGGGCTGTCGACCGCGATCACGAGGCGCTGCCGGTCGAAGGCAGGAGCCGGGCCGGCCATCGGGACCTCGTACACCGCGAGGTTCCCGGCCCGCTCGACCAGGCTCAAGAACAAGCGGTCGCCACTGAGGTCGAAGGCGAGATCGAGGAGACCGGACTCGTCCTCGTTGGAGATGCGCTCGCCGAGGTCGGCCAGCTCCTCGGCGGGGCCGCCCCCGACCGGCACGCGCAGCAGCTTGCCCTCGAAGCTGGTCACGTACAGGTCGTCGGTGCCCGGTCGCTGCACTGCGCTGGTGGGATGTTCGACACTCACGACCGGGGTGAGGCCGATGGCGATCGTGTCGAGCGTGGTTTGGTCGGGGCCGACGGCCGGAGCCGCGAGCGCGGCCGTGGTGGTGGACTCCTGTCCGGTGGTGGTCGATTCGCGGCCCTCCGACGCGGGCGATGCCGCGGACCCACTGTCATCTCGGTTGGCGACGCCGACGATCACCGCCGCGGCAATCACCACCACCACGACCAACCGAACCCGAGCCGCGCGCTGGCCCCCAACCCGTCCCCGCTCCTCCATGCCGGCCGGGACGCTACCGCGGGGTTCGCGACGCACCGCTACGTTGCCCGGGTGGCGCAGAACCGGGTGGCGGCGACCGGCGAGATCGTCGCGTCGCCGTTGCGCTGCCGATGGATGGGCAACCGCGGTGTCCTGCATCGAGGCCGCGGCGCGTCCGCCCGGGTCGTGCGTGGGTGGGCCAACCGGCGGTGGATCCTGTGCGAGACGGACTTCCGAGGATGGCGGGCCCAGCAATGGGAGGAAGGCCGCTACACCGTTCTCTTCTTCCACGACGAGGCGGTCGGCCTCGCCGCCGGCCATCGGCCCTGTGCCCTGTGCCGCCATGTCGCGTACCGCGACTTCGGCGACGCCTGGTCCGCGGCGCACGACGTGCCGCGACCGTCGGCCGACGAGCTCGACCGGCAGCTCCACGCGGATCGACTCGACGGGCGCCGCCCGCGAACCCACGAACGGCCGTGGCCGGACCTGCCCGACGGTGTCTTCGTCCTTGACGCCGACGCACCCGCGCTCGTCGTCGGTGATCAGGTCGTTCCATGGGACCCGGCCGTCGGCTATGCGGGCCCGGCACGGGCTCGCCCGACGCGCGGCAGTGTGACCGTGCTGACACCTCGTGGGACCGTGGCTGCGATAGCGGCCGGCTATGTCCCCCAGATCGACGACGCCGCCCGCGGCTGACGCGCAGCCCGGTCCGGGCCGAAGCAGGGCCTCGGCCCGGAGCTGGGCCCAGAAACGCGCTCCTCGCCGGCCTCTGGCTCCTGCGCCGCCCCGACGCGTAGCGCGTGTCGGCCGCGCTACGACGTCGCGCCCCCGAGCCCGGAGTCGCGGCGGAACGCGGCATCGCCGTCGTGCCACCTGCGCAGTGACTCCCACGGGAAGATCCCCGTCGAATGGCCGTCGTTCCACGTGATCGCCAGGCCCCACGCGCCATGGAGTTGCGCGTCGTCGATCCGCAGCGGGGCGGCGCTGCCCGGCCGGGGCCACGGCTCCTCGCCGCGGTCTCGAAGCGCTCGGCACGTCGCGCACGGGCAGGCCCGGCGCAGGCTCACGAGGTCGAAACGGGCCACCTCACCGTCGAGATAGGTGACCGTTACGCTCTCGTCCCTCGCCACGTCGATCGACTCGGGCTCGTTGCGCTCGTCCACGGACGACGTCCTCAGGCACCCGCCGGCGCGCAGCTCGCCAACTGGGCCGTGGTGGGCCAGCGCACCTTCGTCGCCCATCCGGCCCGCTCGAAGAGGCGGATGAGCATCGCCGACGGATCGATCTGATGTGGGAGCGCGCCGTGGCGCGCCGAAGCCGGGTGCGCGTGGTGGAGGTTGTCACGCAGGAGGTCCGACGCGTACGCCGTCTCCGAGGTCGGATCCGAGCGGAACAGCCACCCGACGTGAGCGTGCACGAACCCGCGGAGCGGGCCGACCAGATCGGGCCCGAAGGCATGCGGCGAGTGCGGGTCGCCGGGGGCATCGCTCAAGCGATGGTGGCGGCGATGGGTGGCGACCCAGCTCACGAGCGTGCCCTCCATCGCCAGTGACCCGCCGGCTGCCAGCGCCAGCTTCAGCCAGCGCTTCGGCCGGAAGCTGCGATGCGTGAAGAGACGGTAGTAGCCGACGGTGACGCCGAAGCCGGACAGGACGTAGAACCCGATCGCGAGGCCGACGTCGCGCAGGTGCACGGCGTGGCTGCACGCGATCAGGGCGACGACGAGCGCGACGCCCGGCCCGATGACCAGCAAGGCAGTGATGCTCCGCGGCACGAACGCGCTGCGGGCGGAGAGAGATGGCGCCGGGGTCTCGGGCGAAGGACGACGAGGAACGTCGAGCACGGTTGACATGGATTTTCCCGGGGCAGGTGCAAGGTGTGTGGTCGTGATCCAGCCGTTGCACGTTGTCGGGACGGGCCACGACGCCCGAAGGCGACGATCCACGATACCGCGGTCACCTCCCGGCTCCGTCGGCGGTCAGTATTGGAGAGCCGACCAGAGAAGGACAGAGCCATGGCTGACGCGGGCGCAGCGGCGATCGCATCACGAGCAACCCGATATCGGCGGGGGGACGCCGTCACGACGTACGACCGGGACGGCTACCTGATCATCCCGGATCTCCTCGACGCCGACCTGCTCGAGGCGGCCCGTTCGGAAGCCACCGCCATCTGCCGTGGCGTCCGGGGCGAGATCGACGGGATGACGCCGCCCGGCGACGAGGACGACGCCACGATCCTGGGCCGCTATCTCTGCATCCACTTTCCGCACAAGATCTCACCGTTGATGCAGGAGATCGGCCGCCTCCCGACCGCGGTCGACGTGCTCACCGACGTCATCGGGCCCAACGTCAAGATGATGCAGTCCATGCTGTTCCTCAAGCCCGCGGGGAAGCCGGGCCAGGCCTGGCACCAGGACGAGGCGCACATCCCCACCCGCGACCGCTCGCTCACCGCGGTGTGGATCGCGCTGGACGACACCACGGTCGACAACGGCTGCCTGTGGGTCATCCCCGGTTCTCACCGGGCCGGCATCCTCCATCCCGTCCGCCGCCACGACGATGCCCGGTTCGACCCCACGCCGGAGGCGTACGGCTTCGGGCATCAGGATGACGATGCCGTTCCCGCGGAGCTGCCCGCGGGCGCCGCGCTGGTCTTCGACGGCTACCTGCTCCACCGGTCGCTGCCCAACACCCGCCCACACGGGATGCGCCGGGCGCTCGTCAACCACTACATGAGCGCCGAATCACTCCTGCCGTGGTTCCCTCCCGACGCCGACGAATCCATGGCGTTGCTCGACCATCGCGACATCCTCCTCGTCGCGGGCCGCGATCCCCACGCCGGCAAGGGCATCACCGACGTCGTCCAGCCCCACCTCCGTCGCGACGACTGACGCGCTCAGCCGGCCCGGTGGGCACCGACGATGAATGCGGCCAGCACCGCCGGCTCCGCACCACGGTTGCGCCAGCGATGACGCGTCCCGTTCTGCACCACGGTGTCGCCGGGCCGCAGCACCTTCTCCGCGCCGTCGTCGAGCTCGAGCACGACCTCGCCCGACAACACGACCTCGAAGTCGATCGTGTCGGTCGTGTGCATCCCGAGGTGGTCCGGCTCCATGCGACTGGCCATCCCCGGGAGCTTCTCTTCGAACTCGGCGAGGGCGGCCCCGAGGTCAAGGTCGGCAGGCGCCGCGGTGCCGGCCGGCGGCACGTTGAACATCAGGAAGCGGAAGCCCCCGAGCGGTGGGAAGAACGTCGGCTCCGCCGGCCGGGAACCATCGTCGGGAAAGTGCGGCGCCTCGTCGGCCCCCCACAGCCGGTGCCACTCCGCGCCCGGAACCAACGCCAGGGTGACCGGCGCGACCTCTTCGTCGGACGCGAACACCGCCTTGCCGCGCTCATCGTGCCCCGTGACCACCCGCCGAACCAATCGTGCGTCCACTGGCCTCCATCCTCTCGAACCGCCAGGGGCTCCACTCGCTAGCAGTTACCGACTTCGTGCTCGACGAACTCGGCGTACTTGGCTCGCGCCGCGGCGAGCTTTTTCGGCAGGTGCTCGCTGGGCCACAGGTCGTCGACCGGCTCGTAGTCCTTGAGGACGTCGCGGGCCACGGTGATCTGGTGCACCTCGGTCGGGCCGTCGACGGCGGCCATGATCGGCACTCCGAACCACATCCCGTTGAAGGGCATCTCGTTCGACACACCGAGGGCGCCGTGGAGATGCATGGCGCGGAACACGATGTCCATCTGCACCTTCGGCATGAGCACCTTCACGGCGGCGATGTCGCGGCGCACCCGCCTGTAGTCCTTGTACCGATCGATCTTCCACGCCGTGTGCAGGACCATGAGCCGGAACTGCTGGAGCTCGGCCCATGAGTCCGCGATGGCCGCCTGCACAAGCTGTTTCTCGGCCAGCAACGACTTCTGGGTCGAGCGGCTCAGGGCGCGCTCGCACATCATGTCGAGCGCCTTCTGGCACACGGCGACCGTGCGCATCGCATGGTGGATGCGTCCGCCGCCGAGCCGGGTCTGCGCGATCACGAATGCTTGCCCTTCGCCCCCCAGGAGGTGATCCTCGGGCACGCGGCAGTCCTCGTAGTGGATCAGCGCGTGCATGCCTTCGTCCCGATGCTCGCCCGCGAGCCCGACGTTGCGCACGATGTTCACGCCCGGTGTGTCGGTCGGCACGATGAACATGGACATCCCTTTGTAGGGACTCACGTCCGGGTTCGTGACGGCCATGACGATGAGAAACGACGACGTCCGCGCGTTCGACGAGAAGAACTTCCAGCCGTTGATGACCCACTCGTCGCCGTCCTTGACGGCGCGGGTCTCGAACATCGTCGGGTCGGACCCGCCCTGGGGCTCGGTCATGGAGTAGCAGGAGAACATCTCGCCGTCGAGGAGCGGCTGGAGGTAGTCGCGCTTCTGCTCGTCCGTGCCGTAGTGGGCGATGATCTCGGCGTTGCCGGTGTCAGGGGCCTGCGTCCCGAACACGATCGGAGCCCAGCCCGAGCGGCCGAGGATCTCGTTGAGGAGCGCCAGCTTCAGCTGGCCGTAGCCCTTGCCGCCGAGCTCCGGGCCGAGGTGCGCGGCCCACAGGTCGTGGTCGCGGACCTGTTGCTTCAGCGGGTCGACGACCTTGCGGCGGACGTCGTCGAGCGGGTGGTACGCGAGCCCGGAGAAGACGAGATCGAGCGGCTCGACCTCCTCCCGGACGAACGCGTCGGCCCAATCGAGCTTGTCTTGGAACTCGGGCTCGGTCTCGAAGTCCCACGCCATCGTCGCCCCCCCGGTGCACGGGTGCTGTCTCGAGGACGACGCTACTGGCTGCGACGTAGCGTCCTACCATGCACCTCGAGGGCAAAGTCGCCGTCATCACCGGGGCGAGCCGAGGGGTCGGTGCGGCCGCCGCGATCGCCCTCGCCGAGTCCGGCTGCGCGGTCGCCTGCGCGGCCCGGTCGACCGCGGCGCAGCCCCAGCGCACACCGGGGACGTTGGACGACACCGTGGGCCGCATCGAAGAGGCCGGCGGCCGGGCGCTCGCGGTGCCCACCAACCTCGCCGACGAGGAGGACGTCGTCCGCATGATCGCGACGACGGTCGACCACTTCGGCCGGGTGGACGTGCTCGTCAACAACGCGGCGATCACCTTCGTGGGCGACCTCGACATCCCCCTCAAGCGCCACGACCTCGTCATGGAGGTGAACCTGCGCGCACCGTTGATCGCCATCCGCGAGGTGAAGGACCACATGATCCGCCAGGGTGGTGGCGCGATCCTCAACGTCTCGTCCGTGGCCGCGCTCTACCCACACCCGAGCTTGATGTCTTACGGCATGTCCAAGGTCGGTCTCGAACGGCTCACGCTCGACGCCGCGGTGCAACTGCAACCTCACAACATCGCGGTCAACTGCTTCCGCATCGACATCCCGGTGGCGTCGGAGGGGTTCGTCGCCAACACCCCCGGCATGGACCGCTCGACGTGGGAGCCGTGTGCGGTCGCGGCCGAAGGGATCGTGTGGATGCTGCGGCAACCGGTCACCTATTCGGGGCGGCGCGAGAGCATGTACGCCCTACGTCATCGGGAGGGGATCATGAAGTCGCAAGCGGAGCGCCAGGTGGACGGGCCGGCGCCGCCGACCGAACTGTTCGACGGACTCGCTGTCCTCGGCGAGAACACCTTCCGAGAGCCCTACGAATGAGCGCGCTCATCGACGCGGACCGCCTCGCCCGATGGATGGACGTCGAGGGCCTTCCGGGTGCAGGAGCGCCGTTGGAGCATTCCTTCATCTCCGGCGGAAGCCAGAACGAGATCTTCGAGATCCGTCGCGGCGACTTCCGGGCCGCGTTGCGGCGCCCGCCCGAGAACCCGCCGCCGGGCCGCAACGAAGGGATCGTCCGGGAGTGGCGGATCATCGAGGCGCTTGACGGCACCGACGTACCCCACACCCAAGCGATCGCGCTGTGCACCGACGAGGAGGTCCTCGGCTGCGCCTTCTACCTGATGGGGTTCGTCGACGGTTGGTCGCCCATGGGGATGGACGGCACCTGGCCCGAGCCCTTCGAAACCGACTTGGCCGCCCGGCGGGGCCTCGGATTCCAGTTGGTCGACGGGATCGCCAAGCTCGCGAAGGTGGACTGGCGGGCGAAAGGCCTCGACGACTTGGGACGGCCGGACGGGTTCCACGAGCGTCAGGTGGAGCGCTGGACCCGCTTCCTGGATCGGGTGAAGAACCGCGACATCCCCGGCCTCGAGCTCGCGTCGGCGTGGCTCGCCGCCCACAAGCCCATCGACTACGTGCCGGGCATCATGCACGGCGACTACCAGTTCGCCAACGTGATGTTCGAGCACGGGGCGCCGGCGCGCCTGGCCGCCATCGTCGACTGGGAGATGGGCACCGTCGGCGATCCGAAGGTCGACCTCGCATGGGTGGTGCAGAGCTGGCCTGAGGACACCGGCGCCGCCGCCGGCGAGAGCTACGTCGACCTGACGGGCATGCCGTCCCGATCGGAGCTCCTCACCTACTACTCGCAGGAGTCGGGGCGTCAGGTCGACGACATCGACTACTACGTGATCCTCGCCCGGTGGAAGCTCGCCATCGTGCTCGAACAGGGCTACGCCCGGGCGGTCCAGGGCGAGGCGTCGAACCCGAAGGTTCTCGCTTTCGGCCCCATCGTGCTCGACCTCATGAAGCGGGCCGCCGAACTCGCCGAGACGACGGACTACCACTGACCGCCGGCGGGGCCGTGCTCGCCCTGACGACCAGCTCGGTCGGCAGGACTTCGTGCCGGGCCCGGCCTTTGGCGCCGGACCGGCTGCGCTCGATGGCCGCCGTGAGGGCCGCCGCCGCGAGGCGCCCCTTCTCGGCGACGTCCTGACGCACAGTGGTGAGAGCCGGATCGTGCCGGCGGGCGATCGGGTTGTCGTCGAAGCCGACCACCGACAGGTCGGTGGGGACGCCGAGCCCGAGCTCTCGTGCCGCTCGGATCACGCCGAGGGCAACCACGTCCGAGAAGCACAGCACGGCCGTCGGCCGCTCGTCGGCCGCGGCGAGCAGCGAGCGTGCCGCGTCCGCGGCCTCGTCCTCGTCGTGGCTCGCGGCCTGCACGACGGTGGCCGTCAGGCCGGCGGCATCGAGGGCGTCCAGCCAGCCGAGCATGCGCTGACGCTGGGGATGAGCGCGTGTCGCCGTGGCGGGATCGGCCACGACCCCGCGTGATCCATCGATGGCGAGGGTCACGATCCCGATGCGGCGGTGGCCGAGCTCGACGACGTGTGCGGCCGCCTTCCGCGCGCCGCCCCGGTCGTCGACGTTGACGCTCGGTATCCCTGGCACCGGATCCTGGTCCACGAACACGAGCGGCAGGTTCCGACGCACCAACCAGTCGCGCGCGGTGGAGTGCGGTCGGCACGAGTACAAGAGCGCGCCGTCGATCGCGACGTCCCGGGCCGGGATGACGTCGTCCCGCTCGTTGGACGTCAACAGCGTCAGCGCGAGACCGGTCGGCGCCAGCTCCTCTACGACGGCCCCGAGGAAGCCGGTGGCGATTTCATCCGTGAACGCGTACCGCAATGAGTCGGTGAGGAGCACGCCCACCGCCCCCGTCGTCCCGCGGGCGAGGGCGCGGGCGGCGGGATCGGGTCCCACGTAGCCGAGCGCTCGTGCCGCGGCGAGGACGCGCTCGCGCAGCTCGGCGGACAACTGATCGGGCCGGGAGAACGCGTTCGAGACGGTCATCCGGCTGACCCCGAGCCGGTCGGCGATCGTCTGCAGCGTCACCCTTGGCATTCCGCCACTCTGCCCGGTTCGCGGCGGGCCAGCCGGCGGAGGCGAGCCGGAGCGACGCGGCGAAGCACGTGCACGGCCGCCACCGAGGCGCGTAGCAGGCGAGGTGCGACGGGTCGTTGCACGGGCGCGTCAGGCAGGGCGCTGTGCGCCAGCCGCGGGAGCGAGGACTGCGCGTACAGCTGGGGCAGCAGGGAGGGAGGAAGCATGGCGACTGACCTTTCGTGTTTCTGTATCGGTATAGGACCGTGCGCTTACTGTACCGGTCCAGATGGGTTGTCCGACGTCACCGCCTCAAAACACCAAGCAGATCCGGACCCCGACCGCCCGTGCCACCCGAAGGTTCACCTTTGGCTAATTTCGACGTCACTCGGACGTCGCCGTCTGCTCAGGTCCGTCGGCGAGCGTAAGAGCCCGGCCCCAACGTCGCGGACGGTGCGAGGAGAAGATCTGATGGCGGCACGAATCATGCGGGTCGTGGCTGGCGCGCTTGTCAGCATGTTGGTGGCTGGGCTTCCGGTCACGGCCACGACGAGGGTCGCCGCGGCCGCCTCGACCGAGCTGTTCTTCTCGGAGTACGTCGAGGGCTCGTCGAACAACAAGGCGCTGGAGATCTTCAACGACACCGGCGCGACCATCAACTTGGCGACCAGCGGATACAGCGTCCAGATGTTCTTCAACGGCAGTCCGACCGCGGGTCTCACCGTCAATCTCACGGGCACCGTCGCCGACGGCGACGTGTACGTGCTCGCCCAGAGCGCGGCCTCGGCACCAATCTTGGCGGTCGCCGACCAGACCAACGGTTCCGGCTGGTTCAACGGCGACGACGCCGTCGTGCTGCGCAAGGGCACAACGGTGATCGACAGCATCGGCCAGGTCGGTTTCGACCCCGGTACGGAGTGGGGCACGGGCGTCACCAGCACGGCCGACAACACGTTGCGGCGCAAGGTGTCGGTCGTTGCGGGCGACCCCGACGCGTCGAACGCGTTCGATCCCGCCGTCGAGTGGGACGGGTTCGCGGTCGACACCTTCGACGGCCTGGGCAGCCACACCGAGATCACCCTGACCTGCCCGCCGGTCACGGGCGACGCCGGCAGTGCGCTCGACGCGCCGGTCACCGCCACCGACGCCAACGGCACGATCGTCGACATCGCCGGCGTCCCGTCGCCCGACCCCGGCACGTTCAGCCGCACCGCGTTCACCCCGGCCGCGGGCGCCGGCGGTACGGCGAGCGCGACCTTCACCGCATCGCCAGCCACCCCCGCCGGCATCTACACCCTGACGATCACGGCCACCAACGATGACCCTGTCCCTGAGACCGGCACGTGCACCCTGACGGTCACCGTCGCCGCGGTCCAGGTCTGCGGCGACCCCGCCACCTTGATCCACGACGTGCAGGGCAGCGGGGCCACGAGTCCCATCGCCGGCACTTCGGTTTCCATCGAGGGGGTCGTTGTCGGTGACTATCAAGCGGCCGGCCAGTTCAACGGCTACTACGTCCAGGAGGAGGACGCCGACGCCGACGGCAGCGCCCTTACTTCCGAAGGGGTGTTCGTGTTCAGCACGACCCACGTCAGCGTCGGCGACAAGGTGCGGGTCGCGGGAACGGTGCAGGAGTTCTCCAACCTCACCGAGTTGACCACCGTCTCGTCGACGTTGATCTGCTCGGCCGGCAACACCGTGACGCCCAGCGCGGTCTCGCTCCCGATCGCGAGCGTTTCCGATTGGGAGCGCTACGAAGGGATGCGGGTCAGCATCGCTCAGACCTTGACGGTCACTGAGGTGTTCACCCTCGCCCGCTTCGGCGAGGTTGCGTTGTCAGCGGGCGGGCGGCTCGAGAACCCCACCAACGCCGTCGCCCCCGGCACGCCCGCCATCGCCCTCCAGGACCTCAACAACCGCAGCCGCATCCTGCTCGACGACGGCAACAACCAGCAGAACATCGACCCGACGTTCTACCCGCAGGGTGGGTTGAGCGCCGCGAACACATTGCGGGTCGGCGACACGCTCCCGAGCCTTGCGGGCGTGCTCGACCACCGCTTCGGCGCGTATCGGGTGCAGCCGGTCGACCCGACCGCGGTTGAGTTCACCCACGCCAACCCGCGCCCGGCATCGCCCGACCCGGTCGGCGGAAACGTCCGGGTCGCGAGCTTCAACGTCCTGAACTATTTCAACGGCGACGGCGCGGGCGGCGGGTTCCCGACGGCGCGCGGCGCCAACACGCTCACCGAGTTCAACCGCCAGCGGGCCAAGATCATCAGCGCGATCGACGCTCTCGATGCCGACGTGGTGGGCCTGATGGAGCTCGAGAACGACGACACCACCACGGAGGTCGCGGCCATCGAGGATCTGGTCGCGGGGCTCAACACCGTGGCCGGAGCGGGCACCTACGACTTCGTCGACACCGGCGTCGTCGGCACCGACGCGATCCGCGTCGGCATCATCTACCGCCCGGTGGCGGTCACCCCGATCGGCGATTACGCGGTCATCGACTCGACGGTCGATCCCCGGTTCATCGACACGAAGAACCGTCCGTCCATCGCCCAGACCTTCGACGTGGCGTCCAACGGCGCCCGGTTCACGGTCGTGGTCAACCATCTCAAGTCGAAGGGCTCCGGCTGCGACGACATCGGCGACCCGGACACCGGTGACGGTCAGGGCAACTGCAACCTGACTCGAACCCACGCGGCCGAGGCGCTCGTCGACTGGCTCGCCACCGACCCGACCGGCAGCGGCGACCCCGACGTCCTGCTCATCGGCGACATGAACTCGTACGCCATGGAGGACCCGATCACGGCCTTCCAGGACGGCGGCTTCGTCAACACCATCGCCCAGTTCGTGGGCGACGATGCCTACTCGTACGTCTTCAATGGTCAGTCGGGCTACCTCGACCACGCCTTGGCGAGCTCGAGCCTGAGCACCCAGGTGGCGGGGGTCAGCGAGTGGCACATCAACGCCGACGAGCCGGTGGCCCTCGACTACAACACCGAGTTCAAGACCGCGAACCAGGTCACCACGTTCTACGACCCGAGCGCGTTCCGGTCCTCCGATCACGATCCGGTTCTCGTCGGGCTGAACCTCAACGCCGCGCCGACCGTCGACGCCGGCGGGCCGTACGCAGTGGTGGAAGGGTCGACCGTCGCCGTGACGGCCAGCGGGTCCGATCCCGACGGCGATCCGCTCACCTATACCTGGGACCTCGACGGCGACGGGACCTTCGAGACCGCGGGGCAGACGGCGACCTTCTCGGCCGCCGGTCTCGAGGCGCCCGACACCCGCGTCATCGCGGTGCAGGTGACCGACGACGGCGGGCTCGTCAGCACCGACACCGCCATCGTCAACGTGATCTGGGACTTCACGGGATTCTTCGATCCGGTGGCCAACCTGCCGACGATCAACACGGTCAACGCGGGCCGCACCGTCCCGGTCCGGTTCAGCCTGCACGGCGACCAGGGCCTCGAGATCTTTGCCGCCGGCTACCCGACGTCGATCCCGATCGAATGTGACACCGGCGCGCCCGCCGACGCCCTCACGGTCGCGGCGATCCAGAGCCGCCTGATCTACGACGCGGCGACCGACACGTACTCGTACGCGTGGAAGACGAACAAGAGCTGGAGGGGCTGCCGGCGCCTCATCGTCGGTCTGGCCGACGGGACCTTCCACTACGCCGACTTCAGGTTCGTGAAGTAGGCGAAGACGTTGCGCGCCGCCACCGCCGCGCCCGACTGACCGCGCGCGGTCCTTCTCGACGCAATAGCCCGTCGCTTCGCCGGGCTATTGCGTCAGCTTCGGCGACCAGGCCCGCGCGCTCACCGGGATCTGTTACTGCGCGCGCAACAAACGGTCGCAATCCTCGGCGACGAGTTGTTCAGCCGTCTCCGGGGGCAACGGCGCATGCGCCACATGCCGCACCATGCGCATCGCCTGGCGCCGGTCCAGGGCTTCGGTGAAGGCGAGTATCCCGCCGAGGAGCCCCATCGTGAGCACGAAGGCCAGTAGTGCGGTCGTCACGGCGTGGTGATGCCCACCCGGGGCTCGCCGCACTCATAGCGCGGAGACTTCTCTCGATCAGCCGGGTGCCGGGGTACCGCCGGGGGCCATCAGCGCAGCTCCCTGATGCCCTTCGGACCGCGGATGTGACCTTCCTCGCCTGGCGGGCGATCACGTCGAGCAGGCCGCGCGACGGATCTCGGCTGGGTCGTGACGGGCGTCACTAGTCGACGATGGCCGCTGTGAGGCTGTCGTGCTTGAAGGGGATGTGGTGCTTCGGGGTCTGGCAACCACCCAACCACCACAACCCACCGAA
>WNGB01009793.1_pt1 | contig 13680 bp, 18 predicted proteins | sample 5400681 | NCBI WGS metagenome assembly WNGB01 (sample SAMN13153367, study PRJNA577476) | soil metagenome | isolation source: 115 cm soil or saprolite under grassland replicate 2 | place: USA:California | collected 2016-06-15 | reverse complement strand
TCGTCCGCAGCCACTGGGGCGTCGAGAACCAGAACCACCACACCTTCGACACCGCCTTCGTCGAGGACGACCGTCCGTGGATCGAGGCCGACGAGCACGGCATGCTCGCCGTGCTCCTGCTCCGCCGGATCGCGTACACCCTGCTCGCGCTCTTCCGCGCGGCGTCGCGGACCGACGACGGCCGCGCCGTCCGCTGGCGAGCACTCCTCACCTCGATCCGCGACGTCCTCGTGGCGGCCACCGAGGAACAGCTCGCAGGCCTGCGCGAGATCACCGCCGCCACACGCTGAAAGCGCCGGACTCCCACCCGCGGCGGGTGACATCGCAGGGACCTGAGGCGAGCGGCTGGCGCGACCGGCGCCGGCCGCCGCGGCTGCCGCTCGCCTCGACGTCCAGCCGACCGAGCCGCCCGGCGCCCCGGGCGGAGGGCGTAAGCCCGGGATCGGCCAGGCCGATCATGTCTGGCGCGGGCCTCGATCCGCCGTCACGCAGGGGGTGCGTGGTACCTTCGGCGAAAAGGGGTTGTGGTGCTCGCTCTCGTGCTCACGTGTGTGCTCTGCGGCGACGTCGTCTCGGCGGAGCGCCCGCCGTCGCTGGACCTCGCGGCGCGAACCCCGCCGGCGCTCGATCTCGTCCTGGCGGCTGCGCGGCCGGAGGGCGAGGTGGCCCCGCCCGCGCGCCACCCGCTCCTCGCCAACCTGGCGCTCGCGACTGGGATCGCGGGCTCGTGGCTCGGCTCGGCCGCGTATGCCCGCAACGCGGGGACACCCGGGGCGCGCTTCGTCCCCGACACGATCGGAGCGACGCTCGGGCTCTTCCTCCCCATGGCGGGCGCCTACCTCGCAGGGGTCGCGTTCGGGGAGAGCGCCGACGGCGCGGGCGAGGCCGTGCTGTGGATCGGCTACCCTCTCGCGGTGGCGCTGTTCATGCCGACGGGGATTGTCATCGCCGAGGCGCTGAACGGCCGGACGTTCTACTCGCCGGGATGGGGGTCGTCCATCGTGGGGCTCCTCGTCTCGAACATCACCTGGGTGGTCCTCGCAATGGCGGTCGGAGCGCTCGATCGGGACCACTTCTGGGTCCGCTCCGGCCGACGGCCGAAGCCGAACGATCCGCGCCCGACCGGGTGGAGGGCGCACGTCGAGAGCCTCGGCTCGCTCCTCGTCCTCGGCGCGCTCTCGGGTCCCGCGTGCGCGGCGGGTTATGCCGCGAGCGTCCCCGAGCACGTCAGGGCACGCTGAGATCGTCGAGGCGCACTGGACCCGCGGGCGCTAGATCCGCTCGCGGAGGTTCGAGATGGAGCTGTGGCACGCGTGGGCCTGCCCGTACTGCATGCGGGTGCGGATCGCGCTCGACGAGAAGGGGATCGCCTACCGCGAGCGCGTGTGGGCCGAGCGCGGCCGCGCCCCGGGCGCTCACTCCTCGCGGTAGACCGCGAGCGAGCCCTCGTTCTCCCAGACCTCGACCCTCGAGACCTTAACCCGCCCGCTCTCCCGCCCCGCGAGCGCGCGGTTCGCCTCCACGTAGAAGAAGCGGGCGAGGAGCTCCGCGGTCGTGTTCTCCTGATCGAACGGAGGGATCTCGTTCAGGTTCTGGTGATCGAAGCGGGCGCCGATCTCGCCGACGAGCTTCTGCAGGTCCGCGAAGTCGATCACCATCCCGATCCGGTTCAGCTCGGAGGAGCGCGCGTGCACGCGGACGCGCCAGTTGTGACCGTGCAGCCGCTCGCACTTCCCGCCATGGAAGCGGATCTGGTGGGCGGCGCTGAAGACGAAGTCCTTCGCGATCTCGAAGACGGGTACGGCCATGAGGGGGGGCAATATAGCCGTGGCCGCGGCCGGACGCACCTCGGCCCGAAGCGTCCGCGCGCCGCCTGGCTCTCATGGGCATGACAGACGGGCATGGACACGGCGGGCACCGGCACGGGGGCGACGTCCCGCGCGACCGGCACGGCAATCCGGAGGACCTCGAGCGGTATCTCGCGAAGCTCGAGGATCCGGAGCGGCTCGCGTGGCAGAAGCCGGACGAGGTGGTCGCCGCGCTCGGGCTCCGGCCCGGAGACGTCGCCTGCGATGTCGGCGTCGGCCCGGGCTACTTCGCGCTCCGGATCGCGCGCGCCGTCGGCCCGTCCGGCCGCGTCCACGCGATCGACGTCGAGCCGCGGATGCTCGAGATCCTCGCGCGGCGCGTCGCCGACGCGGGGCTCGCGAACGTGACGCCCCTCCTCGCGGCCGAGGACGAGCTGGCGCTCCCGCCGGAGCCGTGCGCGGCCATCCTCACGGTGGACACGTTCCACCACTTCCCGGACCGGCCCGCCGCGCTCGCGCGGCTCGCGTCGCGCCTCGCGCCGGGCGGGCGGCTCGCCGTCGTGGACTTCCACGCGGGAGAGCTGCCGGTCGGGCCTCCGCCGGATCACAAGGTCTCGCGCGAGGGGTTCCTCGATGCGGCCGGCGCGGCGGGGCTCGAGGTGGTCCGGGAGGAGCGCTTCCTCCCGCACCAGTGGTTCTTCCTCGTGGCGCCGCGCCGCTGAAGCGCGCTGGGATCTACCGCTCGTCGCCGGCGATGAAGTCACGGCGCAGCACGAGGCGCTTCCCGGTCACGACGACGTGCCCGCGGCGCGCGAGATCGGAGAGGGCGCGCGACACCGTCTCGCGGCTCGTGCCGATCATCGCGGCGATCTCCGCCTGCGTCGGCCGCTGCCGGAGCACGATCCCGTCGTCGGTCTCCTCGCCCTCCGCCGCGGCGAGCTCGCGCAGCTTTCCGGCGAGGCGCCCGTACACGTCGAGGAGCGCGAGGTTCCCGATCACGGCGTCGGCGCGGCGCAGGCGCCGCGAAAGCTCGGTGAGGACGCGCAGCGCCGTCCGCGGGTGGCTCTCGATGTGCGCCTGGAAGTCCCTGCGGGAGAGAACCATGAGTCGGGAGGGCTCGGCCGCGATGACCGTCGCGGAGCGCGGCTCGTTGTCGAGCAGCGACATCTCTCCGAAGAAGTCGCCGGGCGTCTTGAAGATCGAGAGGATGATCTCTCGGCCGGAGTCGCCGTAGAGGACGACCTTCACCTTGCCGCGCACGAGGACGAAGAGCGCGTCGCCCGTGTCCTCCTGCGACACGACGACGCCGCCGTCCGGGAACTCGCGGACGTCCGCGAGCCGCTCGAGCGCCGCGACCGCCGGCGCGTCGAGGTCCGCGAAGATCGAGACGCCCTTCAGGAGGCCCCGCTCCTTCGGTCCGCCGTTGCGCTGGTCCATGCGCACCGACGCTAGATCGCTCAACTTGGGGAATCAAGGCGGGGCGAGGAGCGCCCGCACCGCGGCGGCCGGATCCGGCGCGTCGAGCCAGGCGCGGACCGCGGCCACGCCCACGGCGCCCGCGGCGCGCAGCGACGGGACGCGCTCGGGCGTGACGCCGCCGAGCGCGACGAGCGGCAACCCGAGCCGCGCCGCCGCGCGCAGCGCCTCGAGCCCGATCGGCGGGCCGTAGGCGCGCTTCGAGGGCGTGTCGAAGATCGGCGAGAGGAACGCGAAGCTCGCGCCGCCGGCACGCGCGCGCGCGACGTCCGCAGCGGAATGGCACGAGACACCGACGAGCGCGCCGGGGCCGACGAGCCCGCGCGCCTCCGCCGGCGGCACGCCGGCCGAGGGAAGGTGGATGCCGTCGGCGCCGGCGGCGAGCGCCACGTCGAGCCGGTCGTTCACGACGAGGCGCTGGCGTCGCGAGCGGCAGATCGCCGCGAGCGCGCGAGCGAGCGCGAGCAGGTCGCGCCCGCCGAGATCCTTCTCGCGCAGGTGGATCGCTGCCACGCCCGGCGGGAGCCCGGCGAGCGCCGCGTCCGCGCGCGCCAGGAGATCCGGGGCGAGCCGCCGATCCGTGACCAGGTGGACAACCGGGACGTCCATCTCTAAGCTCCGCTCGCACATCCTGCGTCGAGGTGAGCCGACGTGTCGAGCGATCCGCGGACCTTCCTCGAGTTCCTCCAGCGCCTGAGACCGAAGCACGCGGCCCGCTTCCCGGCGCTCCAGACGGAGCAGGTGCTCGCGTTCATGGGGACGACGAGCCTCGCCGGCACGTTCGCCTCCTGCTCCGTCCACCCGCTCCGGGGGATTGCGCGCGGCCCCTCGGCGCAGGAGCTCCGCATCACGCTCGGCGGCGCCCTCCCCCGTCCGCCGGCCGGCGGGGAGTGCGTCACGGTCCACCTCACGCGCGTCGAGCGCTACCAGGGTTACCAGGTCAAGACGCGCGCCCTCACCGCCGGCGCGAGCGAGACGGAGCTCTTCGAGACGGGCGCGGCCGGCCTCACCGTGAAGGGGTCGCAGATCTACACGGTCCACCACAGCCCCTACACGCTCCAGTTCTTCGAGAGCGTGCCGTACGAGGAGGTGGAGGAGACGCTCGCCGGCCTCGGTCACGCGCTCGTCGCGGTCGGCGAGACGGCCAACCTCTCGCCGCGGTTCATCTTCCACCACGAGGTGCGGGACGGAAAGGTGCTGCTCTTCCACGGCGACGGCCTCGCGCTCAAGACATACATGAACCTCCGCCAGAACCGCGGCGAGACGCGCCTCGTCCTCGACCTCGACGACTTCAAAGGGTTCGCGCTGCGCGGCCAAGTCGAGGAGTTCGCGCCGCACCAGCACCCCGAGGCGTACGAGCGGATCTGCCACGGGTTCCAGGCGGGCGGCTGGGGCAAGCCGTCGCGCGTGTTCAGGTTCGCGCCCGAGTCGTTCGAGCCGATCGCTCCGCGCGCGTAGCCGCTCGGGCCTCTACCGCCGCGTCCGGCGCTCGCGCTTCTCGTCCGCCGGGACCCCGGTCTCGCCCGTCCCCTCGCGGTCATCGGCGAGGCCGGGGACGTCGGTCCGCCGCGGGCCCGCGCTCCGCTCCGCCGCCTCCCCCTCGTCCCGCTGCTCCGCCGCGGACGGCGGGGGCGCCATCCGCTCCGGCTCTGCGCGCCGCGGCATCGTGGTCCCGTCGTCGACGCCGGGCGGCGTCGGCCCGGGCCCGCCCGCGAGGCCCGGCGTCTCGTCGATCTCGCCGGCACCCGGCTTCTTCGGCTCCGACATGGCGGTGCCTCCAGCTCGAATGTCCGTCATCGCCGGTTCGCGCGGAAGCGCGCCGCGGCGGCGCCGGACTAGATCGGCCTCGTGTCCGCGCTCCCGTTCGCGCCCCCGCTCGCCCCCATGCTCGCCCGGCTCGCGCGCGAGCTGCCGCCCGGCGACTTCGCGTACGAGCCGAAGTGGGACGGGTTCCGCTGCCTCGTCTTCGCCGAGGCGGGCGCGGTGGACCTGCGAAGCCGCCACGGCCGGCCGTTCGCGCGCTACTTCCCGGAGCTCACGGAGGCGATCGCGGCGCTCCCGCGGCCCGCGGTGCTCGACGGCGAGATCGTCGTCCCGCGCGAAGGCGGCCTCGCCTTCGAGCCGCTCCTCGCGCGGCTGCACCCCTCGCCCTCGCGCGTCGCGCGGCTCGCGCGTGAGACGCCGGCGGCGATCGTCCTCTTCGACCTCCTCGCGGAAGGCGCCGAGGATCTGCGGCCGCGCCCGCTCGTGGAGCGGCGCGCGCGGCTCGAGGCGCTCCTCGGCGGCGCCCCGGCGGCGCTGCGGATCACGCCCGCCACGGGCGACGCGGCGATCGCGCGCGGCTGGCTCGACCGACCGATCGGTTGCGGGATCGACGGGGTCGTCGCGAAGCGGCGCGACCTGCCGTACGAGGCGGGGCGGCGCGGCTGGGTGAAGGTGAAGCGCGAGCAGACCGCGGACTGCGTCGTCGCGGGCTTCCGGACGTACGCGGGCGAGCCCGCCCTCGTCGCGTCGCTCCTCCTCGGCCTGTGGGACCCGGCCGGCGCGCTCGTCCACGTCGGCGTCTCATCGTCCTTCCCGGACGCCGAGCGGCGGGCGCTGTTCGAGCGGCTCCGCCCGCTCGCGGTGCCGCTCGCGGGCCACCCGTGGGAGCGCGGGTTCAACGTCGGCGCGAGCCCGGTCGGGCGGCTCGCCGGCTCCGCGGGACGCTGGGATCCCGCGGAGATGTCGCTCGACTGGTCGGCGATCGTCCCCGCGCACGTGGCGGAGGTCGCCTACGACCAGCTCGATGGGCTGCGCTTCCGGCACCCGGCGCGCTTCGTCCGGTGGCGGCCCGACCGCGAGCCGCGCTCCTGCGCGCTCGAGCAGCTCGCCCCTCTCAACTCCCGATGAGCCCCGTCATCGGCGACGACGCGGCGGCGTGGAGCTTCATCGGGATGCGGCCGGCGAGGAACGCCTTGCGGCCGCCCTCGATCCCCGCGCGCATCGCCTCGGCCATGAGGACCGGGTCCTTCGCCTCGGCGATCGCGGTGTTCATGAGGACGGCGACCGCGCCGAGCTCCATCGCGAGGGCGGCGTCGCTCGCGGTGCCGACGCCCGCGTCCACGAGGACCGGGATTTTCACGGTCTCCATGATGATCCGGAGGTTGTACGGGTTCCGCAGGCCGAGGCCGGAGCCGATCGGCGCGCCGAGCGGCATCACCGCCGCGCACCCGGCGTCCTCGAGCTTCTTCGCCGTCACCGGGTCGTCGTTCGTGTACGGCAGGACCGTGAAGCCCTCCTTCGCGAGCACGCGCGAGGCCTCGACGAGCCCCTCGACATCGGGGAAGAGCGTGCGCCGGTCGCCGATCACCTCGAGCTTCACGAGCTCGCCCATCTCCAGCTCGCGTCCGAGCCGCGCAGTGCGGATCGCCTCGTCCGCGGTGAAGCACGCGGCGGTGTTCGGGAGGAGCTTCATCCCCTTCGGGATCCATTCGAGGAGCGACTCGGCGCCCTTCTTCGAGAGATCGAGCCGCCGCACCGCGACGGTGACCACCTCCGCGCCCGAGGCGACGAGCGCACGCTGCATCGTGGGGAAGTCGGGGTACTTGCCGGTCCCTACGAGGAGCCGGCTCGTGAACACGTGCTTCCCGATGCTCCAGCCGTCCGCCATGGCCTACCCTCCTCCGACGAACGCGACGATCTCGACGGAGTCGCCGGGGGCGAGCTGGTGGCCGTCGTACCGGTCCTTCGTCACGACCGTCTCGTTCACCTCGACGGCGACGCGCTGCGCCCTCACGCCGAGGTGCACGAGCAGGGCAGCGACCGACGTGCCGTCGGGAACCTCGCGGAGCTCGCCGTTGAGCCGTACCTGCATGATGGAGGGGTGACATAGCAACGCCCGCCCGGCCGGTCAAACCTCACCGGCCCCGCGCCGCCACGCTAAGCTCGCGCAGATGGGACCTCCACGCGACCTCGCGATCCGCCCGCTCGGCCTCGGCGAGATCATCGACCGCTCGGTCGCGCTCACGCTCCGCCACTTCCGGACGCTCTTCGCGGCGATGCTCGTGATCGAGGCGCCGGCGCTCGCGCTCGGCCGCCTGCAGCAAGCGCGGGCGGGCGAGGTGCTCGCGCTGCTCGGCGATCCGGCGCGCGCGACCGCCGCGTTCCCGTCGCTCACCGGCTTCTTCGGCGCGCTGCTCCTCTCGCTCCTCGTCCTCCAGCTCGCCGCGACGGCCGCCGCCGCCGCGATCGTCGCGCCGTCGCTCGACCCGGCCGCGCCGCCGGGGCCGTCGGGCCTCCGCCGCGCCCTCGCCGTCGTGACCGCGACGATCGTGCAGGTGGCCGCGCTCGTGCTCGCGCCGGCGTTCGGCGCCCTGCCGGGGCTCCTCCTCGCGGCGCGCGCCGAGACGTTCGCGACGCAGGTCGTCGCAATCGTCGCCGCGGCGCTCGGGGCCGTCGTCCTGTTCCTCCTCGTGCTCCTGCGCCTCGTGCTCGTCCCCGCGGTCGCCGCGGTCGAGGGCCGCGGCGCGTTCCGGGCGGCGCTCCGCTCGGCGCGGCTCATGGCGCCCGCGCGCGGCGGCCGGTTCCTCGACCGGCCCGCGCTGCGCGCGTCGCTCGTTCTCCTCGCGATCTTCCTGCTCGCCGTCGCCGCGAACGGCGTCGCGGGGCTCCCGCGCATCGTCGCCGCCCGGCTCGCCGGCGGCGAGGGTCCGGTCGGGCTCCTCGGGGCGACGCTCCCGCTGCCGCTCGAGGTCGCGATCTCGATCTTCGAGGCGGCCGCGGCCGCCGCGCTCCAGCCGTTCAGCCTCGTCGCGGTCGCGGTCCTCTACTTCGACCGGCGCGCGCGCACCGAGGCGCTCGACGTCGAGATCTGGGCGGCGCGCCTCGAGGGCGGGCGGTGACCGCCCTCCTCGTTCTCGCGCTCGCGGTCGCCCCGGGGTGCCCGGCGGCGCGCGCGGACGCTGGGGCGCTCGCGCCGGAGGTCCTCGCGGCGCGCGCCCCGGCGATCGTCGCGCGCCTCGACGCGGAGGGCGCGGGCGGACGGGTGACCGCGCTCGAGCGGGCGGCGGGCGCGCTCGGCTCGCCGGAGGCGCTCTCGGATCCCGCCCGTTCCGCGGCGGCGTTCCGCGGCGCGCTCGCGACCCACTGCGCGCTCGCCGCGGCGGCGCCGCTCCCCGGGGCGAGCGCCGCCGATCGCGCGGCGCTCGCGGAGGTGCTCGCGCGCCCCGAGCTGTCGCGCGCGCGGAGCGATCCGTACGCGCTCCGGCGCGCGCTCGTCGCGCTCTGGCAGCGGCTGCTCGAGCTGCTCGGCACGGCGGAGGCGGAGCGGTACGCGAGCCTCGGGCGCGCCCTCTTCGTCGCGGTGGCGCTCGGCTCGGCGGCGTTCGCGCTGTCGGCGCTGCGCAGGCGCAGGAGCTCCGGTGCGGGCAACGCGGCGACGCTTGGCGATCGGCGCAGGACGCCGACCGAGGCTGCGGACGCGAGCGCCGCGCTCGCGGAGGAGGCGCTGCGCGCGGGCGACGGTCGGGCTGCCGTCCGGCTCGCGTTCCTCGCCGCGCTCGGGGCGCTCGAGCGGGCGCGGCGCGTGCCGCGCGGGAGAGCGCTGACGAACGCAGAGATGTTGGTCGCGGTGGGGGCGACCGCGACCCCGGATCCGTTCGCCCTGAGCGTAGCGCCGCCGCAGGCGGCGCGGAGTCGAAGGGCGCCCGCGACCCCGACCCTCGCCGACGATCTCACCGCCCTCGCTCACACGTTCGATCGCGCGATCTACGGCGGCCACCCGGTCGCGCCCGAGGACGCCCTCGCCGCGGTCGAGCGCGCGCGGCGGATCGACGCCGCCGCAGCGGGGCCCCGATGAGACGGGCGCTTCTCTGGATCGGGCTCGCCGCCGCCCTCGCGCTCGTCGGAGCCGCGGCCGCGGTCGGGCAGCGGCGCGCGCGGGAGCTCGAGGTCTCTCCCCTCCCCTCCGCCTCGAGCACCGGGCCGCGCGGCCTCGCCGCCGCGCGCACCTTCCTCGTCGCGACCGGGCGCGGCGCGCTCCGGCTCGCCGAGCCGCACGAGCGGCCTCCCGCAGGCGCGGTCGTCCTGCTCGCCGCGCCCGGCGCGGCGCTCGGGGAGCAGGATGCCGCGGCGCTGCTCGACCACGCCGCGGCGGGCGGGACCGTCGTCTGGATGGCGGGTCCCGTCCGGCAGCCCGCGCTCGAGCGGCGGCTGTCCTTGCGCGCGAGCGCCGGGCGCGGCGCCTCGACTTCGGAGGCGATCGCGCCGCACCCGATCCTGGGCGGCCTCGTGCTGCCCACCGGTTCGGGCACGGTCGAGGGCGGTCCGGCCCGCTCGCTCGCGGTCCTCGCCGCAGGCCCGGTCACGACCGGGCTCTCGATCCCGCTCGGCTCGGGCGAGGTGCTCGTCCTGTCCGGCCCGGAGCCGCTCACGAACGAGCGCGTCGGCGAGGCCGGGTCGGTGTCGCTCCTCGTCCGGCTCGCGGCGCGCGGGCCGATCGTGTTCGACGAGCGCTGGCTCGTCGCGCGTGACGGACCGTCCGCACCGTCCACGCGCGGGCTCGCCGTCGCGGCGCTGCAGGCGCTCCTCGCGGCGGCGGTGCTCCTCGCCGCGCGCTCGCGCCGCCTCGGCGCGATCCGCCCTCCTCCGCCCGAGGGGAGCGGCCGCACCGCGCGCGACTACCTCGTCTCGCTCGCGGCGCTCTACCGCCGCGCGGGCGCCGAGGAGGAGATCGCGCGCGCGACGTGGCGGCGCGCCCGCCGCGGGCTCGAGCGGCGGGCGGGGATCCCGGCGCGGCTCTCCGCGGACGAGGCCCACGCGCGCCTCGCGCGCCGCTCCGCGCCCGCGGCAGCCGCGCTCCTGCGCGGCGAGGCAGCGCCCCGGAGCGGAGCCGGCTCGCTCCTCGCGACGTGCCGCGCCGCGGAGGAGCTGGCGCGGGCGGTGGGGGGACCGTAGAGGCAGGGAGATGCAGGCCGTCAGCGCAAGCGCCCGACTTTTCGCCGGCGTCCAGCGCCGAAGCGGTCGTCAACTCGACCGTCGAGAGGCGCTCGGGCGGAACTTGATTCGGCTGATATGGTCATTGATTCGCGGAACCGAGTGGTCCGCGGTCGCAGGTTCAAATCGGGGGCGCGATGGCGACTATTCTGAGGGTTTCGTGGCGCGCACCTGAACGGCCGCGTCACCCGCGGACGAGCGGCGCGAGGACGGCGACGAGCCCCGGGATCTCCTCGACGGAAGTCTTCCAGACGACGTCCTCGTCCACGTCCATGTAGTCGTGGACAACCTTGTGGCGCATCCCGACGATCCCTCTCCACGGGATCTCGGGATGCGCCTTCTGGAACTCGCGCGAGACTCTACGCGCCGCTTCGCCGATGGTCTGCAGCAGGTGCGCGAGCGCCAGACGAAGGTTCTCGTCCTCGTCGAACTTCTCGCGGGGAATGCCCGCGCTCTTGGCGGCGACCTTGCGGGAGAGGTCGAGCATGTGCCCGACGTAGACGTCGTCATCCCGCTGCATACTGAACCTCGGCGGCGGCGAGCACACGATCACGGATGCGGCGATTCAGGAAGCGCTCGGTCACGAGGTCCACCGTACGCCCACCGAGCAGGCGCGAGAGCTCCTCTTCCATGTCGTGCAGCGCGATGAAGCCCGGAATGTGGTCCGGCTCGAACTCCACCAGCACATCGATGTCGCTGTCCTCCCTGAAGTCCTCGCGCAGGACGGACCCGAACAGGGACAGTTTGCGGACATGGTGGCGCCGGCAGAAGTCGGCCAGCGATCCGCGGTCGATGGGTATCCTCGTCGCCACGAACGCATTCTAGCCCGGGCGAGCGCGCCGAGCACTCGCGGTCCGCGCGGGCGCTCGCACAGCAACTAGAGCCGGAAGCTGGGCGCGCACTGCGCGAACGCAGGAGCGTTCCGACTTGAACCCGGCCTCCCAGTCGGGTTGGACGAAGATCGCCTCAGCCCGACCCAGAGTAATCGACCGGACCACCACCCTCGTGACGGAACGCGCTTGGCGCGTCATTGCTGACGACGTCGCCAGGAACGAGGCCCCCGCCCGCGAACGCCACGCGGGCGAGACGTCATCCACTCGCTACTGCGGGAGCTGCGGCGCAGGAGACCGCTCGCGGACCCCGACCGCCCAGTCGCTCCCGGTTGCGTCCGCCTCGACGAAGTCGAAGTCGTCGAACTGGAATTCGCCGGATATCGACGGGAGATACGCCACCACCGCCCCGATGGCAGCCGCGGCGACGACGGCCAAAGCCGCGACGCGTTGCGATGAGAATACCGACCTGTGCGCGATCCGCACCGTTCGTCCTTACGGAATGATCGTCGTCGAGGCCCTCGACCACGAAGAGTCGTTACCCCAGACCTCCAGCAGGTACCGAGTTCCACGGTCGATGACGAACGACCCCGTCGTAGGCCTCACCGTCTCGTAGTCTTCCAGCAGCTCGGGGCCGTCGCATGATGTTCGCGCTCCTCCTCCACACACCGGGACACCGCGGTTCTCCCCAACCCGAAGCCCGAACGTCCAGATCTGCGGCACGCGCCCCGCAGCCCTGATCTCCCACACGACCTCGCCTCCGCGGCTCAGGCGAACTCCTGCTACTGAGGTCTGGTACTCGCCCAACGTCTGCACGTCCACGATGAACAGGTCCCCGGTTCGCTGAACCCGGAGCGGCGGCCGGCCCGTCACTCCACTCCATGCCCCGCCCGCGATCTGGCGGGGCGCGTCGAAGGTGGCGACAACCCCGACGGCAGCCGCTGCAACGAGAAGCCAACGCCCACGGGTTCCACGCCGAGGTGGACGTTCGCCTTGGTCCGGCCGTGGGTCGCAGGTTCGGGCTTCCATGGCCTCAGCGTAGCGCACCGCTGCGCGCCCTCCGAAGAAGCGTTCGTCGCCGGAGCAACTCGTCAGCGGTGCGCCAGTCGTCGGTTTATGGCGGTCAGCGCACGAGCTACCCGTGCCCCCAATCGAAGAACTCGTCGACGCGCGACGCGTCCGCCACGGAAGGGCGCGCTCGAGGTCCGGCCGCGCCGGGTCGCACCCGCGCCCACAGATCGTTCGTCCCCACCGCGCGTACACCTCGCAGACGCCTTCCCCCGACGTGACCGCGTCCTGCGAAGCTGCTCGTGGCCCGCGCGCCGCGTCGCGGAGGGCCGAGGTGCTCACGTTGATCACGGCGGCCAAGTGGCCGCGAGAGGAGAGCGCATGCGCGTGCTGCTCGTCGGCCCGGACCAGGAGTCGAACCTGTCGCTCCTCTACCTCGCCGCGTCGTTGCGCCAGGCGGGGCACGAGCCCGTCATCGCTGCGTTCGACCGCTGGGACGACGCGCCGGCCGTCCTGCGCGCCGCGCGCCGCGCCGACCTCGTCGGGCTCTCGATGTGCTTCCAGCTCCGCGCGGGCGAGTTCCTCGCCCTCGCCGCAGCGCTCAAGTCCGAGGCGCCGCGCCGTCCGATCGTCGCCGGCGGCCACCACGCCTCCTGCGCCGCGACGGAGCTCCTCGACGCGTACCCGGCCCTCGACGCGATCGTGATCCACGAGGGGGAGGAGACGCTCGTCGCCCTGGCGGACCTCGGCGACGAGCTCGTCGCGCGCGCGGGCGAGGTGCCCGGCGTCGCCAGCCGCCGCGACGGGCGGGCGGTCCTCTCGCCACCGCGCCCGATCGCCGCCGACCTCGATCGCCTGCCGGCCGGATCGCACCGGGGCGGCGCGCCTGCTCTGCGGGGTCCCTACGGCTTACCTCATGGGCAGCCGCGGATGCGTCTCCGACTGCGACTACTGCTGCAATACGACGCTCCACCGCCTCGCCCCGGGGCCGGGCTTCCGGCAGCGCACGGCCGAGGACGTCGCCGACGAGATGGCGAACCTCTACCACCGCCGCGGCGTCGCCAGTTCGTGTTCCACGACGACAACTTCCTCGCGATCGACGCTGGCGGGCAGCCATCGGCCTCTTCGCTGTCGGCGTCCTCTGCAGCCCATTCGTCGGAATCCAGATGGCGGGGGTGCTCCTGCCCACGCTCTTCCTCGTGCGCGGCCCATCCCGCTGGCAACGGTTCGCGGTCCTCGCGATCTCCGCCGCGTTCGCGGTCTATTACCTGATCGTCCTTCCGATCGATCCCGTCGCGGCCTCGATCGAGAGCCAGCACCAGTTCGCCTCGCGGGTGCCCCTCTCGATGAGGAACCTCGTGCTCGGGCACGGGCTCGCCGTCCTGGGCGCCTTCTCCCTCGCGGACGGCTCGTTCCGGCGGTGGCTCTGGCGCGAGCCGTTCGGACCCGCTGCGCTCTTCGCGCTCGTCGTCTCCGCGCTGCCCGACAGCGTCCTGTTCGCGCGCGACCAGTGGTCGAACCCGCCCGCCTTCCCGCTCCTCACCGTCCCGGCGGCCCAGCTCGACGCGCTCGCGTTCCTCGCC
>WNGB01010962.1_pt1 | contig 13682 bp, 13 predicted proteins | sample 5400681 | NCBI WGS metagenome assembly WNGB01 (sample SAMN13153367, study PRJNA577476) | soil metagenome | isolation source: 115 cm soil or saprolite under grassland replicate 2 | place: USA:California | collected 2016-06-15 | reverse complement strand
TGGTTGGCGTCAATAAATTTTGTCTGTGCGACGGCAAAGAGATCGTGCTGCTCCATCGGACCGAGCACCTGTTCTTGTAACTCCTCCGGCGTCATATCCAGCCCGAACACATAGATGCTAGGGCGGCCTGGGTCAAACGCAATGGCACTCGCCTGGTCCAGCAACCAATCAAAATCCATGGTAGGAATGGGCATGTCTTCTCTCCCTCGGTGAGTAAGCTTCTATGAAGCGCCGCGTCGTTCCTGGAGCTGCTGGACGAACGCAGCGTGTTCTGACGTCTCGATCCCTTGCTGCAGTGTGGCCATTACTTGCCGACCATCGAGTCGGAGTAGGGCTGGGGCATCGAGCCAGAGCCCAGGAAAAACTGTGGACTTAAAAATCCCACTCGCGTCAGGCTCCACTTCCTGATATGTGCCATCCTGCATGACAAACCAGCGCACTACGTGCTGGCGTAGGACCACCACTACATATTCCAACACGCCAGCCTGCTCATAGTCACGGCGTTTTCTATGGAGGTCAATGGACTCACTGCTGGAGGCCACTTCCACGATCAACTCAGGAGGGCCGGTCGCATAGCCATCCTCAGAGACGCTTGACTGTCCCCCACTCTCGGGCTCGATAATCAAGGTGGCATCGGGTTGTGGCTCGCTGTCGTCACCGAGGATGGCGGTGGCGTTATCCAGGGTTTCTGTACCAGGCGTGGCAATGCAGTAATTGATCAGCCACCCCATTACCAGTGCATGGTGCCTGCCGTGCGCCTTCCGTAGTGGTGATGGCACAAAGACTACTCCTCCTATCAATTCGGCACGAAAGTTCGCCGGCATGGCTTCATAGCGGGCATGGAACGTCGCCTGATCGAGATGGTCGCCGACCTCCAAAGGCGGAAGGTGCGGTCTAGGCAAGGTTGCGTGTGGCGATGGCGCCGTCTGTAACTTCTCCATCTGTGCCTCTCCGGATAGCGTAAGCGCTCACGTAAGCTGGCGATAAGCGTAGCATGAATGCACGCCGTCAGCGAGTCCGATCTCAAATTCATGCACTCCTCCCTTGACAAGCGCCATCGTGCATTGTAATATGTGTAAAAAATACACTAAGAGATGCATGGCTACGTATGGCACTGATAAACGTTATGACACATCCAGCCACACAGCAGGTCAAAGTCGCGGTGGACAATTGTATATTCACCGTGTTGGAGGGCAGCCTGCACCTGTTGCTCATCCAGATGACCAAGGTGCCCTATACGGGGATGTGGGCGCTGCCGGGGGGGCTCATCCAGGATGAGGAGAGTCTCGATGCCGCGGCAGGACGCATCTTGAACGAGGAGACCGGTGTGGCGGATGTCTATCTCGAGCAGCTGTATACCTTTGGGCAACCGGATCGGGACCCAGCAGGACGGGTCGTTTCCGTAGCCTATTTTGCGCTGATCCATGCGGCTGGCATCGAACTGCGCACGCAGCCTAAGTATGCCGATGTGCGCTGGTGGCCCTGTGCGAACCTGCCGCCGCTGGCCTACGACCACGATGCCGTGACGGCATATGCCCGGCAGCGTTTGGAATGGAAGCTCGCCTATACCAATATCGTCTGGTCGTTGCTGCCGCGGCGGTTCGCCCTCACGGAGTTACAGAAGGTGTATGAGGCGGTGTTGGGCAGGCAGCTCGACAAGCGCAATTTCCGCAAGAAGATTTTGTCACTTGGACTCGTTGAACCAGTAGGAGAAACATCTATGCGTGGAGCGCATCGGCCCGCTATGCTCTACCGTTTCACGAGCCGCGAGCCCAAGCTTATTGACATGTTGTAGGGGCGAAATTTTTTTATGCTCTTACAAGGTGTTTCCTTAACATCGCCCAGTAGGAGGGAACTCTATGAGCTATCGTGAACTCCCCATTCCAGCCCATTTCGATGCTGACAAAGTTGGGCAGGTCTGGCGTGTACCCTATCAGGACAGAGCCCGTGAGGCACAGGCATGGGCCAAGCAGTATGATATCAAGCCCGCAGCCAGCGACAGAGTGAAAATGTGTCTGATGGCCATCGACGTCCAGAACACGTTTTGCTTACCAGATTTCGAACTGTTCGTCGGTGGTCGCTCTGGGCGCGGCGCCATCGAGGACAACGTGCGGCTGTGCACGTTCATCTATCGTAATCTCGGGGCCATCACCGAGATCGATCCCACCATGGACACCCACACCGCCATGCAGATCTTTCACCCCATCTTCCTGGTGAACGACGCTGGCGCGCACCCCCAGCCGCTGACGCCAATTTCACTCGAGGAGGTAGAACAAGGCGTCTGGAAGGTGAATCCTGCCGTGGCCAACAGCCTGGCGAACGGCAACTACATGGCGCTGCAGAATCACCTGCTACACTACTGCCGTAAGCTCAGCGAAAAAGGCAAATACCTGCTGATGATCTGGCCCTATCACTCCATGCTCGGCGGCATTGGCCACTGCCTTGTGTCAGCAGTCGAGGAAGCCTTGTTTTTCCATAACCTCGCACGCAACAGTCAAACTGGTTTCGAGATCAAGGGTGGCAATCCGTTGACCGAAAATTATTCGGTACTCCGTCCTGAGGTGTTGGATAGCGCTGACGGTCGGCCCATTGCCCAGAAAAATACCCGTTTTATTAAGAAGCTGTTAGAGTTCGATGCGGTCATCATTGCTGGACAAGCGAAGAGTCACTGCGTGGCCTGGACCATCGAAGATCTGCTCAGCGAGATTCTAGAGCACGATCCAAAACTCGCGAAAAAAGTCTATTTGCTGGCAGACTGCACTTCGCCGGTCGTAGTGCCTGATATTATAGATTTCACCGACCAGGCAGACGCCGCCTTCCAACGCTTTGCCGATGCTGGCATGCACCTGGTGCGGTCGACCACCCCCATGGCGAGCTGGCCGGATCTGCCACGATAAGGAGGAGCACAGTGAGTACGAGTACGGATATCAATGCCCTGTTCCAGGCTGCCCAGAGTAGTGGCGCGCTCTCCACAGCCTCCATGCAAGCGTTGACAATCGTTAAAGGAGAGGAGAGGGGGAGAGCGGAGAGGGAACAATCATGGGCCATGTGATGTTTTCCTGTGCCCCCTCGTTCCCATAGAGGTGAGCACTATGCCAATCATCCAATCACTACTGGATACCGATTTTTACAAGTTCACCATGGGGCACTGGGTGTTCAAGCGCTATCCTCACGTTCCGGTGCGTTACGCCTTCAAGAACCGCACAGCACGTGTGCGCCTGGCGGACTGTGTCGACGAAGCGGAACTGCGCCGCGAGCTCGATCATGTGCGCACGTTGCGTGTCAATCCCAGTGAGTTGCACTACCTGCGTGGTACCAATGAGTATGGCGACCGGATCTTCAGTGAGGACTATCTTACCTTCCTGAAGGGGCTGCGTCTGCCACCGTACGAACTGGAGCGTGTGGACGGCACCTACAAGTTAGAATTTTCTGGCATCTGGTGCGAGGCAATCTACTGGGAGACGCTGGCGCTGTCGATTATCAACGAGCTGTATTACCGTACCCTCATGCAGCGTCTGAGCGCCTTTGAGCGTGACGTAGTCGTGGCTACTGGCACGCTACGATTGGCAGAGAAAATCAAGCTTCTGCGTGCGAGGCCGGGCATTACCTTCAGTGACTTTGGGACCCGGCGACGCTTCAGCGGAAGCTGGCAGGAATACGTCGTTCGTGTGTTGGCCCAGGAAATACCGGCGCAATTGCTGGGGACATCCAATACAGCTATGGCCATGCAGCACGGTCTATTGCCCATGGGCACTATGGCGCACGAGATGTACATGGTCATGGCGGGAGTCATGGCCCAGAGCGATGACACCATCCGCACCTCGCACAACCGGGTGCTGCAGGAATGGTGGGAGGAGTATGGCTGGGGCCTATCTATCGCCCTTACTGACACGTACGGCACGGATTTTTTCTTCCGTGACATGACGGCTGAGCAGGCGCAGGCCTGGAAAGGGCTGCGTCAGGATTCAGGCGATCCCATGGCCTTTGGCGAGCAAGCCATTGCGTTTTACGAACGGCATGGCATTGACCCGTGTGCCAAGCTCGTGGTCTTCAGCGATGGGCTGGACCTGGGGACGATCATCAAGCTGGCAGACCACTTCGCCGGTCGCCTAGGCGTGAGTTTTGGCTGGGGTACGAATCTGACGAATGACCTCGGCTTCGAGGCATTGTCACTCGTCGTGAAAGTGGTCGAAGCCAACGGGCACCGCACCGTTAAACTGAGTGACAATCTGGCCAAGGCCACTGGTGATGCGCCTGATATCGAGCGTTTTAAACATGTTTTTGGTCATACTGTGACGACGTTCGAGGACTGCAAATATTGAATGGCGGTGCATCACTCCTAAGCCGTGACTCGCCCAGAGGTTCTAGAGAGCCGCTGAGTCATCGAAACGCGGCACCGACAGCCCAACTGGGAAGTGATCGTTGAACCTGATCCTACGGAGCGCCTGCTCGTGGTCGTCACAGCATATCCCACCGGAAAGTGAACTAATGAAGGAACATTATTTAAAAGTAACCTTTTGTCAGGGTAAACTCTTAATAGCATACCTGTATCTACCTCGTGCAGCAGTTTAACTGCTTTGGAGGTTCACATGGCTATTAACCTTCCTCTTGAGTCACCTGTCGTGTTGCCCCCTGACCCAGCTGATAGTGCGCCACAAGTTGCTGCAGCGCTCGCCGCTTTCCAGGCGGGGCAGGGCGCGGTGTCCATCTATCGGGAGCGCCTCAACACCATTGCGGCTCGTTACCCCACGTGTCTCAACGCCTGGGCGGCGCTGGGTGAGTTGGCCTTACCCAACGATGTCATGGCTGCCTACGCCTTCTTTCGGGTCGGTTACCATCGGGGTCTCGACCGCGCCCGGGGCTCTGGGTGGCGTGGTACGCAGCAACTCCGCTGGGATGACGAGAGTAACCGCGGTTTCCTGCGCTGCGTCTATGGCCTGATGTGTGCTGCCACGGCGATCGGCGAGGAGGCGGAGATCACGCGTACGCGCCAGTTTCTCCTCGAACTGGACCCAGCTAATCATTTTGGGGTGGAGCGTCTCTAGAGAAAACGGTCCGTTTCTACCTCACGCCGGAAACGCAGACGCACGCCCCAGCGGTCTAAGTCTCCAAGAATGGACGTGGATCCAAGGCTTCTGGGGACAGCAGCCCTGTCCTAGGCACTTGACCGAGTACCAACAAACGGGCCGCCACCGCTAGAGGCATGGCGATGACTCTCGCTCCGGCTGCCATGACAACTTGCATGGTAATCGTACAGGGGCTGCCATCCTGTGTGCCCGTTGCCTGTACCTGACGAGCTATGTGAGAAGTAGTCTGTTCGTCCTGAAATACATGGTCAGCCGCCGGCGAAGAGAGAAACGCTGCTGTAAAGTCCGCTGGAGTGATGTGGGTTGAGCCGACCCGAATAGGCTCCGTCGCTGTGAAGCCATAGCGGATAACATCATGTAGCACACGGTTCGCAGCCTCCACGGTAAAGCCTGCTTTCATCTCGACGGTCTGCAACCCCGGCAAAAAGCGCGGCAGCGTGACGGGCTCACAGTGCCCTGCCAGATGCACACGGACGAGGCCAACTGGCTCGGGAAAGGTGACATCCTCAACATCGGCCTGGAGAGGCGTCGCTTTTTCTCCCACCTCGGCAGCGATCTGTTGGGCGCGTGCGACATCCTGATCGGCTATCAGCACGCCAGAGAAGACCTCATCGGCGACCAGCAGGCGCGCAACCTCTGCCCCAATGGTGCCGCATCCCAGTAGCAAGGCCGTGTGCTTCGCCATGGGCGTAGACCTCGTGCGACATGGTTGTTGCCCTAACCACTCCACAGTTTTACCAAGGATGATAGCGTCAGCGTCGCCGACATGCTACCATGCAGCAGCACATGCTGGAGCATGGCGACTCTTGTACACAGGAGGATCTACTATGGCAAACGCAACATCGTACATCTACGCTGGCGCCGCGCACTGGACGTCTGCGGGCGATACCAAGAACCCTGGCGGCCTCTTTCGACGCGCTGTGGGGGATGACCACTGGCAGGCCCTGACCAACGGCATGCCTGAGAGCTCAGAAGTCCGAGCCATCGCTGTCCATCCGCAGAACCCGCAGGTGGTCTACGCTGGCACGCAGCAGGGGCCGTATCGCAGTACAGACGGCGGTGACCACTGGGAGAAGCTCGGCTTTCCGGACCTTGGCATGACCGTGTGGTCCATTCTGTTTCACCCCAAGAATCCCCAGACCATGTACCTGGGCACAGCCCCGGCGGCGGTGTATCGCAGCGACAACGGCGGTGACACCTGGCGTCGGCTGTCCAATGCAAAACAGCCGGAGCGGGTGCAGATGGGCTTTAACACACGCCTCATCCGCATGACGGCCGACCCGAGCAATCCCGATGAGATCTATGCCGGGGTGGAAGTCGGTGGGCTCATGCGCAGTCTGGATGGCGGCGAAACCTGGACGGACTGCAGCGCCCATCTGGTCGAGTTGGCCGGGCGGCCGCACCTGAAGAGCCAAATCGGTAGTGATACCGAGATCGAAGGCATGATGGACACGCACGCCCTCACCATGAGTGCAGCGCAGCCTGGCACGGTGTTCCTGGCCGTACGTATGGGCCTGTTCTGTAGCACTGACCATGGCATAAACTGGGAGGACATGGAGGTAGGACGCTATTCCCCCCTGACCTACGCGCGTGACGTGCAGGTCTCCCCGCAGGAGCCGCAGGTAATGTACGCTTGCCTCAGCCCCGCGGCGCGCAGCCGTGATGGCTCGCTGTATCGTAGCCAGGATCTGGGCAAGACCTGGAAGCGCTTTGATCACGACGTGAAGGCGCACAGCACTATGATGTCAGTGGGGTTGCATCCCCGTGATCCCAACCAGGTCTACTGTGCCACGCGTGGCGGACAGGTATTCGGCACGCAGGACGGTGGTGCAACGTGGCACGAATACCCGCTGCCGGAGAACATTCAGGACGTCTACACTGTGGCCTGTGCGTAGAATCCCTGTCGCCCTCTCCCGGCGGGAGAGGGCGACAGCAGACTGTGCCTGCTGACATGAATTTTCTCCTTGACACCTGCTAGCATGTGCAGTATTACTCATATGAGCAGGTACCGACTGCCTCAATGAAGAGGGAGGCGGGAACGATCCTCTCTGCCATCACATCAGCAGGACAGTACATGAGACCAGCACTCACGGAAAGACAACGAGAGATTCTCAACTACATCGAACGAGAAGTGCGCACCACGGGCGTCCCACCGAGCATTCGCCAAATTGGCGTAGCGCTGGGCATCAGCTCGACTAACGGTGTGCGTGCCCATCTGCAAGCCCTGGAAAAAAAAGGCTATATCCATCGGAGTTCGCGTACCTCACGCGGTATCGCCTCGCTCGACCGGCTGCGGCGCAGAGCCTCCAGAGCGCTGCACGAGATGGCCGAAGTCCCCATTCTCGGCCGTGTCACGGCAGGTCAGCCGATTCTGGCCGTGGAAAACCGTGAAGGGACGCTGCAGCTCGACTCCACCCTGGTCAAAAGTGCTGACACATTCGCCCTGCGCATCGAGGGAGACAGCATGATTAACGCTGGGATCTTCGACGGCGACTATGTGTTGGTACGTCCGCAACAGAGCGCCAGTAATGGTGACATTGTTGTCGCCCTCCTGGAGGATAGTGTGACTGTTAAACGTTTCTATCGGGAGGCCGACGGCTTTCGCTTACAGCCGGAAAACGCACGCTTGACCCCCATATACGTGCCCGATGTGCAGATCTGCGGCAAGGTCGTAGCGCTCATCCGGCCCAGTGTACACTAAAGGACCCGCACGCATGAGCAAGGTCAAGAGCGTCTTTGCCTGTCAGACATGTGGTCATCACACCACGAAATGGCTGGGGCGCTGTCCAGATTGTGGGGGTTGGAACACCTTTGCGGAAGAGCTCCAGGCGTCTCCACGTCAGGTACGTCAGCAGGGGGTAGTTGCAGGCCAACTCCCGCTGCCGTTAACGGAGATTACCCGTAGTGGTGAAGAACGGTTGCTGACAGGTATTGGCGAGCTCGACCGGGTTCTCGGAGGTGGCTTGGTACGCGGTTCTCTGGTGCTCATTGGGGGCGACCCTGGTATTGGGAAATCGACCCTACTCCTGCAGGCTACTGCAGGGCTGAGCCGCGGACGCACAGCCGAGCAGCACCCCGTCCTGTACGTCTCTGGAGAGGAGTCGGCGAGTCAGTTGCGCATGCGCGGTGACCGGTTAGGGGTCAATAGTCAACATGTCTACATTCTCACCGAAACGTCCATGGAGCTGATCCGCGAGCAGGTTACCCGCCTGCAACCGCGCGTGCTGGTCATCGATTCCATCCAGACGATCTTTACGGCTGACCTGGCTTCAGCCCCTGGCAGTGTCAGCCAGGTGCGCGAAAGCACCGCGCACCTCATGGCCCTCGCCAAAACCCTCGACGTACCCGTCCTGATTATTGGCCACGTCACCAAAGAGGGCACCATTGCCGGCCCACGCGTGCTGGAGCACATAGTGGACACGGTGCTGTACTTTGAGGGCGAGCGGCACCATGCCTATCGCATCCTGCGGGCGGTGAAGAACCGCTTTGGACCCACCAACGAAATCGGCATGTTTGAAATGCGGCAGACGGGCTTTGTGGAAGTAGAAAACCCGTCGGAACTCTTACTAGCCGAGCGCCCGCAACAGGCAAGTGGCTCAGTGGTGGTCGCTAGCATGGAGGGGACGCGGCCTCTCCTGGTCGAACTCCAGGCCCTCGGCAGCCCAAGTGGGCTGGGTATGCCGCGCCGAGTCGCCAACGGTGTCGATCACCAGCGGGTGGCGCTTTTATTGGCGGTCTTGGAAAAACGTTTGGGTCTGCCGCTACAGAGCCATGATGTGTATGTCAACGTCGTGGGTGGTCTGTATATTGAGGAGCCGGCGATTGACCTCGGCGTCGTGGTGGCGGTGGTGTCGAGCCTGCGGGATGTGGTTCTTGACCCGCACCTGGTGGTTTTGGGTGAAGTAGGTCTTACCGGCGAGGTGCGAGCTGTGGGGCAGGTGGAGGCGCGTCTACGCGAAGCCGCAAAGCTGGGGTTTCGTCGCTGTCTGCTGCCACAGGCCAATGCTCAGGCCACGTCAAACACCGTTGACATGGAACTCTGTGGGGTACGGACGGTGGCCGAGGCGTTGCAAGTGATCTTGCGGCATGACTCAGCTGCTACTCTAGACTCTCCAGAAGAGGAAGAATGCGCGACCACCCCAGGCAGGGCGAGGTTGTGGGGGAAGCGCAATGCGAGCAATGAGAGACCTATCGGCTATTAGCCATTGACCACAAACAGGAGTTGTAGGGGATAGTATGGCGCAGCAAACGGTGAACAACAGAAACGATGAGAAACAGCGGGCTCTCGGGCTGGCTCTCGGCCAGATCGAAAAACAATATGGTAAAGGCGCCATCATGCGCCTGGGCGAAAGCCAGATCACTGATATTTCAGTCATCCCCACCGGCTCTCTGGCGCTCGACGCGGCGCTGGGGGTCGGTGGTATGCCGCGCGGACGCATTGTGGAGATCTATGGACCGGAAGCCTCGGGCAAGACGACGCTGGCCTTACACGTGATTGCTTCGGCACAGCGCGGTGGCGGTGAAGCAGCCTTCGTTGATGCCGAGCATGCCCTGGATCCAGCCTATGCGCGGAAACTCGGGGTGAATCTCGAGAACCTCCTCATCTCGCAGCCGGACAGTGGTGAACAGGCCCTAGAAATCACCGATGTACTGGTGCGCAGCGGGGCCCTCGACGTCGTGGTGGTGGATTCGGTCGCGGCTCTTGTGCCTCAGGCAGAGATCGATGGAGATATGGGCGAGCCGCAGATGGGCCTCCAGGCGCGCTTGATGTCGCAGGCGATGCGAAAGCTCACCGGCATTGTCCACAAAACCAAAACGTGCGTCATTTTCATTAACCAGATGCGGCAGAAGATTGGGGTATTCTTTGGCAATCCCGAAACAACGACGGGTGGGAACGCCTTAAAATTCTATGCCTCGGTCCGTTTGGATATTCGTCGACTGGATGCCATCAAGAGCGGGCAAGAGGTGGTCGGCAACCGGACGCGTGTCAAAATCGTCAAAAATAAGGTCGCCCCGCCCTTTAGACAGGTGGAATTTGATATCATGTACGGGAATGGTATTTGCCGAGCTGGCGAGCTGCTCGATCTGGCGGTGCAGCGCGAGATCGTCCAGAAGAGTGGCGCCTGGTTTGCCTACAGCGGTGAACGTATCGGTCAGGGACGCGAGAATGCCAGGCTGTATCTTGAAGAGCATCCCGAGATAGCAACGGCTATCGAGTCTCAGGTGCGGCAGGCTCTGAGCATGCCACAGGCTGCCAGTGAGACACTGGCGGCGGCAGCAGAGTCAGCCAGTCTCGAGGCGGATACAGACCTGTTTCACAGCCTGCCGGTCGATATGGACCTTGAGACCGGTGAGCTGGAGTAAGGGGATCGTATGTTTGCAGGGGAATTCCCATGTAAGCTAGACGACAAAGGCCGCTTTGCGATGCCGGCCTCACTGCGCGAGCATTTTGCCGTGCCGGGCCATCTCGAAGTGAAAAAAGCCGTGCTGGTGAAATCACAACAGGAGCGGTGTCTCTGGCTGTTTCCCCTGCAAAATTGGTACGAGTTACTCGAAGTACAACGCCAACGCCTCAATGAACGCGAAAGTCGGCTGTTCATGCACTATGTGGTGGCTGATGTGGCGGAGATAGAGATCGATCGCGCCAGCCGTGTGCTGGTGCCGCGTAAACTGCGAGAGCACGCTGGCATTGGCGAAGATACAGTCCTGGTCGGCATGTATGACCGCCTGGAGGTCTGGGGCAGCGAGACGTGGGTGGTACATCTCAGCGAGCTGGAAGAAGAGCACGAAATGTCTCTGAGCAAGGTGTTAGCCATGCCGAGTATTAGGCCATCCTTCCCGGGAGCAGAAACCCTACCATGAGCATCCAGGTCAGTCAGGTGAAAGGGGACGCGGTTGAGTTGATCTTCAATCCCCGCGAGGAGGATCTGCGCGTTGGGGAAACGCTGCGCATCCAGGAACGCGACAGCGGTGAGGGCCTGGTGGTGCAAGTGGTCGCCTTCCGTATGGTGACCTACCCATCGCTCATTCAGGAGCAGTTGGAATTGGTGATCGGGAATGCCCAGCCACTTGCACGCGAACTGCTGACCTATCTGTCAGAGGCGCAGGAGACGTTACAGGAGTACGACGCCAGTGAGGCACGCAACCTGAAAATCGCCATCGCCAAGATTCGCAAGCTGACCGGACGGCGGTGGGATCAATGGGACGGCTGGATACCGATACGCGACGTTGAGGTCACGCGGGTTACAGATCAGGAGTTATTTGAAAACTGTATCGACGATCTCGGCAATCCGTTGCATCTTGGTCAGACACTCCGGGGTGAACCGTTCTTTATTGAGGGGCATTACCTGGAGAAGGTGAACGTCATCACGGGCGTCAAAGGGGCTGGCAAGTCTTATCTGTCTAAGGTGGTGCTGCTTGAGTTGATCAATGCTGGGGCGCCATGCATCGTATTTGACCTGAATAAAGAATACATTCATCTGCCGAAGCACGACGTGGACCCCCACACGGGTACGGTGCGCACCAAGGGTATTATTCATCTCAAAGCCGGTGAAAATTTAAAATTAGGCGTGCGGCAGTTTGGGCTCAGTCCACTGGTCACCATGTTGACCAGATTCGGCTTGCCGGACGTGTCGGCGATGTACTTCGAGAATCGCATGGCGCGCTTGCTCCAGGAGGCCTGGCACATGGAGCGGCAGGGGAGAACGCCGCCGTTCATCGGTATCCAGCATCTCATTGATATGGCCGAGGAATTAGAGTTTTCCCAGAATGAAGGGGTGAGCGCGGCTATTCGCAGTCGTCTCGAGGCGGCGCGCAATACCGGGGTGTTCGCGGACAACCCAGATGAAGCCACCTCGCTGCAGGCGGAGTACGATAAGATCCGCAACGGCGGCGCCCTGGTGATCGATATTTCGAGCTTGACGAATCTCTCCCGACAGGGGTTTGTGCAGGCGATCATTGACATTATTCGGGAGCTCTGTGAACACGAGCTGCAGCGCGGCACAGGTCGTTTCCCTTTTGTCTTCTTCGAGGAAGCCCACCTTTACATCAGTCATAACACCATCGGGTATATCGTCACACGCTCACGTCATCTCGGCATCACCTGCTTCTTTGTCACCAACATGATTGGCGGCCTCGACGAAACTGTGCTACGGCAGGTGGATAATCTTTTTCTCCTCTATCTCCCCTTCGACGATGATGTGCGGCATATCAGTAAAAGCGCCATGGTTGATCAGGAAACCATGGGGTCCTTCGTGAAGCGCCTGCGCCGGCATCATGCCCTCATTCTTGGAGACGTGACACGTCAGTATCCGATGATCATCAAGGTCAAAGAACTGCGGGGTATCCCCGCAGTACCCGAGTTGGGTGTCCCGCCAACTCTCCAGGATAACGTGCCCGCGGCAGAGCACAACGGCGTACCGCCGCACCAACCGTCACTACCATTGAGTACACCAAGCCAGCCAACGTCAGAAGAACAAATGCTCTTGGCACGCTTGCAAGCCCGCTGGCCAGACATTGTCGCGAGCCTACGTGACAAAAGTGCTTTTCTAGGTTCTGTGCTGCTTGCTGGCAATCCTGTAAAACTGCAAGATCAGGTGCTCTCCATCACTTTCACAGCTCGTGATGGCTTCCACCGTGACATGCTCGCAGAGCCGGAGTATCGTGCGTTGGTTGAGAAAGAGCTCAGTACGGTGCTGCAGCAGCCAGTGACCATTGTCTGCCAAACGATTGTATAACTCCTTCTCTCCCTCTGGGAAGAGGCTTGAGGTGAGGGTCTGCAGCAGAGGGGACAAAGTAAGCGCTATGGAGCAGGGTGTGGATGAGCCATCTCCTGCTGGAGAACTCACGCTGGTGTTACCTCTGCCGCCAAGCATCAACCACCAGTACGCGACTGTACAGGGGCGCCGCATCCTGTCTCGCACTGGGCGAGAGTTCAAGAGGCTCGTCGCTGAGGTGATAGAATACTGGCTAGACCAGCACCCGCTCTTTGACGTGGTGCTGTTGCAGCGTCATTATCTAGCACTGACGATCACGTTCTACTTTGTTTCAGCGCTGCGACGCGATCTCGATGGGGGTCTGAAAATTGCGCAGGATGCACTCTGTGAGGCATTGGGCATCAATGACAACCTGGTAGTAGAAATTCACCTGAGCAAGCGGGTGGACCGTCACTCCCCGCGTATTGAGGTGCATCTCACGGCACTCGCTGCGGAGAGCGTGACCCTGGAGGCAGGGGGAAAGGCACCCAGCACACCGTTATTTTCACTACCGCTTGACGGTAAACCGAAACGGCGACGACGGCGCAAACAGCGTAGTCTGGAAGAATTGGCAGCACGGCACAGGTGGAATAACAGCTGAGGGCTGAGCACCAAGGGCTGAAGGCGCAAAAAAGGATGGAGCCATATGCTTGACCTGGCCAAAGTGAATCAACAGATTAGCCGTATGGCAGTAGAGCACCAGCTCGTTGCAGAGGACGGCCTGAAACGTCTGGACAAAGCGCTCGGACAATTAGCGCTTGAGTCGGGACGCTTACCGGCGTTCATACGGAAATTGCAGGCCAGTAAAACCTCCTGGCTCCTGGCCGGGATCCGTGAGTCG